>ERZ831979.533-NODE-533-length-42718-cov-12.361484_pt1 | contig 42718 bp, 48 predicted proteins | sample MGYA00519952_ERZ831979 | MGnify/ENA primary metagenome ERZ831979 (study PRJEB31850, sample SAMEA3708723) | human gut metagenome | biome: human gut; feature: human-associated habitat; material: faeces | place: China | collected 2014 ...
TGCTAGTGTTCTAGCTGTGCTAGTGTTCTAGCTGTGCTAGTGTTCTAGCTGTGCTTCATTGACAGCCACCTGTGCACCTGCGTCAATACCCTGTTGCTGGGCGTATTGTTCCATAGCGGCCTGTTGTTCTGCCTGAAGTTCCTCAGGAGTCTTCACTAGACCCGTAGCATCAATATGAGCCGCCGCAAAAATCCTAGTAGCAAGATTACCAACGTTGAGAGCCTGTAGAAACTCAGGGAACTGTTGCATCAACTGCAAAGCCTGAGCTAGATTGTTAAGATCCTGTCCTCTACCAAGAGCATCAATACCCGTGATGATGGAGGGCTCAATCTCTGCAATACTCTCGTCAACCACAGGGAGCAAACCCTGAGATTGCATCTGATTGTAGACACATGCAACAAGAGGAAGCTGTAGCTCCTGAGACAGGAGAGAATAGACACCACCTAGGGTATCCTCTAGCTCACCCGCAACGTACCTAATCTCTTCTGCGGTAACTCTGTCTCTACCCATAGCACCACTCTGGACTGCAGAGTTCAAGAGGAACGCATAAGACAAACGAGACTCAATCTGTTGAGCAGTAGTGAGTACCGTCTGCATATCCATGCTCTTATTAAGTTGCATGGGAACAACGTCCTCCATACGACCCCTAACAAAAGCACCGTTCTCCGCCTTAGCCAAAGCCCTGATGTTGGTCTGACAAGCAGGAGACACGAGGTAGAGAACCTTAGAAGCAATCATGGAGATATCCACGATGCTCTTAGATAGATTCTCAAGAGAGATAAGGTCGCCAAGGTAATCCTCAACAAAGGATCTACCGTAGTGTTCCCCGTCCTTCTTATTGAATCTAAGGGGAATCCAAGGACTCTTGTTTGCAGGATAAGTCTGTTCACTACCTGCAACAGGTTCACCCTCAATCTCCTGATAGGATTCCCACTGATAGGTGTCTCCACTAGCCACACGGTAAATGTGAGTATAGATGTCTACCTTTTCGTTGATAGTCGGTTCACCAGAATCGGGAAGAACAGACTGCATGGAATCAGGGAGACTCCCACGGGAAACAGTATCCTTAGCAACAATCTGAAGGACATTGCCAATGGTGTCTCTCTGAACAGCGTACTCACGAAGAGTGTAGCACCTCATACCACCTTCAGCAGGGGGAAGGAACAGAAGTGCATTGCCTGCAATGATAAGTTGCTTAATAGCTTCAAACAGAGTCGGTCTAAGAGACTGAGACTCCATGTACTTAATCATCTGTTGTTCCATCATGGACAAACCGTATTCGATATTGTCCTTCAGCTGGTCATCAGCAGACTCATTAAGAGCTACCGTAGACTCCGAGTCCAACCCCAGTCTAAAGAAAGGTTGATTAGGAGGCAACAGAGAAAGAAGAAGTTTAGAGGCAAGATTATTAAGACCCCTAGCACCCACAGAATTGTAAGGAGTGGAATAGTTAGTACCACCATCATCAGACTCTTTAGGAAAGAGCATAGGGATCGTATAGGTCGCACACTTCTCTGCTCTCTGTGTGTATGGGTCTCTGTCTGTCGTGAGTTTGTCATAGGTCGTCTTAGCTCCTTCAAGAGGGATATTTCCTGCGGTATGTTCACTAGTTGCCATTCCAACCGTCCCACCCATCATTCAACGATTGATTACCAACCATCATAACCCTCCATGTTAGACAAGGTTACGGCCTGCACCTGCAGACACATCAGCATTCCCTGCCTTCTTAATTCTAAGACCCTTCTTACCCTTACGAAGCTGAACCTTTTCGGTTTCTTCCTTCTTCTCAGCTTCACCCTCAGGGTTCGTAAGCTCAAGCTCAGGAGCAGGCGTAGGAGCCTCAGGGGCACTCTGACCACTGTTGCCTCTACCAGTCACCTTATGGACAACCTTCTTAAAGGCCTTCTTAATACCACTAAAAAGTCCCATTAAATTTCCTTGTAAAAAGTTTTGTACGAAGAGTAACCCAAGTGTTTCTCATAGGTATTTTCCAACATCTTGTTGTTGAGCGTATTAGCATTAGAGAAGGCCAGGAGTCTTACGTTAGTACATGCCCTATTTTCAAGAGCATAAGCCATTGCTCTAGACAACCCCAAACCCTTTTGGAAAGCTACAGTGCACTCTTCATTTAAAAAAGTTACTCCCTCAGGTGCATACCAAGGTCTCCCCCTAGACACTAGGGATGCACCCGAGAGAGCATTTTCTTTGTTATAGAAAACAAGGACGATGAAGTCTTCAAATTCACCACTAATGACACCCTTAAGAAACTTACGCACTACCTTTACGTCAGCATATTTCTTAATGAAAGGGAGGGAGTCAGGGTCATCTTTGATGATCTTCGCACCCTTGTCGATGATCTGTTCTAGGATGTCTCCATCATTAGGTTGCAAGACACCAATCCTAGACACGTTACTTAGGGATGTTAGTCCCTCTGCCAGAACCCACATAGTCAATCCTCAGAGCCTTCTTGCCCTTGTTCTTCTTGTGCTCTGCAGTTTCTTCAGCACCCATTTCAGGAGCCTCAGGTTCGAGCACAGGTTGCTCAATGGCAGGAGCCTGAACCTTAACTTCGGGAGCCTTAGGTTTACTAAAGAGTCCACCCATTAATTATCTCCATTCTGTTTATCGTGTTTATGCCTAAGGTAGGTAACAACCTGTTGAATGCCTAGAAGAGTCTCATTACTCTTTTCATACCAAATCATCTTTCGAATGTCAAAGACATCCTCAAGTTTCTCAATGAGATCCTTAGGAACGTAAGGAAACTCTTCTTCCTCAACAACGTTGTTTTCTTCTACTTCTTTGTTCATGTCTTCCTCCTACCTAGGACTATTGATTTAATTAAAAATAGCCCTAGGGGTATTAGTATTGATTAAAAGGGGTTGTACTTCTTGGGCAAGCCCTCAGATTTACATAAAGGGTAATCTTCATAGTGCAAGATTCTAGCCATTGTTGCCTCTATAATGGCATCCTCTTCAGTAAGACCCTGAGACTTGAAGGCTTTCAAAACCTCAGGCCACCATTCAGAATCAGGATGTCCATTAAGGAGCTTATTGGCTTTCACAGGGCCATAAGTGGGGCATCCCTTATAGCCGTCTGTAACGTCCCCCACTAGTGTCTGATAGCACAGCCATTTCTTGGAGTCCTTCTCAGTGATGTTATGCAAGACATCATTACCGAAATCATAGAAGTAACCGGGGATTGTCTTGAAATCCTTGTCCATAGACACTGCAACACAAATATCTTTATAGACAGGGCTAGTGCAGTAGATACCCACAACATCATCAGCTTCAAGATACTTGACTGTATAAGAAGTGTAGGTTTCTTTAATCTTGTCTACAAGACCCTTGTAGCAACAAGGTTTACGATTAGATCGCCTATTGGACTTATAGTCAGGATTGTAGGATTTCCTAAAGTTATCCTCATCGGAGAAACAGAATACATAGGTAATCTCTTCACCAATAAAATGCTTAGCCAGTTTCTCATCAATAGCAATAAGCATGTCGGTAAAGTAATCCCATGCGTCATCCACTTCGGCATGACAAGTCCAAAGACCATCACCCCAGTCGATATCCTTCTGGACAGCAGAGGATGCCTTAAAGGCTATAATATCACCGTCTACAAAAGCATATCTCATTATTCACAAGCCTTAAGAATAGCATATGCCTTACAAGTGAGCTTCCAATAATTAGTGGCCTCACTATAGTAATTAAGGCAAGTAATGTGGCCCCTAGAGGCCGCCTCGGCAATCAGCTTTGCATTCTCACGACAGAAGTCCGCCTGAAATTTCGGATTGTTCTGGTCAATATACTTAAGAAAGTTAAGATACTTATTCATTTTCTTTCTGAGGCCCCTCATAGTAAACACTCTCTTCTTCCCAATCAACTTCATAACCAAGACGTTCAAGAATCTCATAAAAGATTTCTTTGTCAGTCCAGTCTTCATAGAGTTTACAGGGATTTGGAATGTGCTTAAAAAGCAGTTTACCGTTCAATCGAACTTCGGCACCGCCTGCGAACCCATAAACGGGATCCGTCTTATAGAGCCACTTAATGTCAACAACACTCTTTTTGGGGTTCTTACACAAAGCCATTACCTCCTTAGGTTCATGCTTTTTAAGAACCTTTTCAATCTCTTCTACGGTCATAGGTCTACGAATCATAACCACTCCTTAGTGACAAGAATACCAGTTGGTACCAATCTTACCTTCGGTGTCCAACTGACAGTTAAAATTAAAGAACTTCTGAGTCTGCCTCATGGATTCCTGTGCAATCCTTACGCAGTCCTCTGCGATTTCCTTTGTGCGACAGGCAATTTGTGTCTCATCGTGCACCCATGCCATCATGGCAAAATCACCGTCCCAACCGTGCTTGTACCCAGCCTTACGCATGTTCTCCTCAACAAGGCATACCCATTTCTTGCAGATAAGGGCACCTGCAGATTGCAGAAGGGTATTCAGAGCCGAGTGAGGGCTTCGCACATAAACAACGCGACGATCAAGCCCAAGAATACTGTGAGTAATACTAAGATTACTGTTATCAGGGTGAGCACGTTTCCTCCAAGTTACCTTATTGACACCTCCGACCCATTCAGAGGATGTAATGAGAGTCCTTTCAATATCTGAGCATAGCTCCTTATAGGCAGGTACTGCATTAAAGAACCTCTCCTTAAGAGCCTTACCGTCCTTTGCAGTGCCGTTGATGACTTCTCCGAGCTTACCGTCGCCACCACCGTACATCATACAGTAGATCATAGTCTTCGCTTGATCTCTTGTAGGCAACCCTGCCATCTTCTGATTATGAGTATGAATGTCACCATTCAAGATCTCATTTACGTATTCCCCATGGTCATAAGGGTAGAGAAAATGAGCAAAGCACCTAAGCTCAAGGCCTGAAGCGTCGATGCCCGCCTCATACCATCCAGTAGGGACTCTAAAAAGAGACCTACATTCCTCCCCATAGGGAGATCTACCTGCAGGTACCTGTGCAACATTAGGATAAGCATGAGTTGCACGACCAGTGACAGCCCCATTAGGATTAACAGAACCGTGAATGCGAGTGTAACCATCAGGATCCTCCTTCATCAACTTTAGCCACGCATTGTCACCCTCAGCAAGCTGTGCAATACGCTTGTTAATAAGCAAATACTCCAAGATGTCCTCAGTAATGTCAATACCCTTAGCAGTCTTCAGAGTCTCTTCGTCAACCTTAGGGGCACCCGTAGGAGTCATTTCGGTGGGCTCCCAGCCTCGATCCATGAGAACCTTAGCAATGTGTTGGCGACTATTGGGGTTAAAGGTCACCTCTTCATACTGAGGGTACGGGACACCTGCCTTAATGCCACGCTTAGTGTTATCTCGCTTGTAGACCTTGTCTCCCTTATAGACAGTCCAAGAACCACCTTTTGAAACAAGGTTCTCATAAAGAACTTGTCGCTTACCTGCCAATTCGGAATAGAGTTTGATTGCTTGATCTTTATCAAAGACAAACCCATTGCGTTCTTGCTTAGCCATCACCCAAGCAATGTCATGCTCAAGTTGGATAGCCTTCAGGGGATACCCCTTAGCCATCAGCTTATTGAAGAGCTTAAGGGTAACCACAACGTCCTGCTTGTTGTACTCATACATCTCATGAGTGAACTTGTCCCATGCGTCCTCATGTTCGCCATAGGTGCCCTTCAGTTCACCCATACGATAACCATAAGCCTTCAAGCTGTGGGAACCATAGAGAGCCTTAGGGAGCTTTCCAGAACGCATAAGGCCAACGTCAGTGTCCTTGATGTTCGAGTAGATCAGACGAGCAAGAACAAGAGTGTCAATACAGACATCTCGAACATCAAACTCAAACCTCTCACCCTTGAGCTTCTTAAGAGCAGGGATGTCGAATTTGCAGATATTGTGACCGACGATGTTGTATCCACTAGTACCATACTTATTCAGGGCATCAAAGAACTCATCAAGATCAGTATAGCCAGTGTACAAATCAGTATAGGAGTCGTACAGCCAACCACACCAAAACCTCTTGGTCGTATCAAGCAACCCATCAGTTTCAATATCGAATACAATATATTTGTCTTTAATTGTCAGCATTTTCTATTCCTTAAATAGCTTTGCTTATTTCTTATTGCTAAAAGATCCTACAGGAACACCAAAAGGAAAGCTCCTGTAATAGAGATCACCCACATGGCAATCACGTAGACTTTGAATACCAGAAAGCTGAGGTCTCTGTACTCAGCAGAATGCTCATACTCAGCGGCTAGAAGCACAGGGGCAATAGGAAGTAACAGGAGTGTCCAAAAGCATGAGAGGACACGATCCACAAGAGACATGTCCTTGTCGTAATACCAGAAAGTAAGCGGGGAAATAAACTCTTTTAAAACTCATTATCAAAACTCCGATTCAAAGGGGCAATCTTCAGACCCCTGTGGGCAATCCTTGAGTCTACCTGTTTCAGGGTCATACTCAAGGTAACCACTAACACCAGTCAGGCCGCAAAAGCGATTCTTTAATACGCGAAGAGTCAACACATTAGGATTATCACCCTGTTGGTTTCTCTCAAGGCCGATCACCATGTCAGAGAGCTGTGCAATAGCTCCAGAGCCTCTAAGTTGACTAAGGGATACCTGTGCCCCCTCTTCGTGTCCCTTCTTCTCAGGACGCTTAAGGTGAGATACTACGAACATTGTAGCCCCAGTCTCTTCCACAAGGGAACGGAGGTTTGTCATGAGCTTGTCAATAGCTTTACGCTCACCTCCGTCCTCATCGGTATCCATGCCAGAGACCACAATGGAGATATGGTCAAGGAAGATACGCTTGCATCCCAAGGACACAATCATGTACCTGAGCTTACTAAGCAGATTGCCTGAATCAAGAGACCCAAAGTGGTCGTACAGGAAGAAGTTTCCGTTCCCAATAGTCTCCGAAAAAGCGCGGCTTCGCTCGTCTTCATCTGCACATTCAGGATTGAGTATGAGTCGCTTGCTAAGATGAATTGACATGAGTTCCATCCCAGTTTTGCGAGTAGATTCTTCAAGAGCAACAATTCCGCATAGTTCTCCCCTGTGAACGCCAAAGTAGTATTCGAGTTCTCTGAGAATTGTGGACTTGCCCATACCACTTCCACTTGTGAAGACATACAGTTCACCATGTCTAGCTCCTTTAGTTTTGTTCTGAAGTGCAACCCAAGGGTACTCAACAGAGTCCTTGAGGTCATCAATGTCAGTTACGCACTTCTCATACAAGTCTGTACCTGAAACAATTCCGTCGGGTCTGTACGGCTTGGCATTCCATACAGCTTGAAGAACCTCAGGACCCTTGCCTTCACTAAGGCATTCATTAGGATCCTTACAAGGAAGATTAGCAATATATGCCTTACCTGCAGGCATTATCTTTGCACACTCTTCACTTGCTTTTCTACCCGGATCATCCATGTCAAACATTAGGATGACTTCTTCGAAATTTTCTAAATACTCAAGGTTGGCCTCAATAGCCTTCTTTGCCCCTTGTGCCCCATTAGGGATGCTCACAACAGGCCACTTATTACCCTGAAGTTGGCTCACAGTAAGACAATCAATCTCACCTTCAGTGATGACGATCTTCTTACCACTAGCCCACAATTGGGAACCATAAAGCCTATTAGAGATACTCCCAAGGACAGCAAAGGACTTATCGGGGAACCTGAGCTTCTGACCCACAAGGTTCCCCGAATCGTCGTAGTAGCATGCTACTTGGCAAGGCTTCCCTTTGTAAACGGTAGAAAAATACTTGAATTTAGAACAAGTATCTTTACTAATACAACGCTTAGTAAGGGAAACCTCTTCAAGTTCTCCGAGAGGAATACAATCCTTAGACACTCTAACCACCTCACTCTTTGCAGACCCATCAGGTCTAAAATAAGTATTACAAGAATAACAAAACCTATGGCCATCACTAAAGACGCCACAGGCGTCAGAGGAGCCACACTTAGGACAAGGTTCATGATAAAGGAATGTACTCTCTTTATTCATCTTTTATCGACCGAGTTTACAACGAAGGCTCTTCCAACCGTACAGGTTTTTATGGTACCGCATGTCTCCTGCCCAAATACAGGGGTGCTCCATGGGTGACATATGGCCTGCATCGAGAAGCCTTCGTGCCAGCTTCTTGTCCTTGTGTTCGTCAGGACAAGAGCCGTCATGGTTGTTATAAGACACTCTAGCACAGCGTGCAGATGAGATCAGCATGAGATCCTCAATGAGGACTTCAGAGGAACTAAACGAGTTCATACAATGACTGTCGACTTCCTCTTGGGTGATAAAGGGAAGACTAACGTACTTCCCACAAATACGGTAGACACTAATGATCTTATTGCCTACCTTGTCCATCTCACCCTTAATAGCCCTTGCAAGATCCTGCATCTCAGGCTGTGAATCACTGGCAAGCCTAAGATTAAGGAAGTTATCCCAATCAGTAGCAGTCACAATCACGTTAATGTACTGGAAGGGCTCAAGGATTCGGTTAATGTGTTGCTTATGGATACCGAGCTTTTCCATACACTTGGCAGTTTCCACGGCGTTACGGGCCGCGTCAAGCCAAAGATTATAGAAGTCTGTAGCTACATCAATAGGAGCCTCTACATCCCCTACCATACCCGCTTTATTCATGTAGACCTTAGTCGGGACTACAGGCTTGCTATCAACCTGTTCAATAACCTTATTCACAGGGATAGCACGAGAGCTACTAGCATTCCGCGAGAACATTCTGTGCGTCATAAATTCACTATGGATCATCCTAGGATACCTAAGGACGAACGTATAGAGATTATCCTGATGGCAGATGCAAAGGGCTTCGCTTTCCCCAACTTTAGTAGTCATTATCTTCCTCATCATAGTCGTCATCTTCATCCTCATCGTCTTCATCATCAAGGGACTCAAGATATTCCTGATACTCGTCTTCCCAACGAGCTTCCCAATCAGATTCCATTCGATCAAGTTCCTTCTGAGTCTGCATAATAGCCTCTCTTTTAAAATATTAATGTGGTGCCCCAGGGGAGACTCGAACTCCCACGCCTTTCGGCCCAGCATTCTAAGCGCCGTGCGTCTACCATTCCGCCACCAGGGCCTGTGGGGTAACCGTTGCCCCATCGGATCTATTTCAGTAGACATCCTAGTCGGGAGCTACCCGACCTACTAAGAGCCGTAGGACTTCCTCACTTCTCTTATGATGAGAGGAGTACAATCAAACGGCGTATTTGGTACGGCGTGGAGGAATCGAACCCCTTGGCTCCTTCCCGATGTTTTATGCCGATAGTTTAGAAGACTATTTCGGGGTCACGCCGTGTAAGTTAATAGTATTCAGTAATCTGACGAGAGTTAGCCTTACGGATCTTGTAGTAAGTAAAGCCAATCTTAGGATTCGAATCCATCACAGGCGCTCTGATGATATTCTCATCATTGTACCCGTCATGCGTGTAGTAAACGATGTAGTAGATGGGCTCATCTGCAGTTGCATCAAAGAATACACAAGCACATTCGCGGGTAAAGCCAAAAGCACTGAGAATTTTAATCTCCTCCCTATAGTATTGCTTGCCATCCACCGACGCACATCCTGAATTACCAATAAGGGCTTCAATATCCCACTTATTAAGTACGATGTAGTTTTCTTCCATAATGTCCTCACTTGTGTAAGTTAATTATTGCTTCGAGTCGCTTATTGGTGTCTCTGAGTATCTTAACACCTTCCCCGTGTAGTTCTGCACCTTCTGACAGTAGGTTTCTACACTGGATGATTGACTCTGCATAAGCTCTATCGGTATGTTGCATGATGGCTTTGTTTCCTGCATTGATGTTGTACTGCAGGCGGTTAACCCGCTTATCAATAGCAGATTGCACAGCATCAGCGGTAGCCATGTCTTTAAGAAGTAAGTTAATCGTTGCATCCTTTCTTTCCTGTAGGGTCTTTAGTTCCGTTAAGTGAGTCCGTTGCTCCTCTAGGAGAATCTCTTGATTTCTTTTTTCCTCAATAGATTCACCTAGAGCCAGTCCAAGAATGAACGCAAGGATAACCATAAGAGATTTCACGTACTGCATACTCTCTCCCTAGGAGTATTGATTTTATTCAATTCGGACAACATCCCCTTCTTCAGGGTCTCCGTTAAAGTCCTTAAAGACACCCTTAGAGAAGACTACCTTACTCCAGAACGCCTCAGTATCTTCATACCGAGCAAACTTAGCGCCCTTATACCATCCCTTAACATCAAAACAAGGACAGTCTTTGTTGACGCCTGCAAAATCTCTGTGGCCAAGTACAATGACTTCATCTTTATAGTAACCTCTGAGATAGTCCAGCAGACACTTAAGAGACTCCTTCTGCTCCTCTGTAAAGTTGTCTACGGACTTGCCCTTAGAATCCACACCACCAATGAGGCAGATACCAACGGAGCAGTTGTTGTAACCCTTTACGTGGGAACCGATGGCCTCTAGGGGCCTACCTCTCTGGATGGTGCCGTCAGTACGAATTACAAAGTGATAACCAATACCCAACCACCCCTGCTGTCTGTGCATCTGATCAATGGTTTTCCACGTAAAAGAAGACACATTCTGAGTGGCAGAGCAGTGAACGACAAGATATTTAGTAGTCTCTCTATTCTTATAAGAGACAAAAGATTTATGCTCCTCAATCGTCGGAGCCTTGAAAGAAACCATATTTTAATTAACCTTTATTAATAAGAATCCCATCAGGGATTACCTTGGGACCCTCTTTAATCCATTCAAGGGGGATTGTTTTGTCTGAATACTTGATCCCATTCTTTTCACAAAAGGAAGCGTAAGTTGTTTTACTCCCTTTGTAAATAGGAGTTTTGGATCTACTAAAGACAAAGCGAATGTCCAACTCGGGGTGTTGAGCCTTAATTAAAATATGTTTCTTCCTATCTTCAGAATCCCATACACCTTTAGTTTCTATGAGAATCCCATTAGGCAAGACGAAGTCAGGAGTATATTTGTGCTTACTTTCGGGCACAATATACTCCAGATACTTCTCCTCATAATGAGGCTCAATGCCGAAGGCCCTGAGGGAGTCTGAGACTTTCTCCTCAAGGCCACTTCGGTAAGTTCCCCTGTTGTGCATCCTCTTTTTGCTATAGGCCGCACTACGGGTAGTCATTTATTCCTCTTCACGCTCCTTAAGCAGGTTGCTACGAGAAGGGAGCATAATCCTACAGCCTTCATGAACCTCACCTTCATAAATGTCATACTCATAAGAGCCGAAAACTCGAATGAAGTATTTCTTGTCACTATCGCTCCAATCGAACAGGATTTGTCCAATCATAATGTCGGGACGGCAGAAGCACTCTGTCGATTCATCAACAGGATCAAACATGACAAGGACACAGGCACCACCAACACCACTAAGATCCTTGCTAAGAAATTCCTCAATGCTGTAAGGCTTATCGTACTCGACTACTTCAGCATCTTCAAAGATAAGATCCTTATCCTTGACATAGAACGTGAACAAGTAGGGCATCACACCGTAGATGAATTTAGCGTCATAGAAAGCGGTGGTGTTCTTGAAGTCCTTCTTATCGCTCCCAGCAAAGGAGCAATAAAAGTCAATTGGTGCATTACCATACTTTTCAATGTGCCAGTTGTAATGCTCAATTGCGGACTCAAGAGCCTTTTCAAGGCCTTCGTCAGTAAGGATGAGGCCAAGCCCCTCACGCAGTTTACGACCGAAAGTAAACTTAGTCATTTAGAAATCTCCGGGAACGTCGTCGTCAACATCGTCAAAGCTCTTATAGGAATCCGAATGCTCCTCGCCGGTATAGCCTTCTTCTTCTTCAAAGCCATAAGAGGACGCAGAGGAATCACCGAACTCATTCAGAGAGATAACCTGAACTGCGAGAAGTCGCAGGGAAAGCCCACAGGTACGCGTAGAGGGCATGTAATACGGGTTAGCACTGAAGCACACCTTGATGACACTGTCTCGACCGATGTTGACATCAAGGGGCTTACCCTTAGAGTCAAACTGGCGGATCTTGACGGTAATCTTAGAACCATCCTTCTTCGTAATGACCGCCTTCTGCTTGAACTTCATCACAATGCGGCCTTCTTCATCCTTTTCATAGATGTCCTGAGTCACCACCTTGCGACCCTTTGCAATGGCCTGCTTGACGTTGTCGTCATTCTCATAGAAGTCCTCAAGGATTGCTTCGAGCTTAGACACGAGGGCGTTAGTCTTCTCATCATCTTCCATGACAAGATTGACTTTGTAGTCACCCTCAGGATTGAACTTAGTATCCGGGGTCTTGAGAGCGGGATACTGTGCGAGACCCTTGGGGGTAGTGAAACGGTTGTTGTTGATAGACATTTAATTACTTCCTTGTTTGTTGCTAGCGAGCTAGCTGTTTAACCTAGGGAGACTTGGTTACTCTCCCTAGGAGTATTGATTTTATTAGTTGGGGTTTGTTTGACCTAGGGAGGCTTTGTTACTCTCCCTAGGAGTATGGATTTTATTAGCTGGGGTTAGCTAAAGGCGTACATGGACTCCTTGACTCGCTCAAGATCAAGGTTTCCCTTTGCGGGAATCTTAGGGAGCTTGTCGACCATCTTAGGAGACAAAAGGTTTTCAATGTGGTCATGAAGATCCTGCAGAACATCATTGTTGCTGTAGGTGTCTACAAACACTTCTCTAACGGTAGTAAACATGATGTCACCATGCCCCGCAGGAGCACCATAGGAGTCATGAATCATCGCAAAGGACTTAACCCCCTTGTCGACACAAGAGCACACCGTAAGCATCAAGTGGGACGCATCCATGCTATGGACATAGTTGGGTGCAATACCCTGCTTTTGCTTTCGGGTGTCAATATCGGGAATGCTTTCGTACACCACGGGGTTGATAGAGGCACCTTCCTCGATCTGACTGTCTTCCTTGAATGGCTCCTTGACTCGAATAGTCCCAGTAGTGAAAGTCCTGAGTTGCTTGAGCACAACCTTGTTGTATTTCTGTTTTACAGGGAATCCAGCAGGGGTAACCCAATAGGTAGGCAGGGATTGGCCGTTAATGTCCTTGTCCTGAGCGAGGAGACCACTTGCAACCTGTAGCCAACCCATTGCCTCCACAGCTTTCACAACGACACCCTGCAGGGCTTCCCAAATCAGTCCAGCCATGTACCTAGCGGACTGACTAGGACGACTGAATGCCGTGGGATTCTTTGCAAGAGCGGGGTAAATAGTATCTTCCAACACCTGCTCAGCAAAGCCAAATTTACTAGAGCCATAGCAAAGGGTCATGGTGCTTCGCTTAGTCACCTTGCGGGTTACGCCATGCTTGAGCCATTCCGTGGCCATGCTACGGGTGCCCTTCTTAAGGTAATCGTCACCGTCCTCAGTTTTAGCCATAGTGTCATCGGTACCATTGTCATAGTCCTTTTTAAGCAACTCAGTGACCTTGGTAGCAACGATGCCATAGATGTCGTGCACCTTGTCGTCAGGCATGAGGTTGACAGCTTCCCCACCGACTTCGTCCCGAAGCATCGCAGAGAAATGTTGTAAGCCAGAGCAGGAGCCATCGAATGCAATCGGGAGGTGAGACACATACGAGTCGCCCTTATCCAGATAGTCCGCCCATTCAAAACAGAACGCGAGGAATTCCCAAGGGGAATCCGTCTCAGTCCATCGGAGATCCTGCAAGGGATCCTTGGCAATCGACAGGATCATTTCGGTGTTGCTATAGACCCATGCAATACGCTCTTCAAAGGGTTTCTTGTCAAGGCCGTAGCAGTTTGCACCCTGAAAGGCCAGCCACGTGTGCCCATTCTCTCCCAGAGGCACCCCTTCGGCAAACTCAATGAGAGCTTTAGTAAAGTCATTGCCCTGCGGACTCAACTGAGTCAAGGGGTAGACACGGCCACGGAAATCCAGATTATGGGGGAAATAGATTTCTATGTCATCCTTGTAGGTGTTAGCCAGTGCGAGGACACCATTCACAAGGTAACGCTTGCTCTTACGCTTATTGTCGTCCTGATAGTAGTGCACCATAGCACTACGCCAATCACGTTGTACCTCCTCGTTAGTGTCTGCCTCTACAGGCCTCATAGGAGGCTCTGCAGGGGTCGCAGAGGGCATCTCAAGGCCTTCAGGAATGTGAGCCCATGAGCACACCTCATTGGCCACGTCGAGCACCCTACGGTTGATTCTCCAAGCCGTAGCCTGAATGGCATTGACGGCCTTGTACACGTTAGGCATATCAACCTCATCGTAGAGCTGTGCACACTCCTTAGAGGGCATTCTTACGAGCTGGATAGGCTTTTTAAGGTTGATAAGGTAGCCACCATCAAAGGGATTAGTCCACGGCTTAGGCGGGATTACCATGGGCCTATTTTGGAACATGAGACTAGCAGTCTCCTTGTCCTCGTGCTCAAGGTACGTCAACACGTCAGGGTCAAGACAAAAAGTGTAATGCACGTTTTTGTTGTCACCCATGGTTTTCTCAAGGGCACCTAAGCCAGTAGACACGATGAAAATGTCTACCAACTTAAGACCTACTTGCACTCTGTTAGCGTTACTCCACTTGTTCCATCTCTTGAGCCTCTTTTCGTCTGCAAGGATCTTTTCTTTGTTTTCGACATAGCGCTTTTTGAACTGCATAGAAATACGCTTATCAAGCCCTGCATTGAACCTGCTGAGCTCTTTCTTATCCATGGTTGCAACTACCATCTTGAACCGAAGTTCATCCTCAATAGCTTCACCAATTGCAGAGGACAATTTGGTTAAAGACACGATTCCTAGAGAATTTTCAATGATGGTTCTAATGGAAATGAACGCGATTTCTTCGGTCGACAGAGTCCTAATAAGGGATGCCATCACATGACGCTTACCGGGCTTGCCCGTGTCTACTTCCTTAAACCACTTGTCAAGGGCCTTAGTCATGACAGGGATGGCTTCGCTGATCAAGACACGACTTGCACCCATATTGCCAAGGGTACCGCTTTCAATGGCCTTGCTACGCTTAGACATGAAAGCATTGAATGCGTTTTCTTTGCTTTCAAGTTCTAATTCGATTTCCCTGTCTACACGGGCTTTGCCGTATTTAAGACAAAGATCGTCGTATTCATTTTCACCATCAATTCTAAAACTATTCAATTTATCATAAGACATAGGGGTTACCTCTAGTTATATCTATAGATCTTTTATATTCTCTTATATAGGGTTATATAGGTGATGATGTAGGATATTACACATAGTTAAACTATAGACTCCTGTGGTTTCCTTTAGATTTCCTTAGGAGTCTATAGCCTCTTTCACCCTCTCCCTAGGAGTATGGATTTTATTAAATCCTCGTGTCTCCTCTAACCATTGATTTTACCTTTCTCGATGTACTCACCGTTGACCTCGATGGTACCGAATTCCTCGAAAGTAAACAGCCAGTCAGAGTATGTCAGGTATTTGTTTCTGTCTTTCTCTGCGGATTCACCCTCTTTGCGTCCTGCTCTGAACGCATATTTGATCATATTGCCCTTTAGGAATCCAATGAATTCCTCATGAGATAATACATTGAGCATCAATTCAATAGGCTGGACAGCTCCCATGTAATGGGTACTAGTTTCAGGCTTTCCACTGTTAATTTCTTTCATTTTGTCTCCTTTAGTAATAGATTCCCATAAGTTTGCAAATAAAGACAAACATGGGAAAGATTCCAAGAATGATTGCAATTCCAATGAATACAATCAGGTATTCTTTAAGATTAAGCATTCTTTTCAATCTCCTTAATGTGGTTATTCCACATGGTCAAAACTACATTCATAACGGAACCGTGCATTGAAGCATTTCCAATGAGTTCCATAGAGCCCCCTTTCTTGAACTTATACAACTTGCCCTCTACATTTTCACCGCCTGAATATTTACCGGTGAAAGTGTAGATAGACTCGCAGTCCGTAAAGGTGACTGCATACGCCCCATCCTTCCAGCGGTAGAAAAGAATAGAGGCTACGTCAGAGCGTTCGATGATGGTGGTGGTGCGAGTATACATGTTATCTCCTTTGGACGCCCCTAGGGCTTTCTATGGCTTTCCTAGGGGCATTGTTTATGGTGAGTTTATTGTGCCCTCTTGATCTGGATTACCCTGCGGGCTTTTCCTTTGTTATTACCATGGACTTCAAAGATTACCACGGCCTCCCTGTCTCGTGAGCAAAGACGGCATTCCTTGCAGGTGATTCCCTTTGTCTGCGCAGGGCACTGAACTGCGGGGATACCTTTAGCCTTGAGGGCCGCAATGTCCGCCTCAGGATAGATGCTCGTGAGGACTACATTGAGACCGTATTCCTTTTCGGTGATGGCTTCGTCGACAGTCTCACATGAAATGTTGACAAGCATGTAGTCCTGCATCAGTCTCATGGAACCCCTGTCATAGAAGTCGTAGTCACAATGGGTATACGTGAAGGCCTTGATGTGCTTGGAGGAGCCTGCGACCTTAAGGCGGTAATTGGTGGTCATAATGGCAGACACCATGCTAAGGTACGTTGCAAGGTCAAACTTATCCGTACCGACTACAGCCATGTCACCCGCGATGTTGTGACGGAACAGCACTTCGTCTCTGTCCCCCTTGTCTAACCAAAGGGCACCAGTGAGAGCGTCCGCCAAATCATCCTGACAGCCGATAAATCGTCTGTCTTCACGGTTGTCTGCCCTCTCCCACACCTTAGAGGTGCGGGTATTCTTCGCATAGCACCCTCTTTCCTTGAAGGGGCAGGAGACAGGACAGGAGGACGGAGACGAATAGGACTGGATGATATTTCCTGTCTTGGTGTTCTGGGACTCTGGAAGAAGAATCATATTGATCATGGTAGGACTCCTTTGATCCTTTGGTTTGAACATGGGGTTATTATAGGGCACTTTGAACTTTTATGCAAGTGCTCTTACCAGAGCAAGTGCCCCATGTGCTCATCACGCAAGCCAGATCTTCACGCATTCCGTGAAGGTTCCGGTAATCTCGTCTTTTGCAAAGACAGGGTTAATCGTTCCGTCTTCCTCTTCGTCGACGATGATGGATCGACCTTGCACTACATCCTCATCAAACTGGGCGACCATGGCGGCCTCACCACAACTCTCAGGGGCATCCATGGGAATGATACCCGTGTAGTCCCCATTGATGAGGGCGGGCAGGCTCCACTCCGCCACCATGTACGACGGACATGCGTCCATCATCTTTCGAACCTGTGCATTCATCTTCAAGTCTCCTTGTGGAGGGCTAGAGGGATACCATGGGCACCCCCCTAGCCCCTTATGGTTTAGTAGGCGGCAAGCTCTTTGATCCAGTATGCAAGCCCTTTCGTGTCTACCATGTACACCCCGTAACTCGTGGTGATAGTTTCACCCCCTTTATCGTGCCAGTATTCTTCAAAGTCAAAATACTCCCTGAACTTGTCGTCAATGTCAAGACCATTGAGCACGGCGAGGCAGAAGCCTTTATCTGCATCATCCTTGACCTCATCGAGGTTTCCGAGGAGCTTGAGACACCACGGCGAGGTCGAGATGACCACGGCCTTGTCAAGAGCATCGCCCTCATTGAGGCAGGTGCTGAGTAAGTCCCAACTGATGACCTCAGGGCTTTCGATAGGGGCGAGAGCCTTCTCGATGACCTTCATTCCGGATTCAGGATACAGCACCATATGGGCCCCGACTTCCTTGGCGAGGGTGTCGAGAGGCACCCCGTTGACCTTTTTGGCGTGGGCGAGGAATTCATTGAATTTCATTTTCTATTCTCCTGTGAGTGAGTTTCGGATTCCTTCGGGGTAGGGGCTTACGCCTCCATCCCTCAGGATTTCTTTACTAGAGATTGTACCACACAATGCCGAGGGTTACAAGTGTGATGATCACGTTAATCAACACAACACCCCTCAAGAGCTCGACGGTGTCCTTAAGATCGGTGTCGTCCTCGACAGAGACGCTGTCCTGTTCGACAGTGTCAACATCCTGTTCGACAGTGTCAACATCCTGTTCGACAGTCTCGACCTTAGCGGGTTCATTGCGGGCCGCAACACCATGCACAACCTCGTTGAATTCGGCGAGCATCTCAAGGAGCTCATTGATGATCGTGGAGCTCTTGAAAAACTCCACACGGCCACCATTGGCGCTACGGGCCTGAATGGTTTCGACCTTACCGTTCAGGAATTCCACCGTGAACTTGCGGGCCGTCTGGTGAGCACGACGGCGATCCGTGTAATTGTACTGGACACGGACTCGACCGTAGCCGAGAGACTCCCATCGGAAATCACGGGCGAGATTGCCAGAGGGCAGGGTGATGATGTGAGAGGATCGAACAATCATGGTGTACTCCTTTAAGTAGTGGTGCTAGTGTCCTAGCCGTTTGTTTATCCATTGGCTGTATCTTATCACAGCCTTTCGGGATTGTCAAGAGAGAATCACAAGATTTTTATTTGTGCCTTTCTCTCTGTCCATGGCTCAAACTATAGCACAGCAGAAATTAAAAAGTCAAGAGAAATTTTACTAGGAGAAACCCTAATGTGTCCTAGCTGTCTCCACTCTATCTATATAGAGGCGTACTGTGGGCTACCTAAAGGAGTACCAAAGGGTACAAAGCACAGATAATGTCACCCAAAGGCAAACAATTGATCCACATCAAACCCCATATTGACCCAAATCAACCCTATGGTACCCTATGGTACCCTGTGGATAACCTGTGGACAACCTGTGGATAACTCAAAAAAAACACTGATAAACTCTTCAGTATACCAAAAGAACCCTGAGGATGTCAATAAGGGAAAGCACCACTTGACAACCTTTTGAATCTGTGGTATAATCAAAGACCCCAAAGGACACAGCGGGCACCTGAGGGCGCCCACAGGCACCCCCACGGGGGCACACACGCACGTGAACTCGTTAAGTGTGGGCTCACAAATTTTGTCAATTTTTATGATCCCCTTAGTTACCTGTGGATAACTCTGTGTATAACCTGTGGATAACCTGTGGATAACTTTTAAATAAAACCCCTCAGGAACCCGTAGCTAGACACATCTAGCAGTGAGGGAACCTAAGGGGGAACTGGAAGTAATTACAACTTACAAGCTAGTCACAAGAGTACGTAGAAGAGCATCAACAGTAGACACATCCCCATTAATCAAAGACATTATAAAGAGGATGATGATAATGATGATTTTGATGGTGATGAATACTTTATTTTTGGTGCTATTGGTATTGTTCATTGAGGTCATTCCCATAAGGGTCTATAGGCACCTAAGGATTCCCATAAGGGTCTATGGACTCCCATAAGGGTCTATAGATCCCCATAAGGGTCTATAGGTATCCTAAGGACTTTCTTAAGATTCCATCACCACTGATACCTTTTGCTTTTGATACTTTTAATTCTAACAAAAAAGGTTGACTAGAAAAGACCTATATGTATATCTATATATGTCTTTCCTAGCCCCCCCTAGGAGTATGGATTATATTCTGAAATAGCCTATTTTCTCTATTACATTGACTTTATTATTTACTGAACATGTGTTCAATACTAATAAAGCATATTTCAGGAATCATCTCTTAAACGTGTAGCCTGTATCCTTATATCTGTCTACACCCTTAGAGGTGTCCTTAGGGCTGTGTTTATCTTCAGTAACCAGCACACCCCCGATATTGGACGTATAGAATCCATATAGGGACTCCATAGACTCCTCTAGCCATTCTTCGGTTAGTTCTTTAATACCTTCATCAGCATCTATGCCCATGAAGTCCACAAGGTATTTAACTCCGATTGCCAGAGCATCGAGACGGTCATCATGAATAAGGGCACCCCTATCAACAGTGATACGAGTGAGCTGATAGAAACAAGCATATTTGTAGTCAGATTCGGGTACAGTAGAATAGTCATTCCTGATGCACTCAGGCGTGACACACATTTTATGGTTAGAGATTACAGGTTCAAGAGTGTCGATGATTCGGAGTTCTTTTTGTCCCGTAGACTTAACTTCAGTAACACCACAGTTACTATAGGTTTTCTTAAGTACGGGTTCAAATAGTTTGATGTACATCCCGTCACCGAAGTTTCCTTCAATGACTACTTCATTGACTTTGTACTTCTTAGCTACCTTAGCTAGCTTATTGAGGACTACATCAGAGTAGCCTCCCAATAGACCTCCCACTTCCATGACGTAGATATACCCGTTTAGGTAGTAGAGAACAGCATAACCTGTTTCGTCTTTACCACGCCCTGAGGGGTCAACGCATAGGATCTTATGGGCATAGGGAACTACCTCATTGGATGAGGCATGGTAGTAGAAGTAAGAGTCTCCCTTAAGGCCCATCGTGGGACACTCATCAACTGGAACCCTCTTAGAAGGCTCAGGGAGCCACGTGAGCTTCATTGGAGCCTCGTCTAAGGGGAACATACCAACCAATAGATCTCGAAGCCGTAGAGGGTATTTATCAGCGTCTGAGAGGGTCGTATCGAGCATGAACTGCAGAGCGAAGCCTGCCTTACGATAAGATAGTTCACGCTTCTGTAGATCCTCTTCAGAGAACCTAAGGGGGTCTGTAGGTTTACCTGCCCAATGCTTAGGATCCTTGTCGTACTTGTCAGCAATGATAGAGGCCAATCTATCGCCATAGGAGGCTCTATGAGAGTCATCATAGGGGTACCTAGCGGGATAGATTACAGCCGTGTATCCGCGCTCCTGTAGCTCGTTATAGAGGCTCATCTCGTTCTGAGGGGTTCCCAGATACAGGATCTTCTTACCTTCACCAGGCTTTAGGACAGCGTCGAACTCCTTCACGAGCTCGAATAGCTGATCTCTAAGAACCTGAGTGAAGGAGTTGCTCGGCACCTCAACGTCATCCGCTACGATGATGTCTGCACGGGAACCCGTTAGCTGGCCCTTAATACCCACAGACTTAACCGAAGGTGAATGGTCGGGTTTGGCAGGGCCAACATCAAAAAGGTTCTGAGTATCTCTCTGCCCTTCTCTAGCCTTTAAGTGGTTCAAGAAGGGTAGTTCATTAATGATCTTCTTAATAAACGTAGCATTAGCGTCTGCTCGTTCTTTATTAGCAGACACCACCATGATCTTAGTCTGAGGATCTCTCCAGAGACTCCAGACAACGTATGCACACGTAATGAATGACTTGGCTACACCACGGAAACCCATAAGGATCATACGGTCACTAGGAGGGTTCTGGAGTAGCTTTGCGATGTCTACCTGCAGTGTGGTAGGAGAAGGCAAACCGATCGACTTCCAGACCAAAGAGGTAAAGAGGGGGAAGTTCTCATAGTAAGGGAGTAGAGCTTTAGCTTCTTTCTCAGTTAACACTCATGTCTCCCCTATAGGAATTCTCGAAGTTCTCCCTAGTAGCCTTCAGGAGCTTACTGAGCGCATTCTCCTCACCGTCCCCAGCCTTAGGGACACAGTCAATACCATTACGTTCAAGCTCCTTAATGATTGCATTGTAGAGCTGTGGAGACCTCTTATCGGGGTTCCTAAGGTCATTAAGCATGTTCTGGAGCATCTCCTCATGGATGTTCCCTAGGAGGCTCTCAAGTCCTTTATAGTCCATTGTTCTTTTCCTTTCTTCTCTTTTCTAACCAAGGTTCTACCCAATGCTTTTTAATCATTGTGCAGATACCAACAAAAGTATAGATAATTGTGATGACGTACACCCAATCACTAAGGGGTAACCCGAGAATCACAGCACTGGATACTGCCAACGAAGGAGCTACCTGTGCTATGTTCTCTGCTAGGTTACCCGATTCCTCATCAAGGGGGTTCATTCTTCGTCAAAGAACTGCTCAAAGTTAGCTTTCTTGAACCCAGTGCCCTTCAGGAGCTTACCGTCTTCTCTGAACTGAGGCTTGTAGTTACCATCACTGTCATAGAACTTACTGGAGTATTCAGACACCAGTTCGTTCATACCCTTTTCAAGGTCGTATCCACAAGCATTGGCGTACTGCACGCATACCCAGATAAGGTCGCACAGCTCCTTCATGTCGTTAGGAGTGTTGGGGCTCTCTTGGACAAACTCCTTGAACTCTTCAACAATACACTTGACATACAGGATTGCGCAATCCTTGTACAGCAGGGAGTCCTTCCCTTGGTCATTTCTACAGTGCGTCTTCTGGAACCAGTTCGAAAGTTCCTTCTGGAGATTTCCGATAAGCACATTGGTTTGATCTTCCATAGTATTCTTCATTTTATTCTTTATCCTATTTCATTAACCTTTCCCTTCTATGCAGTCTTTAATAGATTTGTAGCATAATAGGCAAACAAATACCACTAGACCCACTGCGCCTATATTAAACCCCAGTAGGAGTATGGTTATAGCGCTTTGAACTAGCAATTCCATCACATGCTCTTCCTGTCTTTGATTTCTGCCATCTTAGCATCGTTCATGCGGGAGTTACCGTTGATGTTAGAGTAACCCAAATAACCACATACACGGGAGATGACAGACAGGTTACTAGAACCACAATAGGGGCACGTATTACCCACGTTAAAGCTATGCTGATGACAATCCTCACAGTAAGCCGCATCAAAGTTCACACCCTGATAGAACCCATGAGCCATACCTCGAAGGATCGTGCTTGTGAGAGCCAGCTTATTCTCAGGGTTGTCAATACGGACATACTGGATATGACCTCCCTCAATAAGGTGGAAAAGCTCAAACTCAAGATCTTGCTTTTCAAAGGGAGTAATGTCGGCAGACACATGGATATGGAAGGAATTGGTGAAATAGGACTTGCCCTCAAACTCATCCTTAAGGTTATTCTTTGCACAATACTCATGGTACTGAGTCATCTGAGTGCCGCAAAGGGACTCTGCAGGGGTACCATAGAGTGCATAGAGATATCCGTCTTCCTTCTTAAACTTCTGCACTGCATCATAGATGAACTTAACGACATCCTTAGCCGCCTTCTGTCCCTCAGGAGTCTGCAGATCCTTACCACCAGTAAAGAGGATAGCAAACTCATTCAAGGCAGAGATTCCAAAAGATGCTGTCATATACTTGGTAAGCTCACCTACCTCATCTTCAGGATTAAGGAAGCCCTTATAGAAACCTCCCTGACAAAATGCCATAGGATTCGTGCTAGCCTTAGCATGCTTAATCATATCATAGCGACGTTTAAGGAATTCTCGAATCTGTTCAAGGTTCACCATAAGCTCTTCCCAGAAGTTACCTTTAGATGCCTTATAGATCAACGGGAGGTTGAGAGACACCGCACCAATGTTGCATCGACCAACGGACACATACTCGTTAGTCTCAGGGTCCTTCAAAGGAGTGAGGTACGCCCTGCATCCCATCGGATGGATAACACATTGCTTATTAGACGCTCTGTAGGTTTCAGACACAGTGCCATGAGGAGCGTTAAGGGCCAGAAAATCAGGGTACATACACTTACTGGAACATTCAACAGCCTTCTCGAACACATAAGCGTGCTCATCACTGCCATGTTGTTCCCAATCATAGAGATACACGAGCTTAGGGAACACGACCTGTTTACCCCCATGCCCCTTCATTCGGGTATCAAGGATAGTCTCACAAATCATCTCAAGAAACGCCTTGTCATCATCACGGAGATCGTTGCTCCACTCACCAAAGGTAAGCGTAGTGAACGCAAAGTCACCTCTAGAACACGGAACAGTATTGAGTTTCAATTCAAGAGACTGGAAGCCCTGCACAAGTTCACGCTTGAGATCCTGAATAGCCATTGCACATGCTTCATCGAACTCCATATTGCACTGGTCAAAGTATTTCTTAAACGCATGGTCATACGTTTTCTTAGCATACGGAAGAAGCGTCTTGTCAATCTGGGGGATAGTGAATCCACCGAACTGCTGTGCAGTAGCTACAAGGGTGATGTCACCGATCACCTGAAGGGCACTAAGAACACTCGTGGGCTCTGTATAGGTGACATTGGACATGCTAAAACCGCCCTTAAGAACAGTAGCCATGTCAAAGAGACAACAGTTGATTGATCCAAAGATCATGTCTCGAAGGTCATGGATGTAATACTTACCGACCTTAGTAGCCTCTTTCTCTTCCTTAGTAAGGTAGAATTGCTTATACAACTGCTTAGTCAGATAGCCCTTGATAAGTGAACCTTTTGTAGACACAAGGGAACTATCGAAGTTGGCGTTTTCCTTGTCTCCCAAAAGGAGGACAGTGTCTGCCTCATTCTTAACAGCTTCGAAAGCCTTAGCATACGTGTTCTTGTAGTCTCTGAACTCCTTATAAGATTCTCCGATCTTCGGCACATACTTACAAAGAGCTTCAATGACAATAGAGTGAATCTTTTCAGTAGGAACCTCGTCATAGTTGCTGTAGACAATGCTCTCGATATAGCCCCTAATCTTACCAATGTCATGCTCAGAGTACGTAGCGTTAGCCCTCTGGGCGGCCTTATGGATAGCTACTTTAATCTTATCCCAATCCCATCCTTCGTGGGTACCATCCTTCTTAATTACTTCCAGTTCCATTTAATCCTCTTACTTATTCTTCCAAGTGTCTACTACAATGGCAGGCTTACTAGCTTCATCAAGCTGTAGTCTAGCCTCAACACCCTCATAGAATACCATATTGGCAATAGTGTTAAACATAAAATCTGCAGACCTCTTTGCAAGAACAGAGCCGTGATTATCAACTCTGAAATAGGATCTAGCAGGGGTAATAATACCAGAGGCAGGGACACTACCAAAGGTAATAGTACAAGACATCTTGTCTCGTTCTGCAAGGACAACGCCGTCTTTCTGAAGTGTGATGACATTACTCACGTTGGTAAAGGCTTGCGTAGCAATAACCTCAGTACCATTCTTCTTAAGCGTAAGGGTAACATTGGTACCCTCAGGAAGCCCAGAGAAACCAACTCTAACGGTAACGTCATATGCCTCATTGGCAGGAGACACCCAATTGAAGCTATTGGCGCTGTCAGAGCAGTTGTTAATGTCCTGAACAATGTACTCCCAAGGGAGATCAAAGGATGCCTTGTTGAGGTCTACAAGATCAACCTCAGTAGACCACACGGATGCAACCTGATGAGCATACTCATTTAGGGTACTAAGACTCACTCTAATGTCATGGTGAGCCGCAGGATCATTGTTATGCTTGTCAACGGTGACAGTGTCTGCAGAAGGTACATCCGAAGAATTAGCATTGGCAAACTGCTTGACTGCTACGATCTCCTGAGGAGTGAGCTGTGAGGGAGTATTCCCCATCAGCTTAGTTGCAACATTGTCATCCTCGCTGTACACGAGGGTATCGAAGGTAACTGTAGGGATCACAGGCTTTGTCGTATAGAAACCCTTTCTAGCTTCATACTCACAGGCACCTACATTACCATCCCAATAAACTTGAATATTCATAATTACTTAGTGATAGGGAACAGTTGGCCAAGACTAAAATTAGTATTGGAGATCTCGGCAGTTACAGTGATATAGACCTTATACTTTCTAATGTCTTCTGCACTGTGATAAGATTCCTTATTGAGTTTTTCTACAGCTTCAAGAATCTTATGCTTAGACATAGCAATTACTTCTTCTTCCCACTTTTCGTCAATCATCTTTGTATTTCTCCATAATATTAATTAGAGCCTCACCATCAGACTTATCGAATTTAAATCCAAGGTATTCCACAGCACCACTCTTATCGAATGCACTGTTAATGAATCCCCTAGCAACTTCGATGTCTACCTTGTTATTCTCATCGACGATACCAACCTGCTTGAGCATAGGCAGATACTTACCGATGAGGGTATCCGCCTGATGCAGAATCAAGAACGTACTCCCTCCAAGGAGCCACTTCATCGTGGAGGGAGCACTAGGCATCAGTCGAGTATCAACGAACTCAGGGAGAACCTGAGAGAGCTTACTCAAACTGATTTTCATATGCTACTACCTTATGCCGCAGGCGTAGTCGTGGTCGTAGGAGCAACCCAAGAGTTATGCAGAGGCATAGGCGCAGGGCAAATAGCAGAAGCAGGAACAATAGTCTTGGTGATGTTGTTCAGGGTACCCATCATGCCAGCAATGGTGCCATCAAGGCAACTGAACTTAGCCTGAGTCGTAAGGGCAAGCTCATTAACCTTACCAAGGACGATCTGTTCACGAAGTTCCTGCTTTTCACAGCAACACTTAAGCTCTGCCTGAAGTTTAGCGAGTTCAACTCTGTTGTTCGCAGATTCATCAGCAAGAGGCTTAATGAAAGCAAAGGCTTCATCACGGAGTCTACGGTTGTCTGCAAGAGACTGTGCGTAGACTTCCTTGGCATTCTTATCGGAGTAGTTCTCAGCCTTGAGCATACCGTTCTCAGCCTGAAGAGCAGACACTACGTTCTGATTGCCACCGCCGAAGAGACCACCAAGGAGACCATTGCCGTTATTAGAGCTATTGAGGACACCGAGAGCAAGACCTGCGATACCAGTACCAAGACCCGCACCAGCAACGCCCTTAGAAGCAAATTCAGCCATAATATATTCCTTTCTAGTCATGTAGACTAGTATTAGTAGTTAGTAACTTAGAATAAAAACCTAGGTGTTCATAGTTACCCAAAGAACACCTTGGATATAACCTTAGATCCCTACCTTAGCGAGACCCAAGGGTTCCAATTCAGCGTCCTTACAGAGGAATTTAGGCACATCAGGCCAACGGACATCCCTAGGAAACCCTTCCTGTTTAGGGAGGTCTCTAAGAGCCTGTCTGTAGACCTTAAGTTCCTCAAGATTCTGAGGATTTGACGGATAGTCAGACATCATGTAGTAATCAGTCGTAGCGATCTTTCTGTTGCGATCAGTTCGTGCTTGAGCAGAGAGTTCTTCGTCGGTCGGCTCTGAAGCCTTCACAATCTGAAAGCGACGAACGATGCCCTTGGGTTCGATCTCCTTGATGTACGCCTCGCCTCCCGCATTACACCAAACCGCCGCTTCAGGCGGATATTCCCCTTCAAAAATCTTTCCTATAGAAAAATCCAATTCTTCCACTCCTTTTAATATCCGACAGCTGACCAGTAGATTGTAGACCTTTCATCAACAGTCATTGTATAGTTGTCTTCTCTGGTATAACCTATTATACAGATGAATGATGCTGAGTTTCTTTCATCAACCACTGCTGTCATTACAGGGTAGCTTTTATCACTAGACGTACTGCCAATCCAACCACTGATAGCGTACGCAGTACCTGAGAATGGAGTATTGAACGTTACATTATGCCTATAGCCATAATGTTCACCGCCCTGTTCGATAAGCCCGTCCGACCATTTTCGGTACCAATTTGACCCCCCTCTCCACGTTTCAATGATGTAAGCATTCGGGGTCGCAGGCATGCTCGGTTTATTCATCAAGTCGTTGTAGTCCCCCGACGTTGCAACAGCATGAAGTCCGAGATTGACATTCCCGCCGCTAGCAGGTGCAATATTGTTCACCTTAAGGACGACATTAGGCATGTCCGTAATCTGAGACACCGTATGTGTGTGGGATTTGTTAGCTTTGCCTGCAAGACCCGTGTTAACGTCAATTGTCTTAGCATACGGTGCAAGCGTATTACTAAGGTCAGTAATCTGGGCACTTGTGTGAGTATGACTAGACGGAGCCTTTCCTGCAAGACCCGTAGTGAGTTCCGTCTTGGCAGCTTTAGTACCCAACTGCGTATCCACATACGTCTTATCAGCTTTGCCAGAGATATCCACAGGAGCAGGGATGTCAGACATATTAGCGAGCTTAGTAGTCGTCCCTGCAGTACCACTAAGAACATGCAGATGCTTAGTGTCAGTGGCATACGCTAGGACACCATTATGCCCTGCGTAGCCCTTAATTTGGGCTTCAGTGCCCGTAATTTGTTTTCGTTCTTTAATAGCCATATTAAGAACCTAAATCTCCATAATCAATATAACCGTTGAAGGTAGCAACATCAAGTTTAGCATTCAGCTTCGTTGTCAAATCAGTGATCTGTGCAGACGTATGTGTATGACTCGTAGGAGCCTTACCCGCCAGAGCAGTATCAAGACCAGTAACCTGAGCAGTCGTATGAGTATGCGATGCGTTAGCCTTTTTAGCAAGCTCTGCAGTCAGAGTAGCAGTAGTGACATACCCAGAGAGCGTACTATTCAGGTTGGTAATCTCAGCTACAGTATGAGTATGCTTAGTGTTAGCCTTACTAGCAAGACCCGTCTGAAGCTCATTCTTAGTAGCAAGTCCACTAAGATCTTGCTCAGGAGGGGTACCAGTAATCTCACTGTAAGCAATGCTATCCTTAGATGCAAGGGCACCAAGCGTAGGCTTGTTCTTGATGAACGCCTTAGACGTACTGTCAGTCTCAGCCCAGTCAGGGTTAATCTGGCCACTAGTGGCTTGATCGGCATAGCCCTTAGCAAGATCAGCTTGTTTCTTAGCTTCAACTTCAGAAGCCTTAGCGTTCGTCTCAGAGGTACTCGCCGCAGTCTTAGACAGAGCCGCATTATCCTCAGAGAGCTTAGCCGCCTTAGCACTATTGCTAGCCGCAGTAGCCTGAGCAGTAGAGGTGCTTGCACTATTAGCCGCATTAGTGGCACTAGCCTTAGCCTTAGTGGCATCAGCGTTAGCCGCAGTAGCACTGTCCTCAGCCTCGCTAGCCTTCGTAGTAGCAAGGGTTGCCTGCTGTGTAGCGGTGGTAGCCTGAGCTTTAGCTAAGTTAACCTGCTTGGTACCTTCAGTGGTGACACTACCAACTTGCTTAGTACCCTCAGCAGTAACTGCATTAACGCTAGTCGTCTGTTGAGCCTTCACAGCATTAACACTGGTAGTACCCTGAGCACTCACAAGACCAACCTGCCTTCCCCCTTCACTAGTGATTTTACTAATTTCAGTGGTTGCGGTATCAGTGATTGATTTTACTTGTTTAGCACCCTCAGTCTTGATTTCATTAAGAGTAGTGGTACCTTCAGTAGCGCTTTCCTTAGCCTTATTAGCATAATACTTAGAAGAGTATTCAGAGCCATCCACAGTACCCGTAGTCTTGTTAGCCCAATCCTTAGCAAGATCTCTAGCAGAAATTGCGTCTGCCTTTAGGCCTTCCATGGTGGTGATTGTTTCAGGAATCTTGTTGATTTCCGTAGCAACCTTCTTAACATCTTCAATGTTAGAACCCACCTGTCTAACTTCGTTGATGTTGTCGGAGACATTCTTGATGTTACCACCAGTAATAGTAGGAAGGGCATCCCCAGTATTACCTAGATCACCATAGTCCTCAAAGATGGAGGTACTAAGGGAACCCTCAAGGTCATTACCAACGATGTTAATGTTATTGATGTTTCTAGAATCAGTAACTACATGGTCAATGTTTTCAGCTACGACACGGATCTCATCAGTAACAGGAACAACGACCCCTGCAATCTCTTCTACTCTATCTGCGTTAGTCTTAGCAGATACTTCAGAGGCCTTAGCGTTGTCTTCAGACTCCTTAGCGTTCCTTTCAGACACCTTAGCTTCATCAGCCTTCTGAGTAGCAATTACAGCATTCTCATAGGCATTGCTCTCAGAGGTCTCAACATTAGTTTGAATCTGTCGAGCCTCTTCGAGGATTGCTTGGTTCTCTGTCATGACGACATCAGCATGCTTAGCCGCAGATACTGCAGTACCCGCAGAAGCCTTAGCGATGACTTCAGACTCCTTAGCATTAACTTCAGAAGCCTTAGAGTTCGTCTCAGAGACCTTAGCGGCATCTCTAGCGGCCTCAGCATCTAGCTTAGCCTGATAGGCACCCTTAGCATCATCTTTGTAGAACTTAAGGGTGATCGCATCGTTGTCATCAATAGGATCCCCAACGTTGACAATACGCTTACCCTTAGCGTCCCAATTGCCTTCCTTGTCTACAATGAGTGCGTCATTGATGATGTCTCTACCTTCTTCAGCAATATGAATAGTCTGAATGGTAGACACATCAAGGTCTTTAGCCTTTAGAACCGAAGCGTCCTTAAAGGACACAATACGGTCAGTAGCAGACGTATACCTGCGAATAATGATTTCAGTACCACTAGCGGGAGCTGTATTGAATCTAATGGTAGTCTTATCTACAAAGAAGTAGTCTTTAGTGGTGTCACCGTAGTCACCCCCAAGTTTCTCTCGGGAGTCTACGGTGACTTTCACAAACTTCTTTGCTAGATAATCAAAGGGCACATTGAAGTCTGTAGTAGACCCATTGCCCTGATAGTTAGCAATAGTAGAAGCCATTGTTTTAGTTATTCGTCCTTATCGGATAGAGTGTTATAAACACCCCACTTAAAGAAAGGGATGTTCGTGGAATTACGGATAGCTCTTACAGCTTTCTCTCTGTGATTCTCTAGTTGCTCATCAGTAAAGTTTTCATCACCTGTCATACGGGCTACATTAGCAGAGTACCCTACAATGTCCATGAAAGACTTGATGGTAGAGTACGCAGGAGCCAAGTCTCTAAACCACTTGTCAGCGTCAAAGCCTCCGTACAGCTCGTCCCGTTCTTTCTGAGAGGAGAAGCCTTCAGTGGTAGTCTTAACATCAGTATTCACACCTGCGGTATTGAGAAGCAAAGACGGGAATGCAAAGACGCTAGATCGCATAGCACCATTAATACCAGCCTGCATAACAGTGTCTAAAGTAAGTCCATCTTCAGGGTCATACTTTAGAGTCTTATTAAGGTACTCCTTTCGTTGTTCCCCATTCATACCTGCAGTACCAATAAGGGTGTTAGTCAGTGCACCCAAGGTACCCAATGCGGTAGACAAGAAGATACTATAGGCTTGCCCAAGTGCATCACCCTCAGCCATTCTACCTAGAATTTTCTTAAGTCTCTTATCGTAGGATCTAAGAGCGAATGTCTTGAACTGCAAGATCAACTGCATAAACGGGTTCTTTTGGGCACCCTCCCAAAGGAAAGTGTCGCCCAAGGTATTCTTCTGGATTACCTCATGAGCAACATAGTCGCCCATACGTCTAAGAGTTGCAAGAGCGGCAGGATCCTTAGAGAGGATAGCATCAAGGTTATCAATAGTGATTTCCTTGTTCTTACCTACGGTAGTGGATTCCTTAAGGATCTTCAGTAGATTATCAAAGTTCTCCTGAGAGATCCCATTGCGTTGCATAAGCTCCTTATTAAGGAAACCCTTCTTGGAGATAGACTTGTTATGAGCGTACTGAATAAGCTCACCCAAGAACATGCCTTGAGAAGCCTCAACGATAGAGTTCTCTGTATTCTGAATGAACTTAGTAAACGGAGAAGCCTGAGCAAGAGTATCGGTCGCCGCAACAAGAATAGACTTAGCCTTATCGCCATTGAACCTACGCAGTTGCTTCTCAAAAGACTCCGTAGCAATGTCTCTAAGTAGACCAGTCTCTCTTACGGACATACCAAAGATCAGAGACTGAGCCTGTCTAAGCTCTTTGTTGGTCATGCCGTTCTTAGCCCAATTATCAAAGAAATCTCTAACAAGAGGGACACCCTTAAAGAACTGCAGGGCACCATAGTGCTTGATTGCTTCACCCTGTTCAAAGAGATTTGCCATACCCATCATAGCATTCTTAGAGAAGAACGTAAGGTTTCTGACAACATCCGCCATAGCCCCAAGCCAAGAGCTATTGACATCAGACATGCTATGGTGCTTATTGTAGATCATGTTGATAAGTTGTTCCTGAGCTTGTGCAAACTTCTTAGCGTCAACCCTACCACCTACGGCAGAATTAACCTCCTCAGACCACATCTTACCCAGCATACTCTCAAAGTCACCCAAGTTCTCACACCCATAACTAAGGAGGATATTGTCACCAATAACCTTGTTATGGTGCATACGGACAGCCTCAAGAGGATCTCTACGCATCTTGTCGATAGACAATCCGCTACGGGTAGTGACAGAGGTATCCCAAGGGATTCTAGTCACCTCGGGGTCGTACTTAATGTTTGCAATGTTACCATCAGTGATGATAGCCCTACCCATGGAAGTACCTTGGTCGATCCAACCAAGAGCATCTTCCCTAGCTTCTTTCTGCATCCATTCAAGCACATCTGCCCAGTCAGGCTCATCAGGGAGGGGTTTAAGTTTAGTTTCGCCCTTAGCAATCAGTTCGTCCCTTTCAGCCTTGAGCTTAGCGTAGACATTCTTCTTGTAGTAGTCAATGATTCGCTGTCTTACTTCAGGATTAGAGACTGCACCATCAACAAGAGCTTTAGAAAGTTCATCAACAAGTCTCTCTACCTGAGGCCCTCTAGGGAGATTAGGGTCAAACAGGTCACCAACCTTTCTAGGGTCACTTACTCTAGGGACATAACCACCCCTCTGGCCAGTCTTAGAGGTTTTCTGAAGGAAATCCTTAGTAGACTCTACGATCTTACTGAACTCTTCATTTCCTACAAACTTGGGAGGGGTGACACCGTTCTCAATAGTCTGACAAATAGCTAGATTGATTTCTGCGTCATCATGTCCCAGCTTTCTGAGGTTATTGAAGCTATCTCTATAGCCAGACTCAAAGTTCTCAAAGTCAATCTGAGCGGCTCTTAGCTTCTCCTCTACAGTCTGCCCTTGGAATCTAGTCGCATAATGGACACCGTTCTCATCTACATAACCAGAACCACGGTCTACAAAGACAGACTCACAGAACTTTCTAAAGTTAGTAGACTCAAGAGCCTGAAATACACCCTTAGTAGACACAAGGGGAACTCTGCGTTCAATATTGTCAAGGAGATTGTTCAAGGACGTAGCGACCTTAGTGGATCCTCCAATACCATCAAAGACCTCAGAGGGAAGATCCTTGCCTGCCTCCTGATACTCCCTGATGATTTTGGCTCTACGAGCAGTATCGCCTACGTAGTGTCCACCCTTACCTAGACCCCTGAATGCAAACTCAATCCCTGCACCAAACATGGCGCCTACAAGCATGTCTTCCATGATGTCATGTTCTGCACCAGACACGTAGGTATCAATCTGATTAGAAACAGCACCCAAAGCGGCACCTGTGAGCACCCTACCTGCCATGCCATACGCACCAAGTGCGGGGACATAAGACAAAGGATCCACAACAGCGCCGCCAATAGAGGAAGTGATCGAGGAGAACCAACCGGCATTGGCTTCAGCCTGTCTATACTTGATTACTTCCTCATTAATCTTAAGTCTTTCTTCGACATCCTCCATCGAAGTAGCACCATTGAGCACAGCATAGTACCTATCCATGTTGTACCCTACCTTGCCTAGGATTTCCCCCCTTTGTTCATCCGAAGGAGCAAACTGTTCACCAAAGATGCTACCGTCAGCAAAGGACATCCTAAGATATGTAGGCACATAACCGTGCTTCAAGCCACCCGCAAAGCCAACCTGAGGCTCATCCGATGTATCCTGAGAAGGGTCATAGACATAACGATTGTCAGCCCAACGCTTTGAGCGAAAACTGATGCCGATGAGCCTGCTTCTAGTAGTATTAGCAAGAGCCACCCTTACAGCATCCTCATCAACAGGATCGTTGATAAAAGGCTTGATCTCCTTAGATGACTCAGGCAAATCAAGGTTAGTAAACACAGGCTCCCTGTCAATCAAGGATTCCTCAGAAGTATCCAAGGATTTCTCAATCTTCGGATTAACGGTGTGGACAGGTTCATTTACCTTCTGTTCCCCCCACCTGTCATCATCACCAATGATGTCAATGTAATTCCAAGTTTCCTTAGGGAGACCATTGTAGTTCCCCTTAAGGTAATTCTTCATTGCGGCAGTACCACCGTTGTACATAGCCAATGCCGCATACTGATTCCCCTTAGCATACTTAAGGTTATCCTTCATAATACGACCTGCAAGGTCGATGTTAAAGAAGGGATCCTTAAGGGTGTTAAGGTCAGTCACACCATAAGCCTTTGCAGTTTTAGGCATGATCTGACCAACACCCATAGCACCTGCACGAGACACAGCGTTAGGGTTAAATCGTGATTCTTGATACAGTTGTCGTCTGAATAGAGAATGGTTCAAACCGTATCTCTCAGCAGTATCCTTAATGATACCATCATAGGGATGCTCCGTATTCTCGAAGTCACCCCAAGCACTACGTCTAGGATTCATTAGTCAGTTCCACTATTTAGTTTAGAAAGTCTATCAAAGACAGTTGCGTTCATTTCCTTTTCAAGTTCCTTAGCCTTTCTTTCAGCGGCCTTGTCAAGGGTACGTTGGATGTCCTCAGTCGTATAAGACTTGACGTAGTTATACGTCCCCTTCTCATACACAACAAGTCTTCCAAATTCTTCGTTATAGTCTACGGAGTATTTGGAGTCATCCCCATAGTCAAACTCCTCTCTAAAGAGCTCCTTAGCCATCTTAAGATCAGCATTGCCGTAAGCTCTAGAGGTGAACACTCTAGCAGGGACACTAGTGCCTAGGAGAGTCACATACTGATTTCTATAGACATCCTTAGCCAACTCTACGGCTCTACTAGGAGACTCACCAGAGCCTACAAATCTGCAGGCCATGTTATAGATGAAGTCTTTACCTGTTTGGTCGATCTCAGTACCAATAACCTTAGAGATCTCAGTTACACCAGTGTTAACCTTGATTCTAAGACCCTCAATCTTTGCTCTTCCCTTAGAGTCAGCCTTGAGTTTTTCAAAGCCTGCGGTTCTCTTTACTACATCTTCCCAAGACCTACCACCTTCCATTAGAAGAATAGCGCCATGGATAGATTCAGTGAAACCCTTGGTACTACCAGTAACATACAAGAAAGCCTGAGGATCAGTACGGTACAGCTCAATCATCTGAGTGATCTCCTCAGGAGGCTCCTTAGGAATAGTCTCAGGCTTCATCCCACTATTGAGATAGTCAGCTGTAATGCCAGTCAGCTTCTCACTAGCCGCTTCAGCCTTGTCCTTGAAGTAGCGTCTCGCAGGATTGTCCCTAAAGGGGACAGAAGAGTTCTTTGCAATCCCTAGAGCACCCTCAGTAGTAAGTTCACCGCTCTCAATCATATCGTCAAAGGCAACACTTAGATCGTCTGAAGAGAGATCAGAAGAGTCACTACTCTTAAGCTCCTTTCCAAGCGAAGCGTCCTTTAGAAACTTCTTAGCTAGGTTTTGCTTGATAAGAGCCTTTTGTTCCTGTTGAGCCTTTACAGCAGTTGATCTCAAGGCACTTCTTTGGACTTCTCTAGCCCTGTCTACAGCCTTTTCGATATCCTTTACTCTGTCCGTAAGGATGTTGCCATTAGCTTCCAGTTCACTATTTCTAATGGCCTCAAGAACGGAAAGCTCTCCACTATCTGCTAGATTACTAAGGCCATTCTGATAGTCAAGGTAAGCCTTAGTGTCTCTCTTGTACCTATAGTCATAAGCCTTAATAAGGGAAGTCTTATAACCATCTTCACCGAGGTATTCCCTAAGGGTTACGCCATTAGCAAACGGTAGATCCTTAGAGTCTGCAAGTTGCTGTAGAGTAAAGAACCCTTCAGGACTGTTCTCAAGAGAACTGATGACACTAGTCCATAGCTTATTTTGATGCTCGGGGTCAAGGAACCTACCAACGGTAAGATCCATTTCCCTAAGGGCACCAACAAGTGCTTCCGAATTACCACCGTTCTGGATGATTGCATGAATCTTGGCAGATTCGGTGATGAACATGTCCTGAACGTTAAACTTATGTTCAACTTCTTTCTGACGTGTCATCATCTTGATGCGCTCTGCAGGAGAGTTCGCAAAGACACCCCTGTTAAAGAACACATCCTCAGAGCTATATCCAAACTGTTTGGCTACATCAGACACATTCTCACGCATGAACTTAAAGAACTCAGCGTCAACCTCTTCAGGAGCCTTTCCTTTAAATTCATTAGTGTCTACTCTTCGCTGGAAGTCCTCAGTGATGTACTGGAATAGCATCTGACCGTGGGACTCTTTAAGTCTAGCCATTGCAAGAGGGTCATCTTGGAACGGTACAAGACCCTTAGTCATCTCTTCACGGTACTGCTCAAGAGAATGCGACTTAAGGTAATCATCGGCTAACTTATAGGACAACTCCTTCTTAGCCTCAAAACCACCTTTAACAGCCCTAGCAACGTCCTTAAAACATTCAAGCCAATTGTCAGCTTCTGGGATAGTTACATTCTTTTCATTGATAGTGATTGTAGCAGGCTTAGCCGTACCAAGTTTATCCAAAGCAGAGTTGAAATATCTCCACTGCCCCCACTGATTGGCAATGGAAGAATTACCGTCTGAATTTTTATAAGCCATTAGTAAAAGTAACCTCCTCGTTCTCTAGGGGTAATGTTAGAGTTGTAATAGTTAGCCCATTGCTGTACGAAGTCAACATAGGGCTTGTATTGCTGGTAATTAGCCATTACGTTACCAAGGAAGCTACTACCAGTATTGGACGCAATAGAAGCACTAGAGGATGCTCCGCTCATACCCGTAGATGCAACGGCACCTGCGCCTCCAAGGGCCGCCAACGATCCAGTAGATGCCCCAGTGGAAGCCATGGTAGATGCCCCCAGTGTAGGCACAGAACTAGCCGAAATGCCATAAGAGGCTAGGAAGCTCTCAGCAGTAACAGCTCCCGCACCACCCGCGGCACCTGCACCACCTCCAAGGGCACCTGTAGCAGTAGAGGCAGTAGCACCCCCAAGAGCACCACCAACGGCACTACCAATACCTGCAGTAGCGGCACCCATAGCGGCACCAGTGATCGCACCGTTGAGAAACTGTTGGAAAGCCCTAGAGCCACCAATAAGGTTATTGTTAAGATTATCCCTAGCTTGCTCAACGGATGCCTTAGTCTGGATGTAAAGGGCGTCCTTCTGGAACCTTACGTTCCACACATCATTGAGGTAGGCTTCTTTAGTCGCAGTCTCTTGTCTTAGAGTCTGTCCACTAATTGTCTGCTTGATCTTATCTTGAGATCTACCATCAAGACCTGTCTCAGCAATAGCCGCTTCAATCTGTGAGTTGTTCTGATAAGCATTAAGAGACAAAGAAAACAACTCCCCTAGGGCAGAGTCGTACATGGATCTTTCTTGCCTGTCAAGTGATGCCTGATTGTAGTTATAGTTTAGTTGCAAGTAGTGCATCTGCTTCTTGAAGGCTTTCACCATACTACGGTTCTGCTTAGAGGTACCGTATAGAGAACTACCACCACCAATTACTGCACCAACAGCGGCACCAACACCGATTACGACACCACTCATTCTTTAATCAATTCCTTTCTATTAGTTGTTAATAGCATCCACTCTGGAGTAAACTCTTTCTCGCATTCCCTTAGGTCAACCTTATCAGTCCTGAAGCACATCGTAATGTGCGTATCTTCAAGCGCCCTAAAGGCTTGCCTACGACCACTCTCAGCCTGAATGACGTTGTAACCCTTAAGCCTCCCTACAGTATTCCCTAAGGTAACATAACAATCCCCATTAACAATTACAGTAGTAGGGATCTGGATGTAAGCTCCAATAATAGCTACATCCTTAGGGATAAAACAGGTTCTGTAATACACCCCTTCATAAACAAAGTGTTCAACGGGGATCTCAACCTCATTACAGACACAACTCTCCATAGCATGGATTGCAATGTCGCAAAGCAAATTGTTCTGCTCAGGAGTTAAGGGTTTCAACTTCATACGCTACTATTCCTTCTAATGTAAAGACCTTCCCAACCGCCTGAAATCAGGTTAATAGGTTGGACATTGTCGGAGCAGACAGTAATGACTACTTCATCATTATTGTCTTGAATTGGGAACTTAAACTTACCCGTGTAAACCTTGTTTGCCCCCAAGATAGTCGGAGATTCACCAAGGTTCCTACCAGTAAACCTATACTTAAAGTGCTTTTCCTTAAGGTCGTTATCAACCTTGCATTCAAATACACCAGAGTTACTATAGTTAAACCAGAAGTACCTAAGCTGTAGCCTACCTTCAATCTCGGAGATAACACCCCCAGTATCCGTATTCCTCTTAATGGCCTGCTTAGAGAGAGTCACGCAGAATTTGTAGGTAAGGCCCACAAACACCTCAACACCCCTCATGTCCCCTTGGAGTCTAAAGACACCATTGGAATCCCAGTCAGTAACCTCAGTAACGTAACCGTCTTTAGTGACAATGAAATACTTATGATCCTTAGTAGACGGGATAGCACCGTAGATGTCATTAAGAGACACCTCAGTGTAATCCTCATAGTCACTGTACTTGTTTGACTGAGGAATCGTGTACTTTTTCTTACGATCCATAAAGAGCCTAGTGGGCTCATCAGAGAAGTCAACGGCATTACCTGTCAGCAAGGCTTTCTCTAGATACAGACCATTCGGAGAGTTGATAAGAAGATAAATCTCTGAGTCAACAAACTCCGCTAGGAGAACCTCAGAATTCTTGTTTGCAAATTCCCACTTGAACCAAGCCTGCTGTTCACTAGTAGCGTTAACAAGAATAAATTTATAACAGTATACGATATTAGGGGTAGTAGAAGAGATAGCCGTAACTACGTTCTCCGTGGTGTTCCCAGAGAGTCTTGTGATGCCCTTAGGGATGTACGTAGGCACATGTGCGGCTACGTCTTCAGCATCCTTTAGGTCAGCTACGTCCTGCAAGGAGTAGTAACGCATCATAGAACAGTAGTTTACTCGATCATTTACAAAGAAGATCGAAGGGCCAATAGAGATAGGCTGGACGTTCGTGTCATAGTCAAAGTTAGTGATTTGGTCACACTTGACACTCTTAGGAGTCATGACGCCATCACTAGACAAGACAAACTGACCTTCACGGGAGAACAACATAAGCTCTCTAGCAAAGGGAACAGCATGAGTCAGGATGGCAACCTTATTCGAGGAGACAGAAACGTCAATAGGGTCAGTGTCTGCAATAGCCGCAGATGACTTAAACCAGAAATTAAAGAAGTCGTTGGTTGCACTAAGGATAATGGATTCATCCGATATTACCCCTAGGCGATTACGGTAGAAGAAGATGTCATTGATCTTCCTACCAATAAACGAAGGATCAGGATTAGTGTCTTCATTACCTGCACCTCTATCAACCCACGGGAGCTTCTTAAGAAGAAAACTTCCATCCTCCTGCCTAACAATAGCATGAGGCATATTCTTAGGGTTAATCTTAGTGGGAATCCTAGGTGCAACAGTTTCCTTCCACACCTTATGTTTGTCATCCCACTTTACATAGAAGTCATCATCTTCTGAATTCTTTTCCCCAGACACCTGCATGATGTAATCCTCAGGTGCAATCGGAGGGAGCTTATTAACAGCCGTAACCTTACCCATGTAGGCAATAGCGTTCTGGTTACCAAAGCCATCCTTAACTAGGACATTGGGAGGATCCCAACCAGACTTAGACTGAATCGTAATAACAGAGTCACCAACGAGGCCTACGTTATAGGAGCTCATGCTTGCACTAGACCTAGAGTAACCCATAGACGCTCTACCACCAACCTGATTCAACAGGTCATCATAGGTACCTCCTACGTCAGGGTTACCACCGTCAGGTTTTTTACCTGTATTAAGAAGGGCATACAATGCTCTTGCAATAAAGGCAGTAGTAGTCTGAACAGCTTGCTTAGCTTCACCACCATCAGGGGTAATGACGCCGCACATATATTCGCCATCGACATAAATGGCATAAGTCTTAGCATACTGGGCATTCTTGATGTACACTAGAGCAGTATCCTTTTTACCCGCTGGGGATGTGCCTTCTACAGCGTCTACCTCCTTCTCAGTGTTCAAGACAAAGGTGTAGTCAGCAACAGTAACTGCCTTTAGTTTGCCCCTAGGGTCACTAGTGGTGATGTACTTTTTGGACTCGTCATCTTCAAACTTGCAAGTCTTAGGCACACCATTAAGATCAAAAATCTGGTATTCCCCAGACCCCATCTGGAGAATGTACTTTTCCTGTTCGTCTCTATTAATTACATGATACTTCTTCTTTGTAGCATCAACACGGTCGGACAAACGCTTGACTGCAAGAGTCGGAGGTCTCTTTTGGAGACCCTCAACTTCATTAGGGAACCCGTTGATAAGCTCAGTTACCTGATCGGGGAATCTGATGATGTCAGGTTGTTGAGAGACACCACCCTTAAATGAGTGAATGCTTTGAGATACTAGAGGCATGTTTAGCTCCTCTGAGCCTGTTGGCTAATGAACTGGTCATCATTGAGGATGTTGTAATTACCATCCGTCAGTTCATAGTCTACAATGTCTGCATAAGCCGCACTCTCTTCCAATTGAAGATGTGCATCAATATCAGCAGAGGTAAGGTACCTCATCTGAAAGACTCTACTGGCTCTAACAGTAATATACTTTCTGAAGACCTGAGGAAGCTCCTCAAAAGGGAGCTCCTTGACAAGTTCATCCAGAGTAATGCCTTCAGGGAACTCTAGAGCCCCTGAATCAAGATCATAAAAATAGCCTCCTCTGCTTACGAACTTATAGCTAGTAGAGACAGCCCTAAGGAAGTCTCTACCGTAAGCAACTTTGTTAGTAAAAGAGTCAGGCTTCAAGGTAACACTGGTGAGAGTGTTAAAGCTGTAACCCCTAGACTGGATCTCTTGACTGACAGCCTTAAGGATTCTTACAGCATTCAGAACATCCACATTAGCATCATCCTCAAGAGAATTAACAGGACTAGAGCCTACGGATGACAAAATTTCATTCACTGCATCAAGTTCAGTGCTAGGAGTGACAATCATTATTCTTCCTTGTTGTTATTCTTTTCGACGGTTCTTCGAGGCTTAACAGGCTTCGCAGTTGCACTAAGGAGACCCAGTTTCTGAGCCTCCTCGGGGGTAAGCTGGTACCCCCACTTGTGCACCTGACAGAAGTAAGTAGTCTCGTAAGCCTTCTTTACTTCTTCAATGGTCATCTATTAAACCTGAGCTTCCTTAACAAAGATACCAACGGCTTCAGGACGAAGACCACCGTGACCCATCGCGTACTTGGCAATGATCTGGTCAGCCTGATATTCAGCACGGCGAGCACGTTCCATAGCAAGATCCTTCAGCTTAACCGTACCAACAGCGGAGCGGTGGAACACGATACCCTGAAGACCCGCAGTCTTGATCTTGGTATTAAGAGCATGCTTGCCATCAATGCCATCATTCAGGAGGTGCGGAACTTCAATGACTTCAAAGCCGCAAATCGTCTGGAGCTTGCCCGTGTTCGGGTCAAAGAGAGCATGATAGTTAGCGGCATCGGGCATGAGAGCCTTCATCACAGCAGAGTAGCCTTCAGGCGTCAGAAGGCAATATCGGTCACCCTGCGGGACGTAGTTCTTCGTCATCTGAGCACGAGCCGCAAGGAGACCCTCAAGGATCTTATTGCCATACGTAGCTTCCTGCGTAACATCAAGACCCGTAACAAACTCAAAGGCCTTACCCGTACCGAGAACCTTGTCGGCATCCTCACCATTGTCGGGAATGTTGCCATCCTTGAACTTAGCGTCCTTAGCGGCCTCATTGGCAAGTTCATTGATAATAGCACAGTCAGCACCCATAGCGAGAGCTTCGCCGAGCTGACGGGAATACTCGACTCGAACGTCGTAATGGTTCATCGCATCGTCGATATCCGTGATAAGGCAGTCAGCCGTAAGGAGACCGTCGATAGCAATGACACGTTCATTGTGTTCCATCTTCTTACGCTGGTCATCAAGGGAGTTACCCGGAGCAAGATACTTAGCACGGGTACGGCCCATGATAGCGAACGAAGCACTCTTACCATGCGAGATCGTTCGAACCTGATGACGAGACATCATAACGGAGGTGCGGGAGAAAGCAGTCAGAACTTCACCCGTGAAGACCTTCATAAAGAGTGCATCACGATCGCCCGCAGAGAGAGCCTGACCAGGATTAGAAATACCAGTAGCAGCAAGAGCAGCCATTTTTAATTATTTTCCTTTTGAAAAATTATAAGATTGTTGTTATTGAATAAAATTAGACGCTAGTGGCCCACATTCTCTGTTCGACATGTCGGGTGTATTCAGGATCCCTGCCATAGCGCTTATCGCTCATAGCCTCGATCACTTCAGATTTGTTTGCAAACCCCTTAGGACGATTCACAGGAGTGGCCGTACCACCATGAATAGACTTATTAGCGGTACCCATCTTGGAAGTCATCTTAGACTTCATGCCTTCAAGCATGAGGGAGACAGCTTCAAGATTATTGTTGTCGATTGCTCTATTAAAGGAGTCAATCGTCTTCTGAGGGAGATTCTTGGATGCCCAATCGACAATACGATTGTACTCCTTAGTACCCCCTACGGAATCATAAACAGCTTCAGTGAAGCGAGATTCAAGAGCCTTTCGACTCTCAATGAAACCCTCGATAACCTCAGAAGGATAACCTGCCTTCTCAAGTTCAGCAACGGTTTCATCAGAGAGCTTACCATACTCCTGATATTCTCGGACAGCCTTATTGAAGTCAACACCCTTTTCCTTAAGGGAGGTCTTCACGGCATCAATAGCCTTTTCGTGCTTGTCTACTTCTTCCTGAAGATTCTCTTGATCTTCATTTCGATCATGAACAGCCACATCATCAGCGTGACCTTCAGTTCCATTAGCTTGTTCTTCATTATGTTCTTCCCCCGACTTTTCGTTCTGAAGAAGGGGGTCTCCAATATCAGGGTCAACCTCAATCTGAGTCGTAGAAGACTCCATGATCTCGATACCCTGTGCTTCAGCCTCCTCAGTGAGAGACTGAGGTTCATTAAAGTCAGTCATTAGTTATCCTTTAGTTATTCAGGTGCCTGCTGTGCTAGTGTTCTAGCTGTGCTAGTGTTCTAGCTGTGCTAGTGTTCTAGCTGTGCT
>ERZ831979.538-NODE-538-length-42398-cov-15.613490_pt1 | contig 42398 bp, 44 predicted proteins | sample MGYA00519952_ERZ831979 | MGnify/ENA primary metagenome ERZ831979 (study PRJEB31850, sample SAMEA3708723) | human gut metagenome | biome: human gut; feature: human-associated habitat; material: faeces | place: China | collected 2014 ...
TCAAATTTATTCACTGATGACTTGGCGTCGTCAGCGAAGGATTGAAATTAAACACGACTTCGGCACACTTGTCAAACATTCGCATCAAATTCCGTATTAATACTTAGAAAACGCACAAAAACCACCTTTCTGCAGATGCGACTCATGGGAAACACTCTTGGCAAGACCGTCTTCAAGGCGTAATGTGTTGGGATGACCAAGAACCCTGTGCCGCCCCATCCCTTTCATTCCATGCGGGGCGCACGCATCTGGTTAGAGGAGAAACACATGACCAAGATCCTGAAGATCGGCCTCGTGGCCGGCGTCAACCCCATCGTCGCCCCGTTCGTCAAGGCCGCCATCTTCCGCGCCGCAGCCGAATCTGCCCGCACCGTCGAGCTCGTCGAGGACGAACTTGAGCTGCGCAAGGACGCTCCTACGGAGCGCATCGCCCTCGGTGACAGCAAGATCACCGCTCTTGAAAGCGCCTGGCGCCTTCAGGAAAAGGGCTGCGACGTGGCCCTCATCGCCAACCTTCGCTCTGAAGCCTACATCGACGAAGTCCGCACGGAGCTTCAGATGCCGATCGTCTCGCTCTACGCCGGCATGCCCGAGGCCGTGAAGGCCAAGGGCGCACGAAAGATCGGGCTCCTCGGCTGCGCGCTCGACGTCGCCCTCATCCGCAAGCTGCTCCCCGAATGCGAAATCATCGAAGGTTCGGGCCTCTCCTGCACCAACACGACCAATCCTGAAATCGTCCGGGAAGAAGCAGTCAAGCTTCTCGCCGCCGGCGCCGAGCTTCTGCTCCCCGTCTGCGGTCGCGTCGCCGGCGCCGCCTTCGAGCTCATCTCCGAAGGCATGCCCATTCTCGACGTCCTGACCACCGCCGCCCACAAGGCGATCGACGAAACCCCGGTCCGCCTGCCCAAGCCCTTCAAGGTCGGCCTCATCGGCGGCCTCGGCCCTGCCGCAACCGTCGACCTCTACGACAAGATCGTGAAAGCCACGCCCGCCAAGAACGACCAGGAACACTTCAAGCTCGTCGTCGAGCAGAATCCGCAGATCTCCGACCGCACCGCCTGCCTTCTCAAGGGCGGCGCCGATCCCACGCTCGCCATGTACGGCTGCGCCCGCCGCCTCCAGAAGGACGGATGCGACGCGATCATCGTGCCCTGCAACACGGCCCACGCCTTCGTGCCCTATCTTGAACGCCACCTCGACATTCCGTTCATCAACATGCAGATCGCCACGATGGAGGAAATCAAGACCAAGCTCGGCGACAAGGCCCGCATCGGTCTGCTCGCCACCTCCGGCACGGTCCAGACCGGCATCTACGGCGACAAGGCCAAGGCCCTCAACCTCCCGATGTTCGTGCCCGATGAACTGCATCAGGAACGCGTGATGGCCGCCATCTACGGTCCGCTCGGCGCCAAGGCCGGCTACACCGACGGCCAGTGCCGCGAAGACCTCGTGAGCGCCGCGGAATACCTGGTGAAGACCTACGACTGCAACTGCCTCATCCTCGGCTGCACCGAACTGCCGCTCATCCTTGACGAATGCGACGACTTCGTCTGCGCCGGCAAGGAGGTCTGCGTCGTCGACCCAACCTCCGCGCTCGCCCGCAAGGTCGTTCGCATCGCCACTGAGACCAACAAGGCCCGCGGCACCCGCTGATCCCTGATCTCAGGCTGTCAGGTCTGATGTTAGGCAAGGCGGCTGTCCGAACCTCCGGACGGCCGCCTTTTTGTCAGAATCCAAGTCAACAACTCCTGCCCAAAGGCAGAGGTTTTCGCGCCGAATTTCTATGAAAGATCTGTCCGTCTACGTTCTGGTGAGCTTCATCGCCTGCGTCACACCCGGCTCGGGCGTTCTCTACACCGTCACGAACGGACTGCGCGGCGGGCTCCGCACGGTCCTTGCATCTCCGCTCGGCACCACGCTCGGCGTCGGCCTGATGTCGCTCATCTCCGCGACGGGCCTCGGCGCCCTCATCACCTCATCGCCCGCACTCTATGCAGGCCTGCAGCTCGTTTCAGCCGCCGTGCTCTTCTGGCTCGGTTGGGGCAGCTGGAACGCAGGCGCAGTGCGCCTTGACAAGCTAGGCAGGCTTGAGTCCAACGACTCGCTCACCTTCAGCAGCATCTTCAAGGGCGCCCTGTACGTTCAGGCGAGCAACGTGATGCTGATCGTCTTCCTGCTCTCGCTCATGCCGCAGTTCATCTCGCCCGAGGATGACTACGTCTCGCGCGTCACGCTCCTCTCGGTCCTCTTCGTCGGAATCTGCTTTCTCGTACACCTCGGTTACAGCGCCATTGCGGCGGTGGCCCGCAAGTGGCTTGCAGGCCCGAACTTCAGCATCTGGCTCAACCGCGTCAGCGGCGCTCTCTTCTGGCTTCTCGGGCTGAGCGTCATCTGGAACGCACTCTTCAACCGCTAGAATCAGAAGGTCAGGACCGCGCCCGCTCCCGCCCAGTCGACGTCGTCGAAGCGTCCTGCCAACGCCGCCGCTGCCCTGAACCCCGTACAGTGGTTCACGCGCCAGCGCCTGACGGGAACGGCTGCGAGCGCATCCATCCAGACGGGCAGTTCCTCCGAACAGGCGCCACTCAAGTGCGTTCCGCCCGTCACCGCATCAAAGCCTTCGATCCCGAATCTCTTCATCGCGTAGTTCAGAATATTGGGAAGACCCGCATGAGCACACCCGAGCACAACAGACCAACCAGCACTCCCCTTCACGAGGAGGGAGACGTCGTCCGCGAAGGTGTCGGGGACCTTGTCACCAGTGGCTCCAGTCTCGAACATGTTGTCGAAGACAAGGAACCTCGGGTCGCGCTCGTCCGCAGGAACGGTGAAGGCGATCACTTCAGGCAGGATTTCGACTCCGCCGTCGACGGGCGTGAAGGGGAGGCCTGCGAAAAGGGGACCGCCTCCGCTCGCCCTCGACGCATCCGCATCACCCCATCTGAGGCGCGCGATCTCTCGAGACGCCCAAAGCTTTGCCGACGGAGCCACGCGGAGGATGTCCGTGAGGCCAGACGCATGATCGAAGTGGCCGTGGGAAAGCGCAAGATTCTCAACCCCCTCAGGTCGAATGCCAAGCGCCCGAAGGTTGTGAAGGAGAACATGGAGAATGCCTCCCGTGTCCCAGAGCAGATTGCCGGACGGCGTTCTGATGAAGGCGGAGAATCCCCATTCGGCATAAAGCCCCTGCCTCTGGCAAAAGTTGTCGACAACGATCGTGACGCTGGTCATGATGCAACCTCCTCCGGACTCGTGAAGGCGGGCGGGGACCTCGTCAACAGGGGTCCTAACGCACGCTCATCACTTCACTATACCCCCGAGGACCTCGAAAACTCCACGCCGATCCCGCCCGATCCTCCCTTCAGGGCCCTCAGACGACTCCTCACGCTTCTTGCTGCGCTGCTTGCAGGCGTCGCTGCGGGACTGATCGTGCCCGTCCTTGCAGGCTTTGGCGAGCGCGGCCTCGCCGTCGGCATCGCAACCACCGCCCTCATACTTCTCGGCGTCGGCATCAGGGATCGAGTGCGCGATCCAGACGGGCGCGCAGGCTCGCTCTTCATCGGGGCAGGAATCGTCTGCGTCTTTCTCCTCATCGTCGTTCTCGTATGAGCCCGTCAGGTCCGCATAACAAAGCGATCCTATATTGAGAGTCTCAACGGACCATCCACATCAGGAGAAACTATGAAACGTCTTCTCGCTGCCGCAGCCCTCGCCGCGGCGCTTTCCTGCAGCGCCGCAGGCACGCAGGACATCCAGAAGCACGGCGAAGAATACTTCCGCATCTTCAGCATCCTGCCCGACGGCCAGGGCATTCTCGCCCGCCGCTGCACCAAGCTCACGCAGAGCGGCCTGTGCGTCGGCGCACCCGTGTTGCTCCCCGCCGACGCCGTCAAGGCGCCCGCCGAGGAGAAGGTCGTGCGCCTCGCCGATCCGAAGGAGGACGGCTGGCACACGCTCCAGCATGACAACGGGCAGAAGAAGACCGTCATGAAGATGACGGGCCGCGAAGTCACTGAATGAGCGGTTGAGCAAGGACATCCTCAAGTGGGCTGCATGCACAAGCATGCGGCCCGTTTTTCTTGCCGTTCCCCGCATCCAAACACAAAAACGCCCCGAAACATGAGGAGCAGTTTCAGGGCGTCAATGCAAAAGCAAACGGTCTGCCGAACCACCAGCAGACCGTTGCCATCCAACCTATGAAGCTTCAGAGGACCAGTCCGAAGCCTCCGTACTCAAGCCTGACCAAGGCTCTTGTACAAGCACAAGCAACAGGGGACCAGCCTGCCTGCCTAAGCAGACGCTTGCGCAAATGTTTCTTGTCCGGGGGACTTGAAACTCGAAGCGTCGTCGGGAGGAGAGAGTGTCCGACGATCTTCTTTTCTTCGACGCGGCGGCCAAAGGAGAAAATGCCGTCGCATCGCGTGAGCTTGGTAAACCCTTAAGGGTTAATCCCTGCTCAACACAGAACGAAGTATATACGGATTTACCCCATAAGGAAACCCCTAATGGCAATTTTTTCGCCGATACCCACCTCCAAGATGAAACAAAATGTTTCCACCTCACCCAAAACGCCCCCTGAATACGGCCATTTCCCTTGTCCCACAGCCAACCAAACCCAAAGAACCCCATTTTGCGGACCACAGGGTTCAATCCGCCCGAACGGCCTCTCACAGTGCGAGTTCGGCCGTTTTGTCCCCCATAGGTGCCATTGACGGAAAAGGGCTCCGCCGGGCGAGCGGCTCAGCCGCTCTCGTCCGTTCCTGTTTCGTGGCCTCAGGGAAACACCGAGCAAAAAATGCTTCTGTTTTTACTGCCGTCCCCCTTAAAATTGAATAAAGGGTGGAAGTTCTTTCCGCCCCAGTCAAGGGATGCCGGCAGAGTCCTCCCGCGTCGAGCAGGAGCGGAATCCGGATGCCGCCGTCTCCGAACATGGGAGGTATGCATATGACAACAACGACATGCAGCTGGAGGCCCTACCGTGTCGCCCTGCGCACCCAGGAGTGCCGAGGCGTCATCAGTCTCTACCTCGAACCGACGGACGGAGCGCTTCCGCCCGCATTTGCCGCCGGCCAGTACGTCGAGCTCCGCATGCCCGGCATCGAGCCGCACGCCTTCTTCCTCGTCGGTCCCAGCGGCGACCGCCTCGTGCGCCTCACGATCGAGGTAGGTGACGAGCCCTTCATCGGCGAAGTCGGCCGCATCGCCAAGCTCCGCATCGGCGACCCCGTCGAACTCTCCGAGCCCAAGGGCGAGCTTGCGATGGAGCCCGGTGAAACCCCCGTCGTCATCATGACCGAGGACATCGGCTGCCTCGTCGCCCACGCATTCCTCGCCGAAATGGCCGAGGTCGAGCCCATGCGCAACGTCCGTGTCCTCTGCCAGTTCCCCAACGGCACCCGCATGCTCATGCGCGAGGAGCTCAGGAAGCTCGTCGACCTGATGCCCAACGCGGGGCTCGCCGTCTTCCTCGCAGCCCCCTTCTCGACAGACACGGCGGGAAAGGACTACGAGGTCGCAGGCCCCATCACTGTTGAAAACGCAAGGAGCGTCTGCGTCAACCCGGACGCGGACTTCTTCGTCGTCGGCAGCAGGGCCTTCACCGAAGCCCTCAGGACCGACCTCGTCAAGCTCGGCATCATTCACTCCCGAGTTCACACGCAGGTCCTCTGAGCGCTTTTACCCGGGACGGGGGTCGTCGTTCGCAAACCTCCCCTGCCCCTGTAAAATTCGTCCTTGCCGATAGCGTGATATTCCAAAACGGTCTACACTTCTATCTATCTGTCTGTCAGGCAACATAATTTATAAAACAACAACGTCAGACGGATTCCATCCGTCCGACATCCCCCATTTAAAAAGATTCCGCCGATGCATTTAACTCGATTTACAGACCTCAGCCTCCGCGTGCTGATTTACCTCACCCACAACGAACGCAAGGGACTCGTTACAGTTACAGAGCTTGCCGAACGCTTCAAGTGGTCCCGCAACCACATGGTCAAGGTTGTTCACTTCATGAGCACCAAGAACTGGGTTCAGACTCACCGCGGCAGATTCGGCGGCCTCACCCTCAAGATGCACCCGTCCGAATACAAGATCGGCGACATCGTTCAGATTCTTGAGGAACAGGGCGAACTCATCGACTGCTTCGAGCCGCACGAATGCGCCCTTGCCAAATGCTGCAAGCTCCGCAGCCTTCTCAACGAGGCCACCCGCGACTTCTACTCGCGCCTCAACACGGCCACGCTTGAGACGCTCACGAACAGCGACGAAATCAGGGAAATCATCTCCGGCAAGGACCTGCTCCGTGCCCAGCCCGACGCCCCGACGCCGCCGAGCAGCGAGCTCATCCGCCTTATGGAGGCGCGCGTCGCCCGCGAACTCCGCAAGGCCAGACAGTAATGCTTCTGCAGCACTGATCGCCCCAAAAAAGCCCCGCCAGGCGCCTGCCTGCGGGGCTTTTCCGTTCCGTCGTTTTCGCTTTTTCCTGACGCCTACACCAGGAAGAACCTCGCCGAAACGCCGAAGACGGCCGCGAGCTTCGTTGCGAACTCGGGCGTAATGGGCCTCACGCCCTGCTCCATGTCGGAGACGCGGACCTGATTCGTGCCCAGCTGCTCGGCCAGAGACTTCTGCGAAAGTCCCCTTTCCTTCCTGAGCTTCTTGAGCATCGGACCCGGCGGCAGGTCGGGCGTCTCCTCGGGTGCGCCGATCGTAACGACGGACTCCCCGAGAAGCATCATCATGCTCTCGAGATGTCTTCTCACGGCATCCGCCTTGTTCGCAGGAACGCTCACCCTGAACACCATGTCGGTGCCGGCGCGTTCTTCCGTAATCGCCCTCATCAGCCAGCCCTCCTCATCTCAATCAACACATTCATCACATTTGGCAACTTACGGACCGCCCAGAACGGTCCGTCTTCGCGCTATTCTACAGACAATGCGGCAAGCGCCCCGCTCCGGGAGCGCACGCATGAAGGAAAGCACGAATGTCCAAGAAATCACTTCAAGACCTGCGCAGGGAGGTCTCCGGCTTCACCGACGAAATCCGTCGCGAACTCAAGGAGCACGTATCCGAGATCCGCGAGAACCTCGATCGACAGGTCACGCGCCTGCGCGCAGAGGTCGAGGACGTGAAGGAGGAGCTCGAGCGCCGCTTCGGCACCGACGACTCGCACGTCGTATTCCGCGCGCTCCCCAAGCCCCGTCGCCTCAACATGCCGCTCACGGAGGTCCTCGAGCGCCGCCAGACCCGCCGCACCTTCAGCGACGAGCCCCTGTCCGACCTCGACATGGCCACGATCCTCTGGGCGGCGGACGGCATCAACCGCTCGAGCGGACGCCGCACCACGCCCACCGCGCTCGACTGGCGCGAGACCGACATCTATCTTCTCAAGAGCAACGGCATCTGGCGTTGGGTGCCCGAAAAAAACGGCCTTCTCTTCTGCGAGCTTGCGGACCTCAGGAGCGAGACCTTCTTCGCCGCGCCGCACCTCAAGGTTGCGCCCGTGCACATCGTCTACGTCTCCAACCGCCCGCGCACCGAGACGCTGATTTCACGCCTCGGCGAGGGCGTCGTTGAAAAACTCAGGCACTCCGCCTGGACACCCGAAAAGCTCGAGGAAATGCGCACGCGCAGCATGATCATCGACGTGGGCGCCAAGATTCAGGCCGTCTATATGGCCGCAGCCGCCATGGACCTCTCCTGCGTCGCCCGCACGGGCTTCGACGCCCACCACGTCGAGCGCATCCTGCGCCTGCAGAAGGGCGAGTCCGTTGTCGCCATCCAGACGCTCGGCTACAGGCCGAACTCCATCCTCGACGCCATCAAGTAGCGCGCCGTCACTCTTCGGACGTGTCGATCACGCCCAGGAGCCTCGCCTCGCTTCTTGCAGCATCCACCACGAGCCCCCTCACCCACTGCAGGAAGGGGTCCGTGTGGCTGCAGTGGTGCCAGACGAGCCTCGGCTCGAAGGGGCCCGACTCCTCAGGCATCGGTAGAATCCTGAACTGAAACTGCGAGTCCATCATGAAGCGCCTGAGGGTGATGAGCGGCCCCTCGAACGTAAAGTCCGTCCTCGCCACCACATAGGGAACGGTCAGGAAGTAAGGCAGCACCACGCCCACCCTGCGTCCCTCGACACTCTTCGCGCCGCCGTCCTTCATCCCCGCGGTGACACAGACGGCGGGCCAACGGTTGAGCAACTCCCAGGTCATGACGCCCGCCTTCTCGTAGGCCTCGATCACGGGGTGTCCATCCCTGACGAGAATGCCCTTTTTCGAGCGGTAGATCCTGAGCGAGTGAAAGTCGGGCGGCAATTCCGTCGCAGGAAAGAATGCCATGTCGGCCTCGTTGGCGCGAAGCCTCTCGAGCACCCTCACGTCGAGCGGCTCGATCGCAAAGCGGCTGTTCGGAACGGCATTGTAGAAGCGCTCGACCGCTGCGCTCAGTAGTGTGGCGATGCCGTTGTCGGCTGAAATGAAGCGCACCACGCGGTTCATCTCGTGCAACTCAAGCGGCTCGGGATTGAGAAGTCGACGCGTCTGGTCCACGAGCTCGGCAAGGCGGTCCCTGAGCTCGCGCATGCGGCTCGTCGGCAGCATCGACAAACCCGAGCGCACGAAGAGCTCGTCGCCGAAGACCTCCCTCACATGCGAAAGCCTGCGCGAGGCCGCGCCCATGCTGAGCCTCATGTCGCCCGCCGTCTGCGTGAGGCTCTGCGTTTCATAGAGCGCCAACAGAAACTGCATGTCCTCGAATGAGAGGTCGATGTTGTTCTTTTCGCCTTTGATCATGGTCTTTGTCGTCCTTAGCCCAAAGCGGCCGGCACGGGGCACCGCAACCGCTCGGAAGTGCCTAGAAGTATCGCATTTTTGCCGGTGGGGACGCCGCCGAGCCCCGCGCATATGCGAAAACCCTACGGACCGGTCGGTAAATTCAATCCTACAATTGAAGAATGGCTGGCGCGCAGGCGCCCGCCACCATCCGACCAACAGACCAGACGGCCGAGCGCCGCACCGACCAAAAGGAGAATCAAGTTATGTGGGATCGTCTTCTCAGGAATGCCCGTGTCGTGGACCCCGTCAACGGCCGCGACGGCGTCATGGACGTGGCCGTCAAGGACGGCCGCATTGCAGCCGTCGGACCGAACCTCCAGGGCGAAGCTTCCGAAGTCGAGGACCTCACGGGCCTCGTCGTCATGCCCGGCCTCATCGATCCCCATCTGCATCTCGGCAGCATGTTCGGCTCTGCTTACGGCACGCGCATGGCGGCTGCCGCCGGCGTGACGACCTGCCTCGACATGGCGGGTCCCGTCGACGAAATCCTCGAGACGTCCAAGACCTGCGGCGCAGGCATCAACGTCGCGATGCTCGAAGGCTTCTCGCCCATGAAGCACTGCGGCACGATGACGCCCACGCGCGAGCAGCTCGAGAAGTTTGTCCGTGAAAGCCTCGGAAAGGGCGCCGTCGGCGTCAAGATCATGGGCGGCCACTGGCCGCTGCCGCTTGAAACGAGCCGCGAACTCGTCAAGACCGCCAACGACATGAACGCCTACGTCGCCTGGCACGCCGGTTCTCACACTGCGGGCTCCAACATCCTCGGCATGCGCGAGGTCATCGAGGCCGCCAAGGGCCAGCGCCTGCACCTCGCCCACATCAACGCTTACTGCCGCGGCCGCGTCAATCCCGTCGACGAAGAGTCGAAGGAAGCCATCGAGATGCTGCGCGCCAACCCGAACCTCTGGTGCGAAGCCTACGTGAGCCCCAACAACGGCACCGTGCTTGACTGCGACGAGGACGGCCAGATCATCGACCACGTCACCCGCACCTGCCTCGAGACGTTCGGCCTCACGCCCGACGCCGCCGGCATGCGCGAAGCCTTCCTCACACACCGCTGCTTCGCGATCGCCGACACGGGCTTCATGTCCGAACTCGTCGAGGGCGAGGCCGCGCTCGAACTCTGGGAAAAGCAGGGCATGAAGGGCGCAGGCAGCTTCCCCGTCAACCCCGCACTCTCCCGCTTCATGGTCGCCACGGCCAAGCGCGAGGACGGTAGCTTCGTGGTCGACGCCATCTCCACCGACGGCGGCTGCATTCCGCGCAACGTCGCCATCTCGGTCGGCCTCTCGCTCGTCAAGTTCGGCGCCCTGACGCTCCCCGAGTTCGTCGTCAAGACCTCCGTCAACCCAGCACGCCACCTGCGCCTGCATGACCGCGGCCACCTCTCCGAAGGCGCCGCCGCCGACATCACCGTCTTCGACTACGACCGCCAGCAGGCCGTCGAGACGATCGTCGCCGGCAAGTCCGTCATGAAGAACGGCGAGATCACGGGCACCGGCATCACCCTCGTCACGACGAAGGCGGGCATCCCGGCTGCCGAACGCAACGGCTTCAAGTGGATCGAAACCGAGTTCGAAAGCCCCGAACCCGAACGCTACATCCCCTAAGCCGCATTCGACTCCATGAGCCGAAGACCGCCGCAGGCCCGCCCTGCGGCGTTTTTTTTGGCTTTTACTCCCATTCACGCCCGCAGCATTCCTTCCTTTGGCGCGAATCACCTCTCCCGCAGGCACCTCCGTGAGCCGGCGTACGCCCCGCATCACGTGCGGTTAGAATGACCTTCTGAACCTTTCATTTTCCGGAGGGCACCATGCGCGCCGCCGTTCTTTCCGCTCTGCTCGTTCCAGTCTTCCTCACGGGCTGTTCTACCTACGTCACGGTCGTCTCCGAACCCGAGGGCGCCGTCATCACCGACGCATCGGGAAGCATCGTCTACGGCCGCGCGCCCCTCGACGTCGAGTACGACACCAACGAGCTCAGGCACGGTGCCCATCCCGGACAGTGTGCGCAGATTCCCGGCTTTACGGCAAGGTGGCCGAGCGGCGCCTCCGCCTCGACCGACGCAGCGCTGCCGTTGTGCGACCTGCGACACGGCATGACCGTGAGAATCAACCGTCCCAAGTCCGCACCAGGCCTCGAGCAGGACCTCCAGTGGGCGCTCGAGCGCGCCCAGAAGCGTGCGCGCGACGCAGAAATCGAACGAGACCGCATGATGCTCTACATGGACCACGGCTGGTTCTGGGGACCGGGCTGGGGCCCTTGGCCGCGCACGGCGCCCCCGCCGCCGAGGCCCGTGAGATAATTTCACTTTTGCGCAACACGATCGGGACACATCATGCTCAAAGGCAAAAAGGCGGTCATCTTCGACCTTGACGGCACCCTCATTGACTCTCTCGGCATCTGGAGCGCAGTCGACGAGCTTCTCGCCACGAGCCTCGGCCGTCCCGATCTCGCCGCCGACCCCGTGACGCTCGCCCGCCTTCGTGAGGATGCGCTCGTGCGGCATGCCCTCGAACCCAATCCTTATGTCGGCTTCTGCGCGGATCTGGCCGCCTTCTGCGGGAGCCCGCTTCCCGGCGAGGAGGTCCATCGCGAGCGCTACCACATCTCGCGCGCTCTTCTCAAGTCCGACGTGCGCCTCAAGCCGGGCGCGGCCGCCTTCGTGAAGACGCTCTCGGAGCGCGGCTTCAAACTCGCCGTCGCCACCACGACCAAGCGCGCCAACATCGACATCTACGAGACGGTCAACCCGCACATCGCGCCCGAGCTTGCATTCAGCAGCGTCTTCGACGCCATTCTCACGCGCGAGAACGTGAGCCGCATCAAGCCAGACCCCGAGGTCTACCACCTCGCGCTCGAGACCCTCGGCGTGCGCGCCGATGAGGCGCTCGTCTTCGAGGACTCGCTTCCCGGCCTGCGTGCCGCGCACGCCGCAGGCATTCAGACCGTCGTCGTCAGGGATCCGTGGTCCGAAGCCGACAGGGCACGACTCCTCGAGGAGGCGGACGCCCATGTTGATAGCCTTTGCGACGCACCCGAAATCTGCGGTTTTACCCGCTCCTAGCCACCCTTCGGGCGAACATCCTGCGCTAGAATGGATTCAGGCCAATGGCCTTCAAACAAACAGGAGGTATCCTTCATGCGCATTCTTCTTCCCGTCGACGGCAGCGAACACTGCCGCAACGCACTCCGCTTCATTGCCTCCCGCCAGGCGCTCTCGCCTGAAAAGGAGGCGACCGTTGAGCTTCTCAATGTTCAGCACTCCATCCCCGAAGCCGTGATCAACGCGCTCGGCCTCGATTCCGTCCGCAAGGCCAGCCAGGACGAAGGCATGAAGGTCATCGACGCCATGCGCGAAGACGCCGGCGACCTTGACGTCCGCGCCAAGGTCGAGGGCGGCGAGTTCGCGCCCGTCATCGTCCGCGAGGCCGACCACATGGACGCCGACCTCATCGTCATGGGCTGCCGCGGCCTCTCCGCCATGGAAGGCTTCTTCGTGGGCAGCGTCTCCGCCAAGGTGATCAGCCTCACGAAGCGTCCGCTTCTGCTCGTTCGCGACAAGATCCCCGCAGGCGCCATGCGCGTCGGCATCTGCGTCGACCACTCCGACTACGCCCACGCCGCCGCCGAATTCGTCGTCAACCAGCGCGAGTTCTTCGGCAAGGACGCCGTCTTTGAAGTGATCAACGTCTCCGAAACCGAAGAGACCTTCCATCAGGCCGTCGAACCCGTCATGACCGTCTTCGAGGACGCCGGCGTTCCCGCCGAACGCGTGCACCTCAAGGGCAAGGTGGGTGATGCGATCTGCAACTACGCGGGCGAAGGCAAGCTCGACATGCTCGTCATCGGCTCCCACGGCTACGGCAACTTCCGGGCCGCCTTCATGGGCTCCACCGCCATGCGCATCACCGCCGGCTGCGAAGTGCCCCTGCTCGTCCTCAAGGCCTGAAAGATCTCTGCGCGCCTGAATCACGACGCGCGCAGCATCTCAAAGCCAATGTGCCGGCTCCCTCGGGAGAGCCGGCACTTTTTTGTCTCATCCGCACGAAAAGGCCCGCCGCCCTGTCCCGCCTGTACTCGGCGTTGAGGATGCCCGCATCGTATTCGGCATGTCCGGTGAAGAAGATCTGCCTGCCGCCTTCGGTCGAGAGGGCGAAGATCCCCGCCTCGTCGGATTCAGCGAGCACCTTGAGCTCGGGATGTGCGCGCACGGCCTCTTCGTCGATCGTCGTGTGCCTCGAGTGCGGAATCCTGAAGACGTCGTCGCAGCCCCTGAAGAGCATGGAGCTTCGCCTCACGACGCGGTGCTCGAAGACACCCGAGAGCTTGCGCTCGAGAAGCGTCTTCCCTATCCCGATGAGCTGGCAGGGCTCGCCGTTCTTCGGGCGCCAACCGCCCTGCACGCAGACGGTGCCCAGTTCGTGGCGTGTCACACAAACTCCTCTGTGTCAGGCGTTTTGAAGAAAACATCCTGTCAGACTATCAGAGCGAAAGGGGTGGTTTCGAAAAACCGCCCCTGTCTTGGGGGTATAACCCGCGCCTCTAGTGCATGATCCCGAGACGCGGCCCTGACGATGCCGTCTTTGTGCGACGGACTTACATCTTGCGGCCCCAGAAGAAGTAGACGCCCCAGCCTTCGTCCATCGTGCGGCCGGCCATCAGGTAGAGGGGGCCGATGATGCTGTCGACGCCCACGTAGCCGCCCACGGCGCGGTGCCAGTCGCGGTTGCCCGACTCGCCTTCCTCGTCGCGGTTGTAGGCGCGGCCCGCTTCGGCCGATGCGCCGAGCCAGACCGTGCGCTCGCCTGCGCCCAACCAGTCGGAGATGTTGCGCGAGATGCGCACGGAGCCGAGCTGGATGTCGGAGCCCGTCCAGCGACCGTAGGGACTGCCGGTGAGCTCGAAAGCGCCGCCCAGCGAGAAGACGCTCGGCACGGCGGAGCGGCCCAGCTTGCCCGAGAAGAGCGTCGTCCAGCGGCCGTAGGTGATCGGCACGTAGACGTTGGCCTCATAGATGTTCTTGTAGCCGGGACCGTCCGTGTCGAAGATGCGCTGGCCCTGCAGGGCGAAGCGGTAGCCCTTGGTCGGAAAGTTGACGCTGTCGAGCGTGTCGAGCAGAAGCTCGGCGCTCACGAACGGAGACTCGACCTCGGGCGTGCTGAGGTCGGTCACGCCGATCGTGCGGGTCGAGGCCTGGGAGAAGTAGCCCGCTGCCACGCGCGCATAGCCCAGGCGCTCGATCGAGTAGCCGAGCCCGATCTGGGCCGTGCTGGTCTCGTTCTTGTAGCGCGCGATGGCCTCACCGTTTTCGTAGACGTTGAAGGGCGAGACCGAGTACTCGAAGCTCGGATTGACGAACCAGTCGGAGCCCGGGCCGAGGGGCTGGTAGAACTCGACGCCGGCCCTGCGGTTCTTGCCCGCCTGGATCTCGGAGCGCAGCTCGGCGCCCCAGGGATTGAGCCAGCCCCAGGTGTGCGCAAGGAGCACCGTGAACGTGTGTTCGTCGCGGAAGTCGGTCTCAAGCGAGCCGCCAATGCGGATGCTCGAGTAGCCGGGCTTCTTCTCCTTGGGCTCGAAGACGAGCACTTCGGTGCCCTCGGGGCCCGGTTCGAAGCGGTAGCGCACCGAGCTGTAGGCGCCGTCGGCCCAGACGCGGCGGCTCGCCGCGTCGATTTCGGCATTGGAGACCGGACGCGAGGTGTCGATGTCGAGCTCGTTGAGGATGGCCTCGGGATTGGCGACCTTGAGGCCCTCGACCTTCACGGTGGAGATCTCGTGGATGTCGCGGCGCGTGTGCGGCATGACGGCGCCCTTGCGGGTCTCGTCCCAGGCGATCCACTGGGCGCGGTCGGGCGAAGCGAGGCGCTCGAGGCGATCGCGGACCTTCTGCGCGGCATCGTAGCCGCGGGTGATGATCTTGTCGCTCTTCTTGAGGTCGGCGCTCGAGAAGTCGTCAAGGTCGGGCGTGATCAGGATGTCCTCGGGGCCGAGGTCGGCAAGCGACTGCCTGACGTTCTGCTCGGTGAGGAGGTTCACCATCTGCGCCATCACGGTGACGACGTTGCCGAGCTCCTCGCGCTTGAGAAGCGGCGTGCCCACGTTCACCGCAATGATGACGTCGGCGCCCATTTCGCGGGCGAGTGACACGGGCAGGTTGTCGAGAAGGCCGCCGTCGACGAGCATGCGGTCGTGGATCACGACGGGCGCGAAGACGCCGGGCAGCGACATTGAGGCGCGCATCGCCATGCCGAGGCTCACGTCCTTCTGCAGCACCACGCGTTCGCCCGAGACCAGGTCGGTCGCGATGGCGCCGAACGGAATGGCCAGCTCGGTGAGGTCATTCACGTAGTTGGCGGGCCCCGTCTTGTCATTGAGGAAGAGGTCGAGCTCCTCGGACGGGATGACGCTGTCGGGGAGCTTCACGCGGCCGTCCTTGCCGAACTCGATGCCCGAGACGGCCAGATTCTTGTAGTCGTCCACCTTGAGGCGCCAGGGCAGCTCCTCGCGGTCGGCGCGGGGCGCCATCATGCGATCCCAGTCGACGCCGAGCACGATGTCGCGGATTTCGGCGGCCGAATAGCCCGCCGCATAGGCGCCGCCAACCATGGAGCCCATGGACGTGCCCGTCACAACGTCGATCTTGATGCCGAGCTCCTCGATCACGTCCAGCACGCCCGTATGGGCGAAGCCTCGGGCGCCGCCGCCCGAGAGCACGAGGCCCACGCAGGGACGGTGCTCGGCGCGGCATCGCGCGCGGACCTCGTCCGCCGTCTTGGCAAGGGGCTGCGTGCAGGTTGCGGCAAGGCCGAAGGCCGCAAGCGTCAATATCGCAATCTTCTTCAATTGCATGGGCTTGTCGTCGATGTCGGGGAAAAAATTGGGACGAGTCCGGAATGCAGACCTGCGGCACAAAGAAAGACGGCCGCAGGCTCCTTGGGTCGGAGTGCGGCCGTCCGTTCTCCGAGAATGCATCGGGCCGCTCCATACGCTTGATGATAGCGCGTGAAGCGGCTCGCTGACGCTTTCGGACGACGTCGAAATGAGAAAAATGCAGGCTTTTCGCCCGTCAGGCCTTCGGGCAGCGGTTGAGGAGTCCTTCCTCGATCATGGCGGGATTCGGGCGAGGGGCCTCGATCATGCGCATCGTGTTGGCATCCGTGTGCTCGAATTCGCCCTTGACGCCGGGAATCTCGAGCTTCGTGACCTGCTCGTAGCTGAAGCGTCCGTCCTCATGGAACTTGAAGACAACGTCCCAGGACTTCGTGAGGAAGGCCTCCTCGAGGAAGGGATTCGAGCAGATGCCGTTGACCATCTGACCGCGCTCGGCATGCAGACGGATCTCGCGGTCGCCGGGCATGGCCGTGCCCTCGGCCATCGCGATCTGGCCGCGCGGAATGGCGAGCGTCATGTAGATCTTGTGCGTCTCGGGCTCGTAGAGCAGATAGCCCACCTGGTCATGGAAGGCGGCGAGCTCGCCCGGCTTGGTGATGTGCACGTGGTAGCGCAGGCCGTAGAGGACCTGCGGGCCGTTGTTCTGCGGATCCATCACCTCGAAGTCCCACGTCTCGACGTAGGGCTCCGTTTCGGGGCCGCCCGCCTGCGGATGGGTGTCGACGCCGTCGTCGCCGAACCACTTGCCGGCCAGAGGAGCAATGGGCCCGAGCATCGAAAGCGTATCGGGATTGGCGGGCGCTTCCGTATAGATGTCCTTGTACTTCATTTCAGCCTCCTTTGAAGGGACCGCATGCAGCGCACCATGCGCTCCGGCGGTCCGAACAAGCTCGGTTCATGGTAACACCGCGCAGGGCCCCGTGCTCCCGCCGTTACGAAACGTACGAAAAAACATTCCCTGCATTTCGCCAGAGGCTCCGCTCCTTCCGTCGGGCGCAGTACTTGGTGTTACCATTACAGATTCCGTTTTCAAACGAGATTCCTGAACATGCTCCGTCCTAGTCCCACAGCCGCGGTCTTACTCGGCCTTATGGCCGCCCTCGCCGCAGGCGCCTCGTCTGCCGCACCGTCGACCACCGCCCCCATGGGCTTCGGCGACGCCCGAGTCCTGCTGCACGAGCGCGCCGACATCATGGCCGCCGACCGCGCCGAAATCGCCCGCGCCGAGTCCGAGGCCGAGGCCGCCAAGTCGCTCTCGGGCCCGAAGGTCGAGATGGACGTCAAGCAGGTCTGGGGCACCAAGACCGTCGACCTGGGCATCGACACGGGGCTTGGACAGCTCTCCGGCCTCGGCGGCCAGATCGGCGGCGTGCCCGGACAGATCATCTCGGATCTGGCGCAGAAGTACAACCACATCGACATCCACTTCAAGGAAGACATCGGCGGGCCGCGTGCGGCCGTGACGGCCACGCTTCCCATCTACACGGGCGGTCTCATCACCGCGCAGCAGAACGCGCTCAACCACAAGGTGAGCGAGACGCGCGCCGACCGCGACATGCGCGAGAACACGCTTGACGCCGAGCTTGCGGCCCGCTATTGGGGCGTGCAGCTCGCGCGCAGCGTCGCAGCCCTGCACAGGAGCGTGTTCGAGGATCAGAACGAGGAGCTTCGCCGCGCGAAGCGCTTCGAGCAGAAGGGCCTCATCGCCAAAGTCGAGCGCCTCGCCGTCGAGGTTGCCCGCGACAACGCGAGGCGCACGCTCGTCTCGGCTGAGTCCGACGTCGATGTGGCCGAAGCGGAGCTTATGCGCCAATTGCGCGCAACCTCACTCCCCGAACTCTCCTCGCCGCTCTTCGTCCTCACGGGAGATCTGGGCACGCTTGAGCAGTGGCAGAACCGCGCCGACGCGCAGTCGCCCGCCATCAGGAAGATGAATGCGCTGCGCGCTCAGGCGAACGAAGGCATCTCCGCCGCCGAGGCGAGCTTCAAGCCCAAGGTCTACGCCTTCGGCACCAAGAACCTCATCAAGCACTATCTGACACTGCCCGAGCCCGACTGGATGGCCGGCGTGGGCGTCACGTTCACGCTCTGGGACAACCACGACCGCTTCGACAAGCTCAACGCCGCCCGAAGCGTGGTTACGAAGGCCGAAGCTGCGCGCAGCGAGGCGAAGAACCAGGTGGCCACAGCCGTCGAGGTCGCCTTCCTGCGCGTGATGCAGGCCCGCGAGGAGTTCGAGCTCACGTGCTCGACCGTCGAACTTGCGCGCGAAAACCTCAGACTGCGCGAGGCGAGCTTCGCGGAAGGACTCTCCAACGCCGTCGACGTCGACACGGCCCGCACGAAGCTCACGGGCGCCGAAGTCGCCCGACGCGCGGCCGCCTACAAGTTCGTCGTGAGCTGGGCCATGCTCCATGCGTCCGCAGGCGCCATGCCCGACTTCGTCAACTCCCTTACTCGCAGCGACCTCGTGGTCGTGAAGTGACTCAGAACAACGCTTTTCCACCGGCTGGAACAAAATGATCGAACAGACTCAAGCTCAGCAGACTCAGGCGCAGGCACCCAAGCGCCCCGCCTCCTCCGTCCCGCTTCTCGTGGGAGGCGCCTTCTTCGCAGGCATCGCGGCTTTTCTCGGATGGGGTGTCTGGGAGGCCACTCATCCCGCGCCCGTGCCCCTGCAGGGCATGGTCGACGCCCGCACGATCTCCGTCTCCGCCAAGGTGCCGGGACGCCTTGCCGAACTCAAGGTCCGCGAGGGCGACGTGCTCAAGGCGGGCGACACCGTCGCCGTGATCGCCATTCCTGAAATCGAGGCCAAGCTCGTACAGGTGAAGGCACAGGAACGCGCCGCCCAGGCGAGGGAGGACCTCGCCAACACGGGTGCCCGCGTTCAGGAAAAGGATGCGGCCCGCGCAGACTGGGAGCGCGCCAAGGCAGCTCTCACCCTTGCGTCCAAGACCTACGAACGCGTCGACGCCCTCTACAGGGAGGGCCTCATCCCCGCCCAGCGCCATGACGAGGCGACCGCCCAGCTTGCAGCCGCACGCAAGGTGACCGAGGCCGCTGCCGCCAAACTCTCCGCCGTGGACGAAGGTGCCCGCGTCGAGGACAAAACCGCCGCGAAGGCCCTCGTCGACCAGGCAAGAGGCGGCGTCTCCGAAGTCTCGAGCCTCGCCTCCGAAAGCATCGTGAAGGCGCCCGCCGCGGGCGAAGTCACCCGCATCGTGATGGAGGAAGGCGAAGTGGCACCCGCGGGCTTCCCGCTCGTGCTCGTCACCGACCTCAGCGACAAGTGGGTCGTCTTCAACATCCGCGAGGACGAGCTTCCGGGCGTCGAGGTGGGCACGATTCTCAAGGGCTTCATCCCCGCCGTCAACCGCACGGTCGACCTCAAGGTCAACTGGATCAATCCTCGCGGCGAGTACGCAGTCTGGCGCGCGACGCGTCAGTCGACGGGCTACGACCTGCGCACGTTCGAGGTGCGCGCTCGTCCCGTCGAAGAGCTTCCCGCCCTGCGTCCTGGCATGACCGTCATCGTCGAGCGCTGAGCGGCACGCCATGAAGCACTGGTTTGAGGGCCTCGTCAACACAGCCCGCATCGAATGTCGCTACACCCGCAGGCACCCGCAGCAGTGGGTGATCTGCGCACTCCTGCCCGTCATGTGGCTGCTCTTCGTGGCAAACACCTTCGGCACCGGCCTCATGACGAAGCTCCCTGTGGGTCTCGTCAACGAGGACGGCGGCCCGCTCGCGCGTGAGCTCGTCATGGTCCTCGATGCCGTACCGAGCCTCGGCCTCAGGGGCTTTGAAACCGCGACCGAAGCCGAAGCCGCGCTCTCGCGCGCCGAAACCTACGGCACGATCGTCATTCCAAGGGACTTCACGAAGGACAGCCTGAACGGACGCGGCAGCACGCTCGAGCTCATCATCAACAAAAGCTACTACGCCGTCGGCACCATTCTGGAAGTGGACGTGAAGACGGCGCTCGCCGCCGTCATGAAGAGCGCGGGCACGATCAGGATGACCGCCGCGCGCGGCGGCTCGCTCAAGGCCGAGTCGAACAACCTGCGCATCGCCTCGCCCGAGGTCTACTTCCTCGGCAACACAGGCTTCAACTTCAGCGCCTACCTGCTGCCGACGCTCATTCCCGGCCTCATCGCGCTTGCCGCAGGACTCACCTTCTCGGGCGTGCTCGTGCGCGAGTGGCGCGACGGAGGTGCGACGCGCCTTCTTGCGGCCGCAAACGACTTCGCGTCCGCCGCAATCCTAGGCAAACTCCTGCCCTGGTTCGTCTTCTACGTCGTGCTCGGCCTGTGCTGGGTGTTCGGCCTCACGGGCGTGCTCGGCTGGACGGCCGCAGGCTCCGTCGGCGTCTGGATCGGCGCCACGGTGATGCTCATCGCGGCCATGGCCGCGATCGCCATCCTCTTCACGGCCGTCTCGCTCAGCTGGCCGATCGCCGTCTCGGCGCTCATCTGCTTTGCCGCGCCGTCCTTTCCGTTCACGGGCTTTTCCTATCCGCTCGAGTCGATGACGCCGGGCGCCGCCTTCTTCGGGCAGCTCCTGCCGCTTACGCACTACCTCGCCGTCCAGGGCGAGTGCTGGATCCTGAATTCGCCCCTCGACCACGTCTTCACGCGCCTCGCGCCCCTTGCGCTCCTCATCGTCGTGCCCATGGCCGCCGGCCTTCCGATCCTCGGCGTGCGCCTGCGCGCCTGGAGTTCGAAGGACCCCGAGAAGGACCGCATCCGCACACTCCTCGTCAAGGAGAGCCTCATCACCGACGAAACGCAGGGAGGCGCACGATGAACAGGAACAATCAGGCTGAGCAGATGAAGGCGCCCGGCTTCTGGTACACCTTCCTACACACGATCAAGGCCTCCTTTCTCTCCCGCGACACGATCCTCATCTTCGCGGGCGCGATCGCCTTCTACCTGATCTTCTACGCCTGGCCCTACGGCAACCAGCAGATCCAGCACGTCCCGTCGGCCGTGCTCGACCTTGACCGCTCGGCCGCCGCCCGCCGTCTCGTCACGGCCATGGACGCCTCGCCCGCCATCAGCGTCGTGCGCATCACGCAGGACGAAGGCGAGGCGATGGAGGCCTTCAGGCGCGAGGAGTTCTCGGTTCTCATCACGATTCCGAAGGACTTCGAGAAGTCCCTCACCCGAGGCGAGAACGTCACCGTGCACGTGCTCGGCAACGGCGCCTTCCCCGTGAAGGCCCGAGCCGTTCAGGCCGCGTTGGGCGGCGTCGTGACCGACAAGACGAAGCTCCTCGACGATGCGGCCGTCTATGCGACGGGGCTCCCCGGCACGAGCGTGCACTCGCACCATCAGGCCGCGCCCGGCCTTCGCGTGCAGTACATGTACAACGAGATCGGCGGCTACGGCAACTACACCGTGCCCGTCGTGGGTCCCGTGATCATTCAGGCCGTGATGCTCATGGCCATCACGATGGCGCTCGGCGGCTGGCTCGTCGCCGCAAGGCGCGAGCCCTTCGTGGAGGCCGCGCTCGACCGTCCGCTCCACAGGGGCGCGGCCGTCTGGCTCGCCTTCACGCTCATCACCTTCCTCTGGTTCGTCTACATGCAGGGGTTCGACTTCTGGTGGCACGAGTACGGCTCCATGCGCAGCGTCGCCGCGACGCTGGGCACCGGCCTGCTCTTCTCGGCCTCGGTCGCCTCCTTCGGCATGGCGGTCACGATCCTTCTGGGCTCGAACCGCTGGTCGAGCCAGGCCGTCGTGATGATCTCGGCCCCCGCCGTATTCATCTCGGGCGGCATCTGGCCCATGACGAACGTGCTGAGCGAGCCCGTCTTCGCGCTCTCGCTCTTCATTCCGACCTCGCCCGCAGTGCCCGCGCTCCTTGCGGCCTCGCAGGACGGGGCCCTCACCGAGTCCATCCTTCCCTATTGGGGAATCCTCGGCATTCAGACGCTCTTCTATCTCTCGACGGCGCTCCATCTCGTGCACCGCCGCGACTGGCGCGAGGACGCCGTACAGGCCTACAGCCGCGGCGCCCTCAGGCGCGAGCCCTTCGTCAAGACCGACCGGCCCTCCGACTGGGACTATTGAGGCAACAGCACATGCAGTTCATCGATTCACACAGCCATCTCAACAGCGACGCCTTCGACGAGGACCGCGACGAGGTCATCGCGCGCATGAAGGCGGCGGGCATGGCGGCCGCCATGGTCATCGCCTGCGAGGACGACGAGCTCCCGAAGCTCGAGGCGCTCCTCGCGGAGCATCCGGGCTGGCTCTTCGGCGCCTGGGCGCTTCATCCCGAATTTCCCGACAAGCCCGAGCCCACCGTCGAGCGGATCGCCGAGATCTGTTCGCGCCCGGGGTTCGCCGCCGTGGGCGAGACGGGGCTCGACTTCTACTGGTGCAAGGAGCCGCTTGACTGGCAGCGCGCACGTTTTCGCCGCCACATCGAGGCCGCGAAGGCCATCGGCAAGCCCCTCATCATCCACGCGCGCGACAGCGAGCGCGAGGCCCTCGAAATCCTCCGCGACATGCATGCGGGCGACGTCGGCTTCGTGATGCACTGCTTCTGCGGCGACACGGACACGGCGCTCGCCGTCGTGGACGCGGGCGGCCACGTAAGCTTCACGGGCAACCTCACCTTCAAGCGAAACGAGGCGCTACGCGAGACCGCGAGGGCGCTTCCGCTCGAAAGCCTCCTGCTCGAGACCGACTGTCCCTACATGGCGCCTGTGCCCAAGCGCGGCAAGCGATGCGAGCCTCAGTACGTCGAATATGTCGCAGAATGTCTCGCAGGACTTTTCGGCGTTGACAAAGCGCACGTCGCCCGACAAACTACGGCCAACGCCGTCAGGCTCTTCCGCCTGCCCATCCGTCTTGAGGAAGCATAATCAGTCTATGAAAAAGCTCGCCGTTCTTCTTGCCGCCGCCCCGCTTCTTCTCTGCGCGCCCCTCGCATCGTCCGCCGACGCGTCGTCCGCAGGCGACCCGGGCGCCTTCGTCCTCTCCGAGGCCGAGGTCGATCAGATGGCCCGCAACACGCACGACTTCAATCAGGCGATCGCCGCCGGCAACGCCGCCGACGTCAGGCGCCTTCTCTCCACGGGCATCACGCCCAACATCGTGCTCGAAAACGGCGACACGCCGCTCACCTGGGCCCTGCGCAGCGAGTCGTGGGATCTCGCCCGCGTGCTGCTCGACGCCCAGGGCATTGACGTCAACATGGAGAACCGCCACGGCGAGACGCCGCTCATGCTTGCGGTGATCAAGGGCCGCGAGGCTGAATTCGACAGGCTGCTCAAGCTCGGTGCGAAGGTCAACAAGACCCGCGGTTGGACGCCGCTCCACTACGCCGCCACCGAAGGCCGCACCTCCATGATGAAGCGCCTCATCGAACTCGGCGCCGACGTCAACGCCCAGACGAAGGCGGGCATCACCGCGCTCGACATGGCCGCAAGGAAACCGAGCCGCGAGGCCGTCATGATGCTCCTTCGCGCAGGCGCCTACCGCGACTACTGCACCGACAGGGGCATGTCCGCCGCAGACTTCGCCAAAAAGGCGGGCGACGAGGAGCTCGCCAAGTACCTCGCCGTCAAGACCTGCGCCGTCACGGGCCCCGCCAGACCCGAGCTCTACAGGCAACCCGCCGGCATCACGCTCCGTCACTGACGCTCGTCCCCTCATGCACAGGCCACCGGACGCACGCCCGCGCGGCCTTTCCACGACAATCCCGAGGATTCCTTCGTGTCCCACACGCCTCTTCCCCTCACCGCTCTTGAACTTCTCGCCCCCGCCCGCGACGCCGACACCGGCATCGCCGCGATCGATCACGGCGCCGACGCCGTCTACATCGGCGGCCCTGCCTTCGGCGCCCGCCAGTCCGCGGGCAACACGATGGACGACATCGCGAGTCTCGCCGAGTACGCGCACCGCTACAACGCCCGCGTCTTCATGGCGCTCAACACGCTCTTCACGAACGAGGAGCTTCCGCGCGCCCGCTCGCTTGCCTTCGACGCCGCCAAGGCCGGAGTCGACGTCCTGATCGTTCAGGACATGGGCCTCATGGCGGGCCCGCTGCCCGACATCGAGCTCCATGCCTCGACGCAGTGCGACATCCGCACGCCCGAAAAGGCCGCGTTCCTCGAGAAGGCGGGCTTCTCGCAGATGGTGCTCGCGCGCGAGCTCTCGCTCGCCGAGGTCGCCGCCTGCCGAGCCGCGCTCCATTCGGCGCGCATCGAGTACTTCATCCACGGCGCGCTCTGCGTGAGCTATTCGGGCCAGTGCTACATCAGCGAGGCGATCACGGGACGAAGCGCCAACAGGGGCGCCTGCGCGCAGCTCTGCCGCCTACCCTACGACGTCTACACGGAGTCGGGCGAGCAGATCGCCCGCCGCAGCCACGTGCTTTCGCTGCGCGACAACAACCAGACCGACAATCTCGAGGCCCTGATCGACGCGGGCGTCTCGTCCTTCAAGATCGAGGGCCGCCTCAAGGACCTCGTCTACGTGAAGAACATCACGGCCTGGTACCGTCAGCAGCTCGATGCCATCATCGCGCGACGCCCCGAACTCTCCCGCACCTCCGACGGCGTCTCGACCTTCAGCTTCACGCCCGATCCCGAGAAGAGCTTCCAGAGGAGCCGAACCGACTACTTCGTGCACGGCCGTCAGTTTGCAAAGCCCTACGAGCTCGCCCAGCTCGAGAGCCCCAAGAACACGGGCAGCCCCGTCGGCTGCTGCGAGCGCGTCGAGCCGGGCGAAATCCTCGTGCGTCCCGCTGCGGGCGTCTCGCTTGCCAACGGCGACGGCCTCACCTATCTCGGCGACGACGAGGAGATCCACGGCCTTGCCGTCAACCGTGCCGATCCCGCCGGCAGGGGCCTCGTCAGGCTCACGCTGCGCAACCGCCGCGAACTCCCCGAGGGGCTTCGCCGCGGCATGACGCTCATGCGCAACCTCGACCGCTCCTTCGTGCGCGAGCTCTCGGGCGAGTCCGCCGTGCGCCGCATTCCGATCGTCATGACCTTCCTCGTCGAGGACGACGCGCTCACGCTCATCGTGACCGACGGCCGCGAATGCGCCGAAGCTCATGTGGCGATGGATCTCGACGCCCCCTCGAACCCCGAGCGCAACAGGGAGACGCTCATCAGGAACCTCGGCAGGCTCGGCGACACGCTCTACACGGCCTCCGACATCTTCGTGCCCGAGGACCTCGACGTCTTCGTGCCCGCCTCGGTTGTCAACATGATGCGCCGCGAAGCCGTCGACGCGCTCACGAAGATGCGCGAGGAAGCCCGGGTCCGTCCCGGCCGCGCCCCCGTCGACGACGAGGCGCCCTATCCCGACCGCATCCTCGGCTTCGCCGCCAACGTCGCCAACGATGCCGCGCGCGAGTTCTACGAGCGCCACGGCGCCCGCGTGACCGCGCCCGCCTTCGAGATCAAGCCCGTGGAGAAGGCGGATCTCATGACCTGCCGCCACTGCATCCGCGCCGCGCTCAAGCGCTGTCCGAAGATGCTCAAGGCCTTCCCCGAACTGCTCGAGAAGACGCCGCGCGAAGCCTTCAGGCCCGAGCCGCTCGTCCTCGTCAACTCGTCGGGCGAGCGCTTCGAGGCGATTTTCCACTGCAAGGCCGATCCCTGCTTCATGACGATCACGCACGCCGACGACGCGAGCGGCTCCCGCTCAGCGGGATAAAATGAAGGGTCGCCCCATCCTCCGGCTCCCAAACCCATGACGAACGACGAAGAACCGATCGAGCTCCTGATGCCATCCGCCGCCATGCAGCCCGTCCTTTCGGACCTGCGTGCCGCGCTCGTGCGCCTCGGCGACGTGAAGACCAGATCCGCGCCTCGCGTCTGGGACAACATTGACTTCGAGGGCACGGCCGCGAACATCGCGCGCTTCACGCTCTGGACGGAGGGATGGGATGAAGGCGTCATCCCTGCGGGCGACGTCAACGCTGCAAGCGACGTCGGCCACCGCCTCTCGACCGAGCTTGAGATCATGTCGCCCGACGACCTCGAGGAACGCTTCCGCGTGATCGTCGACGGCGCCCCCGTCACCAGGCTCTACCGCCGCATCTCCGACGCCCAGACCGTCAGCCGCCTGATGAAGGACACCATGGCGCTCGGCTGGTCGGGCTTCGACATGCTCGCGCTCTCGCCCGCCGAGCAGGAGACGATGCGCCGCAGGCGCATGTTCGTCGACGCCTTCCGCAACGACTTCGACTGGACGCGCCTGCGCGCCCTCGAACTCTCCCAGAGCGCAGCGCTTCTCGAGGCCGCGCTATACGTCGAGATGGTCCAGCCCGCCGACATCGAACGCCTGAGACGCCGCATCGCGGGCGAGGCGATCGCGCGCTGCGCGAGCTGGACCGCATTCGCCCGTGCGCTTCTGTGCGCACGCACCTTCTGCAGCCTCAGGGACGGGGCGCTCAGCACCCGAAGCAGGATCGCGGAGGACGAGGCGAGGCTCACGGCTCTCCTCTCGGGCCCCTGGCAGTCCGCCTGGCCGCGCGTCGCGCCGTAGGGCGCAGCCGGGCAGAATGCCCTCCTGAGAACCGTTCTAATCCGTTTTCCCTAAAGCATTCCGCCCAAGCGCTCTGAAGTCGCTCAACAAAGTGCGAAATTCCCTCTTGCAGAGCGCATCAAGGAGACATCAAGAGCCTTCGTTCGAGTCACAATGACTGAAACGCCGGTGCCGCGCACCGGCCCCAGTCACAGACACCCGGAGAGCATCATGCCCCTGAACCGCCGCAATTTCCTCGGAGCCGCCGCCCTTGGCGCGGGCTCCCTCATGCTCGGCTCCGCGCAGGCCGCGCCTGCGCCCGCCCTGCCCAAGTTCACGCCGCCCACGGCCAAAAAGCCGATGGCGCTCTGCTTCAACGAAAATCCGCTCGGCCTCACGCCCGCCGCCCGCGACGCCGCGATCGCAGCCCTGCCCGACGCCAACCGCTACCCGTTCGTCGCAGCCGAAAGGCTCCGCAAGGCCTGCGCCGACTTCATGGGCGGCAAGCCCGAGAACGTGATGCTCTCGCACGGCTCCGCCGAATCGATCCGCGCGAGCATCGAGGCCCACATCCGTCCCGGCGTCTGCCTCATCTGTCCCGAACTCACCTACAGCGACGGCGCCGACACGGCCCGCAAGAACAACGTCAAGGTCGTCACCGTGCCGATGGGCGCGAAGTGGTCCGTCGACCTTGAGGCCATGAAGAAGACCGTCGCGGGCATCAACGGCCCCGTCATCGTCTACTTCGTCAACCCGAACAACCCAACCTCGACCATCGTCGACTCGAAGGCCCTTCACGACTGGATCCGCTCTCGTCCGGCCGACGTCTTCTTCGTCATCGACGAGGCCTACGCCGAATACGTCCGCGATCCGTCCTTCGTCTCCTGCAAGACGCTCGTCGACGAGGGGCTCGAAAACCTGTGCGTGCTCAAGACCTTCTCGAAGATCTTCGCCATGGCCGGCATGCGCCTCGGCTTCACCTATGCCGCGCCCGCCGTCGTCAACAAGGTCCGCACCCAGGTCGCCTACGACATCATGCTCAACAACTCGGCCATCGCCGCCGCGCTCGTCGAGCTCGAAGACAAGGACTTCATCCCGAACTCCCGCAAGGCCAACGAGGACGCCCGCGTGATCGTCTGCAAGACCCTCGACGAACTCGGCATCGAGTACCTCGACAGCCAGACGAACTTCATCTTCATGAACCTCAAGGCCCCGCTCAAGCCCTTCCAGGACCGCATGAAGGCGGAGAACATCCTCGTCGGCCGCCCGTTCCCGCCCGCCGTCGAATGGTGCCGCGTCTCGCTCTCGACACCCGACGACATGAAGTACTTCGCCGCGAAGCTCAAGGAGTTCCGCCGGAAGGGCTGGGTCTGATCCGATGAGCCTTCCGCCGCGGGACGACCGTCCCGCGACGCCTTGAAAAAAATCCCGCGCGCCGCTGCCGGCCGTGGGATTTTTCCTTTCCGCTTCCCTTCGGCCGCCGTTCGACCCAGGACCTCATCAGGCCTTCAGATAGCTCTCGCCCGCCTCCGTGAGCGGGATGCCCGCCGCGCGGATGCTGCCCGCGATCTCGGCGATGCACTGCCTGATTTCGGGCCAGAGGCTCTCCGAGGTGACAGGCCAGAAGACGTAGAAGGGAATCGTGAGCGGGTTCTCGAGGGGGACCGCCGCGCAGTCGTCCGAGACGCTCATCGCCGCGAGCTCGTCCGTGATGTGCACGCCGATGCCGCGCTTGACGAACCTCAGCGCCACCTGCGTCGAGGAGAGTTCAGCCACGATCCTGTCGGGCGTGAGCGCGGGATGCAGGCTCCTGATGTACTCGCGCTCAAGCTTGTCGGCGGAAAGCAGGATGAAGTTCTCGTGCGCATAGTCCTCGAGCCTCACCTTCTCCATCCGGCTCAGGGGATTGGTCTTCGGAACCACCAGCCTGAAGGGCAGGTGCGCGATCGCCTCCTTCTGCAGGTCGTCGTGACTGCTGAGCAGCGTGCCGAAGCCCACGTCGAAGGGATGCGAGAACTTAGAGTAGTAGATGTCGCGGCTCTGGTGCACGTCCATCGTGATCCTCAGCGTCTCCTCGTGGGCCTTGAGGATCTTCGCCACTGCGGGAATGATCACGTTGCTGCAGTGGCGGGCGAGCACGGCAATGCGCAGCTGCTTCTTCGTCGAGGCCCTCTGCTTCGGAAAGTCCTCGAGCATGTGCCAGGCGCGCATCGACTCCTTCGCCACGCGATAGAACGCCTTGCCGTCCTCCGTGAGCGTCAGGTTCTTCGTCGAGCGGTCGAAGAGCCTGCAGCCGAGCCTGTCCTCGAGCTGGCTCACCGCCCTGCTCGCCGCGGGCGCGCTCATCGCGTTCTGGTTCGCGGCCGAGAGGAGCGAACCCGTCTCCACCACCGCGCAAAAGAGCTTGATCGACCTTGCCTTCAGTTCCATTTCATCCTCCTTCCGGACCTCACCAATAATTTCATTTTCCGCAATCTGCCGTGCAATATTTGCATTTTACAAAATAAAAAGCATAAGGCAAAATACTTTCCAACACGGCAGGCACGGCCTGAGACACCCAGCCTGCAACTCTCCGAAACACAAGCAACACGGCCGATTCAGAGGACATCTGATCGGCCGTTTTGCTTTTGAGGCGGAGTGCACATCCCACAAGACCCCAGTCAACTCGACGAGAAAAAAATGGCCATTTACGACCCCAAGTCCCGCGTAGCGGAAGAGTTCATCAACGATCAGGAAATCCGCGACACGCTCGCCTACGCCGAAGAGCACAAGTCGGACGTTCCGCTGCTCATGAGCATCCTTGACAAGGCCGCCCAGTTCAAGGGCCTGACCCACCGCGAAGCCGCCGTGCTGCTCGCCTGCGACGTCAAGGAGGTCAACGACAGGATCTTCGAGACCGCCATCAAGGTGAAGGAGCACATCTACGGCAGCCGCATCGTGCTCTTCGCGCCGCTCTACCTCTCGAACTACTGCGTCAACACCTGCACGTACTGCCCGTACCATGCCAAGAACAAGAGCATCGTGCGCAAGAAGCTCACGCAGGAGGAGATCCGCAACGAGGTGATCGCGCTCCAGGACCTCGGCCACAAGCGCCTGCTCCTTGAGGCGGGCGAGCACCCCAAGCACAATCCGATCGAGTACATCCTCGAGTCCATCAAGACCATCTACTCGATCAAGCACAAGAACGGCGCCATCCGCCGCCTCAACGTGAACATCGCCGCCACGACGGTCGAGAACTACCGCAAGCTTCACGAGGCCGAGATCGGCACCTACCAGCTCTTCCAGGAGACCTACAACCGCAAGGCTTACGAGGAGCTGCATCCGAAGGGACCGAAGTCCGACTACGCCTACCACACCGAGGCGCACGACCGCGCCATGGAAGGCGGCATCGACGACGTGGGTCTCGGCGTGCTCTTCGGGCTTGATCTCTGCCGCTACGACTTCGTCGGCCTGCTCATGCACGCCGAGCATCTTGAAGCCGTCTGGGGCGTCGGTCCGCACACGATCTCCGTGCCGCGCATCTGCCCGGCCGACGACATCGATCCGGCCTCCTTCGAGAACGCCGTGCCCGACGACCTCTTCCTCAAGATCGTCGCGCTCATCCGCATGGCCGTGCCCTACACCGGCATGATCATGTCGACCCGCGAAGGCCAGCGCATCCGCACCGAAGCCCTCAAGCTCGGCATCTCCCAGATCTCCGGCGGCTCCCGCACGTCCGTGGGCGGCTACGCCATCCGCTCCGTCCAGGAGATGGAGGAGAAGACCGAACAGTTCGAGACGAACGACCGCCGCTCGCTCGACGAAATCGTCCGCTGGCTCCTCGAGAACCACTACCTTCCGTCCTTCTGCACGGCCTGCTACCGCGCCGGCCGCACGGGCGACCGCTTCATGGAATGGGCCAAGGACGGCAGCATCGCCACGTACTGCCAGGCCAACGCCATCATGACGATGAAGGAGTACATGTGCGACTACGCCTCGAAGGAAACCCGCGAGGCCGGCGAGCGCGTCATCGCCAACGAACTCCCGAAGATCCCGCACGAGAAGATCCGCATCGCCAGCGAAAAGCGCCTGATCCGCATCGCCGACGGCGAACGCGACTTCCGCTTCTAAGTGATCGGCTCTTCTACAGCCTAGCTACATGCTAGCCATCACCTCGCTACATACCCGCTATGTGGCGGGGTTTTTCGTGTTAGCATGGCCGTACCCCCGCTACCGTCACGCCACCTGCACACCGCCTACACGCTGTCAGCCTGTGGGACAACTGTGGGACAAAAGGCCCGTTCGGCACCTCGGGGATTCAATTTTGTGGGACACGCCATGAACATAACGGCCAAAAACATTCTGACAGTAGGCGATGGACGATATAAGATCGCGCCGAATTTGTACCTCGTCGTCCGAAGAAACGGACTCAGCAGATCGTTTGTCTTCCGATACACATTCGACGGAAAGCGCAAGGATCTCTCGCTAGGGGATCCGGCAATCATCAAAATTCAAATGGCGAAGGATGAGGCGCTCAAGTGCCACACCCTCCTCACACAGGGAGTCGACCCGAAGGCTTTCAGAGAAGAAAAGAAAGCACCGGTAAAGACAAAGCACGAACCAACATTCAAAGAATATGCAGAGCGCATCATCCCGATCATCATTGAAGTCAAGCAGTACAAGAACAAGCACAGCATCAATGAATGGCGTCGGTGCATCCTCGGCCTCGCCGTCCAGCACATCGGAGACATGCCGATCAAAGAGGTCGAAACGTCTCACATCCTTTCGATCCTCAATCCACTCTGGAAGGATCAGACCCCGACAGGCGTCAAAGCACGTGGGTTCTTGGAGACAGTCTTTGCCTATGCAAAGCGTGAAGGGTTTTACAACAAAGAGAATCCGGCTACATGGCGCGGCAATCTTGACGCATGGCTGCCATCACCTCAACGCATCTACACCACCAGGCATTGCCCTGCCGCTACGCTTGATGAGACGATCGACATTGTCAGCCGATTGCTTGCAGGTGAGGTCGGGGAGCCTCCTTCGCGTCTGGCCGCGCTCTTCGGCATCTTGACCTCAACGCGCCGCAAGGAATTTTCGCTCGCCTTTTGGGATGAAATCAATCTCGACGAAAGAATCTGGTACATCCCGCCCGCTCGCAGAAAAGACCGCAAACCGTTCCCGCACCGTGTTCCCCTGAGCAATCAGGCCATTGAAGTGCTGCTTGCCGCCAATCCGAGCCGGAAAGGCCCGCTCTTTCCATCACCTTACTGGGCGCATAGACCAATCCGCATTGACAACCCGTATCACACGGTCAGCAGACTCACAGACGGCAAAGTGACTATGCACGGATTCCGTTCGACCTTCCGAGACTGGGCAGCAAGAAACGGCATTGACAGGGTAGTTGCAGAGAAATGCTTGATGCACGCAACCGGCAACGCCGTAGAGCAAACGTATCAGCGTGACGACCTATGCGAGCTACGCCGCCCGGTCATGCAGCAGTGGGCAGACGCGATTCTACCAATGAGCTAAGACATATAAACATGCCTCATCCCATTTTACCTAGCAGACGCAACATAGGGATTACACCAACTCAGGCACTACAGCCATCTCAAAGCTAGACATACAATCTTCTCCATCTGACTGGAACAGGGTAAGATATGAGAATCCTTATTCCGTCTTACTGGAAGGCAGTAGCTTAACTCACACTATCATGCCCACGACAATTTCCCTCTTCAATCATAAAGGCGGGGTCAGCAAAACAACGACAACCTTCAATTTAGGTTGGGCGTTAGCGGACGCCGGCTACAAAGTTCTCCTTGTCGATCTAGACTCTCAATGCAACCTTACAGGAATCATTTTAGGGTACTCTAAAATTGACGAAGGGTTAGACCGCTTTTATGAAAGCCGAACTAACCTCACATTAAAGACTGTTGTTTCACAGTTAATTGATGGCATTTCTTCCGATAGCATTCTATCCAACGAATCTGGAAACCTATTCCAGACACAGAACCCGAATTTATTTCTGTTGCCAGGAAGTCTGAATATTTCAGACATGGACTCTCAGATTAGCATTGCCCTCAAAATCGCCGTCGGCGTTCCCGCAACCAGAAACTTACCCGGTGCATTGCCAAGATTTATTCGCGACCTCGCAGAAAGGGAAGGCTTCGATTTTGTTCTATTTGATATGAGTCCCAACGTTGGCGGTCTTAACGAAGTAATGCTCATGTCAAGTGACTATTTTATCGTTCCTACTTCACCGGATTTTTTCTGTTGGCAAGCCATTTCTTCGCTAACCGAACACCTTCAAAACTGGCATCGTGAAATCAATGCTTTCAAACAAACTATGCCCTCAAGATCGAGTTCGGCTCTCACAAACCGTCCTATTTTTCTTGGAACAATTCAACAACGCTACAGGATTCGCAAACAAGAACCCGCAAAGTCTTTCGAACGTTGGATTTCAAAAATTAGATCTTCTGTAGACACCCTTCTTTTGCCGGCATTGCAACAGATTGGCTGTGACCTAGATAAGGAAAGTGTTCAGAAGATTTTGTCAAACTACCCCGATAGAAATGGCGAGCAACTACAAGCATACGACCTGTCCCACATAGCCGATTTTAATTCTCTCATAGCGATTAGCCAAAACCTATCGAAGCCTATTTTTGCTTTAACTGACCAAGACCTCATTGATGCCAAGCAATTCGGTTTTGCCTTGCAAACAATGCAAGAAAGTCGAAATGCCTTTGACACTCAATTTAAGCGGTTATCAAATGTCATCTTGAGATTAACCAATACGATATCTCAATAATGGCGCTATAAAAAATGCCCCACCTACCGATCAATAGTAAGTGGGGCTTTTTCATGGGCAGGATTTCTCGGCGCTCTTCATGGTCGAGCGCAGGTACTATCGTAGCCCGTATAGGAAACCGCGCGGAGTGAGCTTCCTGGGGACGGATTGTCCCCGGCTAGGCTTGCGCGGTGTTGTTACGACCATTTTACCAGCGTTGGTAAAATGGTCGACGTTGTGTACCCAAAAACGCCCTTTCGGTATACGCAAACTCCGTTGAGTACACTCGAAGTACACTTTGAAGTATACAACCCCGAATTTTAGTACAGTTCGTCGCACCTAGGGACAGTTTGTCCCCACCAACGCCAGCTAGGGTACAGCTTGTACCCCAACTATCACACGGTGTCTTCGTCTAAATGTTCGTCTAACGAAGTTTTTATAGGCGCCATCCTCAAACCGTTGGGGCAGAATGATTACAAGGCAATTTCGACCCATTTTGGCGCCACCCCCTTCGTCTAAATTTTCGGCTGAGTTCGTCTACAACTTCGTCACTGACTGACGATCTTCGCGATCGCATCCTTGTCTATCGCAGTCCGCTCAGAAAGCTCGACGCCTCGCTTAACCAACTCCGCGCCTCGGACGACAATGCCCGAGCATCTGGCAAGCTGCTCTCTACAAGACTTGCAGGAATCCGGACCGGCTCCGGACAGTCGACGGCGGGCGGCGTCGGCCTCGAGGCGCACCCGGTCAAGGTCGCCAGACAGATCATCAGCCCGAGCCAGTGCGGCATCGCGCACCTCCCACGCTTCAACCAGGCTCTGTGCATAGGTTCTCTCCTTCTCACGATACTTGGCCTCAAGGGCCTGCGCACGAGTGGCGTAGTCCTCGCGCAGTTCAGCGATGTCCTGCCCGTACAGGGCGGCGGCATACTGGTAGCCCGCGACGAAGATCCCGACGCCTGCGGCTACAGAACCCGCCGCCTTCATCCAAGAAGCCATCTCGTTTCCTCATCATTTCAACGCGTCACGCCACGCCTTGACTGCCTTCGCCATTCCCCACGCAATCGCTACGCCCCCGAGCGCCAAGAAAACGACGTACATCCCGACAGCCTGCCACGTCAGTTCCTCTTCCATCATCAGCTCTCCAAGCCGCAGTGCGGCTATCAAATTTGGTAAAATATCTCCCATAGACACCTTTCGCGTTTTGGGTCTTACGAGCCGTTCAGGATTCCGCCCCTGAGCGGCTTTTCATTTCTGTGGCGTCTAGCTCACAGCTTCCATCCCTTCACGGGATTCAGGTAAATACCGACGTACTGTGCCTTCTTGTCTCGGGATCCCCACAGCTTCCAACCCACGTTGATCCGCACACAGCACGGCCTGCCGAGCAACCTGTAGTGCTTGATGTAGTACAGCTGGAACGCGATGAGCTTCCCGTCGCGGCGGCAACGCCTGCGGCACGTGCCTGACACGCCGTTCGTGTCGGAGGCATTCTCATCGCCAGTCACCTCCCACGAATCGCTCAAGCGCACCTCGACCCCGAGAATGTTGATGTCGAAGCCATAGGACGTGTTGCGCCACATCCACGCGACTCGACGTTTGTACGTCGCCCAGGCATCCGTCCCCGGCCATCGTTGCCAGTGGCCCTCGTCGCCGTCTGCGTCGTTGTCGTCAGTGGCGAACCAATCGAGCCATTTCGGCAGACGGTGCGTTTCCTTGTCCACGAAGAACGGAAGAACGGGCGCGAGGATCAAGCCGACGAGAAGCATCAGGTAGCTCAGAGGCATCGAAAGAAGCCAACGCAAGTAGACCATCTCAGTCCTCCCCAAGGAAAAGCTTCGCTTCGGACTTGCGGCGGCGGACGAGCCCCGGAAGCTCCTTGCCGCCCGCCTTCGTGATGTCGAGGAACTGATGCGCGGCCTGCTCGACGTCGCCTGCATTGAGGGCCCTCATGAGCCTCGGGCAGTTGTGCACGACATAGGACGCGCCCACGTTGAACGCAAGGCTAACGAGCGCGACGTACTGTCCCTCAGTCACGTGCACATTCACGAACGGCGCAAGGGCCTTGACCACGGCCTCGATGTCCTTGCGCAGGAGCTCACGGCTCTGCTCGTAGGTGATCTCGTCATGCTCCGTCACGTCCTTCGTGTGACCGACGCCGATTGTCCAAATGTCGGCGGGGCACTTGTACGCCTGCAGGCGGCAGCCCTCCCAAGCCTCGATGAAGTCCATCGCGACTTCCGCCGAATACTCGCCAAAATTCTTCACTTCAAATCCTCCTTGGTAACGCCAAGGCGCTTACGCACAACCACCTCAATCAACTTGAGGAGTTGCGTACCTCCCCATCCGGCCATGCCAGACAAGGCACCACACAAGCCATGAGGAAAGCCCTCGTAAACCATCACCTCATAGCAAATGGCACCACAGGCCGAAGAGATCAGACCGTTTAGAAAAAAGTCCCTCCACGTGAACGGCCTCCCCTCCTGAACCATTGCGAGATACTTCAGCAGACCGCACAGGCCCGCGAAGCCCGTTGATGCCGCCATCGCCTGTAGCTCGTTTATCACTTCTTTTTCGGGCATTTTTTCCTCATAAAAAAAACTCCCCCGAGCTTTCACCCGAGGGAGTCGTTGTTGATTTGTTTTTAGATTGGCTACGTGCTTGCCTTCGCAGGGATGAAGCCTGCGTAGACGCCGAGTTCGCCCTTCACGGCTATTCGCACGGTTTCGCCCTTTCTCACAGGGATCGACACACTAGCGCCGCCATACACGTGATTAGACAAACCACACAAGGTAGAACTAATCTCTGCAAGTGCAGAGTTCGTTTCGCCTTTGTGAGTATTACCCGTAGCAAGAACGAACCCGTCCGCAGGCGCGACGTACTCATTCCACCAATGGTCAGCAACCACAGGAATGTCTATCTTTTGACTGGACGGGAAAGCGTTCATTGCCGAAGCCTTGCCGAATGCTCGGAGGAGATCCTTATTCATAAGAAGCACCTCCGAAGCAAACGTTAAGAGCCGATGTATGGGTAAAAGCGGATGTGCGTCTTGATGTTCTGAGCAGCTCCATCGATCCACACATACCAGTGAATCGTTTCACCCTTTCGGCAGGGCATCTCGACAACTGGCCACGTCTGCCCGTAAGTCCCCACAAACCCACAGTCGAGCTGATCTCGTCGAACCGTGAGGTTGTAGTAGGCGTAGCCTTCAGCGGGCTCACACTGGATGACGAACACGCCGTCGCACGGAGGAACGTAAGTGTTTGCGTTAACATTCTCATACCCTGTCGGGAACGAGATGTCAGTTGCAATATGGCGTCCTGCGACGACACTCTTATGCGATCCGCGATAGGCGTCAAAGCACGAGTTAAGCAGTTTCTTAAGCATGGCACAACCCTCCGAACAAGCTGTGCCACAAGGTTTTTACCCCCCCCCGACAGAAGGAAAGAACCGCATAAAGTTAACCGGCATGCCATCAGCGTATACTATGCGTGCCGTCTCTCCCTTGCGAACAGGGATATACCCTTCAGGATTTTGCCCAGCGTTCGGGATTGCCTGCACTTGCGACACAGTTGCGCTAAGCGAGAACCATTGATTCACTGCGTTCGACTGCACGCCTAAGCAGATATATCCGTTTTGAGGCGCGACAAACGTCTGACTGTTGAAGTCAACGAAGTCCCCACGTGGGCAAAATGCCTTGGCACCACCGCTCAAGATAGCGGCACGAAGTTGATTCTTGATACTCATGCCGCTACCTCCATGCGAGCGTTGTTACTGGCTACCGAGAGAAGGAACGAAGTAGAACTCACCTCGCTTGAACGCACCCCATATCGCATAGGAGATCCTTTGCCCACGGGTGCAAGGAACGCAGGCTTTTGCCCATGTTGAGCTACTGCTTGTCGAGAGGGTTTGTATACCTCCGTCTTTGCGAATCTCGGCATCGACTTGGGTACCCTCAAGCCAAATGGCGCATAAGCCGTTTTCGGGCGGCACGTACTCGCGAATTCCTTGCTCAGTTGTGGGCGCGAAACTCTCGACGATGACGCAACGTTCAGACGGGAACGCGAACCCGCTTCCAGCTTTCGCAAAGTTTCGGAGGCAGTCTTCAAGCGAAGCCATGGCGCACCTCCGAAACGACTGCGAGACAGCGAAGAAAGGTATTGTTTATACCCCCCCCCGATCGTTTTGGTGAATCGCACAATCCACTGTTCAATATGTTCACGCGCTTCATAGAAGCTCACGGTTGCCGAATTTCCTTTTCTAAGATTCATATGCACTGATCCATCGGTTGTTCTTGCGGCGTGTCTGCGCCCATCGCCATCAGCGATGTTTACCCCCGGAGTCGCGTTGCCGTCTCTTCCGGCGGCTTGTAAAAAGGCAGACAGAACGCCATCACAAGGTGCAACATATCTGACGCTTTCACCATTCGGTGACGTGAAGTTCGTCTTTTCCACGAGGGCAATGATTTGATTCGAAGGCATGGCTCCCCTTGAGCCTACCTTCAGCGTCTCCGCCCGAATTAGATCCTTCAAAGTTGCCATCAGAACCCCCTATACATGTTTGCCTGCATGGCGCGGGCGTCAGCCTTCTGGCCGCACTCATAAGCAATGCACGCAGGCATCGTCGGATACTCGACGAACGGGAAGCCCTTCTGCGCGGGCATGTCCCTCAACGCCTCACGGTACGTCATCACCTCCGCACGCTCCTCATCGGTCAGCGCTTCGCGGGCAACCTTCGATTCCTTCTGCACCGTCATGTCGGTCAACTGGATGTAGCAGTCCGTGTCACTGATGCGTGCATTGCGCTCGGAGCGAACGGTCTGTGCATAACACTCTGTGACAAAAGCATCGTCATTCTCAGGCAGAGTAGCCGCCGTGTAGTAGCCGCCATCAGCAGAACGGAAGAGTTCACCAGGGCGCTCCTTCGCAGTCACCCACGTCAGGACACGACCGTCAATCTCTTCGTCCTTGCACTCATACCCTGCGGCACGAGCGGCCTCAAGATCGAGCGGATCGACGAAGCAATGGACGAACTCACTATTGGAGTGCGCCGCCACCTTGCCGTTGCGATCCATCACCACATAGCCGCCTACGGGCGAGGACAGAGCCTCGTTCAGGTATTCGGCTTTCACATCAGATAACGTTCTCACGTCTCCTCCTTATGCGGGAACCTGCCCGCCAAATTCAACGATCAGTTCCTTCAAAGCGGTTTCGAGTTCCGTTCGACCAACAAACAGAACATCGCCGCTTGCTTTGAGATTCGCAATGCTTGCGGACTCTTGATTCTGAACAGCACTCACTGCACTAGCCTTGGCCTTGTCGACCTCACCAGTTGCGCTTGACTGAGCGGCCTGTACTGCGCCCACAGACGTTTTTTGCTGGTTTGCTACGGCGTTTACAGCATTCGTTTGAGCATCGCCTACCGCAGCCACACCCGAAGTCTTCGCTGAGTTCACAGCACTGACCGCAGTTGTCTTGGCTGAATTGACATCATCGACACCCGCACTCTTTGCAGAGTTGATGGCATTCACGCCTTCGGTCTTCAAGTTGCCAAGATCTGTATTTGCCTGGCTGATCTTTTGAGTGATTTCGGCATTCTGACTTTGTGCCGACGTTTCAGAAGCCTTTGCGTTTCTCGCAGAGGTCTCCGCAGCTGTTTTGATGTTGATGAACGACTGAGCAACCAGAAGAGACGTGCCGCCCGTCGTGCTATAGCCAACGATCCTGTCAGTGCCGTCCAGCGTTTCCTTCTTCGGCAGATCGCTTACCCTGATAATTGCCATTTCTACTCCTTAAGAAACGCGCTTCCACATGTAAACCGCCACATACGGATTCCTGACAGAGAACGGATTGCCGCCGCCGGTATTGCCGATGTAGACCTCATGCGCGTGATCCCCACTCCATGAAGTTTGACCCGTCCATGACCTATCGGCACTGAAATTAAATTTGTACCAAGGTGCCCCATCGCCACCGTCAGCACTTGTGTTGGAGCGGCTATGCGAAGTTGTCCAAAACGCCCCCGTTGCCAATGATCCCGCACGGTCGTCGCATCCAATTTCACCAGTGATGTTCATGCTCCCTCTTGTGTGAGCATGATTCCCCGTCCAGTTCGTAGAACCATAATGGGAGTGCGCGGGCAATTCGTTTGCCGTCAACTGACACGTATCAGCACCGCCCCACGACCCAGGCGCAAAGCCATCACCTGCATCAATGAGACAGCGACCCGCGCCAACACGCTCCCAAACGCCTACGCCAAACAGTTGGTTCGGGTTGACCGAAGAGGTCGAACAGTAGATGCTGCCAACCGGGTAGATCACGTCAACAACAGATAACCTCGCGACCTTCTCCAACGCCTTTTTGAAGCCGTCATAAAGCGCCTGCGCATCAATGCCCGCATCCTGACTGGCATAGTCAGCCACAAGCTGACCGATGGAGAAACCCGCGCTCGCACCCTGTGCAATTGCTCGGTTCACACGATCCGATCGCGCAATGCCAGACTGAAAACCCTTGGAAACAGTCGAGGCCATCTCGGCGGATTCCCACTCGGCCTCGCTCGCAATGTTCGCGTCCTTGCCGTTGGCGAACGGGATCAAATAATTCTTTGCCATTACTTCAAGTCCATAAATAAAAAGTCATCGTTATCGGTCGTCAGGAGTACGCCGTCTGTCGTAGCCAAGTTCCCCGCGATCGACGGCCACACGCTTTCCTGCACGCCTGCATGATTGAGCGTGAAAACCTTCTTGCTGAAAATCTCCCAGACAATCGGAGGAACAGACCTCTTGAAGACATAGATGTCAATGCTCATGTCCTGGTTGTCGACGTATGACCATTGCGCAGAGTTAACCCCAAAGGCCGACATCACCAATCGCAAGAGGTCATCAAGAGCCTCGTTCTTACCCCCGTACTGGTTGAGCGCAATCTTTGCTTTGAGAAGAACGCGATAGACCTCATCACTCAACTCGGTGATGCCGTAGGTGTCATCTCTTGGGGTCTTCCAAATGCCAAGGTCAAAGCCGATGCCGTCCACGTCGTCAAACGCAAAAAAGACATCTGTAATGCGTAGTTTCAGTTGACGAGTCACGCCCACGCGCACGCCAATCGCATCAAGCTGAGTACCCTCTGCCAAATCCAAGTCGTATTGCTTGATCATGTACGCGAGGTCTTGACGCGCATTCAAAACGGGTTCTGTCAGCTGATAAACCCACTCCGTAAAGCGCGGCTTATCTCTGTGCGCCCCCGTGATCAGCTCTGTGTATTCGTTTTCATTCGGCATGGCATTACCCCACCGTGATGTTGATGTCCGACACAGAACAAACAGCCTTCTGATTCCAAGCAATCTTCACAGAAGCCGCCGAAGAATTGAGCAATAGCTTTTCAAGCGTGAAGGCAACATCAAACGTACAGTCGTTTTTGAGAACCGCTACAGTCGCCACCTTCGCAGGGTCGACCGACTCGCCGATGCTGAGGCCGTTGATGTACGACACAACGCGCTCCTTAATCTCACCCTCGACAGTACTCAACCAGACATCTGTCGGCTTAATCGACATATTGACGGACACCCGAACGTCTGACGGGCGACTAAATTTGATATTGTTCACGTTCCCGAATGCATCGAGGTACTGGACGCTCGTGCTGCCATGCGTTGCCACGCCCTGACTCTTCTTCTTAAAGATCGTGTCCGCAATCTGGTTCACATCGCCACCGGCAACGACAACAGCAATTGAGTGAGCGGGAATGCCGTCTGTCGAGGTCTCGCCCGTATCATTGTGTCGACCGGCAACGGAATGAACGTCGTCAAGCTGAGCAATTGAACCAATCAACCCTTCCCAGAGTCCAACGGTTGGCTGCATGGTCGACAGGGACTGGCGCTCTCTGAGTGCCACGTCAGACTCAATGTCAACGCCTTCAATCGCTGAAGAAGGATTTGTGACGCTATGCCACCCGAGCGTAGGAGTACCGATCTTTGTGATCGAACCTGCGCCTGCGGAAACCGCACCGACCTCCTGAGACTCAGCCGTCACAACAACTTCGCCTGAAAGCGGAATAGAAACCGTCGACGGAAGAAGCCAGCGATTGTCCGAAGAGTCAATTGCCACGCCGTTGTTGATCACCGTTCCGGCCACGCCGACAAGCTTCAAGTCAACCTGAGAACGGGAGGCGTCATGGCGCGTGAGACCATTCGTTTTGACCGCACAGTCAAGCGCAACGCCAGAAGCCGTATTCGGGTTGTATGCATTGAAAACGGAAATGGCTTGAGCGTTCAGATCATTGATGGCCGCGGAAAAGATTGCCAGCAACTGTCCATCCTGCGTATCAGCATCAAGGTTGATGTCTGATCCAAAGATTGACTTCGCCTTGTCCTTGAAATACTCAAGGATTTCGTCGTATGTCGGTGCCGTAATGCCGCTTGCGGACACTACAAAAATCGGACTGTCAATCGTCATCCGATAACCTCCTCAATGTTTGCCGTACCGTATCGCGTCACGATTTCCGCGCTAATGCGGATCGTGCGCGTGTCGGGATTCAGGATCGACTCAAACTTTGAAATCTCCGTCACGCCAGGAGTTTCAAGAATCCTGGCTCTCAGTACGGATTCAACCGCTTCGTGCTTTCCAAGAATCTCTTGAAGCCAAGGCGTCCCCTCCGTCGTATCCAGAAACCACGAGCCGCGCCATAAAGCCAGCCGCGTCATGACGTTCTGGGCGATCGCATCAGGCGTATCTGCGAGAAAGCAGGAGCTTCCTCTGCCCATCGTCATGTCGCCCGCTTCATCAAGCTTTCTAACCTTCATGAGAGCCTCTCTAGAAAAACCAATTCATGAAGCAATGGGTCACATAACCTACCGCGTAAATCAACGCCAACCATCTAGCCAGTCTTATTACCCACGGCAGTTCTTTGTCTTTTTTCATAGTCGTCAGACCTAGTAAACCCACTAAGATTTGAGTTAAACTCTCCATGTGAACACATCGCAAAGGTGTTAAAAAAGCCCGTCGGGACTGCACTCCCTTCGGGCTTTGTTTTTTGGGTCTCGCATTAATGCGGAGGCGAAGTCTCTGCGCGATCGCCTTGTTCCGTATGCGTATGGCTCTTGAGGCTGATGCCGCTGGCAGACGCATCGCCGGAAACGGTCAAGTTCTTTTCGATCCTGACGTCACCTGTGATCGTCGTTGACGGGCACTCAATCTTCAGCGTCGGACACTTGAGCGTCGTTGCCCCTCCAATCGTCCCTGTTAAATTCCCTGTCGTTTCTACGGTCACGTCATGGGACTGCGGATGAATGGAGATCAACGCCTGATGGTCATCGCTCCTGATCTCCATCCTCGATGTCGACACGCCAGAGATGCGCTGAGCCTGACTCCACGGGCCAGGGATGACAAAGCCGTCCGACAAGTCATGCATGCGAGTCTCAGCAGGCG
>ERZ831979.548-NODE-548-length-42068-cov-9.086092_pt1 | contig 42068 bp, 36 predicted proteins | sample MGYA00519952_ERZ831979 | MGnify/ENA primary metagenome ERZ831979 (study PRJEB31850, sample SAMEA3708723) | human gut metagenome | biome: human gut; feature: human-associated habitat; material: faeces | place: China | collected 2014 ...
CGCCGCCCATACCGGTACCACGCCGTCTTGCCACGGCATCGATCTCATCGATAAATACGATACAAGGTGCATTATGCTTTGCTTCTTCAAACAGATCGCGCACACGGGATGCGCCGACACCGACGAACATTTCCACGAAATCAGATCCGGAGATGCTGAAAAAAGGTACTCCGGCTTCGCCTGCCACGGCTTTCGCCAACAAGGTCTTACCGGTTCCGGGAGGGCCCTCCAACAGGACACCCTTGGGGATTCTGGCTCCGACACCGGTGTATTTTCCCGGCTCCTTCAGGAAATCAACGATCTCCTCCAGTTCTTCCTTTTCCTCTTTCAGACCGGCTACCTGAGCGAATGTGACACTCTTGTCACCCAGTGTCATCTTGGCGCGGCTTTTGCCGAAGTTCATCATCTTGCCGTTACCACCGCCTGCCTGTTGGGCATTCATCATCATGAACAGGAAAGTTCCCACCGCCAGCACGACCAGCATCGGCAGCATATAGGTCAGGAACCAGTTCTCCCTTTCAATGTCATTGACCACCGGATCAAACCCATACTCACGTACCAGGGTCTCCAGTTCTGTAATGTCCGTTGCGTACAGCTTATGAGATACACCGTTCTTCATCTGGATCTCCAGATATCCGGTAGGTGCTTCTCCGTTGGGCTGCACCACGACTTCCGATACATTGCCGGCATCCAGATCCGCAATGAACTCCGCCTTGGTGTATTCATCTGTACGGTTGTTCAACAGGTTGAGACCGAAGATCACCAGAAGCAGAAGTATGATAAATATAAAATATGAATTGATTGTTTTGCCGTTTTGTTTCAACTTCACGGGCCTCCTACATCTTTGTATCGCTTAATCGAATTCTACCACACCGATGTAAGGCAGATTACGATATCTCTGATCATAATCCAGACCATAGCCCACTACAAACTCATCGGGAATATTAAATCCGGTATAATCCACATGGACATCGATCACTCTTCTCTCGGGTTTGTCCAACAGGGTGCACAGACGTAAAGAAGCCGGACCTCTGTCCTTCAGCATCTCCAGCAGATAGCTCAGGGTTCTTCCGCTGTCCACGATATCCTCTACTACAATAACTTCCTTATCTTTCAGAGATTCGTCCAGATCCTTCACGATCTTGACTACACCGCTGGACTTGGTATCGCTGCCATAGCTGGATACGGACATAAAGTCCAGAGATACGGGAACAGTGATACGCTTTGCCAGTTCACACATGAAAAAGCTGCCACCCTTCAGTACACATACAAGGTGTACCTGCTTGCCCGCATAGTCCCTGCTGATCTGCTCACCGATCTCCTGGATTCTCTTATCTACTTCCTCTTCTGTCAACAGTACTCTGATATGCTCTGCCATTTTCTTTTGTCTTTTCGCTTTTAAGCGAACTCCTTTCTTATTAATTGTACCTTTAAAATACGTTTTGTATTCTCCGTTACTTTATAATATTCGCTGATACGGTATCCCACGACCCACAGTACATGCTCTCCCTCTGCCAGGATCGGCAGTCTGTCGCGTTCCGCCTGTGGGATCTTTTGATCGACCAGATAACTTTTCAGCGATTTATGGATCATCCCGCCTCTGCCGTCAGCAATGGTCAGATAGTCACCCGGCTTTCTTGTCCGTATCACCGGACATTTTTTTATTTTATCATAATCAAACCATTTCGTATACTGATTTGTGGGAACTTCTTGGTTTTTTTCATGGGCAGCAGCCCGGTCACACACACAGTATTCCACCGTTCCCACTTCACATTCCACTGTCCCTGTCTGTCCGGGAGAAAGCTGCAGAGTTGGTTGATATTTCTCAGCCACTTCCGTCTTCTCCAAAAGCTCCCTGTCTGTCCTCTCTACTGTCAGCAGGACTTCCTCATATTGCCGTCTACCCCGGATGCCGAACGGAAGACAGATTTGCCGGTTGCCTTCCCTGGTAAACAAGGTCAGCAGTTCCTGAATATGCTGGTAAGTGATGTCTTTCTGTCCGGGAGACAATTGCTTCACTTCTTCATACAAGAGGCGCTTACGGATCACAGGATGCAACGACAGAAAAGACTCCACAGCAATACAGATCACCGCGTTCCGGCTGTCCCCCGTCTCTGCGGACTCTCCGTCACCGTCCGTTGCCCGGATACATCGGCCAGCTGCTTCTTTTGTCTGCAGTTCCAGATAGTCCTCCGTCTCCGCCAGCAGCTCCGCCGTCTGATTCATATGCGCTACACAGCCCTTTACAATATTCTGCTCCGCATAAGGCAAAATATGATGCCGAATACGATTTCTTGTGTAGTCATCCTCCTCATTGGTGGCATCCTTGCAATAGACAATTCCTCGCTGTTGTAAAAACTTCTCGATCTCCCACCGTTCCAGACATAGGAGCGGTCGTATAATCCGATCTCTCACAGGCATAATGCTGGCCAGTCCCCGGATTCCACTGCCCCGGAACAAATGGAACAGCTGGGTCTCGCTGCGGTCATTGCTGTTGTGGGCCACTGCGATCTTCGTGGCTCCCCACTCCTTTGCCGCCTTTTCAAACGCCTCATATCTCGTTCTGCGCCCGGCTTCTTCCTCAGAGATTTTCTCCATGCGGGCTCTGTTCCTTACCTCTGCCCTGGTCAGGAAAAAAGGGATTCCTCTCTCCTCGCAGAGCTGCTCCACATACCGGGCATCTTCTCCGGCCTCCGCGCGAATGCCGTGATCCACATGCACTACGGCAATGTCTGTAGGTACTTCCTTCTGCCATTCCAGCAACAAAAATAAGAGGCAAACCGAGTCTGCCCCTCCAGAAACACCGGCTACCACACGGTCGCCGGCCTGCAGCATGTGATGCTCTCTGATATATGCAAATACTTTTTCTCGCGTATCCATCCATGTATTCATGTTTTTACTCTATCCTAATTATGGGGAAAAATCAAGGCGGCATCACGTGTTTTCCCACAGGCAGAGCACAAATACCGTCATATCGTCCCGAATCCGTCCCTCTGAGGCACAGATGGCATAGGACAATATTTTCTCTGCGATCTCCTGCGGGTTCTGTTCCTGCAGCCCTTCCAGCACCTGTGCCATGCGCTCTTCCCCGTCTTCCATCATATCCAGAACCCCGTCCGTCATCATGACCAGCAGATCTCCCGGCCGGATCTGACACATCTGTCGTTCCATCTGCACTTTTTGAAAAATACCTAACGGCAGGCTTTCGCCGCCGACACAGAGAACCCTTCCGGAGGTCTTCCAGAACGTGGCAACACCGCCCACCTTGCAGATCTCACATTCGCCGGTATACAGATCCAGGCTGCAAAGGTCTATCGTAGGATGATCGTCCTCTTCATTTTGCGCATACAACGCGGAATTCAGGAGATTCACAGATGCCTCGGTCCCGAAGCCCGCCTCCAGCATTTTTTCCATGAGATCCATGACTCTGCCGCTGCCCCGGCTGGCATCCTCCCCGGAGCCTGTCCCATCAGACAACAGCAGGATCAGCTTCCCTTTTTCCGATTCCATGGTGGCATACTGATCCCCCGAGACTTTCTCCCCTTCTTTTACCGCCCGGCTCACCCCCGTCAGTGCTATGTATTTCGGTTCCTCTGTGAACAGAAAACAATGCGGCTCCTGCTCCACGAGATAAGGGCTTCCTGAAGAAACCTGCAGCTTTTTTCCCAATAATACCGTCAGCATGTCCGCCACCTGTGCCGCCTTATAGTGCCTTTTTTCGGTGGACAGTGTCATACTGATCCCTGCTTCTGTCCCGGAGCTGCTGCCGTCCTTCTCCACATAGCAGAGGTCTCTGGCGATGATCCCTTCACTCTTGAGCGCCTGTACCAGGCTTTTCCTCTTTTTCTCTTCCAGCGGACAATACCCCAGTTCCTCTCCTGCCACCCGTTCCATGATCCGGGCCACTTCCTGCAGATGGTCTCCCATGATCTGTCTGCTCTGCCACAGCATACATTTTTCCAGAATATTCTGCCTGTCCTCTCCTGTAATCTGTATCTCCTGCCGAAAGCTCTTCCCCAGTTCCTCAAAACTCTCCGCATATCCCATCAGTTTCTGTCTGCACAGCAGTGAGATCTGTGCACACTGTTCTCTCTCCAACCGTTCCTGCTCCTTTTTCCCTATGATCATGGCATCCTCCCCTTTCTGTTTTCACGATTATAGGGCAGTTTTCCTCTTCCTTTTGTCAAATCGAGGGAGGGAGAGACTTCATTTTTTGCGACAAAAAAAGCAGGTTCACTGTTGAGAAACAGTTTCCCTGCTTAATTGTCTTCCTGAAAAAGGATCTCACCTTCGTATACCAGTCCCAGCTTATCCTTCGCCACCTCTTCCACATAAGCTTTCGTCTGAGTGTACTTACCGAATTCCTCGATCTGTTCCGCTCTGGCCTGCTCTGCTTCGATCTGCGCGCCAAGGCTTGCGATCTGGGTATCATAGCCCGCAATCTTCTGTTGTAATTCCACGCTCCGCACCGCAACGACCACCATGATCATCAACACGACCAGGGTCACCAGGAACATACTGAACCGGTTCTGGTGTCTCTTGCGGTAGGCTGCTTTTCTTCTTGCCATACGCGCATCTCCTTTTAATGAATATTTTAAGCATTTTCCTAAGTATAGTCAACTGCTTTTTCAGCCAATTTCCCGTTATCCGCAAGGCTTTCCGGATTGGGTGCAGAAGAGTATTCAGGCCCAGTGCCACATACTTTACAAAAATGGGACTGATTGTCCTGTGATACAGGTACATTCCCGCCAATGCCCCCAGCACGGCAAACCATCGCAGGTTCCCGTTACTTTCATGAAACATCAGCAGAAAGACCTTTCCCGCACAGTAGATCCAGAATGCCAGATCTTCCAGAGATACCATGCTGGTACTGTGAGCGAACACTCTTCGCAGGATCCGCAGAATATCATACAGAAAAGTGATCCCCACACCCAGCAGAAAGGAATGCAGCAGAAAAACATTTTCATCCATCAGCGGAACAGCCTGCCCAGGAAGGATTCCTGTTTTTCTCCGGATGCTGCGGTATCCGAATATACAAGGCTGTCGATCCGGCCGTCAATATCCACTTCCCCCTTGTCTAATGTCAGGCGGTTCACATGGAGCTCGTTGCCACGGATCATCAGCATCCCCTGTTCCGTCTCCAGCAGGATCTCCCGCAGATCAAAGGAAAGGACGTCATTTACCCCATTCACGGTACATGTCCGTCTGTTGGTCATGGTCACTTTATGCATACGTCCTGTCGCGTTTAAATCTTCCATTCTCTCCATAGCCTCCCATCCTCCGCTCCTTCCGGAACCGGACTTACAATGTATTGTATGGGAAAATGTGGAAATTTATACATAGAGAACCTGATATTATATATAACGGAAAAGTTCTTTGGCTTCTTCTTTTTTCACGGTCTCCTGTACATCCAGGACCTCGACTTTTACTTCCTTGTTGCCGAAAGAGATGGAAATGATATCTCCCTCTTTGACATTGGCGGATGCCTTTGCCGGTTTATCATTGATCAGCACTCTGCCGCTGTCGCAGGCTTCATTAGCCACAGTACGGCGCTTGATCAGTCGGGATACCTTCAAATATTTGTCTAATCTCATGCTTTTAACCTCACGATCATCCGTTTCTGAAAAACAAAAGAGACCCGAAAGGTTGTCCTATCGAGTCTCTGAAAATTCAGCTTCTATTATGCGTTCAGCATATCCTTTAATGCCTTACCAGCCTTGAACTTAGGAGCCTTGGAAGCAGCGATCTTCATAGGTGCGCCGCTCTGAGGATTTCTACCCTCTCTAGCTGCTCTGCTGGATACTTCGAAAGTACCGAAGCCAACTAACTGAACCTTACCATCCTTCTTTAACTCTTCAGCAACAACATCGGTGAATGCCTTTAATGCCTTCTCTGCGTCCTTCTTGGAAAGACCTGCCTGATCAGCCATAGCTGCAACTAATTCTGTTTTGTTCATATTGAACTCCTCCTGTAATGAGTTTTCGTTATTAATTTTACGCTCGAAAATAGTTCTTTTGAAACGTCTATACATATATATATCTGTTTTTATCCCTTTTGTCAAGGTTTTTCCGCATATTTACGGCATTTCTTCCCCTCCCGGAAAGGATCATTCTGTCGATGAAGAGCTGGCCGTCAGGTCTACAAATGAGTAGGATACATCCTTTTCTTCTTCATCCACCTGTACCGTATAACTTCTGGTTTCATAACCGGATTTTCGCAGGGTGATCACATGACTTCCTGAGGTCTTCTTAAAACTGCAGGGGGAAATTCCCACATAGTTGCCGTCCAGATATACCTCCACATTTTCCGGAGCATCAATATGCACGCGGTAATAGGTCGTAGTCGTATCTGCGGTGGAGGTAGATTCCGTTGCGGAAGAGCTGGAAGAACTGCTGCTTTCCGTACTGTCTTTACTGTCGGAGTCCGCCTTATCCAGCTGGACATCCACTCCTGCGGATTCCTGCCCCACCCTGAGATACTGTGTGAGCGACTTATAGCCGTCCGCCTTCGCTATGATCTGATGAATACCGTATTCCAGCGTGACCGGCTGGGAAGCATCCACCTGACTTCCATCGATATACAATTCTGCATCGGAAGGATTCATGGAAAACAGCACCATACCGTACTGTGCCTCTGCCACTTCCAGATCACCGATATCCAGTGTTGTTTCCTCGTTGCGGTTGATCACGACATTTTTCGTGCCACCACCGCCGTTATAGCTGATATCTACCTGATAGCTTCCCTCCGGCACCGTCACCAGCATGTCCTCTGTGATCCGCACGATCTGTGTCTGGCCGATTTCCAGCCAGCCGCCCACAAAGTTCTCATCGTTGACCAGTCTGAGGTATCCATGGCCTTTTTCCACTGTTACGCTGAGCACTGTGCTGTCAATGCCGTGAAACGTCAGAATATCCGCCGGATTCAGATCCATTTTTTCAATGCTGTGTCCCTGGGAAAAATACTGGGTATCCCTGGACAACTGGAACACCTCTTCCCCGATGGCCACCTCATTTCGCACGGTATTCATCTCGTAGTGCTCCACATCGTCATACTGCCATGCTGTCTGCGCCAGCTGCATGGAGGTCAGATGCTTCTGACTTTTCAAAAAAGTCACATCCACGATGTCCCCCTCCTGCAGCTGACTCAGGGAAATTGCCTTTCCATATTTATCTGCGAACCGCGTTGTTCCGTCCATGGACAGCGTGTAACGTTTGCCCAGATCCAGATTTAACAGTGTGACAGTGTTGTCAACATTATTGATATCCACCAGTACCGCCGTATCTGCGGAATCATAGCTGTCCGGATTGGTGACAACAAAGCCGGTATCTATCCGCTCTGCCTGTGCCGTTGGCGCAGGTGTTGCCGCCGTCCCGGAGGATGCTGCCTGCCCGCAGCCAGCAAATGACATTACTGTCACAAGCAAAAGACTTACTACTATTTGTTTTGTCTTCGAATACCTTTTGTCTCCGAGTCTTCTCAACGTTTTTGCTTCTCCTTTGTCTCCTGACGCTGCGATCCTGCCGCAACGTCTCTTCCGTTGTCTGCCGTTCATTGCCCGGCTTTTATCTTTGCAGCAGTTTCAGGAATTTCTTTCTGGCCGTTTCCTGTTCCAGCAGGCGATCCAGTTTCTCCTGATTCTTCTCCGGGATCCAGGCCTTGCCGGAATTATAATAAAAGTTTACGATCTTCCACAATTTCTCAGGATAGGACAGGCGATAGACCAGATCCTGTCTCTCATAGGGCTTTAACGGTCTGACACTTTCATAAGCCGCCAGAAGCACTCTGCCCCATTCGGCATCCCATTCACTTTTTTCCAAAAGCTTTCGCAACAGCAGATACAGGTCTCTCACCGGCCCGTCTGCCTGACATTTTTCGAAGTTTACCAGGAAAAATCCACGGTCCTGCCGCAGAATATTATGATATTGGTAATCTCCGTGGCAGAAACACAGCGGTACTTCCTCTCCGCTGTCGGAGGCAGCCAGCTCGATCTCTTTCCATTCTTCACACAGTTGTCTTGCTTCCTCTAAAAAAGGATCAATCACTGCAGACAACCGGATCTCGAACCAGGTCTTCTGGCTGCGCTGTTTCAAGAACCTGCGGGCTCTCTTGAGCTCCCGGTTATGCTTCTCATAGTCCCGGCTGGGGAGATATCTCTCTATGACCGGTGCCGGTGTCTCCTCCACCTCCGGAAATACCGGTGTAAATTCCAGATCACCGTGCAGTCTCGCCAGAAGCCGCATGGCTTCCATACATTCTTCCCTGTCACGGATATTACATTCTCGGCCTTCCCACCAGGTCTTCAGAATATATCTGACACCGTCCCGGTCTGTCACCGATAACGCGCCTTCCTTTGTGGCAAGCAATCGCTCCGCAGGAACGGTTCCCCGTTCCTCCAGGTGCTTCAGGACCTGCTCCTGCAGACGCAGTTGTTCCTCTCTTCCGGTATATTCCTTGAAGATCAGGCAGCCCTGCTGTGTATCGCACAGAATCGCTCCCCTTCCTTTTCGGGTACGCAATACTTCTATCTCATACTGCTCCAGCAGTGCCACTGCTCTGTCATTCACTTACAATCCCTCCTAAGATACGTCCTTAACCGTTTTCCGGTTCCTACGCTATCTTATGAGGAAAGCCTGTAAAGTATGCTCAATCTTTGTCTGCCGACAGTTCCTTTACCTTTTCCAGCAGCTGTTCTCTGGTATTCTGCTCGGGATGTTCCAATACCAGTTCCAGCAGCTGTTGCAGCATCTCTCCCAGCTCTCTGCCCGGTTTCATACCGGTGTCGATCAGATCCCTGCCGGTGACCGCCAGTGTTTTCAGGGAGACGCACTGCTTCTTTTCCAGCATTTCCTGATACAGTTTCTTCCAGAGTTCGAGATTCTCCAGTTTTTCTGTTCTCAGGTAATCGCTCTGTGCCAGAATATCTGCCCGTTTCACCGGGAACAGCAGCGGGAAAATATCTTCCCCGATCTTATTCACCGCCCGGCGGACAATCCGCAGATCCGGTATCACATCATTGCCATAATCATGGTATCTCACCAGACGGGTGACCACCGCAACGGTATCATTATCAAATCGCAGTCTCCTCAGAATCTTCCGCGCCATCTCTTCTCCCACCGCCGGATGTCCGTAAAAATGAGTGATTCCGTCTTCATCCACAGTAAGTGTGGCCGGCTTGCCGATGTCATGGAGCAGCATGGCATAACGCAGATTCTTGTCCGGCCCGATCTCCATAAGTGCATGTAATGTATGCTCACCCACATTGTATTTATGATGCTTGTGCTTCTGCGGTGTCTCCATCATGGCATCGAATTCCGGTAGGATCACCTTGGTGACACCCATGTCATAAGCTTCTCTGAGAGTGTCGGGATGAGGGGACACCAACAGTTTAGTCAGTTCCACCTGAATCCGCTCCGCACTGATCTTCTGCAGGGTCGGTGCCAGCTTCCGGATTGCCGCCTCAGTATCTTCGTGGATCTCGTAGCCCAGCTGGGCTGAAAAACGAATTGCCCGCATGATCCGCAGGGCATCTTCTCCAAAACGTTCTTCCGGGTTGCCTACGCATCGGATCAGCTTCGCCTCGATGTCTTTTAATCCGCCGAAAATGTCGATCAGGCCTTCCGTTTCATTATAAGCCATGGCATTGATGGTAAAATCCCGGCGCTTCAGGTCCTCCTCCAGGTTCGGAGTAAACATCACTTCTTTGGGATGTCGACTGTCTTCGTATTTTCCATCCACACGGTAGGTCGTAACCTCAAAGCCTTCCTTGTCCAGCATGACGGTTACGGTGCCATGCTGGATTCCGGTGTCGATGGTGCGACGAAACAGCTGCTTTACCTGCTCCGGTCTCGCCGAGGTGGTGATATCCCAGTCCTCCGGGGTTCTCCCCAGAATGGAATCCCGCACGCAGCCGCCTACCACATAGGCTTCGAATCCGGCATTCTGTATGGTTTCTATGATATATTTCGCTTTTTCAGGTATTTGTATCTGAATCATATATATCCTCTTTTGCAAAAATCACATACGCTCATTGCTCTGTGAGTTTTCGCTTGTTACTGCTTTGTGTCTATTGTTTGTTTCTAAGAAAGGCTATGCCTGCTCCGGGTTCATGATGAACTTATCGATGACTTCCACCAGTCCGTCTTCATCGTTGGTACCGGTGATATAGTCCGCCGCATCCTTGACCGCCGGCTGGGCATTCCCCATTGCTACGCCGGTTCCCGCATATTCGATCATGGAGATGTCATTGTAACCGTCCCCGCAGCAGATCGCATTCTCTCTGGTCAGTCCCATGCCTTCCAGCATATGATCCAAAGAGGTGGCTTTGTTCACATCTTTCGGCATGATCTCGATGAAATAGGGTTCGGAACGGTAGATGCTTGCCACATCGCTGTATTTTTCCTGCAGCTGTTTCTCCAGCTCCGGTGCGATCTCTTCCGGTGCTGTCATCAGGCATTTATTAATATCGAAATTCACATATTCGACGAAATTGTCAACGACCTTTATAGGAATTCCGTTGATTCTGGCTTCCAGCTGCACATAGTCATCCGGCTCGAACGCAGAGATGACGCCAGGACCCTGATAAGTGATCAGTCCGCAGCCATTCGCTTTGGCAAATTCGTACAATCCGGGCACAATGGACAGGGGCAGTGTTCTCTGATAGACCACTTCTCCTGTCTTACACTCCACGATACGGGCTCCGTTAAATGACAGTAGGTATCCGCCGTATTTTTTCAGTTCCAGCTCCTCTTCGCATTTCCGCATGCCGGGGGTGGGACGACCCGAAGCCAGGATCACCTTGTGACCATGCTGTAAAATATTCCAGATTCCCTGTTTGGTAGCTTCCGTGATCTCTTTTTTTGAATTGGTCAATGTTCCGTCAATATCCAGTACCAGAACTTTTTCCTGCATGTTTATTCATACCTTTCTCAAAGTTATTCTCTGTTCAGCTCACGTAACTGGCAGAGTCACATTATCATGTTTCCCGCCCTTTTGCGACTATTTTTGCTCATAACCTAACAGTACCTGTCTCTTCTGCTTGTGCAGTGAAACAGGTACTTGTCTGTTGTCTATGTTCTGTTCCTGAGCAAGCTTTACTGTGCCTGTGTTGCGGTCTCTTCGGTAGCAGCAGTCTGCTCCTCGGTGATCTCCTGGGTCTCTGCGGCCGCGGTCTCAGCGGCTGCGGATTCCTCTGCCTGCACCTTCAGGTAATTCAGTTTACCTTTGGGATCCTCTACTGTTACATCTGCGGTAATATCCTGCATATGCTGACTCATTGTATCGGATACCAGCGTATTCTTGATGTTGATCTTCCACTCGGGCTGATCCTGTCCGATGTAGTAAAGTACATAGGTGGTGTCACTGACAGTGATGGCTACGGTATCTCCTGCCTGACGGCTGTTGTCGAAGATCCAGTTGCTCAGCTCCTCTGTCATACCGGTCTTGGTCACCTGCTCGAACAGACCGCCGTTTTCTACTGCAGAAGTATCCTGTGTATACTTCTTGCACAGCTCTGCGAAGCTGTCCTCGGTAGCTGCACCGCTCTTCCACTCCTCCAGGATCTCTTCACCGGTCTTATCCTCGGTGGGGATGATCACACGTACATCTGCGGAAGAAGTCTCATCCAGATATCTCTGCTCAAATGCTACCACGTAGTAGCAGTGACTGTTGTCATTGGTAATGACGGTGGTGTCTCCTGCCTTTCTGGCATCATCGAACAGCCAGTCGGAGATCAGGTAGTTCACAGAAGACTTCTGCTCATTCTCGTGTGCTTCGCCGTTTTTTGCCACAGTCTGCTCTGCATCGTCAGCCAGTACCTTGGCATCTTCCATTGCCTTTGCGATCTCAGCATCGGAAGGCTGATATGCGGTATCCTGTGTGGTATCGGCAGCTGCAGTTCCGTCGGCCGCAGTATCTGTAGATGCGGTCTCTTCTACGGGATCTGCCAGCTCGGTAGGCTCGGTGGGCAGATCAGCTTCGATCGTGGTCAGGCGGTAATCTACGGAATCGTAGGTTGCCTTGTTTTCCTCATAATAGCTCTGGATCTCATCATCGCTGGGAGCGTTGTCCTCCTGCAGCTTTTCATAATAAGCATTCATGACCATATCATTCTTCACATACTGCTCAATACGGCTCATGGTTGCATATGCACCGTAAATAGAACGTACATATTCCTTCTCGGAGATGCCTGCGGATGCAGCGGAAGTCTTGATGGTCTCCTTAAAGGTGTTGTACTCATCGGTAGTATCGTAGGTGAAGCCCTCTGCATCGGCTGCTGCCTTCATGGCTTTGGACTGCTTCAGATTCTCAACGGCCATCTGCTCGAAATAATCCTGCCAGCTCAGGGTATCGGAATACATCTGTGTGGACAGGTCTTTGGAAGTATCCAGTCCGAAGTATGTCAGATAGCTGCCGTACTGGGTGATATAATTGTTCTTGGTCAGGTTGTATTGGTAATCGAACTCTACCTTGTTTACAGCTTCTCCATTGACCACCACATAGGTCTCATGAGTTGCCAGATAGGTACGGATGGGGAAAGATGCTACCAGACATACCAGAGCCACAAGCACTACGATGCCGATGGCCGTGCTGATGCGCTCTTCCTTTTTCTCCTTTTCCTTCTCCTCTTTACGCTTCTGTACCTTACGGTCATATTTGGTCATGACCTTCTGTTCTGTTTGTTCTTTATTTTCTGTAACTTTTTCATTCTTAGACATTGCTTACATGTCTCCTTCCTGGTGTCTTAAGTCCCAATGACTCCTTATTTTACCGTATTTCTGCGGAAAAAGAAAGCTATTTCACATATTTTTCAAGTTTTTCCACGATATTTTTCACACATCCGGGCTCAAAAGGACTGTCCAGTCCGACTTCTTTGATCATATTAGTGTAAAAATCACTGGCGGACAGCCTGCACAGCTTCAGATAGCTCTTCCACGCCTCTGTAAAATCGGCATCCATCTTCACCTTGTACTGTAGTGCGCAGGTCTGTGCCAGACAATAATCGATATAATACAGAGGGTAGTCGTAAATGTGCAGCTGCTTCTGCCAGAAGCCTCCCTGTCCGAAGAAAGGATCTCCCTCGTAATCCAGGTGGGGCTTGTACTCCCGCTCCAGACGGCTCCATGCCTGCTTTCTCTCGGCCGGGGTCAGCTCCGGGTGCTCATAGACGATATGCTGGAACTCATCCACCATACAGCCGTAAGGAATAAACGCAGCCGCATCCTCCAGATGCATTTCCACGTAATCCTGCGCTCTGTCGCCGAAGAACAGGTTCATCCACTTTTCCGTGAAAAATTCCATGGACATGGAATGGATCTCTGCAGTCTCCATGCCGATATCCGCATGCTCTCTGATAGGATCCTGTGCAGCGAGATACCCCTGAAACGCATGACCACACTCATGCGTGATGACGTCCACATCACCGCTGGTACCGTTAAAGTTAGCGAAGATAAACGGTGCATGGTACAGAGGCAGATAAGTCATGTAACCGCCAGCTTTCTTGGTCTTGCGGCCCAATACGTCAAACAGTTGGTTCTCCATCATGAAATCAAAAAATTCCGCAGTCTCCGGGGACAGCTCACGGTACATCTTCTGTCCTGCTGCCATGATCTCTTCCGGGGTGCCGGTGGGCGCCGGATTGCCATCCTTAAAATATACCTGCTCGTCAATATAGCTGAGTCGCTCCAGGCCGAGGCGCTGTCTTCTCCGATCATGCAGTTTTTCTGCAAAGGGTACGAAATACTCCTTGATCTGCTGACGGAAAGCTTCTACCTCGTCCTTGCCGTAGCAGTTGCGGTTCATGCGGTAATATCCCAGCTCCAGGTAATTCTCGTAACCCATGGCTCTGGCCTGTGCGGTACGGTTCTTCACCAGTTTGTCGTAGATACTGTCCAACTTTTCCTCATTTTCCAGGAAAAACACGCTCATCTTCTCCCATGCCTGTCTGCGGACATTGCGGTCGGAATTCACCAGATAGGGCCGTAACAGGGACAGATTCAGTTCCCTGCCGTCAAAGTCGATCTTGGCACCGGCGATGAGCTTATCATACTCCATAGTCAGGGAATTCTCCTCCTGTATCAGCGGGATCAACGCCTCGCTCATGGACTTCTGTGCCAGCTCCATATTCTTGAACGCTACCGGACCGATCTTCTCCTCCAGATAAGCTCTGTAGGGGGATTCATATAATTTCTTCTGATAAGCCAGCACCAGATTGCTGAATACCGGTCCCTGCTCATCGTAGTATTTATGCTCTTCCTCATAAAACTTGTCGGAAGTATCAATGTCAAAGCGGATGTTCGCAATGGTCATCAGCGTCATGACACGATCCGTCAGCGCATAATATTTCTTATGCACCTCGAACTGTTCCTCCCCGCTCTTCGCCGCATCCAGCTCCCGGATCAGTTCTCCCATCTCTTCCTGCACTTTGGCAAAATCTATTCTCTCGTAAGGCATGTCCTGAAATCTCATAATTATAGTAATCCTCTCTTTCTGTGTCCTTAGGAACCTATACTGCTTATCTTACCCCAAAATGCCGGGAAAGTAAAACTTTAGAAGCGTTCTGTAACATTTTTCTGGATTTTTTGTAGCCTTTTTGTAACATTTTTCAGACTTGCCAATAAGGAATCCCTATGGTATGGTGGTATTAGAAGTAATTTTTCTTCTTTCAAAAATTCTTATAGACCCGTCAGTGGTCAAAGTTTCCCTTATTATTTATTTTATATGGAAAATATTTGTTTTATTTTTACATTTATTTTGCAACAGAAAGGAGATTTATGGAGTTAAAACAAAATAATATAACCGGCAACTATTTCTCGGAGGAGTATTTGATGAATACTGTGTCGAGATTCTGGAAAAATTTTGTTGCGGAAGAAATTTCGTATGGGAATGCGATAGCTGCTGCGCCGGGGAATGTGGCTGTGGCAATACCGGCTTCCGGAAAGCGGAATTATAAGGATCTGGTGTTCCGGAAAATATTTCATGACAAGGAGAAGCTGCTCTCGCTGTACAATGCGCTGAATCACTCGCATTATGAAGATCCGGAGCTACTGCATATTACAACTTTGGAAAATGCGGTTTACCTAAGCTTGCAGAACGACCTGTCATTTGTGGTGGATTTTGATCTATGGTTTTTTGAGCACCAGTCCACCCTGAATCCCAATATGCCGTATCGCTTTTTGCTGTATCTGGCAAGTGAATATTCAAAGATGAACTCAGATGACCTGCTTTATTCCAACAAGTTACAGATGCTGGATACTCCGCATTTCGTAGTGTTTTATAACGGGACGGATCCTCTCCCGGAATACAGCACCCTGAAGCTGTCCAGCGCCTACCGGAATAAGGAAGAGACTCCTCAGCTTGAATTACAGGTACAGGTAATCAATATCAATCTCGGGTTCAACTCCGAGCTGATGGATGCCTGCCAGATTTTAAAGGAGTACGCCCAGTTTGTCGCAGAAGTCCGTGAGCAGGCAAAGGTGTATCCAAACCGGCAGGCTATCGTTCAGGCCGTGGATGTATGTATCAGGAGGGATATTTTGAAGGAATTTTTGCTTGAGAATAAGAAGGAGGTTATTGATATGGTGTTTTTCGAGTATGACGCTGAGGCGGAAAAGAGAGTTATTTATAAGGATGGCGTAGAGGAAGGCAGAGCAAAAGAAATTGTTCGGTCATGTAAGGACTTTAACTTGTCAAAAGAGGATGCAATCCACAAGTTAGAGACTCTACTATCAATCCCTACACAATCTGCCATTGACTATTACGAAAAATTTTCAAGGGAATTTGAAAATGAATTCTCAAAAGCACAAAAAATTATGTAAAAGGGGCACATTGATATGAACTTTTTCGAATATGATGCTGAGCTTTCTATTTCTACACAGGCAGCCATGGATTACTATGATAATTTTTCGAAGGAATTGGAAAGGAAATCTTTGGATGATCAAAAGGTCTTATAAGAACCCAAAAAGGGCAGCCCGTCATGGACTGCCCTTTGGTTCTTACATAACTCTTACAGATATGGTTCGTTCCTCTTAGGAAACAACCTGATCTCAGCTTAAGCTTACTGTAACAGAGACAGTACGCCCTGGTTAGCCTGATTGGACTGAGCCAGCATAGCCTGACCTGCCTGAGCCAGGATGTTGTTGTTGGAGTACTTAACCATCTCAGTAGCCATATCGGTATCACGGATCTGGCTCTCTGCGCTGGTGGTATTCTCTACAACGTTATCCAGGTTGTTGATGGTGTGCTCAAGTCTGTTCTGAACAGCACCAAGTGCAGAACGCTGGGTGGATACAGTCTGAATGGCATTCTTAAGGGTTTCGATAGCTGCTGTAGCACTATCAGCAGTATTTACTTTCAGATCAGATACTCCAATTCCCTGTGCGCTCATAGATTTGATAGAAAGATCTATCTTATTGCTAGCTTCTCCGTCTGCGCCGACGTGCAAAGACAGGTTCAGCGCATCAATTTTCTTGTCAGTCTTGGTTGTGACAGTTACAAAATCAGTAAGTTTATCTGCACCGATTTCAACTATATCTCCTTTTGTACCACCAGCTGCAGGATTTTTACCATCTGCAGATAAGCGAGAATATAAACCACCTTTATATACACCATTCTGATCAAAGTAGTTTTTCAAATCCGTTGCTTTGATTTCCTTACCATTTTTATCCATCAATCCCGTACTAGACACATCTAACTGTGCTTTGATTGTAGCTGCATCTGCAACCTGCCCTGATACCTGAGCACCCCACTCAGAATTCGTATTAGCATCAACCTGGTAAATCTTGTATCCATCTTTTGCATTTCCCTCTGCATCGATATACTTTGCAAGGTCTGTTGCTTTTGTAGTATTATTCAACTCGGTTTTGTTTCCCTTTGCATCTACTGCATAAAATGTCTTTCCGCCGGCTTTAAGGGTAAACGCTTCCTTAAATTCCTTGCCAGCTACAATGGAAACACTATCAAGAGAAGTTACATCTTCGTCTGTTTTTACACCTTTCAGCAGATAGGTCTCATTGAACTTGGTGGTCTCAGATACACGATCAATTTCCTTTACCAGCTGATCAATCTCATCCTGAATATATCCACGATCGTCCTCGGAATTAGTTCCGTTTGCAGACTTAACTGCCAGTTCGTTCATTCTCTGCAGCATATCATGTACTTCGGTCAGGGCGCCTTCAGCGGTCTGTACTGCACTGATACCATCCTGTGCATTCAGGGAAGCCTGTGTCAGACCTCTGATCTGCTTTCTCATCTTCTCGCTGATGGACAGACCTGCTGCATCATCAGCTGCACGGTTGATCTTGTAACCGGAAGACAGTTTCTCGGTGGACTTTGCCTGAGAAGCAGTGGTTAAGCCTAACATTCTGTTAGAGTTCATAGCTGTAAGATTGTGTTGTACTACCATAATAATTTACCTCCTTGTATTACTGCCCAATTCCTTTTGCGGCAGTGTGCGTATCTGTATTGTTATTGAGAAATCCTTTTCTCCCAGATACTTGTTTTTAGTTTTATAGTAACCGGAGTAGGAGCTTCCCTGTCGGGCCCTGACAGAGCCGCTCTTCCTCCGGTTATTACCATATGAAATTATTTGTCCGCATTTCCCTTTGTGATGATCACATTTGACTTCTTGCGGTACTTCTCCGGGTGCTCTTCTTCCGCATAATATTTAGGAAGCTTCGCTCTCTCCTCCGGATCTGTGATCTGGTTCTCTAATACCGTACTCCGCACGATGTTCACCTCTTTCGGTGCATCGATCATAATACGGAGATGGTTCTTGGTTCCTCCCAGGAAGACGATCTTAATATTGTCATTGATCATCAGGTATTCTTCCGGACTAACGGTCAGACGCAGCATATTGATAACCTCCTTGTTTTAATTCAGCCTTCCTTGCCTGCTGGTTTGCACTGATGCAACATTTTATTATGGAATGTTGCATTATCCTAATTCATTTATTCTTTCAAGGAGGCCATTATGAGCACGACACAACCTATCCGCAGCAAACAGCTTTTACACGATTTCAAAGATTACTACCTTACCAAACAGCCCAACTCCCGGAATTACACTCTCATCCTGATCGGTCTGAACACTGCTCTCCGCATCAACGACATCCTTCATCTCACCTGGGGAGATGTCTATTGCACAGGACACAGCCACTTTTACACCCATCTCCTCATCACGGAGAAAAAAACGGAAAAAGAAACCAGAATCCTGATCAACAGAGAACTTCAGAAAACATTACTGTCCTACCGGAAAACACAGCCTTCCATAGCCGACACAGACTACCTCTTCCCCAGCCCCAGAAAAGCCGAATCCCCACTCTCCCGATATCAGGCCTACCGCATTGTCCGCAAAGCTGCCGAGGCCGTAGGAATCGAAGATGTGATCCGGTGTCACTCTCTGCGGAAGACCTTCGGCTATCATGCGTGGAAAATGGGAACACCTCCCGCCCTGCTGATGGAGATTTACAATCATTCTTCTTTTCAGATCACAAAACATTATCTGGGAATTGAACAGGATGACAAAGATGCCGTATTCCGCAATATACAGCTATGATATGTGCTACTTTAAATCAGCATAGTGATATGAATAATACGATATAACGATTTTTATAAAAAAGACTAAAGTTTTCACATGGTCAGCCGAAATATGTAGTGCAAGACAAAATGCAACATTCCATAATAGAATGTTGCATTTTTCTATTTTAATCCTTTCATTTCTGTGGTATTCTTTTAAAGACTGCATATCGCTATTTTTCGACAAATACTTTCCTTTTTTGAAACATATACAGTCAGAATCAGGAGTACACATGAAAAGCTTTATATGTGAAATGTTCTATAAGCAGCGGGCGGCATTCGACCAAAGCTGCGCTTCCAGGGGCAAAGAGTATCCCCTTCCGGAAGACGTTTTCCTACAATCGGATATTTTCTATGACGAGAAGCATGTTCCGGCACATCGTCTGGATGTCTACCGTCCCAGGGGACGGGACGGAGAGATTCTCCCGGTCATCGTCAACGTACATGGCGGAGGCCTCCTCATAGGGAACAAGGAATTCAACCGTCCCTTTTGTGCCTCCCTTTGTGAGGCAGGGTATCTGGTATTCAGCATTGAGTACCGGCTGATACCGGACTGTCTCTTCTATGACCAACTAACTGACCTGCATCTGGCACTGGATTTTATCCGGGATCATCTGATGGAATACGGCGGTGACATTTCCCACATATATGCCTGCGGTGACAGCGGCGGTGCCTGTCTGCTGACTTACGGAATCGCCATGCAGCGAAGCACTGCACTGGCACAGGTTGCCGGAGTAACCCCTTCTGACCTGCCAGTCCGGGCACTTGGCCTGGTCAGCGGTATGTTCTATACGAACCGCCTGGATCAGATCGGACTTTTCCTCCCCAGATATCTCTACGGCCGGCATTATAAAAAAAGTGCTTTTGCCCCCTATGTATCTCCGGAGCACCCGGACATCGTGACCAGCCTGCCACCCAGTCTCCTGATCACCAGTGACAACGATAATCTTCAGAGCTATACTCTGAATTTTGAAAAGGCTCTGCGCAGACATCAGATGCCCCATAAACTGATCAACTACCCGAAGGATCCCCGCCTGACCCATGCGTTCAGCGCTTTTTACCCGGAGTTTCCGGAAAGCAGGGAAGTGATCCACCATTTGATTCACTTTTTTGAACACACCGGGGAAGATTGTAAAGGAGGAAATGCTCAATGACATACGATGAAAATGTCTTCAAAGAAAAGGCCAATCGCAAGGCCCGTAAGATTTGGATTGTTTTTGCGATTTTACTGAGTGCCAACTATGGCTCCGATGCTTCCGGCGGGCTATACCCCACCACTTCTTACCTTATTTTCCTGGCATTGTGCTGGCTGCCTCTGATCTTTGGCGAAGTGCTGTTACGTGTAAAGGGCTGGGCAACGGAGCTCTACCGCTACGATCTGGTCATCGGTTACGGCATCTTCTATACCTTTGTCATATGCACCACGGAGTCACCGATCGCATTCACTTACATCCTTCCGGTGACAAGTTTACTGGTCCTGTATAAGAACCGGAAATTCATGATCAACTGTGGTATCGTCAACTCTCTGATCATTGTGGGTGCTGCCGTCTACCGCTACATGTTAGGCTTTAACAGTGCTTCTGACATGAAGAATTACCAGCTGCAGCTGTCCTGTATCATCCTGTGTTACATCTGCTATGTCATGTCCATCCGCCATCTGAACGAGTCCGACGGTGCCATGACCGACAGTATCAAAGCTGATCTGCACAGAGTGGTGACCACCGTAGAGCAGGTCAAGACTTCCAGTAACGTCATTTTGGACGGCATCACTGTCGTAAGAGAACTGGCTTCCGAGAATAAGCACGGTTCCGATATGGTCATGCTGGGTATGAATGAATTGACAGATAATAACCATATGCTGCAGGATCGGACGACCTCTTCCACACAGATGACTTCCGACATCCGTGCCCAGGTGGAAAATGTTGTGGCACTCATCAGCGAAATGGTATCTCTGGTAGGGAAAACCGAATCCCATTCCAGTGTCAGTGCAAAAGATCTGCAAAGTTTGGTAAGCACTGCCACCACGATGTCAGAGCTTTCTACGGAGCTGGAAAATGTCCTGCAGAATTTCCAGCAGGAATTTGGCATGGTGAAGCAGGAGACCGGTACCATCGAAAAAATTACAAATCAGACGAACCTGCTGGCCTTAAACGCTTCCATCGAAGCAGCCAGAGCCGGTGAGGCAGGCAAGGGCTTCGCTGTCGTTGCTGAACAGATCCGTACCTTAAGTACCGAAACCCATGCTTCCTCCGGACAGATCAGAGAAGCTCTGTCCCGTCTGGATGCTACTTCCGCTAAGATGACCGCTTCCATTGAAGAGACCTTGAAGCTGATCCAGATTACCCTGGAAAAGGTAACGCATACCGGTGAAAATGTAAATCAGATCGCATCTGATTCCGCACAGCTCGGCAGACATATTCAGGTAGTTGATAATGCAATTAAAGAAGTCGAAAGCTCCAATACCCAGCTGGTATCCAATATGGAACAGGTATCCAACATCGTGGAGACCATCACCGGCTGTATTGCACACTCCAGCCAGACCAGTGAACGTATGCTCAGTAAATATGAAGAGACCGCTACCAATATCAATACCATTGAAGATGTCATGGAGAACATGATGTGTGATCTGGGTATCGGCGGCTTCATGGGTATCGAAGATATCCGGCCCGGCATGAAGATCGATCTGAAATTAGCCGGTCAGGGAGATACGGAATACCTTGGAGAACTGATCGAACAGATTCCGGAAGGTCTGCTGGTATCCTGTCAGAAGGAGCTTGCACTCACCGATACCGCTTCCTGTACCTTACAGATCACCGCAGGTAATATCCTGTATTGTTGGGACAAGGCAGTCATCTCTCCCGCTCCTGAAAAGGGTGCTCATGCCTTCAAAATCATCATTAATACCAGACCCAGGATCAATAACCGCCGTAAATACCCCCGTATGGATCTGGACAATGCCTGCACCATTAAGTTCAAAAATTCCAACACGGAATATGCAGCTACCATGGATAATATCAGTGCCAACGGCTTTGCTTTCCTGGCGACAGACAATATTTTCACCCAGAGTAAGAATGCCTCGGTCACTGTCACTATCCATGATTTCGCCCTCCCGGATCACAATGTGTTGGAAGGACGTATCATCCGCTGCTCCGATGATAACGGTCTGTTCATCGTAGGCTGCCAGATGCCGGAGGATAACTTCTATATTCTGGAATATGTAGAGAAAAATCTGGAAAGTAAGAAATAGTCAAATACAAAAGGGTGTCGCACAGCGGCACCCTTTCTTGTTTGGTTTTATAGTTTCATCTATGGCTTCAGGAGCCGGGCGATCAGACCCTCGACCTCCTGGAGCTGTTCTTTTGTGCTCTCCTTGTGGCTTTCCTTGCGGTACTTCGAAGGGGACATTCCCTTCATGGCGTGAAAGGCCTTGGTAAATACCAGGGCATCACTGTATCCGCAGGACAATGCAATACTCTCGATAGGATAATTCGTGGAGTCCAGAAGCTCTCTCGCCTTGGTAATACGGAAGGTAGTAAGGAACTGCTGGGGAGACATCCCCAGATAGTTCTGGAACAGCGTATATAAATAGCTGCGGTTGATACACACATAGTCCGCCACATCCGTGACCTTGATGGGGTTACAGTAGTTGCTCTGGATAAAGGAGACCGCTTTTTTCACATACTGGTTCCCCTTATCCTCTTCCTCTCTTGCCACCACACCGGCGCTGTCGGCGATCACCGACAGAAATACTCCCAGCAGTCCGTTCCGGCGCAGATCATCCGCAATGCCAAAGGTATTATGCTCCATCATATCCCGGACAATGGAATACAGTTCCTCCGATTTATCACAGGAAAAAATAGGATGCCGGTCCGACAGTCCCATGCTGTGTAAATATTCTTCTGCCCGGCTTCCGGCGAACCCCACCCACAGGTAACTCCAGGGATCCTTTGCATCTGCCTGATAAAAAGCCAGTTCATTGGGCTGGATCAAAAAACCGTAACCCGCCTCCAGCCGGTATTCCTTGTCGTGAAACCGGAAATGTCCCTTGCCACTTAGGACATAGTGGATCAGGTAATGTGGCTTGGAAGCCGGTCCGAAGCTGTGCAGCGGTGCCGTCTGGGAGCATCCGCAGCAGTTCACATACAGACTTCCTGTTTTATCATTGACAAAATCCAGTTTAAATGCTTTTTCCATGATCGGACCGTTTCCTTTCCGCGTTACCGCTCTCTCATCTAATTCACGAGAATCTCACCGTTTTCATCAAATTCCACACCGAAATCCCTGCTGTATTCATTCATACGCTGCAAAATTCTCTTCTTATCCTCACCTGCTGCCGGAGTAGGCTTAAAATCATTCCGGGTGGACACAGAACTCACCATGCAGGGAATGATCCTGGCATTCCGGTCCTCCACCTTCTGTCCGTTTTCGAATGTAAAGGTCTGCTGGAAGATCATGGTATCCTTATCTGCCGGGTTCCGGTTGGCTCCGAAGCAGAAATTCGCCAGGCTATAGATGATATATCTGCCCTTATATTCTTCGATTCCCTGAAGGACGTGGGGATGATGACCAATGACCAGATCCACACCCCAGTCAATGCATTTTCTGCCAAGTACCTGTTGGTAATTCTCCGGATAAGTATCTTTCTCGATCCCCCAGTGACAACAGGCCAGGATCAGGTCCACATTCTGTTCCCGCAGGGTCTCGATATTGTTCTGGATCAGCTTTTCCGCCTGTGCGCCCCACTCTACCTCATTGACAGAGATTATTCCTATTTTCAGGTTCCGTTCTCCGCCGTGGGCTGCCGCACTGTCCGGGATCTCATAGATACCCACATTTTTATCATAAGCATAAATGATCCCTTCCTGCTCTAATGCCACCACAGTATCCCGGCTTCCCTGTTCGCCATAATCCAGGCGGTGATTGTTGGCGAAGCTGACGGCCTCAATGCTCCCCAGCGTCAGCAGATGAGCATAGGCTGGATCCCCTTTGATGCAGTAGGTCTGTCCCTCCCGCATCTGTTCCGATGTGGTCAGAGGCCCTTCCAGATTCACGATGGTCATATCGTCCGCCGCAAAGATGTCTCTCACATTTTCAAAGAAATAACCTTCGTCCTCCGCCTGATCATAGGCCTGACGGAAGGAGGCACTGTAGTCTTGTTCCTGATGATTTCCCAACGTTACATCCCCTGCTGCGGAGATGGTGATCGTATAACGTTCACCCGTCAAATCACCGGAGTCATGGCAAGATCCCGATGTTGTTGCGTTCTCTCCACCGGAAGCCGTCCCTGTCTGTGCCCCCGTAGCAGAATCTTCTGCCGTCTGCCCAGCCTGCGTAGTTGCATTGTAACCGCCGATAGGCTGCGCCAGATCTTCCCTTCCCGGAATGTAGATCTGCTGTGTCAGGTCATCGCCACATCCACCAAGTATTATGACTGCCGCTGCACAGAACAGTGCTGCAAACCTTTGTTTTCGATACCCCATAAGCTGCTCCCTCATTATCGTAGCATGATCCGCACCTTTGGTGCTTACCGTTGCTTCGCAACTATCATGATCCCATTCGCCGTTCGTCAATCCTGCTGGCACATTGACTCTCATACGTCAATTATAATATCATTCCGCAGAAGCCTCCGATGTGGAAGTAATGTCTCCGTCTCCGTACAGATTCTCCTGCAGGAATTTCTTGTTGGCTTCGAAATCCACTTCCAGCACTGCCATCTTACGGATGGTCGCATCCTTATAGGTGCCCTCCAGTGGAATGCTGTTCTGGATAATATCGTAAGTCACGGCCTTAGGTGCCATAAGGCTCAGCCGATAGCATTCTGTCTGGGTCAGATTCGTGGTCAGATTCGGCATCAGACCATCGATCAGCTCCTGGGGATTGGTCAGCATTCCCTGCGGAAGCTTGTGGATCACCTCTGCCAATACCTTTCTCTGCCTCTCGGTTCTGCCGAAATCCGTACCGATATAACGGTTTCTGCAATACGCCAGTGCCTGCGGTCCGTTCAGGTGTACCATACCGCCGGAAGTATCTTCAAAATAGTCGGTACCTTCCGGTCTTCCCAGCAGAATGTTGTATTCCACCAGATAACCATTGACATATTCCACTTCCTTGCTGGTCAGCTCAAGATCCACACCGCCCACTGCATCCACCAGATTGGCAAATGCTTCAAAGTTCACCAGTACATAGCGGCTGATATGAATATCGAAATTCTGCTCAATAGTCTCCATCAGCAGTTCTGCGCCGCCATAGGAATATGCCGCATTCAGACGATTCCCCTTATGTCCCGGAATGTCCACATACATATCACGGAGCAGGGATGTCATGTAGATCTTCTTCGTCTTGTTGCTGATGGACAGCAGGATCATGGCATCTGATCTGCCGTCTTCACCGTTTTCACGGGAATCGTTACCGATCAGCAGAATATTGGTCACGCCTTCTTCCTTCATGGGAGAGGACGCTACCGACTCGATCTTCTCATAGTTCATCTCTCCGTAGACCTTTCCTACCAGCACATACAATCCTGCTGCCAGGAATACAAGGATCAGCGCCACTGCGATCAGGAAACGCTTGAGTCCTGACTTTTTCTTCTTTCTGCCGCTCCCGGCTCCCTTTTTATTTCCTTTTCTGTTCCTTTTATCCGCTTTCGTGTCTATCTCCTCACGCTTCCCGGATCTTCTTCCGGAGCGTTTTCTATCGTTATAATCGTCCTCATAGTCCTCTACATAGTCATCCCGTCTGCTGCGGCGGGTTCTGCCTGAGGTCTCCTGTCTGCGGTGATCAGCGTTACTGCTACGGCCGCCACCGTTACGACTCTCTGAAGTCTTACGTGCCGTCTCTCTGCGGGCTGCCTGTCTCCTGCGGTATGTGGGATCATCCCAGTCCTCTGCATAGTCCTCACGGGATCCTGCTCTTCTGTCGGATCCGATCACATCCAGTTCCTCCTCTTCCTCGTCATCTTCCCTCATATCATACATCTGCGGAGCCGGGCGGGCTGCCTCACGCTCCGCAGAGTGTGTCCCCGCATTCGCCGCCGGGCGCCCCGTACTGCGGCGGGCTCCCGCCCCGGATGCCTGCATTTCCTGCATCTCCTGTTGTAAAAAGGCTTCCAGACCCTTTTGTATATCTTCCATCTCCTGAATGGAGTCTCTTTCCTTATCGCTCATCCTGTACCTCACTTCCACATACCTGATTTTGCACTCTTTTATTCATATTCATCTTCTAGGATAATACCATAATCTGCTGTATTCGTCACGACAGAAATCCTTAAAATTTGTTTAAATGTTATCCGGTATTTCTTAAGAAACGCCAACAAGAAAGACCATCTGCGGCAGCTACACGATTTTCTTTCGTATGCTTTCCTCAGATGGTCTCTGCATTTTTGTTGACTTATGTCTGCTTTATTTATGAGCAAGCCTTGCGTCTATGTAATTTTTCAGAGATTCCACCGTCTCTTCTACACCCAGCTTGCTGCTGTTGATAGACAGATCGTAATTACGGGAATCGCCCCATTTTACCTTACAATGACTATTGTGGTAAGACTTTCTGCGACGGTCCTTCTCGATCATACGCTCTTCCGCATGACGGGCATCCAGCTCATAGATCTCCATGACACGTTTGATCTTGGCCTCCCGGTCTCCCAATACGAAGATGGAGATCAGGTGCGGATTGTCCTTCAGCACAATCTCGGAACAGCGTCCTACGATCACAAAGGATTCCCCTGCTTCCGCCTTTTTCTTAATATAATCGAACTGCATTCTGGCCACATTGTCTGCCGGAGAGCTGTTCATTCCCATTACACTGCGGTACAGGAATTTGTTACGTCTCGTTTCATCGAACTCTGCCAGCTCCTGGCTGCTTACGTTCATGCTTGCAGCTACCTCGTCTAACAGGTTGTGATCGTACATCGGCAGCTTATAATACTCTGCCAGCTTCTGTGCGATCTCATGTCCGCCGCTGCCGTATTCACGACTGACGGAGATAATCAGTTGTTCACTCATGGATCTGCCCTCCTTATGGTTGGATGTATTTCCAAAATTTTTTAAACTCGTATTCTGCAAATACATCTTACAGATATCTTGCATAGATCATCAGCATAGAGATCCCTACTACTATTATAGTCGCAGGTGCCATAACTTTGCAATATTTTCCCCACTTAATCATATGACCGGCTTTCGCTGCGGTGGCGATACCTACTACGTTGGCAGAAGCTCCGATGGGAGTTGCGCTTCCTCCAATATCGGTTCCCATAGCCAATGCCCATGCCAGAATGGACAGATCCACGCTCTGGGCAGCAGACAGACTGCTGATAATCGGGATCATGGTAGCCGCAAAAGGAATATTATCCACGAAGGCGCTGGCAATCGCAGAGATCCACAGGATAATAGCGATCATCAGCATCAGATTGCCGTTGCTGATGTCTCCGATGAAATTCGCCATAACTTTCAGGATGCCGGTCTGCTCCAGGCCGCCCACTACCATGAACAGTCCGATGAAGAACAACAGGGTCTTGTAATCGATCTGTTTGATCAGTTTCAGTGCGTCCTTGCCTGCTGCAATTAAAGTCACGATAGAAATGAATACACCAATACAGGATACGGTCAGACCGGTTTGTGCGTGGGTCACCAGCAGAACTACCGCACACAGGAAAATAATAGTGCTGATAATAAATCCTTTTTTATCGGTAATGGCTTCGGAAGGATCCGGGTAGGTCTGGTTGCTGCCTGCTGCAGCTGCCTCACTGGCACGCAGTTCCTTGTGGAATACCAGATAGAAATACAGTACGACCACAACCAGGGAAACGCCTGCGATCACACCGGTATTGGTCAGGAAATCCGTGAAGGAATATCCCAGGGAAGTACCGATGATGATATTGGGGGGATCTCCGCACATGGTAGCGGATCCTCCCAGATTCGCACAGAACACTTCTGCCAGAATCATAGGCACCGGATTGAATTTCAACAGTTGTGACAATTCAATGGTAACGGCTGCCAGGAACAGGATTACGGTAATACTGTCAATGAACATTGCCAGAATACCGGATAATACCATAAAGGTGACAAACAGCGGTACAACCTTATACTTGACCATCTTGGCAAGGCGCATGCACAGCCAGCGGAAGAATCCCACCCGGGCCATTCCCTCTACCATGATCATCATTCCTGCTACGAACACGATGGTCTCCCAGTTGATACCACTGGAAGCCTCTGCGGACTGTCCCGCCGTGTACCAGAAATGACTTGTGAAAAAGCTGCCTAAGTTCAAAGTCTCCAACACTGCGCTCATACTGTGCATTCCCAGTCCGAATACCAGTACCAGTGTCAGCAGGCCGCAGCCTAATGTGATAATGTGTCTCTCCCATACTTCCAGGACGATCAGTACAAACATCGCCAGAAATATGATTACTGCAAGTATTTGTGCTACCACTTTCCCTGCCTCCTTGCTAATTTTTCTTTAGAACATACAAGAGTAGATTCTATCCGAAATATCGGCATAAGTCAATTCTTCTTTTGGTTTCTATGCATAAATATTCCGTTAAGGTTTTTTACAAATTGCGACGCATAAAAAACTCCGGAAGATCCTGCCTGCATACCGATCTTTCGGAGCCTTTTTATTGCTTATATTGTTTTATTCATTCCGGAAGCTTTCGATATCGTTCTTTCCCACATACCGCAAGAACATCCGGTTCATGTCAATACCGCTTTCTCCGAAATACAATTTCATGTACTTCTCACCGTCCTGCCGGATTGCCAGCGTGACGGACTGTTCCACCACTTTGCCCTCCGTGCCGTTAATCGTCACAGTTTGCTGCAACGTGTTGTTCAAGAATACGGAAATCGGTAACTGTGCCAGCGGACCCAGCGTGGAACTCATCCGGAATACCAGTTCGTACCGTCCGATCTTCGGGAAACGCAGCTGGTATACCGCACCGGTACCTTTCTTCGTGGACAGCTTCTCCAGCGGAAGTTCAATCTCTTCGCCGGTCTTCGGCTCCGGCAGTTCCAGCCGGGCCAGCACCTGTCCGCTGTCTCCGGCTCCTTCGGTGCTTACCGGACTGTGAAGCTCCGTACACTCCTCTTCCTCTCTGCCAAGCAGCCTCTCCATGGCAACGGAACGTAACAGGAAGCAGCAGATGTTTGCAGCATTCCGCATAAGCTGCGCTCTGGTCAGCCTGCCGTCTGCCAGTCCTTCCGCAGTGTTGTCCTTATTAGAATTGGATGCTGCGTCTGCGGTCACCATGTAAATATCATTCTGCGCCCGGACCATAGGTACCGTCTGACTCTTGGAACCGGATTCGCCTTCCTCATTGATCTTTGCCCACCAGTCGGTCATGACAATACCCTGATAGCCCCATTCCTTACGGAGAATGGTTGTCAGAAGATCATAGCTGCCTGCGGTCCACAGTCCGTTCACCGGGCCATAGGTGGACATGATGCTGTAGGCTCCGCCCTGTTTTACGGCGATCTCAAATCCTTTCAGATAGATCTCCCGCAATGCCCTCTCGGATACAATAGCATTGGCATCATGCCGTTTGAATTCCTGATTATTACATGCAAAATGCTTGATGGTTCCGGTAACTCCATATTTTCCCATGCCTTTCAGCTGTGCCGCCGCCATGGTACCGGTGAGGTACGGATCCTCGGAAAAATACTCAAAGTTACGTCCATTCAACGGATTTCTGTGAATATTGATGCCGGGGCCTAAGAGGGAATCAATCTTGTTCTTGCGAAGCTCCATGCCCTCCATCTCATACAGTTCTTCCACCAACTCCGGATCAAAGGTACATGCCAGCAACGTACCGTTCGGCAGTGCATAGGCCATGGTACCGCAGTCCATACGGATGCCGGAAGGACCATCGGAACAGCAGGCCACCGGAATACCGAATTGCTGCAGTCCATCCGTCACACCGCCGAAAGCTGCTGCTGTTCCGGGGGTAACTTTCGGGGAACACATGCCTTCTCCTCTGGTCATGCAGATCAGATCTTCGTCTGACAGCTGTGTCAGAAACTGTTCCAACGTAATCTTTTTGTCATAGACATCTGCCAGCTTCCATCCCTGATCTCCCATATATTCACTCCGGGTGGGTCTTTCCTGCAAAATACGTTCCGCCAGATCAACCGTCCGTAGGGGAACATCCTCCCAATTAGCAATGGCATGCTTGTTTTCTCCGAAGAAGAACGGTCGTAAGCGTTTAAATGCCTGCACCGGAGCCAGTGCTTCCGTAACGGTTTGTACGACCTGCAACTCCGCTAATGTCACTCTTCCGACTTCTCTTGCACTCCGCACATCGGTACCAACATAGAAGATATAGTCTCCTGCTTCCAATACATAGCAGGATTTATGTCCAGTGACACCACTGTCATCATAGGACGCAAGCTCCGTCAGTTCTGCTTTCAGGATCAGTTCTTCACTTGCTCCGGGCTTCAGTTCTTCCGTCTTGGCATAAGCTGCCAGCTGACGCAGCGGCTTTCCCAGCTTTCCCTGAGGAGCCTCCACATAGACCTGTATGGTCTCTCTGCCGGACATACTGCCAACATTTGTCACTTTCTCAATGACAGTTGCCTCGGTACCCTGCACTGCCAGTCCCATGCTCTCTGTCTGGAACCTGGTATAGGACAGTCCAAAGCCAAAGGGATATTTTACCTTGTCTCTGGCAAAGGTCTCAAAATAGCGATAACCTACATAGATGTCCTCGGTATAAAAATTCTCCACCGGATCCCCGAAATTCTCCGTGGAAGGATAATCCTCAATATCTTCCGCAATAGTATCGCTGAGCTTACCACCGGGATTCACTTTTCCTGTCAGGACATCTACTGTAGCTCTGCCGCCCTCCTGGCCGCCCTGCCATACATAGAGCACAGCCTGTGGCTGATACCGGTCGACCCACTTCATATCCATGATATTACCCACATTCAGCACAACGATCGTCCTGGCAAATGCATTGCAGACATTACGAAGAATTTCTTCCTCCGCAGCTGTCAGCAGATAACTGCCTTCCGCAGCACTATTATCCTTGTCTTCTCCTGCGGTTCGGCCGAGAACCACAATCGCCAGATCCGACTGTTCCGCCGCCTGTCTCGCCAGTTCTTCGCTGACGGGCATTTCTTCCTGGTTCCAGGGCTCCATGGCCCATCCCTCTCCTATATCAAAAGGATGATCCTTCAGCCATTCCCGGTACTGTGCCTCCAGTACCTCATTCACCTGTACGGTGCCGTCTTCCTTGAGACTGTCTGTAATATTGGTCACATATGGAGCATTGACCATACCTCCGGAACCCGTACCGCTCTTATAATGCTCGAACTGGGTTCTGCCGAAGATCGATACTTTCTGTCCTTTTTGTAAAGGAAGTACTTCATCCTCGTTGCGAAGCAATACGCTTCCCTCTGCGGCCACACGTCTGGCCAGTTCCGCATACTTCTCATAATCCAATGTATATTTCATATATCTGTCTGCTCCCTTCCTGTTATATCTATATTTCTGTATCTTTTATCCTAATAATAGCATTAATTTCCCAATACATCCACAAGAAAAGCTCTTTCTCTGACAGAAAGAGCCCTATAAACATTTTATTGATTTTACAAGATGATCATGACCACAAAATCCCCGTTCTCCATAAAGAACTGGTATTGTCCGTTCAGCTTTTCTACATAATATACGATGCTTCTGGCCCCCAGTCCATGCCCGGAGCGCTCCGTCACCGGGACACCGTCAATAAATACCGGGGCATTCTGCACAGTATTTTTCGCCATCAGAAGAAGATGTCCTGACTTTTCGGACAGAGCTAGCTGTATCAGCCGCTTTTCCTGCGGCAGTTCCTGTACGGCATGCATGGCATTTTCCAGTACGTTTGACAGGATCGCACAGAACATCATTTCCGAACAGGGAAGCTTCTCCCCGATACTGACCTGCACTTCCCAGTGAATCCTCCGTTCCTCAAACCGGGAGTTATAGATGGACAGAACCGAATTCACCATTTCATTTTTACAGTAGGTCTTGATCACCGTATCGTCATAGGTCTGGCTCACTTCGTTCAAATATTCCAGCGCCTTGTCGGACTCTCCCTGCTGGATCAGTGTCCGGATCGCCGACAGATGATGTCTTGTATCATGCCGCAAGATGGACATTCTCTGCTCGCTTTTTCTTGTACTTTCCATTTCCGTATGCAGAGAACTTAACTGCATCCGGATCATTTCGTTGTACTGCTCCGCCTTATTCTTCAGCTCATACTCCCGGAAATATACCAGTAAAAAAAGCAGATACGTCAGGCACATGGCAAAGCCCAGGAACTCCGGCACCGCCTTATTGCCGGAATACAACAGACTGGAAAATTTGGTCGTGGCATAGTCAAAAATGTAATAAATGATCGGCAGGCTTCCAATGATCAGAAGTTCCCGGTCCGTTTTGGCAAACAGCATGGCTGTGGTCTGGCATACATACCGGCATAAAAGGATGAAAGCTCCCACCGTCACCAGAATACGACAGACATAATAGCACCATTCCTGTCCTGTCAGAGCCAAAGCAAACAGTCCCATCCAGTTACTGCACTGACAACATAGATATGCCGTGAAAATAGAAATCAGGGAAGGAAGAATACGGAATTTATAATGCAAAACCAGTACAAATAACAATGGGGCATGCACGATCAGTGGATAAATCTGATCTACTGTTTCTGTTCCAAAGAGAAGTACACACAGAACATATAGAATTCCTGAAACAACCGCCAATGACAACAATTGCAATATATTTTTCTTATCCTGCTTCACTCCCAGAAAAAATGCCGACAGGAAGATTCCAAACAGCATTGTCGTTGTATGATGTGTATATGTTAATATCTGTAGTACCATTTTCTTCTCTCTTTCGTATTCTTACCATACATTTTTTACGGTATAAACCATTTCTGTTATATGACCCACCCCGATATGCGAATAGAGGGTAGGATTGTGGGAGTGCGTAGCACGTAGGCATCAAAGCCGGGGGCCTTTGACCTCGACTTTATTATATAAGACTCTCAACGAGAAATCAATTTGTGGATGATTTGACTTTTTGCGTCACAAATGTCAGCATGTCTCGCCTGTGGGATTCAGTAGCTTCTACGCCTTTCGCCGGCGTCTGGTATCACTGGGACTGACACCATAAGCATTGCGGTAGGTTCTGGAAAAATGCACCAATGACGCAAATCCGGTCTTCTGCGCGATCTCCTGGATCGCCAGAGAAGACTCCACCAGAAGTCTTCCGGCTCTGGTCAGCCGGACATTGGTAAGGTATTCCAGAACGGTGGCTCCGGTCACCTCGCGGAAAATACGGCAAAAATAGTATTTACTTAAATGGATCTGGGATGCGATGGTCTCCAGATCTATTTTTTCCGCATAATGGGCATTGATATAGGCGATGGCATCCAGAATCTCCTGTCTGGGAGCTGCGGAGAGCTCCGGCATCTGTGTCCGCTCCTGCCTCGTATAGTAGTCTCTGCACAGTAGCAGCAGTTCCAGACAATAGTTTTGCTTTAATTTCTCGGCCACAGCATCGTGGCGGTTATAATATTTCCGCAGCCGTTCGAAGACCTCTACCAGTTCTCCGGACTGTTCCGTTGTCAGATGCAGAATATCATTCTGCAGAACCTCCAGGAACCGCTGCTTCTCCACAGGTTTCAACATTCCATCCAGATAATCCGGTGCAAAATTCAAGACATACCGGGCATAGAAATCCGAGGACAGACTCTGCATATAATGCGTCTGGTAGGGTTTGATCAGGATGATGTCTCCCGGATTCAGCACATGACAGACACCATCCAGGAAGATGTATCGTATCCCCTTCACCACAAAAAAAAGTTCGTAAGTATCGTGATAATGATTGGTCTGCATATCATTTTTTTTGGTTGTCTCTATGTATTCCAGAAACAGATCGGAATAAGGGTCAAAAATCGTACGAAGCATAGTTTTCCTTTCCCGGAATCATTCCGGCAAGATTCATTCGATTGCTTTTTATTACCGCAAGATATGTTAAACAATCTTAAAAATAAAAGATTATAATGGGATTATATAATAAATCTTGTGCCATGTGAAGTATATTGGAAGGAGATAACTTATGGAGAAAAGACCTTTAGACTATGCAAAAGCATCCATGGATACCATGATGCGCAAATGGGAAGCCCCCAAGCTTCCGCCCGAAGGAAGATTCCATTATCATCAGGGAGTATTCCTGTCCGGAATGTACAAAAGCTATGAACTTTGCAAAGAGGAAAAATATTTTGATTACATCAAATCCTGGGTGGATGCCGTCATCACCGAAGACGGTGTGATCAAACAGGCTGATATGGGGCAGTTCGACGATATGCAGCCGGGTATTCTGTTATATCCCCTCTATCATTGTACCGGTGATGCCAGATATAAGAAAGCCCTGGACTCTCTGATGGCTGCCATTGATTGTTATCCCACCACTCCCGAGGGCGGCTATTTCCACAAGGCTGATCTGCCGGAAGAAATGTGGCTGGACGGTCTGTACATGGAAGGTCCGCTGCGCGCGCAGTATGGCGCAGAATTCCATCACCCCGAATATTTTGATGAGGTTATCTTCCAGGCTCTGACCATGCAGAAACATACCCGTGACCCCAAGACCGGTCTGCTGTATCATGCATGGTCTTATGACAGGAAAGTAGAATGGGCTGACAAAGAGACCGGCTGCTCCCCCGAATTCTGGGGCAGAGCCATGGGATGGGTGCCTGTAGCCCTCCTGGACGAACTGGATTTCATTCCCGCCGATCATCCGGACAGAGCAAAATCGGAAAAAATGGCGGTAGATCTGTTAAAATCTCTGCTTGCATTCCAGTCTGAGGATGGCAGATGGTATCAGGTAGTCAACCGGGGCGATGATCCTGCCAACTGGCTGGAGAATTCCTGCAGCTGCCTGTATGTAGCGGCTCTGTGCAAAGCGATCCGCAAAGGTCTGCTAGATGCATCTTATCTGGAATATGCCCACAAGGGTTATGAGGGTGTGATCCGCTCCCTGACCTGGGAAGGCGATGACCTCATTATCGGTAATGTCTGCATCGGAACCGGTGTCGGTGACTATGAGCACTACATTCACCGCCCCGTATCCGCCAACGATCTGCACGGGGTCGGCGCCTTCCTGCTGATGTGTGAAGAGTGCGAACAGGTATTTTAATATCTTGTAACTATTCAGAGCCATGCAAAACCAGGCTTACAGATCCTCGCTGCCGGGATTCCGGCGGCGGGCAGATCTGCTTATATTATTACTTTTTACAGCTTTACTTTTACAAAATCATGTCCCATGGCGGGAAGCACCTTTTCGATCAGATCCGCCGTCCGCATGCGGAGGCTGGAGGTATTGATGCAGGGATGGCATCCGAAATATTCGCTGTCCAGCACCTCCTCATCGATCAGCAGCTTCACCTGATGTTCCTTATCGTTCATCAGACCGAGTACACTGACAGAGCCGGGGGTGATATCCAGGAATTTCTCCATGTATTCCGGCTTGGCAAAAGAAAGCCTCGCCGAGCCGATCTGCGCCGACAGATCCTTGGTATGGAACACCTTGGTATCCGGGATCATCAGCAGATAGAATGCGGTCTCCTGACGGTTGCACAGGAACAGATTCTTGCAGACCATGGACTGTAAGATTTCATCGACTTCCTTGCAATCCTCCATGGTCATCGCGGGCGCGTGATCCACGCGGTCATATTCCACGCCTAAGCCATCCAGCAGGTCATAGGTGCGTATCTCTTTGTCCAGTCTGCCGGTGGTATCGGCAGGTCTTCCTTTTTGCAATACTAATGTCATTGTCTTTTCCCCTTTGTTGTCTAGTAACCGATGGTGTCGTTTACGAGGATCACATGGATCCGGTCCGTATGTCTGGAATATCTCGTGATCAGGAACTGGCAGCAGATGGTATCCGGAGACTTACAATCGAAGCATTTTCCGGTTTCTTTGCAGGGAGTCTTGATGTCGAATCTCTGGGCGTTGATAGGTGCAGCCACGTTTCTCGCACGCTTCATGGCGCTGTCTAAGTCTGCGCAGACCTTGTTCATGCCGACGATAAAGATTACTTTCCTCGGCCCCTGGGCTATGCAGGAGACACGGTTGGAATTGCCGTCGATATTGACCATGACACCGTCGCTGGTGATGGCATTGGCACTGGAGAGGAAGATATCCGCATCGTAAGCTGCCATAAGTCCGGCTCTGGCATCCATCTTAGAGCGGTCGATATAGTGGTAATTGCCTGCTTCCAGAGCAGAGATCAGTCCGATCTCTCCGGCGCTCATGCATCCTCCCATGGCGATAGTGCTTCCCTCCGGGATCAGCTCCAGTGCCTGTTTTAGTGCAGCTTCTTTATCCTCTGCATAATAACCTGACATGTTACGGGACTGTAATCCCTTGATCACTGTTTTGGCCAGCTGTTCATTTCTTTTTCTGATCATTTCGTTCATCTCTTAACCTTCCTGCCTTTCCGTAATCTGCAAATTTTATTCCTGAAAACCAGACTCTTTTTGACCCTATTTTATCAAAAAAATAATTCTGTGTATAGCAACCATTTTATATTTGACAATACTTTTCGCATATGCTAGGATATTTCCAATATTAGGGAGTAGTTCACATCGGGTAACCGGTGTTGTGTTGGTCGTCATCACGTTAGTGAAGCCACAGGCAGTCGCTAACCGGGCAGTACACTTCTACAGAAATGGAACGAGACTTTTATTGTATGTTTATCATGCATTAAAAGTCTTTTTTTGCGTGATAAACAAAGGATCCGGGTACATTATTTAAGAAGGAGGATTTGTATATGACACAAAAAAACATCTGGAATATTTCTGTAAAAGAACTCATGGAAAAATATCAGGTGACAGAACAGGGGCTTACTACTGCCCGCGCGGAGGAGCTTCGCCTGGAAAAGGGTGAAAATATCCTGCAAGAGAGCAGGCGCAAAAGTATACCGGAAGTATTTATCAGTCAGTTTGCTGATCTGCTGGTAGTAATCCTGATCATTGCAGCTGCGATCTCCATGTTTTCCGGCAATACGGAGAGTACCATTGTAATCCTGCTGGTACTGGTGATCAACGCCATCCTGGGAACCCTGCAGCATGTAAAGGCCCAGCGTTCTCTGGATAGTCTCAGGCAGTTATCTTCGCCCGGTGCAAAAGTCATTCGAGACGGTGTGAAACGGGAAATTCCATCGAAGGATATTGTGCCGGGTGACATTGTCATATTGGAAGCGGGAGACATGATCGTGGCTGATGGCCGTATCCTGCACAGCTATTCGCTGCAGGTCAATGAAAGCTCTCTGACAGGCGAGTCTGCCAATGTAGAGAAAACAGATGCCATTATAGAGGGTGATGTGGCACTTGCTGACCGGGCAAATATGGTCTATTCCGGAAGTCTGGTCACCTACGGACGCGCTGAAATGCTGGTGACCGCTACCGGCATGGAGACGGAGCTGGGTAAGATTGCAGGGCTGATGAATGCAGCCAAAGAGCGCAAGACACCGCTGCAGGAGAGCTTGGACAAGTTCAGCAGCAGACTTGCCATACTGATCCTGATCATATGTGCTGTCGTATTCTGCCTGTGTATCTATCGCCGTATGACACTGTTGGACTCCATGATGTTTGCTGTGGCACTGGCTGTTGCTGCAATCCCTGAGGCACTGAGCTCCATTGTGACCATAGTGCAAGCCTTTGGTACACAGAAAATGGCAAAGGAAAATGCAATTATCAAGAATCTTAAGGCTGTGGAAAGTCTGGGCTGTGTCTCTGTTATCTGCTCTGATAAGACCGGAACACTGACACAGAATAAAATGACGGTGCAGCAGATTTATATAGAAGACCGGTTATACGAGCCGGACCAGCTTGACCTTTTGAATCAGACTCATCGTTATCTGCTCTACGACGCTGTCCTCAACAATGATTCGAGCATCGTCGATGACAAGGGCATCGGTGACCCTACAGAATACGCGCTTTTAGAAATGTTCCGAAGGATTGAAGCGGATACATCTTCTATTTTGAAAGAAGCAAATATGCATGAAGATATCCTCAGGCAGAACATGCAACGCCTTGAGGAAGTGCCTTTTGATTCCGACAGAAAGCTGATGAGTACGAAATATATGCTGCATGGTGTACCCACGATCCTCACCAAAGGTGCTGTGGATGTTCTCTTAGACCGCTGTGACTATGTGCGCTGCAGCGACGGTATCCGTCCTATGACGGAAGCTGAAAAAGACAAGATCCGTATGCAGAATCAGCTTTTTTCAGAAAATGGCCTGCGTGTATTGTCTTTTGCTTACAAGGAATCGGAGGAAAATCTCGACATCCATGCGGAGTATGGCTATACCTTCCTGGGTCTGATCTCTATGGTAGATCCTCCCAGAGAGGAATCTGCGGCTGCCGTTGCAGCTTCCAAGAGAGCCGGCATCCGTCCGGTCATGATCACCGGTGATCATAAGGTAACAGCAGTGGCAATTGCCCGCCGGATCGGAATATACGAAGAAGGAGACCTTGCACTGACAGGTGCGGAGCTGGATGCCATGAGCGACAGCGAACTGGAGGAACAGATCGCACAAATCTCCGTCTATGCCAGAGTATCTCCCGAGAACAAAATCCGGATTGTCGAGGCATGGCAGCGCAGAGGTAATATTGTCTCTATGACAGGAGACGGTGTGAATGATGCTCCTGCATTGAAAAAGGCAGACATCGGTGTCGCTATGGGAATTACCGGAACCGAGGTATCCAAGGATGCCGCAGACATGATTCTGTCAGATGATAATTTCGCAACGATCATCAAGGCAGTGGCAAACGGGCGTAATGTATACAGAAATATCAAAAATGCCATTTTGTTCCTGCTGTCCGGCAATACCGCCGGTATCTTAGCCGTATTATACACATCCCTGATGGGACTTCCTGTACCTTTTACACCTGTACATCTGCTGTTCATCAACCTGCTGACCGATTCTCTTCCGGCCCTGGCAATCGGCATGGAACCGGCAGATGACGACCTTCTGAAGGAAAAGCCCAGGAATCCACGGGAAGGAATCCTCACCAGAGGCTTTATGATTACGATGATAACACAGGGTCTGCTGATCGCAGCAGCCTCCATGACAGCTTATCACATCGGACTGACCGTCAGTTCGGCTATGGCCTCCACTATGGCTTTTGCCACACTGACACTGGCCAGATTGTTCCATGGTTTTAACTGTCGTGGCAGCGAATCCATCTTCTGGCTGGGACTGACCTCGAACCGCTACAGCCTCTATGCTTTCATCGCAGGAGTCTCTTTACTGGCACTGGTAATCTTCATTCCGGGACTGCACAGTGTATTCAGCATAGCCGATCTGCCTATGACAGCACTCGGTCAGATCGTGGGGCTCGCCCTCATGCCGACCGTGCTGATACAGATAATGAAAATCATCAGATATAAATAATTGATTTAATCAATATCTTCCACAGACTGCAATCTTTCCTTTTTTACCTTCAGATATTCTTCTGCATAATGTGTCTCTTCGTCGGTCGTCAGAATGACCTCCTGCCCCTGCGGCATATCAATATCTGTTGCCACAAGCAGGAGGGAATCCTCCTTCAGCCAGCTTTCCAGCCCTGTGAAAAACCGCGGATCGTAATGCTCTGCGCCTTTCAGCTCGTTATGATATCTGTCAAAAGAATAGTCCACGGGAGACAATACATTATAGTCATAATAGCAGATGCCCTGCCCCGCCCAAAAGCTTGTCACCACAAGATAATCGTAGCCGTCTTTTTCTGTAAGGAATATCTGTACGTTCCCCGCATGGGCAATGGCGAATTCCTGCGACCACAGAGGAATGATTCCATATTGTCCGTCTCCCAGATATTCGTAGACCGCTACCGTTCCCCAGTTTCCGGCCTTCCGCAATGCTTCTGTGAGATTTTCGTTTTCTTCCTCCAAATGAACCTTCGTTACAATCTTTTCCTTGTAACCGTTATGGGTCAGATCATAATATCCGGTATAGACTTCTGTCATATCCGGTTCTTCTTTGTCGATATTCTCCTCTTCCAAATAACGAGAATATGTTTTTTGTACCGAAAAATCTCCCAGAGAAAAATTACCATCTTTTTGCATGGATACCGGTGCCGTTATATTAAAGCCAGTCTCATAAACCAGGTCCGCCATCTCGTTCATATTTATGCCAACCCCTACATTTGCAAAGGGCTGTCCTCCACGAAAATCATACCGGATCTGCGCTCCCACACCGATGCTTTTATAAGTGTATCCTTCCAGTTTCTGCAACAGACGGGTCTGATCCAGATCAATACTCTTCTGAGCATCTATCTTTCCGTTTTTATCCAGAAAATCCACATGAAGTGTATGGAACTGTTCATCCAGCGTATCCGCCGCAAGGATCCGTCTGTCAAAATCTTCAACCACATTTGTATATTCGGAGACCTTCGGGGTTCCTTTCTGTACATCTACATAATACAGTCCTTCCACATAAATACCGGTTCCTGTCCCCTGTATGGTAGAAATGTAGTACTCCTTGTCGCCATCCCCATCATAATCTGCGGCTTCTATCGCAGGTGGTGCCGAATACATGTTTCGCCAGGGGATCTCCACCCGATATTCCTCGTCTCCGTCGTGGATCACCAGACAGTCTTCTGCACCGTTGCCCCAAACACTGACTGTCTCATCATAAGAGTATGACAGCACACCATACTCTCCTTCCGGCAGCTCCCGGGCAGCATCCACCGAGACTTGATCTGCCCGGGTTTTCTCCTGATATAGTCCGGTCTGGCAGGTAAGTTTCTCCGGCTCAGGTTCCGTTGTCGTCTCCGGGATTGTCTGTGAGGTGGCTGTAGCAGTTTCCTGACCGACTTCCTCTGCCTGAGCAGATTCGGTATCAGAGATTTCCAAAGCGTCCCTACTGCTGCCGCAGCCTGTCAGAGAAAATGCCACGATCAATACCAATAATCCGCTGCTTATTTCTTTGTGAAGCTTTCTTTTGTACATACGCCCTCCCCCTATAGCCGGTAAATGCATTTTCTATCTTTATCATATCTAACGAATCTGGCAAAGTAAAGCCAAAAAAAGCCCAAAAAGTGCCGACACCATGCTTTTCGGTATCGGCACCTTTTCTTTTTAAAATGCTGAAAGTCACTCTGAAGACATTGTAACACCTAAAGCCAGCTTTAGGTCAAGAATTATTGTTTTACATATCTCTGATTTTTACTATTTGGCTTTTCCGGCAATGTCATTTTTATTAGTCCCAACTCTATGGCAGGCTTGATATAATTTTTTCGAAATGTTTCCTTGGATTTCAAATGCAGTGCCTCCATGATCGCATTAGCGGTATAGGGAACGTCGTACTCCATTACTTCCAACATCCGTTTTACATATTCTGACATATTTTCATTTGTCTTATTTACCTGTATGATAACTTCATCTAATACCTGATCTATCATACTTAACATAAATTCTATAAAAACATCTGAATTTCCATTCACATGGCATTTTGCTATTGCATCATAATATTCTGCCTGGAATCTTTCAATCTGGCTTTCCAACGGAATATATTCAAACACATTTCTCCAACGGTATAGCATTACCGTATGCCATAATCTGGCCATTCTTCCATTTCCGTCTGCAAAAGGATGTATAAACACAAATTCGTAATGAAAAACAGCTGACACAATAAGCGGATGTATTGTCCCTTCACTGTTTTTAACCCATGAAAATAAATCCTTCATCAGTTCATTTACCATATTTGGCGGCGGTGCCACAAAAATACACTGATCTCCGGAAAAGACACCCTCTTCCCCTTTTCTGAATACGCCGGATTCCTCTACTGTTCTATAGGTCATTATTCCATGGATTTTTTTCAGATCTGACATGCTTTTGGGATTTATTTCCGAGATTTTTTCATATGCAGCATATGCATTTTTCACCTCTTGTATTTCCTTTTGATCTCCCAATACAAGATGACCATTGATGACATCTCTCACTTCAGCCAGAGACAAGGAATTTGCTTCTATTTTTAAGGAAGAATGAATGGATCGGATCCGGTTGTTTTTCCTTAAATGCGGCCTTGCCTCTAATTCTCCGTGACTGCTTATTTTACCTACTTTTTCAGATATAGAAGAAACAAGCTCCAACATTTTATTTGAGATCGTATATGGCGGTTCATATTTTCCCATTTATGTCACTCCATCTTGCTTATTATCTTGCTTACTATCTTACTCGTTTTGGATATCATTAGCAATCTTTTTATTTTTTGTGTGTAGCTCAAGATTATATTAGGTGATCTAATAATATAAATCTGCTAATTCCATTATGAAGAGAGCCACAAAGCACTATACTATCAAGATCAACACACGATAAGTGGTGATCTTTTAACTAAAAATGGGCGGCCGTTGGCTTTGGAAAGCGGCCGTTCTAAAACAAAATTGAGACCGTTGGGCACTGTAAACTGCAGGAAAGCTAGGAATCCAATGATAACCGGTCACTTGGGGAGCTCTTTTTATACTTTTCTGACGAA
>ERZ831979.560-NODE-560-length-41607-cov-5.190941_pt1 | contig 41607 bp, 41 predicted proteins | sample MGYA00519952_ERZ831979 | MGnify/ENA primary metagenome ERZ831979 (study PRJEB31850, sample SAMEA3708723) | human gut metagenome | biome: human gut; feature: human-associated habitat; material: faeces | place: China | collected 2014 ...
ATAGTTAATTGTTGTATTAAAATATTGTGTTTTACTTATAAAGCAAAATATAATAGATTTGACAAAATACTAATTTTGATGTATAATATTGTGTAATAAATTTGTATAATTTTTTTAATTTGAACTATGTGTTTGTATGAAAATTTATATAATTGGTTAAAAATGATGGGGTCTATCTAAAAATGAAAAAAATAAATTACCGCAAGTTCGTTCTTGCGTTAGCGGATGTTTTTATTATTGTGGTAAGCGGTATTGTGCTAAATTACGGATTATCGCTTGTTTTTCCCAAAATTTCTGAGGCAAACAGAGGTTTGCTTTACACTATAATTTTATCTCTTGCAATTTGTATGCTGATTTTGTTCGGAGTAGGCGCTTACAGAAGACTATGGAGATATTTTAATTTAAAAGATTACCTTGTTTGCGGTGTGGCTATGCTGGCGGGTTTTGCTTTGAGTGGTATTATTATGTTCGTTTTGCAGATAAGGCAGTCTTTCTTATTTATTGCTTTATATGCTTTGTTTGCAACAGGCGGCGTGCTTTTATTCAGGTTTATTTTTAAGCGCACTTTTCTTGATTTAACCGAATCTGGCAGAGCAGACAACTGTGAACGCACTCTTATTGTTGGCGCAGGCAATGCAGGCAGAATGGTTCTTACAGAAATTCAGAATGCCGTTTACGATGAAAACAGTCCGGCCCGTAATCTTATGGCAGTAGGCTTTGTTGATGACGATGAAACCAAGCTCAGCCACAGAATTAACGGTGTGCCTGTTCTCGGCATATGCAGAGAGATTCCTAAAATTTGTAATGATAACAAAATTACAAATATAATTGTAGCCATTCCGTCATGCGAGGAAGAGGAAAAGAGAAAAATTCTTAATTACTGCTCCGAAACTCAGTGTAAAATCAAGATTATTCCTTATTTAAGCGAGCTTTTGTTTGATGATAAGCACACAGAACTTATTTCTCAGGCAAAGGAAATTAAGATTGCGGATTTGCTCGGCAGAAAGCCGATTGAGTTTGATAAAAAAGAGATTAAAGAATTGGTTACAGGCAAAATCTGTATGGTTACAGGCGGCGGCGGTTCTATCGGCAGTGAGCTTGTAAGACAGATTGCAAAGTATTCGCCAAAGCAAATAATCATAGTAGATATATATGAAAACAATGCTTATGATATTCAGCAGGAGCTTGTGCTTGAGTACGGCTCAGAGCTTAACCTTGTAACATTGATTTCATCGGTGCGTGATTATGATAAAATGGAATTGATATTTAAAACATATCGTCCACAGCTTGTATTTCACGCAGCTGCCCACAAGCATGTTCCTCTTATGGAAACAGTGCCTGAGGAGGCGGTTAAAAATAATATCTTCGGTACATATAATGTTGCAACACTTGCAGAAAAATACGGTGCCGACAAATTTGTTATGATTTCAACCGACAAGGCTGTAAATCCTACAAATGTAATGGGTGCAACAAAGAGGGCCTGCGAAATGATAATTCAGCACAAGGCTCAGCACAGCACTCATACAGAATTTGTAACCACCCGTTTTGGCAATGTACTTGGCTCAAACGGCTCGGTTATACCTTTGTTTAAGCGTCAGATTGAAAGCGGTTCACCTGTAACTGTTACTCATCCTGACATAATCAGATATTTTATGACAATTCCGGAGGCTGTTTCTCTTGTTCTTGAGGCAGGTGCAATGGCTCATGGCGGCGAGATTTTTGTGCTTGATATGGGTGCTCCCGTAAAAATCACGACTCTTGCCGAAAATCTCATTCGTATGTACGGCAAGATTCCGTACAAAGATGTTCCGATTATTTTTACAGGCTTAAGACCCGGTGAAAAACTTTTTGAGGAACTTTTGATGGACGAAGAAGGACTTAAATCTACTGCAAATGAAAAGATTTTTATCGGTAATCAGATTAATATTAATTCTGAAGAACTGCTTAAAAAACTTGAGGAGCTGAAAATTGTGGCAAATCACAATGACAGCGAAAAAACAGTAGAACTTCTTGCGGATCTTGTACCTACTTTTAACCATAAGACAAACTGATATATTACTCATCAGTAAAGGAGAGAATACAAAATGTGTGGTATCGTTGGATATGTTGGACCTAAAGATTGCAGTGATGTGCTTGTAAGTGCGCTTACAAAGCTCGAATATAGAGGTTATGATTCAGCAGGTATAGCTGTTTTTGGAAAAAACGGCATTGAAACAGTTAAAACAAAAGGTAAACTTAAAAATCTTGTTGATAAGATGGCAGTTGAGGGTAAACCGGAGGGTCATGTAGGTATAGGCCATACAAGATGGGCAACTCACGGTGAGCCGTCAGATGTAAACTCACATCCGCACAGCGGCGCAAGAGTTACCATTGTTCATAACGGAATTATTGAAAATTACATTGAATTAAAAGAATTTCTTACTTCAAAGGGCAGAACTTTCCTCAGTGATACAGACACCGAGGTTGTTGCACAGCTACTTGATTATAAATATAACGGAAATCCGCTTGAAACTATCGACAGCGTAATGGCTGAACTTAAGGGTTCTTTTGCTCTCGGTATTATGTTCAAAGATTTTCCGGACAGAATTTTTGCCGTAAGAAGAGAGAGTCCGCTTATTGTTGGCGTAGCTGACGGCGAAAGCTTTATTGCGTCCGATGTTCCTGCAATTCTTAAATACACAAAGAATTACTATCTTCTCGACCATGATGAGATTGCTACACTTACAGCTGACGGCGTTTCATTTGTTGATGAGCACCTCGATCCTATTGAAAAGGAATTAAAGGTTGCCGATTGGGATATGGAGGCTGCCGAAAAAGGCGGTTATCCGCACTTTATGATTAAAGAAATTAACGAACAGCCTGAGGCAATCAGAACAACCGTTGCTCCGAGAGTAAGAGATGGTTTGCCGTGTCTTGAGGAGTGCGGCATTACACTTGAAAAGTTAAGAGAATTTAAGTCTATTTCTGTTGTTGCCTGCGGTACTGCTATGCACGCAGGTTTGGTTGGCAAATATATTATCGAAAGCATTGCAAGAGTTCCTGTTACAGTTGATATTGCATCTGAATTCAGATACAGAAATCCGATAGTAGGCGAGGGCGACCTTGTAATTATTATTTCACAGTCGGGCGAAACAGCCGACAGCCTTGCAGCAATGCGCCTTGCAAAGCAGAAAGGTGCTACAACACTTGCCATTGTAAACGCAAAGGGCAGCTCTATTGCAAGAGAGGCAGATATGCTTATTTATACTCTTGCAGGCCCTGAAATCTCTGTTGCATCTACAAAGGCTTATATTACACAGCTTTCAGTTATGTATCTGTTTGCGTTTGAGCTTGCACTTGCTAAGGAAACTGTAAGCGAGGCAGAGTGCAAAAGACTTGTTTCGTCACTTCTTAAAATGCCTGATGCCGTTAAGTATGTTATTGAAACAACCGAGGAACAGTGTAAGTATGTAGCAACAAAGCTCATCACCACAGACAGCCTGCTCTACATTGGCAGAGGTCTTGACTATGCGCTTTCAATGGAAGGCTCACTTAAGCTCAAGGAAGTTTCTTACATTCATTCTGAGAGTTATGCGGCAGGCGAGTTAAAGCACGGCACAATTTCTCTTATTGAGGACGGTATGCCTGTAATTGCTGTTGCAACACAGAGCGACCTTATAGCCAAAACAATCAGCAATATTGTTGAGGTTAAGTCAAGAGGTGCGATGAATATTCTCGTTTGCTCAGAGGCTTGCGCAAGAACACTTGAGGACGGCATTGCAGATTATGTAATCAAAGTGCCTCAGACAGATGAACTTCTTATGCCAATTTCAGCGGTTGTACCACTTCAGATACTTGCTTATTACACAGCGGTAAATAAGGGCAATGACCCTGATAAGCCAAGAAATCTTGCAAAGTCGGTTACTGTTGAATAATTTAAAATTGAAACATTAGAAATTTTATTTATTATAAAAACAAGTGATGGTGTTGCCGTCACTTGTTTTTTGTTTTCAGGTTCTTTGTTAATAGTTGAGATTAATAAAAAAGATTCTATATGTTGAGGGAACATTTAGAAATTATGGTTAAGAAGATTTTTCGTTCGGGCAAGAAAGTACGATAAAAGAAAATGTTTCTGTCCCGAAGTTAAAAATTTGAACTAAATTTTAAGTTTATTAAACTAAAATTTGTGCGCTGAACCATAATTATCCCTCAATAGGCAGGAAAGAAAATTTATTTTTTAAAAAATTTAATACTTTAACGCTTTAAATTCAAAAAAATACTTTGTAAAACACAGCATTTCACTTGTATTTTTTGTTCGTATTATGTATAATAAATGATGTATATGGATTTATTGACAGAATATTCTGTTTTTGGAGGATTTTAGTATGATTGCTAAAAATATAAAAAGGATTTTTACAACATTCGTTTGCGCAGCTCTTGTTGCGTGTACCGCTTTTGTCTGCAATGCCGCAGGCAGTAAAATTCAAATTGAAAAGCTCGACAATATGACTATTCAGTTGCCTGACGATATGCTTGGCATAACAAGGGACAGTAAAAGTACAGACAAGTATTTTTCTGTCTTCGGACTTGATTATGACAAAACAATGTCTGATTTTAAAAGCAGCGATATTTTTATGCAGGCTATGGATAACAAAGCCACCACAACGGTTACCGTAACTATGACAAGAAACGGCGACAGTGAGGGCATAAAAAATTATAAATTGCTTTCCGAAGAAAAGCTCTATGAGGTGAGAGATAATTTTATCTCTCAGGGTGAGTATATAAGCTGTACCCCAGACGAGGCAGCAGACCTTGTATGGCTTATGTTCGATTTGAATGTATCAAGCGGCAGCGATAAGATTAAAGCCTATCAGGCAAATACGGTTTATGACGGAATGAGCATTAATGTTACAATTCAGCATAACGGCGGCAATGTTACTTCTGCGGATTATCAAACATTAAAGTCTATTCTTTCGACTGTAACCTTTAACTCAAAGGCTGACCCGAACGGCGATTTTACAACCTATGTTTACATAGGAATAATTGCGTTGGTAATTATTCTGTTTATTATTGTTATGATAGCAAGCAAAAAGGCTAAGAAAAAGAATAAAAAGAGCAGAAACGAAAAGATACTTCGTGAGCTTACCGATAAATATAAGTCGGACAATAAGCCTGCAAGAAAGCCGCAGAATGAAGATATTATGAGTATCTACAAGGCTTATGACGAGATGAAAAATTCTGATACAGAAATAAGCAGTGGCAGAAAAGATGACGATTTTGACGATTACAAGGATATTGACGAGGAAGAAGTAAAGGTAAGAATTTACGAGAAACCGACTGTATCCGATGCGGAGATTGATGCTATCGTAAACGAGAGCAAGGCAAGATTTAAAAACGAGGGCACAGATGTTGAGATAATCGAAACAAAGGCAGAGAAACTTGAGCCTGAAGAAGTTATCGCAGATGAAATCGAAGAGGCTCAGGAGGATTTACAGACCGATGAGGTTGTAGATACCGTAGCGGAAGACGAGCCTGAAAAAGCCGGGAATACCGAAGAAACAGTAACTTCAAACGAAAGCGAAGAGGACTTTGAATCTGATGACTATTCTGATGACGAAAAGTACGAAGATGCGGCACAGTCGGAAATTTCTGAGGCTGACAGCGAGGAAGATGAAACTCAGGCTGATGAAGTTACAGAAGTAAGTGCGGAAGAGGTTGACTCGGCAGACGATGATGAAACCGATGAAGATATTGAAAATGACGAGGAGGACGAGGAGGAACTCAGAAGAGAGGCAGAGAAGAACACCGCTGACGATTTTGACGAGGGATATGATTTCTTTGAAGAAAAGCCGAGAAGAATCGTTGGTATCATTGATGTGGACAGCTCAGACCTTAAAAATGCCGTTGATTATGATGTGCTTTCGGAAGAGGAAAAGCGAGCAGTAGAGGTTGAAACTGCCACAGATAACGATAAGACAGAAAACTTCGTTGAGATTGCCTCAAAGGCAGGCAACGGAATTAAGAATTTCTTTGTTCATTGCGGATATTTCTGCACAAATGTGTCAAGACTTGTAAAGCGTAAGTATGCTGCCAAAAAGCGTAAAAAAGCAGAGCTTGAGCGCAGAGAAAGAGAGCGTATGAGAATACAGCAGGCGGCTCAGAGGCGTGACAGCAACGGACTTGTAAAGGTTCACAGTGCAACACAGAAAAGACCACAGTCGCAGTACAGAAATTCTCAGCCAAACCGCAAAGCACCAAGCAGAAGACCACAGCAGAATAACAGCAGAAGAAAGTAAATAGGGGTGATTATTATAGATACTTTATTAATTAAAAATGCGCACATAGTGTCACCGTCAGACGGACTTGACAATGTTGCCGATGTACTTGTCAAGGACGGAAAAATTGCGGAGATTGCGGAAAATATTTCATTTGACGGCAATGTAATTGACGCTGACGGCTTAACTCTGATTCCGGGACTTGTAGATATGCATGTGCATCTTCGTGATCCGGGTCAAACTCAAAAGGAAGATATTATTACAGGCTGCAAGGCGGCAGCTGCCGGCGGCGTTACAAGCCTGCTTGCAATGCCAAACACAATTCCTACTACCGACAATGCCGAAACAGTTAAATACATTCTTGACAAGGCAAAGAATGCAGACGCAAATGTTTATGTTGCGGCGAGCATTACAAAAGGACTCAAAAGCCTTGAGCCAACCGACCTTGACGAATTAAAGTCGGCAGGTGCGATTGCGCTTTCGGATGACGGCAGACCTGTTGAAAACACAAAATATTTAAGCGATGCAATGAAAAAAGCACCACAGCTCGGTATGACGGTTGTTGCCCATTGTGAGGATCTTTTCCTTGCGGACGGCGGCAAAATCAACGGCGGCGAAGTAAGCGAAAATCTTGGCGTAAAGGGTATTCCTGCCGCAGCTGAGGATTGCGGTACAGCAAGAGAAATTGCGCTTGCGGCAGCACTTGATGTTCCGATACACATTTGTCATGTCAGCACAAAGACAAGCGTTGCGCTTGTACGAGATGCAAAGAAAAGAGGCGTTAAGGTTACAGCCGAAACCGCCCCACATTATTTCTCAATGACAGAAAAGGAATTGCTTGCAAAGGACGCAGATTTCAGAATGAATCCGCCACTTCGCACACACGAAGATGTGGTGGAGATTATAAGCGGTCTTAAAGACGGCACGCTTGATGCAATCGCAACCGACCATGCACCGCACACACCCGAGGAAAAGGCTGATTTTGTAAAAGCACCGAACGGCTCAATCGGTATGGAAACCTCGTTTGCGGTATCATACACTTATCTTGTAAAAACAGGATTGCTTACACTTTCCGAGCTTGTAGAAAAGATGAGTACAAATCCTGCCGAAATTTTAAAAATAAACGCAGGACATATTAAAGTAGGAGCAGCAGCCGACCTTGCGCTTGTTGATTTAAACCAAGAGTGGGTTGTTGATGTAAACAAACTGCATGGCAAAAGCAAAAATACTCCTTTCAAGGGCAAAACGCTCTGCGGAAAGGTGAAATATACAATTTTGGGTGGAAAAACCGTATTTGAAGATAAATAATCGGCAATGCCCAAGGATTAAAGGAGAATCAGTAAAATGGCACAAAAAGGTGATTTACTATCAGTAAGAGAAGATATACGAGTTGTTGACGCAACAATTCGTGACGGCGGACTTTGCAATAATTTTGAGTTTCCCGACGAATTTGTTAAGGCTTTATATAACGCAAATGTAAAAGCAGGCGTTGACTATATGGAGTTCGGCTACAAGGCATCTAAAGAGCTTTTTAACGAAAAAGAATTTGGCAAGTGGAAATTCTGCAACGATGACGACATAAGAGAAGTTGTTGGCGAAAACAATACAGACCTTAAGATTGCAGTTATGGCTGATGTTGGCAGAACAGATTTTAAGAATGACATTCTTCCAAAGAACGAAAGTCCGATTGACCTTGTAAGAATTGCAACATATATCAACACAATTCCTGCGGCAGTAGAAATGATTGAGGACTGCGCAAAGAAAGGCTATGAAACCACAATCAACATTATGGCTGTTTCAAAGGCGAGAACAGAGGATATTATTACAGCTCTTGATATTCTCGGCAAAAGCCCTGTAAACGCATTTTATATTGTAGACAGCTACGGCGCTCTTTACCCTGAGGAGGCAAGAAAGTTAGCTGAATTATATTGCTCATACGGTGAAAAGTACGGCAAGTCAGTCGGTATTCACGCTCACAATAACCAGCAACTTGCTTTCGCAAATACTATTGAGGCAATGACACAGGGCGTAAGCTACCTTGACGCAACAGTAGACGGTATGGGCAGAGGTGCAGGCAACTGCGCACTTGAGCTACTCTTAGGTTTCCTCAAAAATCCTAAGTACAAGGTTGACCCGATTCTCAAGATGCTTGAGTATACACAGCAGTTCAGAGAAAACGGCGTTAAGTGGGGATACGATGTTCCTTATATGCTTACAGGTCAGTATAACACTCACCCCCGTCCGGCTATCTCATTTGTTAAGGATGACAGAAAAGATTACACAAACTTTGCTCACGAACTTTTTGACATTATCAACAGCTGATGACGCATATAATGAGATTAAATCCCTTGCCGTTCAAAATGATAGCAAGCGGAGAAAAAACCATTGAGTTAAGGCTTAATGATGAAAAACGCAGAAAACTAAACCGCAAGGATTTGATTACTTTTGTAAATACAGAAGACAGCCTTAAAACCATTACGGCTGAGGTTATTGATATTTACAAATATAAATCTTTTAAGGAATTATACGCTGATCTTCCTTTACTTAAATGCGGATATACTAAGGAAGATATTTCAAATGCAAAACCCGAGGATATGATAGAGTATTATTCAGAGGAGCAGCAGAAGAAATACGGCGTATTGGGAATAGAAATAAGAGTAATATCGTTACAAAATAAAGGAGAGTAAAAAATGGCATTCGACAGACTTATTGATAAAATTGTAGAAATGCAGAACCCGACAGTTGCAGGTCTTGACCCAAAGCTCGACTATGTACCACAGTACATTAAAGACGAGTGTTTTGCTAAGTACGGCAAAACTCTTGAGGGTGCGGCTGCCGCTTTGTTTGAGTTTAACAAGGCGCTTATTGACGCCCTTTATGAGGTAGTTCCTGCAATTAAGCCGCAGGCAGCTTACTATGAAATGTACGGCTGGCAGGGTGTAAAGGCACTTGCCGACACTATTGCATATGCAAAGTCAAAGGGTATGTTTGTTATCACAGACGGAAAGCGTAATGATATTGGCACAACTATGGAGGCTTATGCTGCCGCTCACCTCGGTTCAACCGCTGTTGCAGGCGAAGAACTTGAGGCTTTCGGCGCAGACGCACTTACAGTAAACGGCTACCTCGGCACAGACGGTATAAAGCCGCTTGTTAATATTTGCAAAAGCGGTGACAAGGGAATTTTTGTACTTGTAAAAACATCAAACCCAAGCTCAGGCGAATTACAGGATAAAAAGCTTGAGGACGGCACAACAGTTTATGAGCAGATGGGCAAAATGTGTGAAGAGTGGGGAACAGAGCTTGAGGGCAAGTATGGCTATTCGGGTGTTGGCGCAGTAGTAGGCGCAACATATCCTGAGCAGCTTGCTGAAATGAGAGCAAAATGCCCACACACATTCTTCCTCGTACCGGGTTACGGTGCTCAGGGTGGCGGAGCAAATGATGTTAAGAATGCTTTTGACGAAAACGGTCTTGGCGCAATCATCAATTCAAGTCGTGGCATTATGTGCGCATGGAAAAAGCAGGGACTTACCGAAAACGATTTTGCAAAGGCAGCTTACAACGAGGCTGTTCGTATGCGTGACGAAATTATCGGCTGCATAGGCGAAATTAAGAAATAATGCAATAATTGTTGTTTCTATGTATTAAATACCAAATATTGTTGACTTTACTAAAAGTTGGCGGTATAATTTAATAGTCAGTATTAGTTAAAACTATAAATAATATTTCAAGGGAGATTTTTAATATGGCAAGAGTATATAACTTTTCTGCCGGTCCTTCAATGCTTCCGGAGGCAGTATTAAAGACAGCAGCAGATGAAATGCTTGATTATCAGGGCAGCGGACAGAGCGTAATGGAAATGTCACACCGCAGCAAAACTTATGATAAGATCATTAAGGACGCTGAGGCTTTACTTCGTGAGATTATGAACATTCCTGACAACTACAAGGTTATGTTCCTTCAGGGCGGCGGTTCTACTCAGTTTGCAATGGTAGCGCTAAACTTTATGAACAAGAACAATAAGGCTGACTACATAATTACAGGTCAGTGGGCTAAAAAGGCTTACAAAGAGGCTGCTCGTTATGGCGACGCTAAGGCTGTTGCTTCTTCAGAGGATAAAACTTTCTCTTATATTCCTAAGACAGATAAGTCAATGTTCAGAGAGGACGCTGACTATGTATATATTTGTATGAACAATACTATTTACGGTACTGTTTATCATGAGCTTCCGGATACAGGCGATATTCCGCTTATTGCAGATATTTCATCTTGTATTCTTTCAGAGCCTATTGATGTAACTAAGTTCGGCGCACTTTTTGCAGGTGCACAGAAGAATATGGCTCCGGCAGGTCTTACAATCGCTATTGTTCGTGAGGACCTTATCGGCAATGCTATGGATATTTGTCCTACAATGCTCAACTACAAAACTCACGCTGACGCCGATTCACTTTTCAACACACCTCCTTGCTACACAATTTATATTGCAAAGCTCGTTCTTGAGTGGATTAAGAACGAAATCGGCGGTCTTGACAAGATGAAAGAGCTTAACGAAAAGAAAGCTAAACTTCTCTATGATTTCCTTGACAATTCAGAGCTCTTTAAGGGTACTGTTGTTCCTGAGGATCGTTCACTTATGAATGTTCCGTTTGTAACAGGCAATGCAGATCTTGACGCTAAGTTTGTTAAAGAGGCAACAGAGGCAGGTCTTGTTAATATTAAGGGTCACCGTACAGTTGGCGGTATGAGAGCATCTATCTACAATGCTATGCCATATGAGGGTGTAGTTGCTCTTGTTGACTTTATGAAGAAATTTGAGGCAGAAAACAAGTAATTCTGCTCTAAATAAATTAAAGAGGATGAATACAATGTTTAATATACTTACTCTCAATAAAATCGCAGCCGTTGGCACAAGCCGTCTTGGCGACAATTACGCTTACGGTGACGATGTTCAGAATCCTGACGCAGTTCTCGTAAGAAGTGCTGCTATGCACGATATGCAGTTTGAAGATAATCTCCTTGCCATTGCAAGAGCAGGCGCAGGTACAAACAACATTCCTAAAGATGTTTGTTCTGAAAAGGGTATTGTGGTTTTCAATACTCCGGGTGCTAATGCAAATGCTGTTAAAGAGCTTGTAATTGCAGGTCTTTTACTCTCTTCAAGAAGAGTAATGGAGGGTGCAGACTGGGCAAAGACACTCAAGGGTAACGGTGACGCAGTAGGCAAGATGGTAGAAAAAGGCAAGAGCCAGTTTGTTGGTCCTGAAATTAAGGGCAAAACTCTCGGCGTAATCGGTCTTGGCGCTATCGGCATTCTTGTTGCTAACTGCGCTGTTGCACTCGGTATGGATGTAATCGGATTTGATCCGTTTATGTCTGTAACAAACGCATTAAAGCTCAATCCTGCTGTTAAGCTTATGAAGAGCGGCGAAGATGTAATGGTAAACTGTGATTACCTTACAATCCATGTTCCTCTTACAGCTGACACTAAGGATATGGTTGATGCAGATATGATTGCTAAGATGAAAGACGGCGTTCGTATTCTTAATTTCAGCCGTGACGGTCTTGTAAATTCAACAGCTGTTCTTGAGGCTGTTAAGAGCGGTAAGGTTGCTAAGTATGTAACAGACTTTGCAACTGATGATATTATCGGCGAAGAGAATATCATTTGTCTTCCACATCTCGGTGCATCAACTCCCGAAAGTGAAGATAACTGCGCAATTATGGCTTGCGATGAGCTTAAAGAGTACCTCGAAAACGGTAACATCGTAAATTCTGTAAACTATCCTGCACTTTCACTTGCAAGAACAAATACAGAGAATGTTCGTTTCTGCGTAATGCACAAGAATGTACCTGAACTTCTTAAAAAGGTGCTTTCTGAGGTAAACGGCAATGTAGAAAATATGCTTTCAAAGAGCCGTGGAGACTACGCTTATGCAATTATTGATGTTGCAGACGGTAATCCTGATAACGCTGCCGCTATTGCAGCTATTGACGGTGTAATCCGTGTTCGTGCTATCTAAAAGCATAATATAATGAAGTCATAGGGCGGCAGAGCTATTCTGTCGCCTTTTTAAAGTTTTGTTTTAATGTTTGGGTAACATTAATAAATTATGGTTTCACACACAAGTTGCGAAATAATTTTTAAATTTAGGTCAAGTCTTTTTAAAGGCTTGCGGGTATGGGCAGCGCCCATAATATCTTCCGATATTACAATTTATCGGGCGCAAACAGCGAACCTGTTTGCGTGCATGCACCGAATTTGTTAAAACAGGCGACAGCACTTTATAAAAGAAATAATAAATTTTTAAATTGTATAATGAATATTTTTCCTTGTTGCTGTCGCATTTAAAGGCTAATGCCCTTGTGTTCAAGTCGCCAAACAGTCTGCTGTTTGGCTATCGTCAGATTGCGTAAGCGGAAAGTATTTGTGGGCTTTGCCCACACCCACAACCTTTGAAAAGGTTGACCAAACTTTTATAATTGTTTAACTCGTGCGCTAAACCATACTTTCCCACAATTGTTGATAAAGAATTTTTTTGAATTGAGGAATGAAAATGAGAGGAATAAAAAAATTATCTGCAATTACGCTGACTGCCGTGCTTGCATTTTCTTCTACAGTTACTGCATTTGGCGCAGAAGTAACAGAATCGGTTTCTTACAGCAAATGGGGCAGTAAAACCGTATGCGAAGCATTGGGAATAGATACTGCCGAATACTACAAATGGATTGTAAATCACGATAATGATTCAAGCAATGATTATCAGACTTACACTGTTTCTAAAAATTATGATTCATCTGTAGGTAGTGATTATTATCTCGGTACAAAATATACATCGGGCGACCATCGTACACCAAAAGGAGATACCAAAGGGTACTTTAATACAGATTTATATTCACCAAACAGCGGATATTACTGTGTAGGTTACGGCAGACAAGACGAGCTTAACGGTTCATCGTACAAGCCGCAGATGAACTGCACAGGATTTGTATGGCATATACTTTACAAGTCGCTTGCAAATACCAAGGCACAAAAGGGTCAGTCGATAAGCTATGCATACGCAAACACTCATATTCCGAGTTATTCGTATGCGGCTTATGATACGGGTCAGGATACATGGATTAATTGGGCGAGCAATAACAATATCAAGACCTATTATTTTGACGGTACAAGTGCCATTAATAATGCATTGAACAGCGGAGTGCTTGAAAAAGGCGATATTATTTTTATGCTCGGTACGGCTGACGCTCATGTTGGTATTTTTTACGGCAATAATTCAAAAAATAACAAGTTCTGGCATTCTCAATATAAAAATGTAAATACAATTACAAATATTGAACCGAGGGGTACTTGCTACGGATTGTATGTATATAAAACAGGTTGTTCAAACGGTATTGATCTTAATATTCAGCTTAACAGCACACAAAGCGGATTAAAGGGTACTTCATACGATTATTCACAGTTTGAATACACGGTTTATGCTGACTCGGCTTGTAGAAAGCCTGTCGGAAAAATTGTACCGCAGTCTGACGGATTCGGTGCATTTGGTCTGACAAGCAGTCAACAATATTCATCATCAAGTGCAGTTGCGAGGGGTGTGCCTGTTGCAAATACTTCTTATTGGTGCAAAGAAACAAAAACACCGAACGGGTATGTTGCAGACAACACGGTATATAAATTTGAAAAGTCTACATTGACATGGGGTGGTACGGAAAGATACTATGCAGGTGTAGCTGTAAATGAAAATAACCATAAATTAAGCAAAATAAACAAGACGCCTAAAATAGCACTCCGTATTCAGAATGTGTCATCTTATTCTGAATTGACCGATAATAATGAAAATTATTCACTTAGCGGTGCGGTTTATGAAGTCTATAATTCAGATAACACTTTTTGCGGTTATATGAAAACAGGCGAAGACGGCTGGGTATGCGCAACTTCAAAAGAAAAGACCGACGATGTAAATAATATTAAATGGAATGAAAGTGCGTTCGATTCAGCTCTTTATATGCCGTACGGTAATTATTACGCAAAGCAGGTTGTTGCTCCGAAAGGCTTTGAATTATTCTCTGACAGAATAATTCTTGACAATGTTTATCAATATACATGGAGCGGACTTACAGTTTATTATGCTCAAGCTGAAAATACACCGATAAAGTTGGATACTTCGACAGTAAGAGTAAATCTTACAAATGAGTTTAAAGTCCCGATAAACTGTGCGGAGTTTGAATTGTTTTCAGATGAGGAATGTCAAAATCTTATTGATACGGCAATAACGGACAATAACGGTATAGCCGAATTTGCTAAGCCGTTACAGGTTGGCACTTATTATATTAAGCAGAAAAAATCCGCTGTCGGTTATTTTTACGATTCGGCGGTAACGGAAGTTGTTGTTAAAGAAGAAAATATCGGCAGTAATACTGACATATCGTTATTTGCAAAAAGCAAGGGCGATGTAAATAAAGACGACAATATTGATATTACAGACATCACGGTAATTCAGCTGTTTGTCGCAGGCAAAAAAGCAGAGGACGGTTCGGATTTTGTTGATATAAATGATACCGTCAGCTTTGATAATGCCGATATTGACGGCAACGGAATAATAAATATCAACGATATTACTAATCTTCAGATAATAATTTCAAAGAATGCAAAGCAAAAAGAGAATTGACGACAGTATAAAATTCGGCACGATTTACACAACCGTAATAATGTTTGTAGGTCTGGCGGTAATAGAAATAATAGCTAATCCGCTTTCAAGTGCCTTTGGACTTTCTGGTGAAACACAATTGTTATGTATCGGCGCAATGCGGATTGTTTCTGTAAGTTTTATATTTGCCGGCATTAACATAGCTTTTCAGGGAATGTTTCAGGCAATTAACGGCGGAATGCAGTCGCTTATCGTTTCAGTTTGCCGTCAGCTTGTTTTTGTACTGCCACTCGCATGGGTGTTTACAATGCTTGTAAATCAGTCGATTTGCGGCGAATGGATAATTTGGCTCGCCGTACCTGTTGCAGAAATATTATCGGCTGTAATTTCTGTTGTACTTATGAAAAAACTTTATAAAAAACAAATAAACGGTTTAACGGCATAAAAATTCCCCTGCATATTTTCGTTATGCAGGGGATAAGTTTTATTATTGCTCTTTCATAAATGTAAATGAGGTTGTGTTATCGTATGAATAGGTGAGGGTTTGCCTTGCCGACTCGTAGCTCAGCTTTTCGCTGTTGCCGTTTAGTGTAGCGTCAACGCTTGTGCCGCTGAAAACATAGCTGCCTTTATATTCAATACCCGCAAGCGTTGCGGTACAACTGCCGTTTCCTTTAAAATTAAATTCAAAATATCCGTCCTTAAGCTCAAGCTCGCTGTATTGTACGGTTTCTCCGTCGATAACGGCAGATACAGGGACCCATTTTCCCTTTAACACCTCATTTTCGCTTTTATCACCGCAGCCGCTGAAAAGAAAAATTACAGCAAAAAGTGATAAGAAAACAGGTAAGGTGCGCTTTATAATAAATTTCATTGTGACACATCCCGATATTGATATAATATATATTATTTTATCATTTTTTGCGTTTTTAGTCAATTTGCGGAATGTAGAGTATTTCTAACATATTAATGTTATGAATGTGCAATTTGCAAGAATTTGTATGAATTACCGGTGACCTTTGAGCTTTGACACCGCTTTTTTCAGTTCCTGCGGTATATCGTCGGCACTTAGTGTATCGTGAATTTTGCAAGTACCTGCTTTTTGTGCGGTTTCGTAATACCAGCATTTGTAGTCTAAAACCCCGAGGGTTTCATTCAGCTTTTCCATTTGTGCAAGTACGGCATCTCTTTGCTTTCTTATTAGCTCAAGTCGCTTGTCGATTGATGCATCTCCCTCAAGAGTCCAATCTATAAAAACTTTGATGTCTTTAAGTGACATACCCGTTCTTTTAAGACATTCTATAAGCGTTAATAACTCATAATCGGAATCGTCAAAAATGCGGATACCGCCGTTTGTGCGCTTTACATTTGGCATTAAACCCTCTTTATCGTAATATCTTAAAGTTGACGGCTGCATATCAAGTCTTTTTGAAATTTCACCTATTGTGTATTGCATAGTTTTGCACCTCTTAAGTTAAAGTAAGCTATAAGTATTTTATCACCATAGATTTTTGCTGTCAATAAAGTTTTGCGTATGAAATTTACGGCAGAGTGCAATTAGTATGATTTTTTATCTCTGTATAATTGACAAATTGCAAGCAAAATGCGATAATATAAGGGTATATTTGTCGGGCAATATGCCCGAATAAATTGTAAGGAGATATGATTATGGCAAAGGAGCTTGCTAAATCCTACAAACCGTCTGAGTTTGAGGACAGAATTTATGATTTCTGGATGAAGGGCAACTACTTCCATGCAGAAGTTGACAAAGATAAAAAACCATACACAATCGTTATGCCGCCGCCAAACATTACAGGTCAGCTGCATATAGGTCACGCACTTGACCTTACACTTCAGGATACTCTCATTCGTTGGAGAAGAATGCAGGGCTATGCTGCACTTTGGCTTCCGGGTACAGACCATGCGTCTATTGCGACAGAGGCTAAAATCGTTGAGGCTATGCGCAAAGAGGGCGTTACCAAAGATGATTTAGGCAGAGAGGGTTTCCTCAAGCGTGCCTGGGAATGGAAAGAAGAGTACGGCGGAAGAATTACCCGTCAGTTCCGTAAACTCGGTTCAAGCTGTGACTGGCAGCGTGAGCGTTTTACAATGGACGAGGGTTGTTCTAAGGCAGTTAAGGAAGTTTTCGTAAAACTTTACAATAAAGGACTTATCTACCGTGGTGAGCGTATTATCAACTGGTGCCCGCATTGCTGTACATCAATTTCAGACGCTGAGGTTGACTTTGCAGAGCAGGAGGGCTTTTTCTGGCATCTCCGCTATCCGTTAAAGGACGGCAGCGGTTATGTTGAGCTTGCTACAACAAGACCTGAAACACTTTTGGGCGATACTGCGGTTGCGGTAAATCCCGATGATGAAAGATATAAAGACATTGTAGGCAAAACACTTATTCTTCCGCTTGTAGGCAGAGAAATTCCTGTTGTTGCCGATTCATATGTAGAAAAGGATTTTGGTACAGGCGTAGTTAAAATCACTCCTGCACATGACCCTAATGACTTTGAGGTTGGTTTAAGACACAACCTTGAGGTTATCAATGTTATGGACGATACTGCCCATATGAATGAAAACGCAGGCAAATATCAGGGTATGGACAGATACGAGTGCCGTGAAGCAATCGTTAAAGACCTTGAAGAGGGCGGATTCCTTGTAAAGATTGAGCCGCATACTCATAATGTAGGTACTTGCTACCGTTGTAAAACTACTGTTGAGCCGAGAGTTTCAAAGCAGTGGTTTGTAAAGATGGAACCGCTTGCAAAGCCTGCAATCAAATGCGTAAAAGAAAAGCAGACTCAGATTATTCCTGAGAGATTTGAAAAGGTATATTATCACTGGATGGAGAACATCAAGGATTGGTGTATTTCCCGTCAGCTTTGGTGGGGACACAGAATTCCTGCTTGGTATTGCGATGACTGCGGTGAGGTTATCGTAGCAAAGGAAACTCCGACAACTTGCCCTAAGTGCGGTAAAAACCATTTGCATCAGGACGAGGATACTCTCGATACATGGTTCAGCTCAGCTTTATGGCCGTTCTCAACACTCGGCTGGCCTGACAAGACTCCTGAGCTTGAGTATTTCTATCCTACAAACACACTTGTAACAGGTTATGATATTATCTTCTTCTGGGTGGCAAGAATGATATTCTCTGCTATTGAGCAGACAGGTGAACCGCCGTTCAAGACCGTATTTATGCATGGTATTGTAAGAGATGAGCTTGGCAGAAAGATGTCTAAGTCACTCGGTAACGGTCCTGACCCGATTGATGTTATCAACAGATACGGTGCCGATGCGCTAAGATTCTTGCTTGTAACGGGTAACTCACCGGGAAATGACATCAGATATTCAGAAAAGCGTATCGAGGCTTGCGCTAACTTTGCTAATAAGCTTTGGAACGCCGCTCGCTATGTTCATATGAATATTGACGATTACAATGTAGAAAACAAGCTTCCCGATACTCTTACAACAGAGGATAAGTGGATTGTTTCTAAATTCAATACAGTGGCTAAGGAAGTAAACGAAAACCTTGAAAAATTTGAGCTTGGTATTGCTGTTCAGAAAGTTTACGAGTTCATTTGGGATTGCTATTGCGACTGGTATATTGAACTTGCTAAGACAAGACTTTCGGGTGACGGCGAGGACGCTCAGAACGCAAGACAGGTACTCCTTTATGTACTTGATCAGATTTTAAGACTTCTTCACCCATTTATGCCGTATGTAACAGAAGAAATTTGGCAGACAATTCCTCACGAGGGCGAAACCGTTATGCTTGCTAAGTATCCGGAGTTCAAGGCAGAACTTGACTTCCCTGAGGATGTTGCCGAAATGGAAAGAGTTATGGACGCTATCCGTGCTATCCGTAACCGCCGCAGTGAGATGAATGTTCCTCCGTCAAAGAAAGCTAAGGTTTATGTTGCAACTAAGTTTGCAGACACATTTACTAACGGCACACCGTTTATTCAGAAACTTGCATCTGCAAATGAGGTAGAGGTTGCCGAGCACTTTGACATTGACGGTGCAGTAACGGTTGTTACCGCTGACGCAAAGATTTACATTCCGCTTAGCGAACTTGTTGACAAGGATGCAGAGCTTGCAAGACTTAACAAAGAGCTTGAGCAGGTTAAGAAAAGACTTGCACAGAGTGAGGGCAAGCTCAATAATGCAGGCTTTGTTGCAAAAGCACCTGAAGCCGTTATTGAAAAGGTAAAGGGACAGGCTGCAAAGGAAAGAGAGCAGATTGCACTCATTACAGCAGCTATTGACGCATTAAAATAAAAATTAAGGGGCAGTCTTCGCGACTGCCCTTTGTTTAAGGTGAGTTTTTGTATGGAATGGATATTTAAAAGTTTTGACGAACTTACAAATGAAGAATTATATGCTGTTTTGAAATTGAGATTTGAAGTCTTTGTAATCGAGCAGAATTGCCTTGATATTGACCCGGACGGAAAAGATAAGGTTTCTATGCACCTAATGCTTGAAGATGACGGAAAAATTATAGGTTGTGCAAGAATTTTGCCGCCAAAGGTTTCGTATGATGAGCCGTCAATCGGCAGAATTGCGCTTGATAAGTCTTACAGAGGAACAGGACTTGGCAGAGAGATTGTGCAGAAATGTATTGACTTTATTCATAACATTATGAAAATTCGTGAAATCAGAATTTCAGGTCAGGCATATTTGCTTGATTTTTATAAAAGTTTTGGCTTTGTTGTTACCAAAGGCCCGTATCTTGAGGATAAAATACCGCATTATCAAATGCTTTTAAGTTAAAAAATGCCCTTGTCTTGCGACAGGGGCATAATTTATGTGCAAATTAAAGTGTGCGATAGTAAATTACTATGTCTTCGTAATCTCCGCTTTTGAGCAAAAATCCGTTTGGAATTGTACCAAGCTCGACAAAGCCAAGTTTTTTGTAGAGATGTCGGGCAGAAAGATTTGACTTTACAACTGCGTTGAATTGTAAAATTTTAAATCCGTTTTCCTTGCCTTGAACAAGGCAATCCGAAACAAGTTTTTCACCGATATGCAAATTTCTTGCACTGCTTTTTACGGCATAGCTTGCGTTGCAAATGTGACCGCATCTGCCTACATTGTTGGGATGAAGAATGTATAAGCCTAAAATTTCGTGACTTTCGGTATTTTCCGCAACCGCACAATATGTTTGTGAACCGAAAAATTCCGCACCGCTGTTTTCGTCAAGTAAATCAAGCTGCGGAAAGGCTATTCCGTCCTCTACAACTTCGTTCCAGATTTTAACCATGGCAGGGTAATTACTTTTGACTGCTTTGCGAATATTTATTTCCATAAAATCAACCTTTTGTGCGTAATCTACTAATATTTTAGCACTTAGTTTTTCTTTGTCAATATGGATTGATTTATCGGTGTAAAAGTATTATAATAAATATTTAAGACAGTACAATTTGATTTGTAAAAAATACAGATGTTTACGGTATTAAATTAGATGCGAATAAAAATAAAAGAGGTAGTATGATGGAGTACTTAAAGAGAACCTGGGCAGAGGTATCGCTTGATGCAATTAAGCATAATTTTAATGAAATAAAAAACAAAGTCGGCGGCAGAGCAAAGATTTGTTGCGTTATAAAAGCAGACGGTTACGGTCACGGCGCCGTTGAACTGTCTAAACTCTATGAGCAGCTTGGCGCTGACTTTTTTGCCGTTTCAAATATTGACGAGGGTATAGAAATTCGTGAGGCAGGCGCAACACTTCCTATCGTAATTTTAGGATTTACTCCTGCAAATGAGGCTAAGCGACTTGCAGAATACAATATTTCTCAGGCAGTTTACAGCCTTGATTATGCAAAAATGCTTTCTAAGGCTTGTTGTGAGCAGAATGTGGTTTGCAAAATTCACATTAAAGTTGATACGGGTATGAGCAGAATAGGATTTATGTGTCAGGAATTTCCGAGAGATGATTATTCTGTCGAAGAAATTAGAACAGCCTGCACTCTCAAAAATCTTGACCTTGAGGGAATGTTTACTCATTTCTGCGTTTCAGATGAGGCAGAAGACGGCAAAGACTTTACAGAAAAGCAGTACAGCTGCTTTTCTTATGTAAGGGATAAACTTAAAGAATCGGGAATTAACATTAAGATTTGCCACTGTTCAAACAGCGGTGCTATTGAAGATTACGAGCATACATATTGCGATATGGTAAGAGCGGGTATTATACTTTACGGACTTGCTCCGTCGTATAAAATTCAGAATAATTTAAATCTTATTCCCGCAATGACTTTAAAATCAACGGTTGCATATGTAAAAAATCTTAAAAAGGGTGCTGATATTTCATACGGAAGAACATTTACCGCACCAAAGGATATGAAAATCGCCACTGTTCCGATTGGATATGCCGACGGTTTTATTCGTCAGAACGCAAAGGACGGATATATGCTTGTCAACGGTAAAAAAGCAAAAATTGTGGGCAGAATATGTATGGACCAGACTATGATTGATGTTACCGATATTGAAGATGTAAAAATCGGTGACGAGGTAGTGATTTTCGGAACAGGCGAAAACGGCGAGATGACAGCCGACGACCTTGCAAAAAATACAGATACTATTAACTACGAGGTAGTTTGCCTTGTAGGCAAGCGTGTGCCGAGAATTTATATTAAAAACGGAAAAGTAATGGATGTGATGTATAAGCTATGAGAATGCTTGTTATTGACGGAAACAGCATAGTAAACCGTGCATTTTACGGTATAAGACCGCTTACAACAAAAGACGGTCAGTTTACAAATGCAATTTACGGTTTTCTTACAATGCTTACCAAAATAAAAAATGAAGAAAACCCCGATGCGGTAGCTATTGCTTTTGACCTTAAAACTCCTACCTTTCGCCACAAGGCATATGCAGGCTACAAGGCAACAAGAAAAGGTATGCCGGAAGAACTTGCCTCACAGATGAAACCGCTCAAGGAGCTTTTACAGCTTTTGGGCTACACTCTTGTGACATGTGAGGGGTACGAAGCTGATGATATTTTGGGAACATTTGCAAAGGCTTGCGAGAAAAACGGCAACGAATGTGTGATTGCAACAGGAGATCGTGACAGCTTACAGCTTGTTTCCGATACAACAACAGTGCATCTCTGCACAAACAAGCAAGACATCAGCTATACACCCGCAAAAATTCTTGAGGATTACGGTGTTACACCAAAACAGCTTATAGAAATTAAGGCTATTCAAGGTGATTCGTCCGATAATATTCCCGGGGTAGCGGGAATCGGCCCTAAGGGTGCGGGCGATTTGATTTCACGCTTTGGCAGTGTGGAGTACATTTACAGCCATATTGAAGAGATAGATGTTAAGGACGGCATCAGAAATAAACTTAAAAATTCCGAGGAAAATGCGAAGTTAAGCCGTATGCTCGGTGAGATTTTCTGCGAAGTTCCTATCAATACAAATGTTGAGGATTACAAAGTAGAATTAAAAGATCCCGAAGAATGTGCGAGGTTTATGGCAAAGCTTGAGCTGTTCTCGCTTATCGACAAACTCGGATTAAAAGAAATGCCGACAGCGGATGAAAAGCCTGCAGCTGTGCAGAACTTTGAAGTTGTAGAAAATGCAGATGCTAATGTTCTGTATGAGAATATTAAAAAACAGGGTAAGGTATATTTTAAAACTGATTTTTCTGATATAGAAAATCCTGTTTGCAACATTCTTTTTGACGGTAAAGTTTATATTGTTAAGGATAAAGCCTTTTTTGACAAATTGCTTGCAGATGAAGATATTTTAAAATATACTCATAGCAGTAAGCCTGTGTTTGCCTATGCCGATAAAAATAATATTGAAGTTAAGGCGCTTGCGTTTGATATTGAACTTGCGGCATATCTTATTGAGCCGTCATCAAAAGATTATAGTGACGAAAATTTATGCGGCGGTTACGGAATAACGCTTCCGAAAAACGAGAAGTTTTCGGAACTTTCCCCCCTTGCCGTATATGATGTGCTTTGCGAAAAACTTAAGAAAGATATAGATACAAACGAACAGGAAAAGCTGTTGACAGATATTGAAATTCCGCTTGCAAGGGTGCTTGCCAAAATGGAAAATCTCGGCTTTGCCGTTGACAGGCAGGGCATAGAGGACTACGGCAAGATATTGCACGAACAGATAAAAAATCTTGAAAATGAGATATACACAAGCATCGGTTATGAATTTAACATAAATTCTCCGAAACAGCTTGGCAAGGCACTTTTTGAAGATTTAGGACTTCCATGTAAGAAGAAAACAAAAAGCGGTTATAGCACAAACGCAGAGGTGCTTGAAAGTTTGAGATATGAGCATCCTGCGGTTGAAATGGTGCTTTCGTACCGCACACTTGCAAAACTTTATTCAACCTATTGCGAGGGGCTGTTAAAGGTTATTGCCGAGGACGGCAGAATACACTCAAGTTTTAATCAAACCGAAACCAGAACGGGAAGAATCAGCTCAACAGAGCCTAATTTACAAAATATCCCTGTCCGTACAGAAATTGGCAGAGAATTGAGAAGGTTTTTTGCCGCAAGAGAGGGTTGGGTGCTTGTTGATGCCGACTATTCTCAAATTGAATTAAGAGTGCTTGCCCATATTTCGGGCGATAAAAATATGATAGAGGCATTCAATACAAATGCCGATATTCACACAATCACAGCCTCGCAGGTGTTTAATATGCCTGTTGAAATGGTTACTCCTACAATGCGCAGTCGTGCCAAGGCGGTAAATTTTGGTATAGTTTACGGAATCGGACCTTACTCACTTGCTAAGGATATTAAAGTAACCAATAAAGAGGCATCTAAATATATTAAAGACTACCTCGCTCATTACAGCGGTGTTGACGAATATATGAAAAATGTCGTTGAAAAAGCAAAGCGTGACGGTTATGTTGAAACAATGTTTGGCAGAAGAAGATATTTGCCTGAACTTAGCTCGGGCAAGCATATGATGAGAGCTTTTGGTGAGCGTGTGGCAAGAAATATGCCTATTCAGGGCACTGCCGCAGATATTATCAAAATCGCAATGATTAAAGTTGACGAAAGAATGAAAAAAGAGGGCTTGCAGGCAAGACTTATTTTGCAGGTGCACGATGAGTTGATTGTCGAGGCTCCCGAAAACGAAAAGGAAACAGTGGCAAAGCTGCTGCAAGAGGAAATGGAAAATGCTGTAAAGCTGTCTGTTCCGCTCACTGCCGATGCCGCTGTCGGAAGGACTTGGTATGATGCCAAAAAATAAAATTATGTTTGTATGTACGGGAAATACTTGCCGCAGTCCCATGGCTGAGGCAATATTTAACCGTTTTGCAGAGGAAAAGAACCTTGAGGTAAAGGCTGAGAGTATGGGTACAACAACCGTTACAGGTATGCCTGTTTCTGAAAATTCGGTTGAAGTCTGCAAAGAAATCGGTATTGATATTTCGGATATGCATTCTACGGCTTATTCCGATAAAAAACTTGACGAATACGATAAATTTTATTGTATGTCGGTAAGTCATAAGTTTTTTCTTATGACACAGTGCGCTGTCCCTGCCGATAAAATTGAAGTTATAAATGTTGCCGACCCGTATATGTGCGGTGTTGAGGTTTACAGACAGTGCCGAGATGAAATTTGCAGTGCCGTTAAGGAAATTTTAAAACAATATGAGAATTGAAGAAATGAAAGAAAGCCACCTTTTACAGGTGGCAGAGATTGAAAATAAATGCTTTTCTCATCCGTGGTCATTAAAAAGTCTTGAGTCTGAACTAAAAAACAACGGCTCGCATTTTTATGTAAGTATTGAGGACGATAAGGTTATCGGCTACATAGGAATGAATGTTGTTGTTGACGAAGGATACATTTTTAATGTTGCAGTTGATGAAAACGCACGAAAAAAGGGCATAGGTACGGCTTTGATAAATACTCTTGTTACCTTTGCCAAGAAAAACAGCCTGGCTTTTTTGACTCTTGAGGTAAGACAGTCCAATGAAAATGCAATAAGACTGTATTCAAACGCAGGCTTTGTTAAGGTGGGGGAGAGAAAGAATTATTATTCTGAACCTGCCGAAAACGCAATACTGATGACAAAGTATTTTTGATAAAACGAAAGGATTATTTTTATGAAGATACTTGCAATAGAGTCCTCTTGTGACGAAACCGCAGCAGCGGTTGTTGAGGACGGAAGAAAAGTTATATCCTCTGTTGTTGCCTCTCAGGTTGAGGAGCATAAACTGTATGGCGGTGTTGTTCCCGAAATTGCATCTCGCCGACACGCCGAGGCAATAGTGCCTGTTGTAAAAAACTCGCTTGAACAGGCAGAGCTTACTCTAAAAGAAATCGACGCCATTGCGGTTACATATGCTCCGGGTCTTATCGGTGCGTTGCTTGTGGGCGTTAATTTTGCAAAGGGACTTTCCCTCTCAACGGGACTTCCGCTTGTGCCTACTCATCATTTAAGATCGCATATTGCGTCTAATTATATTTCTAATCAAGAATTAAAACCGCCTTTTCTTTGTCTTGTTGTATCGGGCGGTCACAGTCATATTGTAATGGTTGAGGATTACACAAAAATGCGCATTATCGGCAAAACAAGAGATGATGCGGCAGGCGAGGCTTTTGACAAGGCGGCAAGAACTATGGGTATGCCGTATCCGGGCGGAATTGCTCTTGATAAGGTGGCAGAGGACGGAGATCCGTTTGCTTTTAAGCTGCCAAGACCAACGGTAAGCGGTTCACAGTATGATTTCAGCTTTTCGGGACTTAAAACGGCTGTAATTAATCTTATTCATAATTCGGCGCAAAAAGGCATAGAACTTAACAAAGCCGATGTTTGCGCATCTTTCAGATATGCGGTTGTTGACTGTTTAAAAACCAATTTTTTGAAAGCGGCAGAAGATTTAAAGGTTGACAAGCTGGTTATTGCAGGCGGTGTGTCGGCAAACAGACTTTTGCGCTCAACATTGCAGGACGAATGTAATAAGCGTGGACTTGCTTTTTATATGCCTGAAAAATCCCTTTGCGGTGATAATGCCGCAATGGTAGGTTCGCAGGGATATTATGAATATTTGAGCGGTAATATTGCAAGCACAGACCTTAACGCTTTTGCAACAATGAGTATAGAGCTGTAAGAAATGTGTATAAATTTGTGCCGTTTAGTATTTTATTGTTGACATTTTTTGCCCTGTAATTTATAATAGACATTAAAGCAATTATATGTATAATTTGTTTTAATGCTTATTAAAATTTGGAGGAAAATTATGGACAATTACAACAACGATTCTTGGAATAATAACCAAAATCCACAGCAAAATCAGAATACATATTCTGCACAGGACTATCAGCAGCCATACGGTTCGCAAAACTATTCCGCACAGGATTACCAACAACCATATGGGACTGACAACAATCAAAATTATCAGAATTCTTACGGCACAGGCTACAATCAAACTCCGTCTTATCAGCAGCCAAACTATAACAATATCAACAATGATGACGAGCATGTTTCTGTACTTATGTGGATTGGTATATTCTGTATCAACCTTATTCCTTGTGTGGGCAGCCTTGTTTATTTCATAATGATGTTTGTATGGGCATTTGGCAGCACACCTAAAAAGTCACTTAAAAACTTTGCAAGAGCACAGCTGATTGTACTTGCTGTTGTTGTTGTTATTTTTCTTATATTGTTTATTACTTCATTGGCAACAGGAGCTGCTATATTTAGCAGCGCAAATCGTTACAGCTATTATTAATAGCACATTTCAGAGGTGGTAAAAATAATTACTCCATATAAAACCTATCAGAAAATATTGGTGTTTTTGTTGCCGTTTGCTTCTGTCGGATTTGCGTATTTGTTTTCGCTTTTCGTTTTCAGATACATAACATTACCATCCTGCTACCTGTATGAGCTTACGGGCATTTATTGCCCCGGCTGCGGCTGTACGAGGTCGGTTTTCGCTCTCATTCATGGAGATGTTTTGTTATCATTAAGGCAAAACCCCTTGGTGATATCCTCACTTATAGTATTGTGCATACTTTATATAGAGTTTGTTTTCAGAGCATTCGGGAAAAAGCTCCGTACATTTATTCACAGCAAATACTTTTGGTGGACGGCATTCGTTATAGTAATGATATATGCAGTGCTTAGAAATATATTTCCTGTGCTTGCGCCTATTGAGTTTGCATAAAATTTAATAATCACTTAAAAAGGCAATGAAAGTTGCCTTTTTATTTTTGAAAAAATTTTAAAAAAGTGTTGACAAACGGAAAATTATGGTATATTATATAAATACAGTAATCATTACTAAAATTAAAATTTTAAATAGAAAATATGAGATTTTGAAAGGATTGAATTATTATGGCAAACAAATATGCAGGCACCCAGACAGAGAAAAACTTACTTGAGGCTTTCGCAGGCGAGTCACAGGCAAGAAATAAATATACATACTTTGCGTCTAAGGCAAAGAAAGACGGCTTTGAGCAGATTTCATCTTTATTCCTTAAAACAGCCGATAATGAAAAGGAACACGCAAAAATGTGGTTCAAGGAATTAAACGGAATCGGTAGCACAGCCGAAAACCTTGCCGCAGCCGCTGAGGGTGAAAACTACGAGTGGACAGATATGTACGAGGGATTTGCAAAGACAGCAGAGGAAGAGGGATTCCCTGAACTTGCAAAGAAATTCCGTATGGTTGGTGCAATCGAAAAAGCTCATGAGGAGCGCTATCGTGCATTGCTCCACAATGTAGAGATGCAGGAAGTTTTTGCAAAGAGCGAAGTTAAGGTATGGGAGTGCCGTAACTGCGGTCATATCGTTGTAGGCGTAAAAGCTCCGCAGGTCTGTCCTGTGTGCAATCACCCGCAAGCATATTTTGAAATTCACGCAGAGAATTATTAATTTGAGTGAATTGTGGTTTGACTTGTTTTTGTGAGCTACTGTGTAAAATTTAACTTTTAGTTTGCAAAATATAAAAGATTAAAAACCTCAACTTTGTGTGTAAAACACAATAAAAAGCAGTCAGTATTAAAACAACAATACTGACTGCTTTTGTTTTTGGTTAATTATTCGTTGGTTTTGTCGGCAGCTTTATCGGCTAAAATTCCTGTAAGCTTTTTTAATGCAATAAAGCTCTCTTCGCTTATATCGTGCTCAATTTTGCAGGAATCTTCATAGGCGGTGCTTTCGTTTACGCCGAGCGAGATCAAGAGCTCCGCAATGAAATTGTGCTTTTCAAGAATCTTTTGCGCAATCTCCATTCCGCTGTCGGTTAAGGTGATGTAACCCTCGCCGTCCATAATAATGTAATTGTTTTCTCTTAATTTTTTCATAGCAACGCTTACGCTTGGCTTAGAAAATCCGAGCAGGTTCACTATATCTATTGAACGAACGCAGCCTCGTTTTTGCTGAATTAAAAGTATAGCCTCAAGATAATCTTCTGACGATTTGTGAACTGATAATGACAATAAAAACACTCCTTGAACAATGATGAAAAATAATGTTCAATCCCAAAATACATTATGTTGATTAAATATTACAAAAACATTAAATGCTTATATATATTTATTGTAACATATTTTAGAGGGATTGTAAAGTTAATAATTATTAATATCTTTATATTTGCCAAATATTTTTTAGTACAAAATTTTACTTGCTATTTTATGGAATATATCGTAAAATTATAGACAAAGGATAGCTATTAAAATCAGCTTGATATGATATGCTTGATATGATATATAGATGAAAGGACGATTTATTATGTCACAGAATCCTGTAATTACTATTGAAATGGAGAACGGCTCTGTAATTAAAGCCGAGCTTTATCCTGAAATTGCACCAAACACAGTAAATAACTTTTTAAGCCTTGTAAATAAAGGTTTTTATGACGGACTTACTTTTCACAGAGTAATTTACGGCTTTATGATTCAGGGCGGTTGTCCTGACGGAACAGGTATGGGCGGCCCGGGTTACAGCATTAAGGGCGAATTTGCTATCAATGGTTTTGAAAATAACCTCAAGCACACAGAGGGTGTTCTCTCTATGGCTCGCTCAATGATGCCGAACTCAGCAGGCTCACAGTTCTTTATCATGCACAAGAATGCGCCTCACCTTGACGGTCAGTATGCCGCTTTCGGTAAGGTAATTGATGGTATGGATGTTGTAAACAAGATTGCTGAGTGCGACACAGACTTTGCAGACAAGCCGCTTGACGCTCAGATTATGAAAAAGGTTACAGCCGATACCTTTGGCGTTGAGTATCCCGAACCTGAAAAGTGTTAATTAAAGTTATATAATATAGAAAGGTAATTATTATGAATGTTTTGCTTACAGGCGGCGCAGGCTACATTGGTACACATACCTGCATTGAACTTATAAACGCAGGTCATACAGTAGTTGTTGCCGATAATTTTTCAAACAGCTCTCCAAAGGCTATTGAAAGAGTTGAAGAGATTACAGGTAAAAAAATTCCGCTTTATAATATTGATGTTTGTGATGTCGAGGCACTCGACAAGCTCTTTGCTGAAAATAAAATTGACGCTGTAATTCATTTTGCAGGATTAAAGGCAGTAGGCGAGAGCTGCGAGATTCCTGTTGCTTATTACAGAAATAACCTTGATTCTACACTTGCTTTGCTCGAGGTTATGAAGAAATATTCGGTAGCAAACTTTGTTTTCAGCTCATCTGCTACTGTATACGGTATTCCCGAGAGAGTTCCGCTCGTGGAAACAATGCCGACTGGCTGCACTAACCCATACGGTTGGACAAAACTTATGAACGAGCAGATTCTTACCGATGCAGCTAAGGCTGACAGCAATCTTTCGGTTGTACTTTTAAGATATTTCAATCCTATCGGCGCTCACGAAAGTGGCAGAATAGGTGAGAACCCTAACGGTATTCCAAACAACCTTATGCCATATATTACTCAGGTTGCGGCAGGCAGACTTAAAAGACTCGGCGTGTTTGGCAATGATTATCCTACTCATGACGGCACAGGCGTAAGAGATTATATCCATGTGGTAGATCTTGCAAAGGGTCATGTAAAGGCTATTGATTATGCCGAAAAGCATAAGGGCACAGAAATCTTTAATCTCGGCACAGGCACAGGTTACAGCGTTCTTGATATTGTAAAGGCTTTCAGCAAGGTAAATAATATTGAAATTCCTTATGATATAAAGCCGAGAAGAGCGGGCGATATAGCAGAATGTTATGCCGATCCGACAAAAGCATATGAAATTCTCGGTTGGAAAGCCGAAAAGACCCTTGAAGATATGTGCCGTGACTCCTGGAACTGGCAATCTCATAATATAAATGGGTACGAATGACCGAAAAAACAATCTTGTTTTTGTGCAATCAAACAAAATAACACGAATTTATAAAAATCGCTCTCCAAAATGTCAAAATCAATTGACTTTTGGGGAGTTTGTATTATATAATATAATAGCTTATAGAAGCATTACTATTAAAGGAGGAAAAAAGAAATGTTCAAAAAAGCATTAAGCCTTGTCGTTTCTCTTATGCTTATGGTAACTTCATTGTCATTTGCAGCAATTTCAGTTTCTGCTGCAGATACAACATATGTAGTTGCCGGCGCAGAAGAACTTTGCGGCGTTTTATGGAAGGGTACTCCAGAAGAAGCTCCTGCAAATGTTATGACAGACAATGGCGACGGTACTTACACAAAAGTATTTACCAATGTTCAGCCGGCATCAGGTCTTACACTTAAGGTTGTAGAAAATGGTGCTGACGGTTCACAGAACTGGATTGGCGACGCAACAGGCAATAACATTACATTTAATGTAACTGCTGCAAGTGATGTAACAGTAAAATTTGATTCTTCTACTAAAGAAATCACTGTTACAGGCGACGGCGTTCAGTTTGTAACAAATCTCGATATCGACAGCATCAATGCTGTTGGTAACGGCGACCCTGATGATGAAGCTTGGTTAAACGGTGCAGCTTGGGATCCTACAGCTAACCCTATGACAGAAGTTTCAGACAAAGTTTATGAGATTACATTCAAGAATGTAACTAAGTTCGACAACTATCAGGTTAAGTTCGCAGCTAACGGCAAGTGGACTGACAGTTGGGGCGGTGCAGTGGAAAACTTCACACCTGAATCAGGCGTAGAGTTTGACGCAGCATATAACGGAGAGAACCTTACCGTTAATGTTCCTTATGAATTTGCTGATGTAACACTCAAGCTCGACCTCACAAACTTTGATTATGCTACAAAGTTAGGTGCTAAGGCTACTGTAACAGTAACAGACACATCAACTCCGGTTGAAACAACAGAGGCTGATACAACAGTTGAGCCAACTACTGCTGCTCCTGCTACACAGGCAACAGCTGCTGCTCAGAAAGCACCTCTTACAGTAAATGCTACTTCAAATGTTTTCTCAACTGCAAAGGCTGAGTATAACAGCGAAACAAATCAGGTTACTGTAAGCTACTACCTCGACACAGATTATGACCTTGTAAACCTTGAATGGTACTTCACATATGACAGCGAAGTATTTACTGTAAACAACAAGAATAATCTTGATTCAACAGGTAAGAAACTCGGCATTATGCCACAGATTACAAGCGGTTATGTAATCAACACAAGTATACCTGGCAAGGTAAACGCTAACGCATCTGACCTTGGTCTTTACACAATTAATAAGGACATTCCTTTCGCAAAGATCGTATTGGATGTAAAGGGTACTCCTGAGAATGTTGAAACAACAGTAAACATGAATGTAAGAGTTCTTACAAAGGGTGAAATTGACTTTGATACAATGAGAGTTGATCCTGATTCAATGGTATCATATGTTTGCGATTACATCATTCATGATGCATCTTACATCAAAGCAGCTACAACAAAGCTCACAGAGTCAACATTTGTTCCATCAACAGAGTCAACAGAAGCTCCTGAAACAACAGTAGCTCCTGAGACAACAGTTCCTGAAACAACAGCTGCACCTGAAACAACAGTTCCAGAGACAACAGCTGCTCCTGAGACAACAGTTCCTGAAACAACTGCAGCTCCAGAAACAACAGTTCCAGAGACAACTGAGGCTCCAGAAACAACAGTAGCTGCAACTACAGAAGAAGTTCCTGCTGGTGCTCTTAATGTAAATGCTACTTCTAACTTATTCCCTGCATCATCTAAGGTTGTTGCAGGTGACGAAGAGTATGTAACAGTAACTTATTACTTTGAGTCAGAGAAGAATGTTCTTAACGCAGACTTCAACCTTACTTATGACCCAACAATGCTCGCTCTTGACAGTGTTATGACTCCTTACACAAACGGTGTAGTAGTAAACTCTGCAACAGCAGGCAAGGTTTATGGCAATATGTCAAGCCTTAATCTTTACAACTTCAACCAGAAGACACCATTTGTTTCAGTTGTATTCAAGAGACTTGGTCTTGGCGAAACAGATGTAAACCTCACAGTTGATAACCTTACACTCTCACTTGCAAACGCTGAAGGTGTAACAGATGAAGCCCAGGAAGAGGGCCTTGTAAGAGATGGCGTTCTTGCTGAAACATCAACAAAATATTCAGTTGAAACTGAAATTCAGGCAGGTAAAGTTACACCTGTTGTTCCAACAACAGCTGAACCAACAACAGCTCCTGCTCCTGCAGGTTCAACATATGTAGTAGCAGGTTCAGAAGAACTTTGCGGTGTTTTATGGAAGGGCAGCCCGGAAGAAGCTCCTGAAAATGTTATGACAGCTAACGGCGACGGTACATACACAAAGGTATTTACCGATGTTCAGATTGCTGATTCACTTCAGCTTAAGGTTGTAGAAAATACAGCTGATGGCGGTCAGAATTGGATCGGTGATAACGGAGACAACAATATAACCTTTAATGTTGTTGCCGCTTGTGATGTAACAGTTACATATGACAGCAATACAGGCAAAATCACTGTTTCAGGTGACGGTGTTCAGATCGTTTCTGATATTGAAATCAAAAGCATGCATGCTGTTGGTAACGGTGACCCTGATGATGAATCATGGTTAAACGGTGCAGCTTGGGATCCAACAGCTAATGAGATGGAGCAGGTTGCAGATAAGGTTTATGAGATTACATATCACAATGTAACTGCATTTGACAACTACCAGGTTAAGTTCGCAGCTAACGGCAAATGGGCTGACAGCTGGGGCGGTGCAGAAGAGAACTTCTCACCTGTATCAGGCGTTGCATTTGACGCTACATACAATGGTCAGAACCTCACTGTAAATGTACCATATGAGCTTGCTGATGTAACACTCAGAATTGACCTTTCAAACTTCAACTATGCTACAAAGCTCGGCGCAGTTGCTACAGTAACTGTAACAGAAGCTTCTCAGGTACCAACAACAGCTCCTGAAACAACAGTTCCAGAAACAACAGTTCCAGAAACAACAGTACCTGAGACAACAGTACCTGAGACAACAGTTCCAGGCACAACAGCTCCAGAGACAACTGTACCTGAAACAACAGTTCCAGGCACAACAGTTGAGCAGGACACAACAGTAGCTCCTGCAACAGGCGCAACATCAGCAACAGGTTCAACAGTTAAGCCTGGTACAGCTGATACAGCTAACAAGGGTAATAATACAACTAATAACAACGGTACAGTTAAGACAGGTAATGCATCTATGGCAGTAGCTATCCTCCTTGTACTTGTATCTGCTACTGGTGTAATTTACTTTACCCGCAAGAAGATTAAATAATCTTTTATAAGCAATAAATAAAACATAGTTTTTCGCCCTCCGTTAATTCGGAGGGCGTTTTTGCGTTTAAATTAAAATTTTGAAAATTAAGGTTCTTTACCAAAAGTTGCGTTAAATAGTGTTTAGCGAACAAAGTTTAGTTAAATAAATAGGCTCTATGTCAATAGTTGGGGTAATCCGAAAAATGAAATAGAGATATTTAACAAGTGGCAGAAAATTAAACTGTCGCTTGTTTTTGCGATTGATAGGCAAACATATGCAAAATACGATTGCGGAAACGCTTAAAGTTTCTGAAGCCATATGCATTGCGCTTTAGCACCTTGATTTTGTTGTTGCAGCCCTCTGTAAATCCATTTGTTATTGCTGTTGTGAATGAATTGAGTATGCCTGTGAGCCAATTCATCATCGTTTTTGCACACTTAACAAACTGTGGGATATCGCAGTTATAAGCCCAATTTATCCAATCTGACATCGCTTTTTTAGCCGTTTCTCTATCCTTGCAGTCGAGAATTTTCAAGAAATCCTCTTTGTAAAAATGTGCCGTACTTAATGTGGGCGAGGCGTACAGCATAATATTGACCTGTTGCTTTTGCTCGTCGGTTAATTTGTCAAATCTTTTGAGCAATAAAAATCGTGACTTTTTAAAATATCGCCGATGTGTTTTGCTGAATTTCTTTTGTTCTTCCTTTCTCACACTTTCAAATGCCCAGTTTACCTGACGAATCCAATGATACTTGTCTACGATCTGCTTTGAGTTCTTAAACCACGCCGTTGCGATGTTAGCAAAAGGTTTCCACATATCACTGACAAAATATTTGACATTTTCACGCTCTGATTTGCTGAATTTTGCAAAATATTTGGTAAGATATACTTCTGTTCGTGCAGGAAGTATATCAAGCACGACCTTTTTAACAGGATCAGTTATTATACATTGATACTTTTCGCCGCCTGTATTACCCTTGAATTCATCTATTGACAACGCTGACGGTAAGTTTTTATGACCGTAATCAACAACACCAAAAACTCTGATAATTGTGTTCACAGAAAGGTTCATTTCTCTGGCAACGCTTGTGTAAGTGACAGCATCTCTCAGCTTGTCGATGATATACGCCGAGAGCCTGTTTGTCATTCGGTGATAGCGTGGCAGAAATTTATTCTTTTCGGCAAACCTTTTACCGCAAGTACAGCGATATCTTCTTTTTTTAATATGAATGAAAACATACTTGCCAAAGGCAGGAATATCCTTGATAACCTGCTCACGATAGTCGTGTATTGTGTTTGTCAGTTTGCCACAGCAAGGACATTTGTGTTTCTTACGCTCAAGTTTGCAATGTATGTGAATAGTGTTGTGATTTTCTTCAACTTTTTCTATTGAAAGCCCTTGCAATCCTGTGAGTTTTTCTGTAAAATATTTGTAGAGCATATTTATTCCTCCGTTCTGGTTTCTTGACAATTCCATTTTAACGGATTTTCGGAAAATATGCTCTTCTTTTTTTGAAAATTTTTTTAATTAATTTTGTAGGCTCTTTCCTTACCACAACATTTAGTATAGAGCCTATCTTTTTTAGTGCACTCCCTTAGTGCACTTTTAGAGTATGGTGTAGCTACATTCCCTATCGCCTATCTATTGACTCTATCTAATTGTTTTGGTGAAAAGAAAGAACCTACAAAATAAATTTTTAACTAAATAAAAGATGCAGCTAAATTTAAAATAATCTTGAATAAATACTCTCATAACAACAACTTGTCCGAACTATCATAGGAAAATCCCACTGCTATGTGTAGCCCAAGATATTTGGGCAATCTTTACATAAAAGAATTTCAAGATTTTTTGTGTGGTGGAATTTTCTTGCCGATATAAAAAGGAATAATCGAAAATTATGTACCGCTCACTAAACTTTTAGGTTTAAAATATTAATAATGTTATGTTTGATACAGAATTTGTACTATAATAATTAGGAGGCATATACGTTGATAAAAGATTTTATTAAGAAAAAGGATGTTTCGGGAGAATTGATTAAGGAATACGAGAATAAGCTCCCTAACAAAATGATTGCCTTTTGGAAAGAATTTGGATTTGGAACATTTTATAATGGATACCTAAAATCTATAAACCCTAACGAATATAAAAGCCTGCTTGAACAATCTTATTTTTTAGGAAATGTATCAATTCCTATTTTTGCAACCGCATATGCTGATCTGATTACTTGGGAGGAAGGTCAGTATGTAGGAATTGTAAAGTATCGTTACGGTGTAAATGATGTTATATACAGTGGGTTTGATTTCTTTTTTGATGATCTTTCAGATGGCGAATTAGATGATAAGTATTTAAGTATTAAACAGTATAAAGCTGCAATAAAAAAACTTGGTACTTTAGAATATGATGAGTGTTTCGGTTATGTTCCGTTACTCGCATTAGGCGGAAAAGAGTCTGTAAATAATCTCAAAAAGGTAAAAATTCGTGAACACATAGCGTTAATTACTGAAATTTCGGGTGAAGTATAAGCGGTGAGTTAATAGATAATTCAATGTTTCTCAAATGGCTGTCGAATTTAAAACAGATTGAATACAATTTAATAAAATATTTAAACAATAGTTTAAGGAAAAATTACTATGGAAAAAATTTTTGAAGATGAATTTATGAATATACAAATTAGAATGATTTGCCTTCAACAAATGGTAGAGAGTTTGAAAGATTTTCCATAAATATTTATTTTGCAAATAGTCCAAATGAAAGAGCTATATCTTTTTTGCAATCATTTCAAGACACACTCATAGGGGATAATCTTCCTATACGAATTACTTGTGAAGTAACTGAACCTAACTACAATATAAAAGAGGATAATAATTGTTGCGAATAATGAAATTAATATATTGAATTTACTATTGCAATCTGCTTTATAGCAGGTACAATGGTATTAACAGCAACAGGACATGTAGCTGTTGAAGATATAAGAGTCGGAGATATTGTTATATCCAAAAATCCGGATACTATGGGAACAGCAAAAAATAGTTATTTAAGTATATGTACGAGAAGCTTTAAAACTTATTCATTTAGTTGTAAATGGGAAGAAATAATAACAACAGAAACACACCCATTTTATGTTAATAAGCGTGGATTTGTTGAAGTCGGAGAATTAAAAGTTGGCGACGAGTTACTTGATGTTGACAATAACATTTTTTGGATTGCGGAAAGGTTGCTACATATCGAATAAGACCTGGTGTCGAATTGAATGTAAGACAATGCCCTATAGGTCCACAGATTGATCTCGAGGCAAATAAATATCTTCCAGGAAATTCTAATTTAACTCAGTATGAATTATTTAAGGGATTAACAGGGAATCGAATGGATTATGTTGAATTTGTCAATCTGAAAAGAATTAAATGATAGGTGGATAAAGTTAATATGGAAATTAATTTTAATAGTGATAATAGGATAGTAAATTGGAAATATGAAAATAAATCATATAGTTATGTAGTTGAAGGAATTATATTTGCTACAGAAAGCAATGACATGATTTTTTTAGAAATATATGAAAATAAAACTTTTAGTTACAGATTTATTAACTTAAATGGTAAGGATATTCTTTGGTATGACGAAAATGGAAATTTAAAATTATTTGATAGTGATGGTCATTGTATAAATGAAAATAGGTATAATGAACTGAAAACTGTGAAAGTTTCTAAAGATAATATTTATCTGATGTATGAAAATAGAATAAGCGTTTTGTCCAGAAAAGGAGACGAAATAACGAAGATATCTCCGCCATTTGGATATGTTTTTTATCGCTTTATTGATGGAGAAAAATTATCTGTTATATGTCAAGGAAATAATAACACCGCTGATAAGTATGGAAGAAATGATTGGAATTTTAAATATGATTTTTTAAATAATACTTGGCATAAAGAATCTTTTGCTTATTGACTTTTCTATACAATGTCTTTTAGCAATTAGTGAAATATGTATTTGCTGAAAGATTAAGTCTTAAGCTTTATAGAATGTAGTTCAAAAAATAATATGGACCATTTGGATCATTTTTTGATGGGTTTGAAAGTGGAACTTTTGATGGTGCTGTAGGTGGTGCAATTGGCGGAGCAATTATAGGCGGACTTACATTTGTAGCAGGACCGGCATTGTCTATGGTTGGAAGTATTGGCAGAGGAGCCGGAATAGGTGCTTTGTCAAACGGTGTTTCAAATATGTGTGTTACAACCATAGACTATCTCGCAGAACACGGAAATCTTAATGGTGCTTTGGATGACATTGCTATATCAGGTTTCTCAGGTGCTCTATCTGGGGGCATTATGATGGTATTATGGGTGGCTTTCAGTTTAAAATGACCTATACTAAACTTTCTGAAGTTGAAGTAAGTCAGATTTTAAGCGACAGAGGACTTGATAATTTAGCTATTCGAGATATGATTGATTCGTTTGATGGACCAATATATGCTCGTCAGGGAAATCCAGGAGAAGTATTTACGATAACGGAATCATCTCTCGGAGATGCTTCTGGAGTTTTTGTTACAAGAGGCTCAGCTGGAACAACCCCAGCTGATAGAATTAATAATTTGGCACTTCCGCCGAACAATACTGCGGTAGTAGAAAGAACAGTTGAACTAACAAGAACACAATTACTTCTTGAAGGAAAAGTCGCAGGACAAGGTGAATGGGCTCTTATTGCTAATGACGGAATCCTACGAACCGGTGGTGGGTGGCAAGTTATTACGGATGGTCGAAAATATACAGGGGCAATAAAGTAGGTGAAATAATATGGAAAATAAATTAAAAAAGCTTTATAATTATCTTGTGGATAATAATTATACTGAGGATGCATCAAGAATTGAAGTGATTTTAGATGAATACTTACAAAATAATGAATTGTCTGATCTCTCCAAAAAAAGACTTTCAGCTATGTGTAATCCAAGATATTTGGGTAATCTCTATATTAAAGAATTATCAGATCCATATAAGTGGTGGAATTTTCTTGCTGAAATAAAGAAAAATATATAAAGATATGTACTAGATAGCTGGTACTGCTTAGGAGATTTTTGGTATGAAATTAAATAAAATGCAGTTAATGGCTGTTAATATTAGCAAAGTATTAAAGAATATATTAAATGACAGAATTTCGTCAAGTAAAATATACGATTTAGTTGATGAACCAAATCATCATAGTTTCAAAATTGGCTTTACAGCTTATAATTATTTTTATGTTGTATTTCAGTACAATCTTGATATTATTGATTGTTATATTGAAGTTGGAAATAATCTATGTATTCCGTTGATAACTGATAAGAATTGCTATTCTGATACAGTTATTGAAGATTATATTTCAAAAATAAAAGATGAACTGGAACTCAGAATACCGGATAAATATTTGAAAGCTAAAGGTTGGCTGTAATTGTTGTTGATAGTATGAGTTGAGTTACCTGATAATGTAAGTTGCCTTATAAAAAATGGATTTTTAAAGGAGATTTTTTGGTAAATGGATAGAAAAGAATTTATAAAAGAAGTCAGAAAGCTTCGAGTTCCAAGTTTTTTATTTAATTTAGATGGCGTTGGTCGTGATGATGAAAGATTTTGCCTTGTTAAGATAGGAGAAAAATGGAATGTTTATTATTCAGAAAGAGGCTGTAAAACTACAAATGAATTTTTTGACACTGAAAGCGATGCATTGAATTATATAATAAAAAGATTTTCTGAATAAAAATAAATTATAGTAACATTGATTTCTAAGGAGAATATAATGAGAACTGTGGGATTAAAATTGGAGAGTTTAGTATTTACAGCTTCTATTGCTAAAATTATACGCAAATACCAAGAACTTTCCATTTCTCAAATTAAACAGATTGTTTTAAACAATGAATATGTGTTTAAATGTGATATTATACGTGCAAACGGTATAAGGACAATTTTACATATTAAAGATGATTTATCTAAAGAAGGTATAATTAGTTATATATATGCAGACGGAAAGTTAACGAATGAAGAATATCTGAATAATCTACTTGCATCATATAAGCAAACAGAAAATCAAGTTGAGACAGAGATAAACAGAGAAGCATTATTAGAAGATGAATAGTACGCATAAAGCTTAAGTTTGAATTGTGTCTTAAATGAGGAAAAAAATGGACTTGAAATCTGGAATTATAAAAATAAACGGTGAGATTTTTGCTCCCGGATATACATTTGAAGACTTTCAAAAATCTACTTTTTTTGAAGGGCAAGATGGGGTAAGAATTATAAGATTAAATAAAACTGTACGAATTAGTGAAAACAATTTTATCACTAGTCTATTCTTTCGTAATAAAATTTTGTATATGTTATCAATGATGTGTGTTGATATTGATATTCCTTTTTCGGAAGAAATTAAACGCAAGCAGTTCCATGATGCGATTCTTGCTAAGAACGGATTAAGCCCAGAAACTTTTTTTGATTGGGGTAGCATTAAATCTGTGTACGATCCAAAAGGAAACGTTAGCAGCATTAATATAATATATAACGCTGGTAAGTAATATAAAATTAAAAGTATGTGTTTCTATGAATAATATTACATAAAGAAAAAGTTAGTGGTGCAGGTGGCTTTTTCTGACATCCAGATAAGTTTTTAAAATCGTATAGTTGGTTAATGGAAGGTTATTAATTTTTGAGGTTTTTTATAGATATGAATTTAGATGCTTTAAAAAACTATTTACACAATTGAGAGATTACTTTGAATTGCATCATGACAATTCTGTTATTAATATGCTCAAGTTAGTAAAAATACCGTGAACGTACTAGAATCGGGTGAATCTGAAGTTTTCAAATCTGAGTATGTTTTGGAATTATATAAATCGCTGTATACCGGAAGAGCTGACTTAACGGAGTATTACATTTGAGATAATGATTATAACACGAGAATGAAGTTGAATGAAGCCTTTTGAAAGAATAAGAAATGATTTGTGGAATATTATGAGGCAATACATTTAAAGCAAAATGACAGCTATTATGTGAGAGGAGGTGTCCTATGGCAACAATAACACTGTATAAAGAAAAAGTCAATGGTGTTGGCGGGCTGATTGATAATTTAATAAAATCATCAAGTAATCTTGATGTTCAGCTTGGAACACTGAAAAATACTCTTCAAGGTGTTGACAGCAGTACTTGCAATTTGCAGGATACTGTTGATAGTATCAGTTCCTCGTCAAAAAAGTGGAAAATCCAAAATCGAAGATTTAAAAAAGTTAAATAATAAGCTTAGTGAATTCATTGAAACAGCATCAAGAAAGGATTCAGCGGCAGAAGAGGAAATAAAAAAATCAAAAGAAGATTTTTACACAAAGTATTCCTATCTGAAACCTGAATGCGAAAAAAGTGTTATTGAACACATTTGTCATGAAGGTACGGTGCTTGGAAAGTTTACTATGAAGTAAGGAGAGAGTAAAATGTTTGAAATATTTAAAAAATATGTGGGCTTAAATGATGGGGTAATTAGTAATTCACCTGAGGAATTTCTGTCATCAGTTGAAGGAAAAACATTCTTAAATGGAATGTATCGTGTTTTTAATCTGTCGGAAATAGAAAAATGGTGTAAAATTGTTGTACATACTTTCCCAGCATATAAAGGTCAAATCAAGGTTTTTGCATATGATTGGCTTGGCAGAATATTTGCAGTTAAAAAATTACAGGGTACAGTACTTATGTTTGAACCGGGAACGGGTGAGGTCTTTGATATCCCGGTAACTATTGAAGATTTTCACAATGTAGAAATCGTAGAATATCATGAGGACTCGTTGGCATCAGAATTTTTTAACGAGTGGTATGAAAAACAGGAACACTATGTATTAAAACACAATGAATGTGCCGGATACAAGGTACCGTTATTCTTAAACGGGGATGATGTTGTCGATAATTTGGAGATAAGTGATATGGAAGTATATTGGGAAATAATGATGCCGTTAATTAATTTATAATGATGAGTCAAGATACTGTACAGAGCTGACTTAACGGAGTATTACATTTGAGATAATGATTATAACACGAGAATGA
>ERZ831979.566-NODE-566-length-41438-cov-6.226204_pt1 | contig 41438 bp, 69 predicted proteins | sample MGYA00519952_ERZ831979 | MGnify/ENA primary metagenome ERZ831979 (study PRJEB31850, sample SAMEA3708723) | human gut metagenome | biome: human gut; feature: human-associated habitat; material: faeces | place: China | collected 2014 ...
AAGGGCTGGATGGTTGGCAAGACCCCCATGAAAGACTGGAAAGCGGCTTGCCGAAATGCTGAGAAGTGGGAACGGTGGGGACATGCCCCTGCTGCACCTGTCGGCAAAACCGACGGCGCACGTGATGCCTGGATGGGCAAGTACATAAAGGGGGCGAAGCCATGAACGCGGGTATCTGGAAAATCGCCACGGCGAAGCTGTGCGGACAGTGCATCCGGGACATGGAGGACGAGTATATTTTTTCTCCCATGTGGCAAAGGACGCTGTGCGGGCGGTGTGAACACTGCGGAGAAACGCGAATTGTACACGTTGTGAAGTACACGATGAACAAACGAGGGCTGGAGAAAAGAGGTCTTGAAAATGGGTTTGAAAAGCGATGATCTGGCGCGGCTTAGTCCTGCGGCGCAGAAGCAGGTAATGCAGAAGATGCAGAAGCAGGGGAAGTACAAGGCGCAGAAGACGCGGCGCGGGAAGCTGACCTTCGACAGCAAGAAGGAGGCGAAGCGATACGACGCTTTGATGCTGCTGCAAAAGGCCGGGGAGATACGGGGATTGAAATTGCAGGTGCGATACTGCTTGCAAGAGGCGTACACGACGTTTGAGGGCGACCGCGTGAAAAGTATCGACTACATTGCGGACTTCGTGTACGAGCGCAGAACGGCTCCTGACAGCTACGGCCAGCGGTACTGGCTGCCGGTGGTGGAGGACGTGAAAGGGATGCGGACACGGGAGTATGCCATGAAAGCAAAGCTGTTTCGCAATCGGTACGGCTTTGCCATACGGGAGGTGTGAAGCGTGAAACAACAAATCGCATTGAACGTAGACTGCATGGAGTATATGCGGACGCTGCCCGACAAGGCGTTTGACCTCGCGGTAGTAGATCCTCCGTATAGGGGCGAAAACAAAGCACCAACAAAATGGATGCGGGATAGCATGAGCTGTAAAGGGCTGTTTCTCGGAGGAGTTCCAACAGATGCATATTTTGCAGAATTAGAGAGGGTCAGTAAGGCTCAAATCATTTTTGGCGCAAACAATTTTGGACGTCCATTCAAAGGGTTTATATCATGGGACAAAGGAGTTCGCGGGGCAGACAGGTATTCGCAATGCGAGATCGCTTCGCTATCAGATAATTTATCGACGGTTTCAACTATTGCAGAAATCCCAATTTACGGCAACTACAAAGATAAAATTCACCCCACACAGAAGCCCGTGAAGCTGTACGAATGGATATTGACGCGCTACGCCAAGGAGGGCGACAAGATCCTCGACACACACCTTGGCAGCGGGTCAAGCCGTATTGCGGCCTATAACCTCGGCTTTGACTTTGTGGGGTGCGAGATCGACCAGACATATTACGATTTGCAAGAACAACGGTTTCTGGAACATACAGCGCAGGAAAGGTTGTGGTGACAAATGGGCAAGCAACATTTGAGCCGGGACGACCGCATCTTTATGCGTGGCAAGCGCAGAGGCACGCGGGATTGGCTGCTGTACACGGCGCTGAAAATGAGAAATGTGGGCTGACTTGCCCGATAAAAACAAAAATTATGGAGGAAAAGAACATGAGTAAGAGCAACCAGAAGTACATCGTGCGGTGTGACCGCGCAGTCGTGTTTTTCGGCGAGATCAAGGAGCGCCGGGGCGATGATGTGACCATGACCAATGTGCGCAAGCTGTGGTATTGGGACGGTGCTTGCGCTGTAGAGCAGCTTGCGATGGAGGGGACAAAAAAACCGGGAAGCTGCCAGTTCACGGTGACGGTGCCGGAGATGGAGCTGATGGGCGTTATTCAGGTGCTGCCCTGTACGGAGGCTGCTGCGGCATCCATCGAGGCGGTCAAGGAGTGGAAGCGATGAACGAGGACAAGGTCAAAGCGTTTCTGAGAGTAAGCTCCGGCTCCGGCTCCGGCTCCGGCTCCGGTTCCGGCTCCGGCTCCGGCTACGGCTCCGGCGACTGCGTAAAATCATACTGCGGGGATACCGTGTACAGAATTGACGAGGTGAACACGCTGCTGCACTCTGTACGCGGCAACGTGGCAAAGGGCGAAATACTGAACAACGACCTAACACTGACACCTTGCTATGTGGTTAAGCAGGACAACTGCTTTGCGCACGGGGAAACGCTGCGGGAGGCAATGAACGCTCTGCGAGACAAGCTGTTCGAGGATATGCCGGAGGATGAGCGTATTGCGGCGTTCCTGAAAGAGACGGATCGGGAGAATGCGTATCCCACCGCGTATTTCTACGACTGGCATCATAGACTGACGGGCTCCTGCGACATGGGGCGGCGGCAGTTTGCTGAAGACCACGGCGTTGATCTGGACAACGGCACCATGACGCTGCGGGAGTTTCTGGAGCTGACGAAGAACGCCTACGGCAGGGACGTGATACGCAAGGTGATAGAGGAGTTGGGATGGTAAAACAACATTTGAGCCGGGACGACCAGATCTTTATGCGGGGCAAGTTGCAGGGAACGCGGGAGAACATGGACATGGTAGCGATGGTGCTGATCGACAAATGCGGCTGGCACGTCCTTGAGGAGACAGAGGACAGCCGGGATACCAACAGCATCGCGTACCTGTACGAGTGCCTGGAAAAACTGGCGGAGGAGATCAACGAAGGCCGCATCAAGCGCAAGCACATCAAGGACGTGCTGAAGGACGAGTGCGGCGTGGTGTTTGGAGATTGAGATGAAAGTTTTATGTGCGTGTGAAGAAAGCCAAGAGGTGTGCAAGGCGTTTCGCGAGTTGGGACATGAGGCTTATTCCTGCGACATTCAGGAGCCGTCTGACGGACATCCGGAGTGGCACATTCTGTGCGATGTGTTAAAGGTAATCGAGGGGGGACAAGTGACCACAATGGACGGGCAGACGCATGATGTGGGGCGGTGGGATATGATTATCGCTTTCCCTCCGTGTACCAAAACGAGCAATGCCGGGGCAAGACACTTGTATAAAGGCGGCAGGTTAAATCTTCGCCGCTACTATGAAGGGATTTGCGGCAAAGCGTTGTTTTTGGCAATATGGGCAGCCGACTGTGACAAGGTTATAATTGAAAATCCGACACCAAGTAAAGTATTTGAGTATCCAGAACCGACGCAGGCAATTCAGCCATATCAATATGGACACGAGTTTACAAAAAAGACTTTGCTGTGGGAGCGCGGGGTAAAGCCTTTGATGCCGACAAATGTTGTAAAACCGACGGCGACATGGTGCCCAAGCGGCAGTTACAGCCACAAGCATGGCGAACAGCACAAGGGTATGTTTACCACGGATAGAGCAAAAAACAGGGCAAAAACATTTCCTGGAGTTGCCAAAGCAATGGCGGAGCAATGGGGCGGAGATGTGAGAGGAGGAATGACATGACAAAGAAAATTCTTGATGCCACCTGCGGATCTCGGACGATATGGTTTAACAAAAGCCATCCTGCCGCAATCTACTGCGATGCGAGGGACGAGGAATATACGGGTATTTGGAAGAGCACAAACCGCAATTCTGAACGAACCTGCATCGTGCATCCTGACGTGCTGTGCGACTTCACAGATCTGCCGTTCCCTGATAATTCTTTTGCGCTGGTCGTATTCGACCCGCCGCACCTGCGCCGCGTTGGAGAAAATGCGTGGATGCGGAAGAAGTACGGACAGCTCGGCGAGAACTGGCGCGAAATGCTGCATGACGGATTTCAAGAGTGTATGCGCGTATTGAAGCCTGACGGCGTACTGATTTTCAAATGGGCTGAAACTCAGATACCAGCCGCAGATGTGTGGGCAGCAATCGGAGAACGCCCGCTTTTCGGGCATCATAGCGGAAAGAAGTCACAGACATTTTGGGGATGTTTTATGAAATTTGTAGGGGAGGAATGACATGACAAGGGACGAGATCGTGACCGCACTGCGGTGCTGTGTTAGCGTAGCCCCGGATTGCTGCAAAACCTGCCCTGCTGCGCGGGAAGATGGGTGCGAGGACGCCATTAAGGTTTATGCCGCTGATTTGATCGAGAACCAGCAGCGGCACATAGAGGCACTGATGAAAGCCAACGACAGCCTGAAGGACGCCATTGCGCGGCGTGACAAGCAGATAGAGGACATGAAGCAGGGGATGGCGCAGCTGGCAAAGGCTGTGGCGGTGAAGGAGGAAAACGATGGAGCGACTGACAAAGCGTTTGGATGATGGGCAGGCAGTTATGCGATGCGAGGACTGTAAGGCAAGTTGGATGAAAAAGCACGGGAAACCTATGGAAGAATGCACGGCGATGTATTGCCGGAATATGTGCAAAGATCGCGTTGCCGCATACGAAGATACCGACTACACTCCGGAGGAGATCGCAAAGCTGCAAGGCGACCTGATAATGAGCAATGCGGAACTGCTGAAAACACGGGAAGAACTCAAGAAGCATTACAACAGAATTTCGCAGTTGGATGGTGCCAATAGTAGCTTGATGGCCGCAAACGAGAAACTGGCGGCAGACCGGAAAGCCCTTATCAACGAGCTGTGCCAATACTGCGGGAAGTTCAAACAAGCACACGAGGGCGCCTGTGACGGGTGCAGATGGAGGGAAATGTGATGGACAGCAAGCAAATCGTCATGCAGTTAGCCAATGATGTTATCAGGTACTTAAACGCCTGTGCCGATGAGGACTTTGTGGAAGGCGTTTTGGAGCGCATCAATGACGGCGTGGAGTTTGGCGAGGACGAGATTGGGGAGGTGGAGTGATGGAAAATTTGTTGCAAGACATCGCCAGCGGGCTGTGGATCGTGTTGGGCGTGTACTGTTTCTTCGGACTGAGAAAGTGGAACAGGCGGTTCAGCGAGTTGTATGACGAACTGAAAGGGGAGGTGGAGTGATGGAGAAGAATAATTGCTTGCGTTGTAATTTTCGCCATAAGGACAACGGGAACTGTACTGCGGTCGGCGGCTTCTGCACGGCGGTTCCGGGTGCCCACTGCCCGTTACTGCGTCAGTATTTAGACACGGGGCTGACGCCGGAGGAAATCGACATGGATCACGAAGCCGCAGAGACGCTTCGCCAACTGTGCCGAGGCTGCGATCTTGACCGGTTGGAGAAACTGGCCGAGGCCGACAAGGACGGTCGGCTGGTGGCGCTGCCGTGCAAGGTGGGCGATTTTGTGTACGGATTCCACAATGGGAAGACCATATTGCCGATGGTGGCAAAATGGTTTGAAACGAACTATGACGGATGGTCTGTTGCAGTACAACATGTTCCGATGGCACCACGGTTTTATCGGTTTTCTGATTTTGGCAAGACGGCATTCCTGACCCGCGAGGAGGCGGAGAAAGCACTGGAGGCGATAAAAAATGGCTGACAACATGGACGACTATTGGAGCAACGAAATCAAATCGTATGATGGTCAGTGGCATACCGGCCCTGATGATAAGCACGATTTGTGGAAGTGGAGAGAGTTTGTGAAGATGTCAAGAATTTTGAACGCCGAGATTAAATGCAAGGCAAGAATGGGGGGCTGACAATGGCTGAATAAATTGAGCGTGAGGCGCTGCGCGAGATTTTAGATGGCTGGCGCGATGCTCATGCTGACGTTGATGACGTACACGGTTGCGGCTTGCTGGAAGATGTGATATGCGAGGTAGACGCACAGACCGCCGCCGACGTGGCCCAGGTGGTGCATGGGGTGTGGGTGTGTGTGAATAAAATAGACCCTATTAGTGGATATAGGTGCTCGAAGTGCAGGCGTAGAGTGGGGTTTGACCTCACTCCTTATTGCCCCAACTGCGGCGCGAAGATGGACGGAGGTGACAACGATGCGGCTAATTGATAGTGACGCTCTATAGAAACGGCTTGATAACGAGCCGTGGTTTGATAATGCAGATAGAGACGAGATTGCTTTGCCCATTGTGAGCGCGGCGCCCACCGTAGACGCAGAGGTCGTGGTGCGGTGCAAGGACTGCTTTCAATCAGTGGTGATCGGAAATGTCCTGCACTGCACCTATTGGAGAAAGAACACGGACGAAAACGGATATTGCCACGAGGGAGGATAAGCCAATGGCTGAGATATCTCTTGAAGAACTTGGGCAAGGTGTCATTATGGAGGGCACAAAGCCAGACGGAGAAAGATACAGATACAGCATACCGACATGGCCCCCTGGTGATGGTGGACCGGGGTATAGAGGGCACGAACTTGAGATAGACGTATTCTATGGAGGCGGAGGCGGCGATGCAAAAGGGTGACACGATCAAGGCGCGGTTTATGACGCTGCCGAGCGAGTACCCCGGATCCGGTGCCAACGATGAAAAGCGGTTCCCTGCCCGCAAAGGCACGGTGGTGTATGTGCATCCGAAGGGGCGGTACATTGTGGCGGAGTGTAAGGGCGTGCGGGAGACATTCTTCCCGGAGGAGGTTGTAGGGTGAAAGAGCAGACGGTCGAATATCTGAGACTATATTTTGAGTGCGGCTGGCGTATGAGCGCGATTGCGAGGCATTTTGGAGTAAGTACATCTACCGTATCTCGCTGTATATCCAGAGCAGAAAGGCGCGAGTGCCCGTTTGCTAAAAGCTGCCGCTATTGCCCGCTGAAAGAATGTGCGATAAAAGAAGAGTACGCGCCATACGTGAACGCAGAAATTAAGTGATGTTGCACAACGAAATGCAACAATAAGAAAAGATGTGATAACGTGGGGGTGCAGGGACAAACTCTGCATCTCCATCCTTTTTTCTTTTCCCCCTTCTTTTCCTGATGGGCGGGGCTTCGGCTCCGCCCGGAGGGAGCAATATGCCGCACGCACGAAGCAGCCCACGATTAGGGCCGGGAGGTCGCACCTTCCATGCGGCACCAAAAGCGGAGGACACTGCCGCTGGGCAATGGCATAACGACGCCTTGAAAGTGTGCCGATGCGCTGGCAGACCGCTGCATGGGATGCGTCCCAAATAGTCTGCTTACCAAAAACAGGACTTCCCGCACCTCTTGGCAATGTGTCCCAGGGAAGACATAAAATACAGGTGAGGCGAAAGCCGGGTACATACGTGCCAATGACAAAGGCCAGTGGTGGGAGGCCGGTGCGTCAGACAAAGGAGGCCACATGGAAGTAAAAAACAAGCGGCTGTCGGATATTATGCCGTATGCTGCAAATGCCAAGAAGCACGACAGACGGCAAATCAACAATGTGGCCGAAAGCATTAAACAGTACGGGTTCGTGCAGCCGATTGTGATTGACCGAGATGGAGTTATCGTCATTGGGCATTGCAGAGCGTTGGCTGCTCAGAAATTGGGCATGGAAGAAGTGCCTTGCGTCTGCGTGGACGATCTGACACCGGAGCAGGTGAACGCCCTGCGGCTGGTGGATAACAAGAGCAACGAGAGCGATTGGGACTTTGACCTGCTGGCTGATGAACTGCCTGGGCTGGATTTGTCGGCGTTTGACTTTGATTGGGGGCTGCGTGATGAACTCGACACGTCAGTTGTAGAGGACAACTACAATCCTGTTTTACCAGAAGAGCCGAAGAGCAAACTTGGCGATGTGTACCAACTCGGGGACAATCGCCTTATGTGCGGGGATAGTACGTCCTTGGCGGATGTACAGAAGCTCGTGGGGGGGGGCACAAATGGATTTGCTGCTCACAGACCCTCCGTACAATGTGGACTATCAGGGCACCGCCGGGAAGATTAAGAACGACAAAATGGAGGATACGGCATTCAGACGGTTTCTTACGGATGCATTCTCCAATGCGGCGATGGTTATGAAACCAGGTGCACCGTTCTACATCTGGCACGCAGACAGCGAGGGGTATAACTTCCGAGGCGCGTGCAGAGATGCGATGCTGCGTGTCCGGCAGTGCCTGATCTGGGTGAAGAACTCCCTTGTGATAGGGAGACAGGATTTCCAGTGGAAACATGAGCCTTGCCTGTATGGTGAGAGCGAGATTGAAGAGGAAGCGCACGAACCTTGCCTGTACGGCTGGACGGAAGGGAAGAAGCATTATTTCTTTAAGAACCGCAGGCAGACAACCGTGTTGAATTTTGATAAGCCTGTCAAATCTGCGGAGCATCCGACCATGAAGCCGATTAAGCTGTTTGATTACCAGATGCAGTGCTCCAGTAAGCCGGGTGAGAATGTGCTTGACCTGTTCGCCGGGTCCGGCACAACGATTATGGCAGCGGAGCAGAATGGCAGACACGCTTTCTGCATGGAGTATGATCCGAAGTATGCCGATGTCATTGTTGACCGGTGGGAGAAGTTTACGGGGAAGAAAGCGGTGTTGCTAAATGACGATTGAAGAAGCACAGGAGATTATTGCCAAAACCAGCAGCCCGTATTTGAAGCGGGACATGGAGAAGTTTATTAAACGCCAACGCAGAAAGGAGGGCGTGTATGGCAAGAACAGGACGTCCTCGGAAAGAGATAAACGAGAAGCTGTTTGAAAACCTATGCGCTATCCAGTGCACAGAGAAAGAGATATGCTCAGTGCTGGAATGCTGCGAGGACACATTAAACGCTTGGTGCAAGAGAACGTATAAAATGACTTTCTCGGACGCATATAAAAACAAGAGCCAGCTTGGGAAATCAAGCCTGCGGCGGGCGCAGTTCAGGTTGGCTGAAAAGAACGCGACAATGGCGATTTGGCTTGGCAAGCAGTACCTCGACCAGAAGGATATTGTGGAGCAGAACATCAACACAGATGGTGTCAAGGTGATAATTGATGTCTGACATCCGCCTGTCTGAAAAAATCGGTTCTGCGTTCTACGATGTGGCGCATGACGTGTTTGTGCACGGTCACACGCACTACGATTTTAGCGGCGGGCGCGGTTCGTTGAAGTCCTCCACGGTGTCTGTACTCGTCCCCCTGCTGCTGATAAACAATCCGGGTACACATGCGCTTGTGCTGCGTAAGGTGGCAAATACCATTCGTGACAGCGTATACGCGCAGTATATCTGGGCAATCGGTGAACTGGGGATGGCGGCGTATTGGGAAGCAAAGGTTTCCCCGATGGAGCTGATCTACAAGCCTACCGGGCAGAAGATCATGTTTCGTGGTGCTGACGATCCCATGAAGATCAAGTCTATCAAGGTGCCGTTTGGCTATATCGCCGTGACGCACTTTGAAGAAAAAGACCAGTTTGCCGGTCGCGCAGAAATCCGAAACATTTTGCAGTCCACCATGCGCGGCGGCTCAAAGTATTGGAACTTTGAGAGCTATAACCCGCCGATCAGCCGCGATAACTGGGCAAATAAAGACAGTTTGGAAGAACGCGCGGACAGGCTTTGTCACAAGTCAACGTATCTGCAAGCACCTCCTGAATGGTTGGGCGAGCAGTTTCTTGCAGAAGCGGAACATCTCAAGGCCACGGACGAGAGAGCGTACCAGCATGAGTATTTAGGTATTCCTGTGGGTACGGGCGGCAATGTGTTCGAGAATTTGGAACTGCGGGAGATCACCGACGAGGAAATCAGCCACTTTGATAGGATTTATCAGGGCGTGGACTTCGGGTTTTACCCGGATGCTTTCGCTTTCCTGCGGATGGCATACGACAGCGCAAGAAACACGCTTTATTTTCTTGACGAGTATTATTGCCACAAGAAAAGCAACACGGAAACGGCGCAATGGATACTCGACAAGGGATATACCGACGCATACATCATCTGCGATAGCGCAGAGCCTAAAAGCGTAGCTGACTTTCGTGCTATGGGGCTGCCCGCGAAAGGGGCAGCCAAAGGGCCGGGGTCTTTGGATTACTCGATGAAGTATCTTGCGCGGCGCTCCAAGATCGTTATTGACCGGAGAAGAACCCCTCACGCTTGCAAGGAGTTCGTGGCTTATGAATATGAGCGGAATAAAGACGGCGATATTATCAGCGGATACCCGGATGCAAACGATCACTGCATCTCTGCGGCCCGCTATGGGCTGGAGCCGCTATATCGCAGAATGGGAGTTATCGCATGAGCAATGCAGTCATTCTAAAACTGAATGAGTTAGGCTATTCCACCATCCCCGAAGCGTTTTACAGCAAGGTGGCGGAATGGAAAAGCTGGTATCAGGGAAACGTAAAAGGCTTCCACAGTTACCGCGTCCGAAACGGTGAGAGCATGGTCAACTGCAAGCGGTATTCCCTCGGCATGGGGAAGAAACTGTGCGAGGACTGGGCAAACCTGTTGATGAACGAGAAAGTCCAGATCACCCTTGAAGGGCAGAAGGAACAGGAGTTCATCGACCGCGTTTTGACCGAAAACAATTTCACGGTCAAGGCAAACGAGATGCAGGAAATGAAGTCCGCGCTCGGTACGGTGGCATATATCCCCCGCGTTATTGGCCAGGAGATCAGCGAAGGTGGCGAGATCGTACCCGGTAATGCTTCCGGCATCATTCTGGACTATGTGACTATTGAGAACATTTACCCGCTGGCATGGCAGAACGGCTTTATCAGCGAGTGCGCGTTTTCTTCTGTGGTCACGCGTAACGGGCATGATTACCTGTATCTTCAAATCCACCACAAGGACGATGGCGGAAGCTATATCATCGACAACCGCATTTATCGTTATGATAACAAGATGCTGTCTGACGAGCAGCTTGCTAACGTCAAGGGCTTTGAGAATATCCCGCCTGTGGTGCATACCGGCAGCGACAAGAGGCAGTTTGTTATTGACAGGCTTAACATTGCCAACAATTTCAACTATCTGCTTCCGACTGGCATTGCAGTGTATGCAAACGCTATTGACGTGCTACAAGGCGCGGATATTGCCTATGACAGCTATGTAAACGAGTTCATGCTTGGGAAAAAGCGTATCATGGTCAAGCCCTCTGCGGCAAAGTACCTTGACGGTGAGCCGGTATTCGACCCGTCCGACGTGGTGTTTTATGCGATGCCGGAGGATGTGAGCGACGGCGCGGTCATTACCCCCATTGATATGACACTTCGGACAGCGGAGCACAACACGGGCATTCAAGATCAGCTCAACATTTTGTCCAGCAAGTGCGGCTTTGGAGAAACTTACTATCGTTTTGACGGTGGCAGCGTGGCAACTGCCACACAGGTCATCAGCGAAAACTCCACCATGTTCCGCACGATCAAAAAGCATGAGATTGTGCTCGAGCAGGCGCTTGTGGAGCTGTGCCGCATCCTGCTCCGGCTGGGCAACACGGCCATGAATGCTGGGCTGAATGAGGACGTTGAAATCTCCATCGACTTTGATGACAGCATCATTGAGGACAAGCAAACCGACTTTTCCCGCGATATGCAGCTTCTCAGCGCTGGCATTATGAATGACTGGGAGTTCCGGATGAAGTGGATGAACGAGGACGAGGCGACCGCAAAGGCGGCGCTGCCAAAGATGCAGGACATGACCACGGAGCAGCAGAACGAAGTGGAGTGAGGTGACGGGCAGTGCCGAAATACCCATTCTCCCCTCCTGTTTTGGATGCCATGCCGGAAGAGCTGGCGGAGTTGTACCGAGGCCTTGAGGACACCCTGCTGATGGAGATATGTTCCCGGCTGAAGCTGCGGGACGAGCTGAACGAGGTCACGGTGCAGGACATCAAGGCGCTGCGGTCACACGGCATGGATCTGAAAGAGATTGAGAAAGCCATACGACAGACTACCGGCATCAGCGAGAAAAAGCTGAACGAGCTGATAGACGATGTGGTGGAGCGCAACCAAAAGTATTACACCGAGGTCATAGACCTTGCCCGTGTAACACAGCCTGACGTGCTGGTGGATGCAACCACCATTGACGCCATCAAACGGCAGACGCAGGATGCGTTCCGCAACATCACCGCTTCGATGGGGTTTTTGGTAGACGCAGGGCGGACGATGCTGCCCCCCGCAAAGGCGTACCAGTGGGCTTTAGATGTCGCTACGTTGAAAGTAGAAAGCGGGTCTATTTCTTATGGGCAAGCCATCAAAGATGCCGTTAGGGCGCTTGCAAGCGGCGGCCTGCGCGTGGTGGACTATGGGAGCGGACACCGTGACCATGCAGACGTAGCTGCCCGCCGTGCCGTAATGACTGGCGTATCGCAGTTGTGCAGTAAGTACACGGAGCAAGCAGCGGAATACCTGGAAACGCCGTATTATGAAGTATCTGCCCACGCTGGAGCGCGTGATGTACCGGGGCGGTTGCCGTGGTCATCGCACAAGGAGTGGCAAGGCAAAGTGTATTCCACCCGTAGCGGCGACATCTACCCAAACATCTACGAGGTCTGCGGTCTGGGTGCCGTGGATGGTCTGGAAGGAGCCAACTGCCGGCACCGCCGCAACGTTTGGGTGGAGGGCGTAAGTGAGCGCACATACACTGACAAACAGCTTGCCCACATCGACGATGGTTTGGGCTGTACGTTTGAGGGCAAGACCTACACGGCATACGAAGCCACGCAGGAGCAGCGCAAGGTGGAGCGCACCATACGCAAGCTAAAACGCGAAAAAGCGGCTTACAGTGCCGCAGGGCTGACAGACGAAGAACAGGCGGTCAATATCAAGCTGCAAAGGCTAAACGCCAAGTACAAGGCGTTCAGCGCGGCGGCGGGGCTGCCGGAGCAGCGGGAAAGGGTGAAGGTGCTGTATTGAACTTTGACGAAGCCATCAAAACCGTGCAAGCCATCCTAAAGCGCGGCAACGATGCAGAGATACGTAGAAAAGGCGATGGGTATATCGTCTTGGAGGTCAAAAAGACAATCAAATACACTTCCGCGTAATTGGGCGCGGGAAAGGGCAATAGGAGCCAGCTACCGAGGATTTTTCGGTGGGTGGCTCTTTTGTTTTATCAAAATTGTCCGACAGGACGTTAAACAAGGAGATTTACATGGCAGACGAAACCAACGTGCAGGGCACGGAAAACACTGCTCACGAGCAGGAAAAAACGTTCACGCAAGCCGACGTTGACAAGATGATCCAGACACGGCTTGACCGGGAACGGAGAAAGTACCCCAGCGATGACGAGTTGACCGCGTATCGCACATGGAAAGACAGCCAGCAGACCGAGCAGGAGCGGCAGGCAAAGCGGGACAAGGAATTTGCAGATAACAAGTCCGCCCTGACCGCCGCGCAGGCCGAAGTGCAGCAACTCAAGCGCGAGAAGTATGTGCTTTCCAAGGGGCTGACCGGCGAGGAAGCGGAGTTTATCTCTTTCAAGGCCGAAAAGATGGTGGATGACAAGACCACCTTTGAGCAGGCCGTGGATAAACTCACCGAAAACCGGCAGAAGGTCAAATTTGATTGGACTGCCCCAGCTGGCGGCGGCAGCGAAAAGAACAATGTCAATGCCGCGATGAACTCTCTTATTCGCGGCGCGCTCAAGTAAGAAAGGAAGATTTAACACATGGCAAACATTATCGACAGAAACGCACTTTCCGGCCTTATCCCGGAACCCGTAACTCGCGAAATCATGCAGGGCGCTATCGCCGAATCTGCCGTCCTGCGCATGGGTCGTAGACTGGCGAATATGTCCAGCAAGACCCAGACCATCAACGTGCTGGACGCCCTGCCCTCCGCATACTTCGTGAACGGCGAGGCTACCGACAGCGGCGCTGGCGAGGCGTTCAAGCAGACCACGAAGATGGCGTGGGACAAGAAGAAACTATACGCAGAGGAAATCGCCGTCATCGTGCCCATTCCCGAGGCCGCTCTGGACGATGCCGACTACGACATCTGGGGCGAGGTCAAGCCCCGTTTGACGGAGGCTTTCGGCAAGGTCATCGACGCTGCTATCCTGTTCGGCACCAACAAGCCCAGCACTTGGCGCACCGGCGTTGTGCCCGCTGCTATCGCTGCCGGTAACGGCGTGCCCGTCGGCACCAGCGTGTTTGACGACATCATGGGCGAGAATGGCCTGATCTCCAAGGTTGAGCTGGACGGCTTCAACCCCAACGGCGTGATGTCCGCTATCCAGATGCGCGGTAAGCTGCGCGGCCTGAAAGACACCACCGGTCAGCCCATCTTCAAGTCCGATATGCAGGGTGCCACCCGTTACGGTCTGGACGGAATGGATATGTACTTCCCGATGAACGGCGCGTTTGACCCCAATCAGGCGCAGATGATCGTCGGCGATTGGAGCCAGCTGGTGTACGCCATTCGCCAGGACATGACCTTCAAGATCTTCACCGAGGGTGTTATCCAGGACCCCACCACGAAGGCTATCACCTACAACCTCATGCAGAACGATATGGTCGCGCTGCGTGCGGTCATGCGTCTCGGCTGGGAGATCGCGAACCCCATCAACGCGTACAATGCAGAAAAGACAAATCCGTTCCCGTTCTCCGTTTACGGCAAGGGCGGCGCCATTTCTACCGTCGCCGTGACCCCTGCTACCGCCACCGTAAAGAAGGGCGAGAGCAAGCTGTTTACGGCCAAGGTTGACGGCGAGGGCATTATCAACAGTGGGGTCGAATGGTCTCAGGACGGGACGAAGAGCAATATCAGCGATGAGGGCGTTCTGACCGTTTCCGCTACCGAAACCAAGAGCAGCATCACCGTTACCGCAAAGTCCAAGCAGGACGGAACGAAGACCGGCACGGCCACCGTTACCGTCTCTGGCTAAATTGAAAGGAGCTGGCTCACATGACATACGCTGATTACGACTATTACTCCGGAACCTATTTGGGCACCGTGAGCGAAGGAGATTTTCCGCGTCTGGCTGTCCGGGCCAGCTCCTTCCTCGATTACTACACGCAGAACCGGGCAAAAGATAACGCCGATATGGACGCTGTAAAAATGTGCTGCTGTGCACTTGTGGACAAGTATCAGCTGATCGAAGCCGCGCAGCAGCTTGCCGCAACCAAATTGACAAACGCGGCGACCGGCGATGACGTGAAAAGCGAAACGGTAGGCGGGTACTCCCGGACGCTGGCCAGCGGAGGCGAAGCTGCTGCGTCCGCACTAAGCGCTACGGACAGTGCGAAGAAACTGCTGGCGGCGACCTGTAACGAGTATCTGGCGCATACCGGTCTACTGTATCGGGGAGGGGGGTGCTGTGGTTGTACGCGCCCCACACTATAACGGTCTACAACGCCGTGCAGGAGACTGACCCGGCGACCTTTGAGGAAATTACAAAGCTGTATGTGACCATCCTGCGCGGCGTTATGCTGCAAGCCAGCAAGGCGGTAAACGTCCGAGAAAGCGGACTTGAGAGCGCGGACGCAGTAAACCTGTACATTCCGTTTTCCGTGAAAGCGGTGGACGGCACGACAGGCAAGTCCAAAACTTACGCGCCCCCGCAGGCGTTTCTTGCGGCGGCGGACAAGTCCGGGCTGTGGACGCTGTCTGTGAACGGTAACGGCGGTCTGACGTTCTTTGTAAAAGGAGAGTTTGTCACAGACAAAGAGGACGTGGCTATGGCACAGGACGGCTGCTACAACGTGACCAAAGTGGATGAGAAAGATTTTGGCAGCGTGGATATGCAGCATTGGGAAGTCGGAGGGGCATAAGATGTCGCTCAAGTTCTCTGTTGACGTGTCCGGCATGGACGAGGTAAAGCGGCAGCTTGCAAGGGCCTGTAGCCGCGCTGAAAGCGTTTTAGCGCAACAGGTGATGAAAGATACCACCCCCTTTGTGCCTGCGCTTACAGGCTCTCTGACGCAGAGAACACGGGTGGTCGGTAACGAGGTCATTTACCCTGGACCATACGCCCGGTTTCTGTACTACGGTAAGGTGATGGTAGACCCGGCGACAGGCAGCACATACGCCCCAAAGGGCGGGCACAAAGTGACAACAGACCGAAATCTTGTATTTAACACAACGATGCATCCGCAGGCACAAGCACATTGGTTTGACGCTTCCAAAGCGCAGAACATGGAGAAGTGGGTGCGGGTGGCAGATAAGGCGGTGAAGAAATTTGGAAAAGATTAAAAAGGCCGTATCGGCGGCAGAGGAAGATCAGGTATCGCGAAAGCTGCTTGTGTGGCTGAACACATACCCGGAGTTGCCAGTCGACCTGATCCGCTTTGAGTTTCTTCCCGCCGACACTTCCGCTATGGCGATGTCGACCATTCAGGCGGCTTACATCGTGCGGAAGTATATCACCGGCGGCTATGTGGCGGAGTATCAGTTCAAGATAATCTACCGAGTGAAGCCGGGGAACAGCAACGACAAACGGCTCAAGGCTGACGAATTGTTGAACGCTATCGGGGATTGGGCAAATGGTCAGAAGCCCGACATTGGCGATGACAAGCGCGTTATCAGCATGGAGCCGACCACGCGATCTTCCCTGTTTGCCATGTATGAAAACGGGGACGAAGATCACCAAATCCTTATGAAAATGAATTACGAGGTGAATGTATAATGGCAGATTTGGAATTCAACACCACAACGGGCCAGACCATTGACCGCGAACTGCTCATTGCGTACCTGAACACCGGCAGCGCATCCGCGCCTGTGTGGAGCGCTATCGGTAAGCGCGTTGAGGACAGCAGCGAGGAAATGGATTGGAGCACCGACACCAAGCAGGACATTCTGGGCCACACCTTTACGGCCATGAAAAAGCCCACCATCACGCAGACCTTTGACCCCATTCCCTTGGATGCGGGCGACGCTGCGGCGGTGAAAATGTGGAACTTGGCCGTCAAAGACCAGGACGCACAGGCGCTGGCAAATCAGGACATGATGATCGGCCACTTCTACGCCACCAGCGGCGAGGCGATGTTTGCGGAGCGCTACGACGCTTGCGCTATTGCCATCACCGGCATCGGCGGCGAGGGCGGCGGCACCCTGAACATTACCAGCGAAATTACTTATGGTGGCACTCGCACCGTGGGTACCGTAAAGAAAGGCACCAGCGGCGCTATAGAGTTTACTGCGGCCTAAATAAAGGGGCGGGCAACCGCCCCTGTTTTGGAGGGAACACATGAAAAAATTGACAATCACCACCGGCGTACAGGAATACCACCTGAACGACAAATGCACGGTGTATTTTAATCCCAGCGATCCGACGTTTGCTGACAAGCTTTACACAGCGTTTGACGCGCTGAAAAAGAAGCAAGATGCGCGGGACGATAACGTAGAAAAAATGAGCGCCCGCGAAATGTTTGACTGGCTCCGAAATATGGACGCCGAAATGCGCGAGGCTATTGACGGGGTGTTTGAGCAGCCGGTGTGTGAGCCGCTGTTTGGCAACGTGAGCGTTTACGCTATCGCGGACGGTGCGCCGCTGTGGATGAACCTGATGGTTGCCATCATGGACGAGCTAGACGAGGGGATTAAGCGGGAAAAGGCTTTTCACAGTGAGAAGCTTGCAAAGTATACGGCCAAGTACCACAGATGATGTACGACCTTCCGACGAGCCTTGAGGTGTGTGGAACGGAATACCCAATAGAAACGGACTTTCGCGTGATACTGGACATATTCTCGGTGCTGGCTGCTGTTGAACTAACGAGCGAAGAAAAGTGCATCGGCGTGTTGGGAATGTTTTACCCCGGGTTTTTTGCTATGCCTTGGGAGCACACGGAAGAAGCGATAAAACAGTGCTTTTGGTTTATCAACGGCGGGAATGAGGAAGCGCAAAAAAAATCAACCAAGTTGATGGACTGGGAACAGGACTTTCGACTGCTCGTTGCTCCAATCAACCGCATAGCGGGGCAGGAAGTGCGGGCGCTGCCGTATCTGCACTGGTGGACGTTCCTTTCGTACTACGGTGAAATCGGCGATTGCTACTTCGCGCAGATCGTGCGTATACGCGATCTGAAAGCAAAAGGCAAACTGAAAGACAAAGCCGACAGGGAGTTTTACCGCAGAAACCGCGACGCTATCGACATCAAGCGGCGGTACTCGGAGGCTGAGGAAGAAGTCATTAAGGGATGGACGTAAAAAAAGCCGCCCCGGCGGGCGGCTGTGTAGCGGTCATTGATTTGCAATAAATGTAATGTCGTTTCCAGACCAAAAATCCGGGGTAAATCTGATTTCAAGCGTTTTCCAATCTGCTGGAACTTCGTAGCCTATTACGCCGGACATCTTTTTACCTGATGCAACAGTACCGTCCAGCTGGCCTTTGTCTGCGGCCAACGTTCCTGTCATGCTCATGTTTGTGGAGTAGTCATCGACATATGCTTCAAAGGACATTATAGAGCTTATGGAAATATCTTTGCTGGATTTGTTCTCAATGGAAAATTCGCAAAATAGAAACACGTTTCCGCTGTCTGGCGTGTAAAACCCTTCTCCGTTTGATTGGGCGCAGGACACAAAAGTGACCTCAATGTCTTTAAGGGAGACAACGTCACCAACTGCAAATTCCGTTTTCTGCGGAGCAGTTGATCCGTTTCCGCCTTTTGCGTCTGTATCCCCCACCTTTTCTGGGGAACTCCCGCCAAGCGCAGTACCAATAATGCCGATAGCAATAAACACCGCTATAACGATCAGCACGACCGGCTTTTTCTGTTTGGCTCCACAAGCGGGACAGACTTTCGCGGATTTTGCAATATCTGCGCCACAGGTCTTACACTTAGTCATTTTATCCATTTTCTTCCGCCCTCCAAGAAGTTTTTTGTGGTTTGTTTATAGTACCACATAAATACCATAAAAGCAAGTAGGTGATTGTATGGCAAACGCGGACGGCTCCGTTATCATCAAGGCCGACATTGACGATAAGCAGGCGCAGAAAGAACTCAATGCGCTGGAAAAGAAAATAGAAGCGCTGCAGGAAAAGCTCACCAACAAGAAATCCGCGCGAGATACTTTGTTTAACCAAGCCAACAATTTGGGCGCACAGCTTGACGAAGCAAAGGCAAAACTGGCGCAGATGAAGGGCGGCGGCGAGTTCTTTACCAGTGATGCTATCAAGCAGCAGGAAACCGCTGTAGCGTCTATGGAAAAAGAATGGAACGCCATGAATGACAAGTTGGACAAGCAGAACGCCGCTATCCGTGAGGGCGAAGCGGAGCTTGACCGAATGAAAGCAAAGGCCGGTGAGTTAGGTAAGCAGCTTGGCAATACCGGCAAGAACGCAGGAAAGATACAAGAAGGGTTAGACAAAGCGTCCCAGGGCATGGAAGCGTTCACAAAGCGCGTAAAAATGCTGGCAAAGCGGGCGCTTGTCTTTACCATCATTGCCCGTGCGTTGGCGGCCCTCCGGGATTGGCTGGCGGACGTAGTAGCCGTAAACGGCGAAGCACGGGACGCTATTGCGCAACTCAAGGGTGCGCTGCTGACGCTGGCACAGCCGCTTGTGCAGATCATTATCCCGGCGTTTACTGCGCTGGTTAAGGTACTGGCTACGGTGGTTTCGTTTATCGCAAATATTGTATCCGCCCTATTTGGAACAACGGCAAAAGAAAGCGCCAATGCGGCAAAGTCCCTGAACGACCAGAAGAACGCATATAAAGGCGTTGGCGGAGCGGCAAAGTCTGCAAGTAAACAGCTTGCGTCGTTTGATGAGATCAACAAGTTAAGCGGCGAAGGTGGCGGCGGATCCGGCATTATTCTACCGGATTTCAGCACGGCGGCAAATTTCGCATTTCTTGATAAAATCGCGGACAAGCTCAAGAAGATAGGACAAGACATTGTAAACCTGTTTAAGGATGTCACCGGGTTTATCGGCAACGTATTCTCCGGGGATTGGGGCGCGGCGCTGGACAACATTATCAACTTTGTAAACCACGCCCGTATTTTGCTGGCCGATTTGCTGGACTTTGTGGGGTATATCTTTGGAGCAATCATAGACACAATCATAGAAAAGTGCGGCCTTGCCGGTACTCCGGTAGGAGATATGTTGACTGGCATAAAAGACATCGTGCAGGGCGCACTTGGTCTTATCTCTGGGATTTTGACCGGAGATTTGGAGAAAATGAAACAGTCTGTCATTCAAATGCTTACCGGCGTAAAGACATTTGTTCTGGGCATTTTTGACTGGTTTAAGCTGGGGCTGACAAGTTTGCTTGACTGGCTTGACGAAAACACAAACGGTAAGTTCCATGAGCTTATTGAGTTGGCGAAGACTTACGTTAATGACGTAGTCGAGGGCATGAAGCAAATTTTTAGCGGGCTTATTGAGTTCCTTACCGGCGTATTTACGCTGGACTGGAAAAAGGCGTGGGAAGGTATCAAAGAGATTTTCCGGGGTATCTGGAATACCATTGTCGGCGTTTTTGAGGCGGCTGTAAACCTCATTATCAAGGGTATCAACTGGCTTATTGACCAGTTGAACAAGATACACTTTGAAATCCCAGATTGGGTACCGGGTATCGGCGGTAAGTCCTTCGGCATCAATATTTCCCATGTAAACGAGCTTAAAATCCCGCGTTTGGCACAGGGCGCAGTCATTCCTCCGAACCGGGAGTTTATGGCAGTGCTGGGCGATCAGAAATCCGGGACGAACATTGAAACGCCACTTGCTACGATGGTGCAGGCGTTCAAACAGGCACTTGCGGAAAGCGGCTACGGCGGCAGCAATGAAGCCGTGTTAGTGCTGGACAAGGACGTGCTGGGCAAGGTCGTGTACCGACTGAACAAGGCGGAGGGTACGCGCATCGGCGTTAATCTGTCGGAGGTGCAGGGATGAACTACATAAAACTGAACGGCATCTCTTTTGACGCCGATGTGGCGATCTCCAAGTACAATCGCAACTTTAACGTGCTGGACGGCGAAAATGCAGGGCGCGTAATGACGGGCCGCATGGTGCGTGACATCATCGGGACATACCTGGGCCACAAGTTGACGGTTTTTCGGCGCGGCGACAACTACAAGGGGCTGGACGACTTCTGGGACTACCTATACAAGCACAGCGTGGATGACTCCGTTATGCTGGAAGCAGCAGACGGTCAGACTACTATTGCTTATGAAGCGTATTACACCAGCGCGTCGCAGGACTTGGAGAAGGGCGATGGAGGCGTAAACTATTGGGGCGAAATCGAAGTGAATTTTATTCCAATGGACGCGCAGCTCCGCCCATGAGAGGTGGCCTATGTCTAAAACAACAATCCTGTATAAGGACATAGCCCCCGGTGCGGCGGATGACGCGACTGTGACCGCCACCGGCGGCATAGGAGACCTCACCCAAATTCCGCACGGCGCGGCGCCGGGAAAGCTTATTACGCTGGAACGGAGCCGCTGGGTGCTGGACGGCACTCTTGACGGCGTGTACGCGGAGGACAAGGTAGGCTTTTGGTCTACGGAGGTTTCCGAGGACAGCGGAGAATTTACCAACCCGCCCAAAATCACCATGACGTTCACACAGCAGTATTCCAGCATGGGCATTCAGCTTACCTTTGACGAGGACACAGGAGAGTATTGCAGCGAGGTAGAAATTTCGTGGTATCAGGGCGCGGTGCTGCGGCGGGCGCAGTCGTTCCAGCCTGACAACGCGGTGTACTTCTGCGATTGCCGGGTAGAGAGCTTTGACAAGGTGGAGGTCACGCTGAAAAAGACCGTAGTCCCCCATCGGCGGGCACGGGTAAATGAGATCGTGCTGGGCGTGGTGCGTAAATTCGGGATGAACGAAATACGCAACGCCTCCATTGTAAACCAGGCGAACGAAGCCGCCGTAGAGCTGCCGGTGTCTACGCTGAACTGGACGCTGGACAGCCTGAAAGACGTGGATTACCTGTTCCAGCTAAAACAGCCGGTGGAAGTATGGAACGACAACCGGCATCTGGGGACATACTACATTAACAACTCGTCACGCACATCCGCAAACGTGTATGTGATAGAGTGCCAGGACGCGCTTGGAGTGCTTGAATACACGCCGTTCAGCGGAGGTGCATACCTTGATGGAGTGAGTGCGAAAACGCTCTTAGAGGCGCTTGCAAAGCCCTTTGAGGTGGAGTATGCGGTCGATGTGGAGGACACAACACTGACAGGCGTTATCGTTAAGGGCACCAACCGCAGCGCTATCCAGCAAGTCATATTTGCATGGGGCGTTTGCCTGGCAACTGATGGCGGGGACAAAATCCGCGTGTTCAATCCGCCGACAAAGCCTATTCTTATTCCGCGCGGGCGGACGTTCGTCGGATCTTCCGTTGCAACCGGCGCGGTGGTCACAAAGGTAAATGTGACGGCGCACAGCTATGTAGAAGCCGGCAACGGCAACGTGACCATCAATGGGGTTAAGTACAAAGACACCCGGACGGTGTACAGTGCCATCAACCCCAACGTGACCGCATCCGACCGGGAGAACGTAAAGGAAGTCACGGCGGCAACTCTTGTATCTGATGAAATTGGACAAGCAGTGGCGGACCGGCTGTACAAGTATTATTCGCTGCGTGACACGAACACGGCGACGGTGGTATACGGCGGCGAGAAGCTGTGTGACTGTGTGAGCATCTACACACCGTGGGGACTTCTGACTACAGGCAACCTCCACAAGATGGAAATAAAACTGTCCAATACGGTAGTGTACAACGCGGAAGTCACAGGCGCGTGGATCATAAGCACGTACTTCTACTACAGCAACGACCTGTTCTCCGGGGAGGTGTAACCGATGGCGGAATATACAGCACAGGTGCCGAAGATAGCGGCGGCTGTACTGCTGCCGAACCCGGCGACCATCAACGGCAAGGTAAAGCTACAGGTAACGGTAATAGAGGAAACCGTCATCGTGTACCCCAGCTACTACTACAGCGGCGATCTATATGCGGGCGAAAGCCCCCATACGCCGTACCCGCGTGTACCACAACCATATCATTTCTTTTGCGGCGATATTTACGCCGGGGAGGTATAAATGGCAATCAAGACAGTAAAAGCGACGATCAACGGCCAGACATACGACTTGACGCTGAACTCCGCAAGCGGCAAATGGGAAGCGACCATTACCGCGCCGGGGAAAACGTCGTACAATCTGGCAGGCGGCTACTACAACGTATCCGTCGAAGCAACAAACGAAGCGGGCACAAAGGGCAGCGCGGACGCATCTACCGTAGACGGCCTGAAACTGGTGGTAAAGGAGACTGTGGCGCCTGTTATCACCATCGTGTCCCCCACGGCTGGCGCGTATGTGGCGAACAGCAAACAGCCGGTGGTGTTCAACATCACGGATGAAACCGGCGGTTCCGGCGTGGACATCAGCACCTTGGTAGTCAAGCAGGACGACACGGCTGTAGCGTCGGCGAACATCACGCACACAGCTATTTCCAATGGCTACAGCGTGACCTACACGCCGTCTGCTGCACTGAGCGACGGCAGCCACACCGTGACCATCAACTGCAAAGACCACGACGGCAACGCGGCTGCGAAGAAGTCCACGACCTACACTGTGGACACTGTCCCGCCCACGCTGAATGTAACATCTCCTGCGGACGGCCTTATTACGGCGGCTTCCTCTGTCACCGTGGCCGGTACTACCAACGATGCAACGTCCTCTCCCGTAGTCATTACCATCTCCCTGAACGGAACGGATCAGGGCACGGTTGCTGTGGGCACCGGCGGAACCTTCTCCAAGGTGATTACGCTGAAAGAGGGCAGCAACACCATCATCGTCAAGGCCAAGGACGCGGCGGGCAAGGAAAGCTCCGTCACGCGGACGGTCACACTGGACACCTCTGTTCCTAAAATCAAGGCGGCGACCATTACGCCGAACCCGGTCGACACCGGAAAGACGATGGTCATTAGTGTTACCATTGAGTGAGAGGTGATAGCTTGAGCAGAGATATTCGCGTATCGCTCCCCGCCGCTATCGTCTATGTTTCCGGTTCGGTCAACGGAAAGGATTACGTGTGGACGCTGGACGGCGAAGCGTGGAAAGCCACGGTAGACCGTGCTTCGGATGAAAAGTACGCCGTATCTTTGACGGCTATCAACGCGGCAGGCACAAGCGCCAGTTACCAGTTTACTCTTAACTACGGTATGCTGTCGCTTATTACGGACAGGACGCAAGCAGACGTGGATGGTGTGATAGCCGCGCTCAGTCGAATAGAGGCTGGGCGCGGCACCCCGGCAGACGTGCTTCTCTTGAGCGACAACAAGGGGTCGTACAACTACACTGACCTAAACCGCGTTGCGGGAGCTGTGCTGTATGTGGCGGAGGAATTGGAAGCCAGCGGGTACAGCGTGACGGTAACGGCAAAGCAGGGGTGGACGGAAACGGACATCCCGACGCAGGCTGATATTGACCAGTACCTCGCAGACATTGCAGAGATACGCGGTGCGTTGCCTGTACCATCCAGTGCCCCGGAAGTCCCGACAATGCCACTGGACTATCAAAAAGCCAACGACATTGAAAGCATCCTTATACTGGTAGACAAGCTTGTGCAGAACATAGCCAAGTCGTGGTTTTACTCGGGAGACTTGTACTCCAACGAAATCAAATAATAAACGTTACTCCCGGCCAATCGGGGCACGGGAAAGGGCAATAGGAGCCGACTATGGGAACGTAGTCGGCTCCATCTTTTTTGGAAAGGAGCAGATATGCAGGACAGAATTTCCCTTTATCCTGGCCGCGTCAAGCTCACGCCTGTTTCCGGGCAGGACAACGTGTACGACATGACCCGGCAGGACAACCCCACCACAGAGGGCACTCCGCTGAACAAATCAACGCTGCTGACGGACGAGGTGGCGGAAACGCTGGGGCTTGACCCGGCAACGGCTACGCCCTCTCAGGCCATCAACGCCGTGGCGGGAAAGGCAACGGACAAGAAGCTGACGCTGACGCTGGCGGCGGCGAGCTGGACAGGCAGCGAAAGCCCTTACACACAGGGCGTGACCATCACAGGCGGTACGCCCACCAGTCAGGCGGACATTCAGGCAGACGCAGCGGCGATACAGCAGATGCTGGACGACGGCACCAACGCTATCTATATCGCCAACAACAACGGAACATTCACCGCCTACGCGGTGGGAGAGAAGCCCACCGCTGACCTGAACATTCAGGTGACGGTGTACGACGTGAAGGAGGTAGTTTAACGATGGTAATTATCGGCAGGTCGCAAATAGCGGGGGGGGGTACTGCTAAACGATTAGAGTTTGAGTACACCGGAACGTACAACGAGCGCCTTGAGGACGGCGTTGTAGAGCTGCTGACCAGTGGTGTGCTCACCTTCAAGAAGGAAACACCTATTGATGCATTCCTTGTTGGAGGAGGCTCCGGTGGATGTTCCGGTTGGTATAAGACTTCCTCCAACTATGGTGGTGGCGGAGGAGGTGCCGGTGGTTTTACAAAGACCCTGTTAAACATTATACCAAGGGCAAATTTGGAATACGAAATTGTCATTGGCACCGGTGGTTCTGGTGGAAGAAGTAGGGTCGACCCCAGTACAGAGGTAACATCTCCCACAAATGGTGGCGATACTGTTGCTTTTGGTGCAACCGCCGGTGGTGGAAAAGTGTCAACGGCGATAACTTCTGGAGCTTCACTTCCCTCAGCAAAGTGGGGGTATCTCATCTGTGGTGGCAGTGGTGGTTCTGGTGGTGGACAGAGTGTTGGTATAGGCATAACGTCACCTTACAATGTTGCGGGTGCAGGGGGAAGCGACGGAAGTGATGGTGGCGCGGCAAATCCGCAACCTAATGCAACTAATTATCCCATAGGTTCTGGCCAAGGTACTACCACAAGAGAGTTCGGTGAAGCGACTGGTAAACTCTATGCTGGAGGTGGAGGTGCGGGAAATATTCTTGGTACTCCTACATCTGGCGGCGCTGGTGGCGCTGGTAACGGTGGTTCAAACATGACCGCTACTCCTAATACCGGAGGTGGTGGGGGCGGTGCCAATGAAAGTTCTGCAAGTACTGGTGGCGGCGGCGGTTCTGGCATCGTGTGCATAAGGCTACACAAAGAATAAACACGGCCTCCGTTTCGGAGGTCGGGAACGGAGGTTTATATGGCAAGTATATGTGGTTCCCCTGTTTGTGCCGGGGGTAAGCCGAAACTGAAATTTACCTACACAGGGGACTACGTGGTGAGAAAAGACGGCGTGGTGGAACTGCACAGCAGCGGAACGCTGGTGTTTTTGCACCCTGCTGTGATTGATGTGTTTTGCGTTGGCGGCGGCGGCGCTGGCAGGTCGGACCCGCCAAGTTCCGCCCTGAATGGATTTGGCGGCGGCGGCGGTGGATACACAAGAACAATTAAAAGATTGACAGTCAGTGCAAATGAGCAAATCCCGGTGTCAATCGGTGCGGGAGGTAATTATGCAACAACCGCTGGGGCGGGGAGCGGGGGGCCGGGTGGTACCAGCGCATTTAATACATTTACAGTGAACGGCGGTGCTGCTGGTGGTTCCAATAGTACAATCGGTACTACGGCCGGAGGAGATGGCGGCTCAGGTGGCGGGGCTGGCGTTTCGTCAAGTTCCGATTACGGTTCTGGCGGTAGTGATGGCAATAATGGTGAAAAAGGTAACGACACCGGCACTAAAAGAGGCGGTGTGGGGCAACATTTCACTACACGCGAATTTGGCGAAAGCGCCGGTAAGCTGTACGCCGGCGGTGGCGGCGGGGGCCGCTATATGTCGGCACAAAGCCCTGTTGTTTCCTCTGGTGGTGCTGGTGGTGGAGGTTCCGGCGCGTGGATAAATGCGGACGGTACTAACAATCAAGCCGCCGCGGCTGGCGTGGCAAATACCGGCGGTGGTGGCGGTGGTGGTGCACGCACCGGAACTGGGCCGACTGTAAATGTCAATGGCGCGTCCGGAGGTTCCGGTATCGTGTGTTTCCGAGAAGCGCAGGAGTTGCCGGAGTTGGCTGGGACGTGGGTGCTGAATGAGAGGTTGTATGCACCGGAGAGTGCGTTCACTGAAACAGTCAGTTTCCAAGCAGCCGCCTCAGACGGTGGTTTAACCAACGTGTCAAAAATTTTTACGGAGGACGCCAAGTTAAAATATAATATTCAGACTTCGATATCCATTTACACCATGTACGATTTCAGCACCAACAACTGGGGCAACAAATATCCAAAATGGACTTTCCCCTCTGGCGCAACTGCGTCTGACGGGTTCCGCGCGTGGCTGGCAAGCAACGCAAGTAAACAGGCGTAGGAGGTGCTGGCATGGCTATTACAGGAAAACCCATCGCAATGGGTATCAGTGGGGGGACGGTGTACTTCCCGGTCAGCTACACGGCAAGGCACAGCATGAGGGACGATGGGAGCGTGGTGCTGCTGGAAAGCGGACAGGCGACCTTTGACAAGCCCACGGCGACGACATTGACCACGGAGGACGGCAAGAGTGCCACGGCGGTGCTGGATGGCACCTACGACGTGGCGATAGGCAGTAAGGGCGGAACGACCTCTTTCGGCGACATCATCAGCGGAGAGGGGCCCGTGACGCTGACAAAAGGAGCGTGATTAAGTGAGATACGCATTAGTGGAAAACGGCACAGTGACCAACATCATCGAAATGGACAAGCGGAACGAGCAGTTCTTCCCCTCCGCCGTGTACACCGGTGACAGGCCGGTGGGCATGGGCGACACGTACACGGAGGGCAAGTTCTACCGTGACGGCAAAGAGGTGCTGACGGCGCTGGAGGAAGCCAACAACGAGATAGACAGTTTGACGCAGCAGCTGGGCGAGGCTGTGGGAACCATCTATCAGGCGGATATGGACACTATCGGTTAAGAAAGGAGAAGGACGATGTACAACATTATGACGAAGCTCATCAACAAGCGGTTTTACAAGACGAAGGAGGAGGCGCAGCAGAAGTGCGACGTGTTTTACGCCGTGGGGCGTATCACGGACGAGCAGTACACGGAGCTGTGTGCGCTGATCGAGAGCGTGTACGCGGAATAAGGGCGGGGAGAATTACTCCCCCCGCTGAATGTAGGCTTCCTCGGCATTGATCTGTGCCTGCTTGAGCGCGGCAACGGCTTTTTCGAGCTGGGTAATGGCGTCGGTGACGGCGTTGAACAGGGCGAAATACTCTGGCATGGAAACACCTCCTTTCTGCAAGCAGGATAGCACAGGTGGTGTGTCAGAAACGGTCGAAGGGTGTCGAGGGGCGAAAATAATTTGAGAGGAGAACGCGGCGAATGGAACCGTGGATGAAGGAAGTGCTTTTGCCCATCGTGCTGGCTGTGCTGGCAAGTAACGGGCTGTGGGCGCTGATAGGGAAGCGGCGGGATAAGAACGATGTGGAGCGGAAGATGCTGGTAGGTCTGGCGCATGACCGCATCATCCATCTGGGCATGGTGTACGTGACACGAGGGTACATCACGCAGGACGAGTACGAAAACCTCAATGACTATCTGTACCAGCCGTATGAAAAGATGGGCGGCAACGGCAGCGCAAAACGGGTCATGGAGGAAGTGAGGAAGCTGCCCATCAAACGAGAGGCGTAAAGCCGGAAAGGAAGAAAACTATGGATATCAACACTATCGGAGTGGCGACTGTTGCCGCTATCATCGTCATCTGCTATCTGATCGGCATGATCGTGAAGGCAACGGCGCTGGACAACAAGTGGATCCCCATCATTTGCGGCGTGTGCGGCGGCATCATCGGTGCGCTGGCGCTGACATTCCACATGCCGGATTTCCCCGCCGAGGACTACTTTACGGCGGTCGCCGTGGGCATTATGTCCGGACTGACCGCAACGGGCGTTAACCAGATTTTTAAGCAGATGAAGTCTACCAACGACGAGGAGGCCGTATGAGCGCCGTTAATAAGGTCATCAAGATCGCAGCGGCAGAAATCGGCTATCCGGAAAAAGCCACCAACAGCAATCTTGACAGCCCGACGCAGAACGCCGGGTACAACAACTACACCAAGTATGCGCGAGACATTGACGCTATCCCACATTTTTACAACGGGCCGAAGCAGGGGTACCCGTGGTGCACGGTTTCCCTGGCCTGGTGGTTTATCAAGGCGTTCGACGTTGCTGAAGCAAAGCGGCTGCTCCTCCTGCCGGAGGACTCGCTGGGTGCCGGTGTGTATTACCTCAAGCGGTACTTCCGTGACGCTGGGCAGTTTGGCACTACACCAAAGGTAGGCGCACTGGTATTCTTTGGGGATGAGCATACAGGCATCGTCACCGCCGTGGAGGGTAATGAATTCCGCACCATCGAGGGCAACACCAGCCCTGCAAAGGGCGTGGTCGCAAACGGCGGAAGCGTGTGCGCCAAGTCGTACAGCTCGGTAAAATCCAGTTGGACGTTTGGCTATCCGGCCTACACGGAAGTGGACGAGGGCAAGCCGAAGGTGTATCTTTCCCCCGCTATGCACCGCCAGAACGAGTGCTGCTATCCCCGCGAGGACGGGCAGCAGTGCTACGAGGCGCTGGAAAACAACGAGTACATCGACATCCTGGAGCCGATCCTGAACCGCTGCGGCATTGAAACCTTGCGTGGGTATCGCCGAACCCCGATGGACGGCGAGGACGGCAAACAGATCATGTACAACAACATCAACGCCGGGAACGCATGGAAACCGGACGTATACTATGTGTCGCACACCAACGCCAGCACCAACGGCAAAACCGGCAGCGGAACGGCCAAGGGCTTTTCCTCTATGTACTATCCCGGAAGCAGCAACGGCCAAAAACTGGCGAAGCTGATGGTACAGCACAGATCGGAGATTTATCCGTATAGCTGCAAGACCGTGGCAAGGAGAGACCTCCACGAGCTGTCGGACACCGACGCCCCCGCTGTGTACCAGGAGCACGTTTTCCACGACAACCCGGAGGATGCCAAGTGGTTCCACGAGCACATGAAGGAGTGCGCAGAAGCCGACGCAAGGGCTTTGTGCGAATATCTCGGTATTGCGTATGTGGACGAGCCAAAAACCGAGCCTGAAAAAAACATCCTGTACCGGGTGCAGGTGGGCGCGTTCCGGGTCAAGGCCAACGCCGAGGCGCAGTTGGAGAAATTGAAGGCGGCGGGCTTTGACGGCTTTATTGTGGAAGTCGAAAAGTGAAATAAATCTGCTGAGCGGGAAAGAGCTATGTCAAGCCGCCTCTTTCCCCGGCGTAAAGTCCCGCAAGCTCACGGCTATAACCGTGTTATGGACAGCTACCACAAGCAGATACGGCGCAAATTGCAGAGCATGGCCCCAAAGCGGGCTATTGCGTATGTGATGAGCGCCCAGCTACCGCCCGACGAAGCGGTGTGCGTTATTGAATGTGACGTGAAGCGGAAAAGCTATTGTGAAACGGCGTTACTGCTGAACGTGTCACCGGAAACGGTAAAGCGGTGCCGCAGGAGAGCGTATCAGAAATTTGCAGACGAAGAAAGAAGCCGCACCTAAAAAGGTGCGGCTTCTTTGTTTGCGCCCGGTAGGGGGGGAAACCGGGCACATGAAAAGGGAAAGATGCCCTCCGGGAGTATTCCGGTGTGGCTGATTTTATTATACATCGTTTCTTCGGTATTGTACAAGTAAATATTTCGCAAATTAACGGCCTTTTTCTGACCTTTAACTGCCCCTTTGCGGGGGCAGTTTTTTGTTACGCTTATTGCAAGAAACGGAGGTGCTTGCATGGTTGAAAAGCTGGTGTCGTTGGGATTTACACAGCAGATGGCAGAGGACATCATTTGGGCGTATCAGGATGACCTCCCAGGGCTGAAAGCCTATGTGCAGGTAATAGAGCTGGTGGCAGCTCATGTATAGCTACTTCAACGAAAACCCACACGGGAAAAATGTGGGAGACTGCACTGTTCGGGCTATCTCCAAAGCCACCGATAAGGGATGGGGCGAAACGTACCTTGCTATGGCAGTTGAGGGGTATCTGGAAGGTGATATGCCATCCGCAAACGCTGTGTGGGGAGCGTATCTGCGGCGTATAGGCTACAGACGGTACATCGTGCCTGACACTTTCCCCGACTGCTACACAGTAGGCAGATTTGCCGATGAGCACCCGAAGGGGACATACATTCTCGCATTATCCGGGCACGTCGTGTGTGTGCAGGACGGTGTGATCTACGACAGCTGGAACAGCGAAAACGAAATCGTTTTGTATTACTGGCAAAAAGAAAGTGAGGCGTAACTATGGCATTTAACCCGTATTTCAACCCTTATTACCCGCAGCCAATGCAGGACAACCTTGCCCAGCTTCGGCAGCAGCAGATGCAGACCATGCCGCCGCAGGTACCGCAAATCCCACCCATGCAGAACCCGGTGGCGCAGGGCGGCGTACAGTGGGTGGCCGGTAGACCGGAAGCGGAAAACTGGCTGATCGCGCCAAACTCTGCTATCGCGTTGTGGGACAGCACAGCGCCTGTGGTGTACTTAAAACAGGCCGATGCAAGCGGCAAGCCAACCCTCAAGACGTATGACCTTGTGGAACGCCTTGCAAATTCTCCTGACGCGCAGAAAGCTCCCGCCCCGGAATATGTGACCCGTAAGGAGTTCGACGCGCTGGCGGCGCTTGTGGGCGAAATAAAGGGCAAGAAGAAGCGCAAGGTAGAGGAGGACGAGGACGATGAGTAACAATCCGTTTTTCAATGCGTTAGGTGGCGGACAGATGCCGGGGTCGATGAGCGGCTTTCCTCAGCTTTTGCAGCAGTTTAAGCAGTTTAAGGCAAGTTTTAAAGGCGACCCAAAAGCGGAAGTGGAGAAAATGCTGCAAAGCGGCAAAATCTCACAAGACCAACTGAACAAGATACAGTCAATGGCAAACCAATTTCAGGGGCTTTTCAAGTAATCAAAATCGTGGCCACGGTTTGATATAAATATTTTTTCAAAAGGAGTGATACTATGTCTCTTTCCTCTGACGGGACTATGCTGACTATGCCCGTGGCTCCTGCCAATACCGGCAACGGTAACGGCTTCGGCTGGGGCGGTGACGGCGCGTGGTGGATCGTGCTGTTCCTCATTTTCGCCGCGTTCGGCGGCTGGGGTAACGGCTTTGGCTTCGGTGGCGGCGGCAACGGCGTGATGGACGGTTATGTTCTGACCTCTGACTTTGCCAATGTCGAGCGCAAGATCGACAGTGTAAATCAGGGACTTTGCGACGGATTTTACCAGCAGGCGCAGCTTGTCAACGGCACCAACATGGCGATGGCAAACGGCTTTGCACAGGCCGAGCTGTCCCGTAGCAACCAGCAGGCGGCGCTAATGCAGCAGCTCAACGCCATGCAGATGCAGGCCGCAAATTGCTGTTGCGAAAACCGGGCGGCTATCGCCCAGGTGCGGTACGACATGGCGACGCAGGCTTGCGACACCCGCAACACGGTCAACACCGCTGCGCGTGACATCATTGACAACCAGAACCAGAATAGCCGCGCTATCCTTGACTTCCTGACGCAGAGCAAGATGCGCGATCTGGAAAGTGCCAATCAGGAGCTGCGCCTTGCCGCATCTCAGGCTGCGCAGAACAACTACCTGATCTCCCAGCTGCGCCCTTGCCCCACCCCAGCTTACATCACTTGTAATCCTTGGGCGGGCAGCAGCTATGGCGGATGCGGGACCGGCTGCGGCTGCTGACAACTGCATAGCATAGCTTTTTCCCCACATGGGGAAAATGGTCGGCCCCGTGCCGATACTGACACCAACGCGGCGGGGCAATAGCTCCGCCGCTTATTTTAACCGGGTCGAAATCGACCCCTTTAGAAAGGAATGATTTTAATGGCAGAATTTACTTCTGCGGCAATTCAGACCGTTGCTGCTGGGCAGAACGTTCCCCTGACGGAAACTGCGGTCAACAACAAGCCGTGCATTGTGCATCGAGCCGGAGCAGGCATCGTAACTTTGCGCGGGTTGACAAACCAGTGCAAGGCACGTTTTCGCGTGGCTTTTGGTGGCAACATCGCTATCCCTACCGGCGGCACGGTGGAAGCTATTACCGCCGCGCTGGCTATCAACGGCGAACCACTGACCAGCGCCGTGGCGACCGTTACCCCCGCCGCCGTGGGAAACTATTTCAACATTTATGTCAGCGCCATTGTGGAAGTGCCGAAGGGCTGTTGCCTGACTGTGGCTATGGAGAACACCAGCACACAGGCAATCAATTTTGCAAACTCCAACTTGACCGTTGACCGCGTAAGCTGAAAGGAGTAAACTATGAGTATGAAAGCAATGTACGATTTGCGCGATATGCTCTGCAAGGAACTTGACGAGATCGCCCACAAAGGCGAACTTAACGCAGGTGATTTGGACATCGCGCATAAGCTGGTAAGCACCATCAAGAACATCGACAAGATTGATCTGATGGAAGATGAAGGGTACAGCCGTGACGGCGATTATTCCCAGCGGCGTTACTCCCGCGACGGCGACTATTCCCAGCGCAGGTATTCCCGCGACAGCTACGGCGGCGGCAGCTCCTACGCACGGCGTGGCACCCATTATGTGCGCGGCCATTATAGCCGCGACGGCGCAAAAGATGACATGAAGCGCCAGCTACAAGAGATGCTGGACAATGCGGATGATGATACCATCCGCAACGCCATTCAGCGGTGTATGGATGCCGTGGAGGGCTGAAAGGGGGTAATTCCCCTTGATCGACGAAAAGGAACTTAAAGCCTGGATAGCCAGACTGGAAACGGAACAGTCAAGCTGGCCGAACTACGAGAAGTTGGCCGCGCTGTACATTATACAAAACCAGCACGAAGGGCAGAGAAGCCTTGCACCGGTGGCTATGTATTCCAGCGCACCGGCTCCTGATGTGGTAGACGGTGACAGTGACTTTATGCAAGCGGTATCATCCCGCGCGCCGGAACAGGCGTGGGCCATAGTGGACGAGTTGATGGATGCGCTGAAAGTAACCAATGCGCGAATGTATGATAACGTGATGCGAAAGATGCGAGGATAAAGTATCCCCCGCCTGTTTTGGCGGGGGATATTCCTGTGTACTTAGTTTGCTGTAACCTAACGGGTTCCAGAACTGCCTGGGCGCGATGGCCTCCGCAATGGTCTCCTGACTCATGGCCACCGACCGCAACTGGATGTGCATCAGCTTTTCCCGCAGGGCCCGCAGCAGCCCCTCGTCTGCCTCGCCCTCCATGTAGCACAGGGCCACGTCCGTGCCCGAGCGCTCCGGCAGCTGCAATCGCTCCAGCCGCAGATGGGTGTCCCGTACCCGCCGCCGCAGCAGCGCCGCGTTCTGCATGAGGTTCTCTACGAAGCCGTCGTGGCTGCCCCGCAGTACCCGGCTGGTATCCGGCTCCTCCACCGACCGGGTGGGGAACTGCTTGGCGTCCAGCACCACCCCGCCGCCGAAGCCGTCGATGATCGCCAGCGTCTTCCCCGCGAATACGCCCATCACCGCCGCGTCACGGTCCGGCTCAGCCGCCGCATCGCAGGCGGACACATACCGCCGGCAGAAGTCCGCCGCGTCTGTCACACTGTTCAGGTCCGGCAGCGCCTGCCACCCGGCGATGACCCGCTCCAGCAGGTCCTCCTGGGCGTAGCCGTTCACCACCCACAGCCGCGCCTGCCGCCCGCCGATGGACAGGTCGCGCCCTGTCATATCAAAGCACCGGCCCACACCCAGCAGTTCGTTCAGCTCCGCCGCTTTCAGCGAAAAGCACCCTGCGCCGCGATAATAGCCCGCCGTTTCCGGGGCCGTCTCGTTTCCGCCCTGTTTTGCCTGTTCCATGATGCCTTCTATCCTCCGTCTGCCATTTTCCGGTAGCATTTCCCGCCTGCGGAATTTTATGTATGCCCCGGACAGGCCCTGCATATCGTGTAAAAAAGGAGGTGGCAGCCATGAAAAAAAGCGCGGCGGCGGCCCTTATTCTGATGGTGCTGCTCTTCGGCGGCGCCTACCTCACCGTCCGGGAACCGGACAAGCTTACGCCTGAAGAACCGCGGGCACAGGGGGACGGGGAGGTCGTGCTGACCATAAAAACCGGGGAGGCGGCGGAGCGGATGACGCTGCGGGATTACCTTGTGGGCGTGGTCCGCGGCGAGATGCCTGCTTCCTTTGAGATGGAGGCGCTGAAGGCCCAGGCCGCGGCCGAGCGTACCTACGTCTATTACCAGCTGGCGCAGGGCCGCAAGGACGCGCATCCCGACGCCGACTTCTGTACGGACCATACCTGCTGCAGCGCCTATCTCTCCGAGACAGCCGCAAAGGAAAAGTGGGCCGCCGACTTTGCTCCCTGGAATACCCGCGTCGTCCAGGCTGTGGCGGACACGGACGGTCTGGTGGCCCTCTACGACGGGGAACCGATCCTGGCGGTGTTCCACTCATCCTCGGCGGGCAGGACCGCCGCGGCCGGGGATGTCTGGTCCGGCGACCTGCCCTATCTGGCCAGCGTCGCCAGCCCGGAGAGTGCCGACACCGTGCCCAACTATTACAGCACCGTTACCTTCACCGCGGCGGAGGCAAGAGACCTTCTGCTGGCGGCCCGCCCGGAGATAAAACTCACCGGCGCGCCGGAGACGTGGTTCGGCGCGGTGACGGAGAATGATTCCGGCCGGGTAGAGACCGTCTCCGTGGGCGGTACGGACATCGAGGGCACGGAGATGCGCCGCATCTTCTCCCTGCGCTCGGCCTGCTTTACCCTGACGGCGGATGCGGGGAGCGTTACGTTCCGCGTCACCGGCTACGGCCACGGTGTGGGCATGAGCCAGTACGGCGCGGAGCAGCTGGCAAAGGCGGGGAAAACCTGGCAGGAGATACTGGCGTGGTATTACACCGGCGTAACCATCGGACCGGCGGGCTGATATCGGGGCAAGGACAGCCAAGGGGTCAGGGGCCGCAGAAATGCGTGACAAGCGGGCAAAAACGTGGTATAATTCATAAATTATGCGGGATATTCACAAATTGTTCAGGAAAAGCCTGCCCCGCAGGATGTAAGATATACCCAACGATATGTACCGGGAGGAGAGCGCCTATGGCACGCAACATTCTGGTGGTCGAGGATGACCGCAATATATCCGATCTGATCCGTATGTACCTGGAGAAGGAGGGCTTCGAGGTCCGCAGCGCCTATGACGGCGGCAAGGCCATCGAGGAGTACGACAAGCAGGCCCCCGACATGGTGCTGCTGGATATCATGCTGCCCGTGGTGGACGGCTGGGGCGTATGCGCCCATATCCGCGAGAAGGGCAAGACGCCCATCATTATGCTCACCGCCAAGAGCGACGTGGGCGACCGCATCACCGGACTGGAGATGGGCGCGGACGACTATCTGGTCAAGCCCTTCGAGATGAAGGAGCTCATGGCCCGAATCAATGCCGTGCTCCGCCGCAGTGAGATACCCGACGATACCAAGAAAAAGCTGGTGTTCGACAAGCTGGTCATCAATCTGGACAGCTATGAGCTGCTGGTGGACGGCAAGAAGGTGGACACGCCCCCCAAAGAGCTGGAGCTGCTGTATCATCTGGCGGCCACGCCCAACCGGGTCTATACCCGCAACCAGCTGCTGGACGAGGTCTGGGGCTTTGACTATTTCGGCGACAGCCGCACCGTGGACGTGCACATCAAGCGCCTGCGGGAGAAGATCGAAAATGTCTCGGACCAGTGGGAGCTGAAAACTGTCTGGGGCGTGGGCTATAAGTTTGAAGTGAAGTAAGCATGGGCGAGAGGATCAAACGTATCACCGGCAGCCTGTATTGGCGGCAGTTTATGCTCACCGCCGGTATGGTGGTGCTGACCATGGCCCTGCTGGGCGTGTCCTTCTACGCGCTGAGCTATAACTACACCGTCTCGGAGAAGCGGCAGGAGATGCAGGACCGGGCGGTGCTGGTGGCGCAGCTGTCCGTGGACTATTTTACCGCCGGCGATGACGCCGAGCGTGACCAGGGGGACGCGCTGCGCTCTCTGGCCGGCGTGGCCTCCCGGATGACGGACGTGGACTTCCTGATCTGCGACACCACCGGCAGCGTCCTGCTGACGACGGATGCCGATTTGGCCGGAAAGACCGTCGTTGTCCCCGAGGACATTACCCAAACGGTGCTGGGCAGCGAGAGACTGTACGAGGGCCGCAGCACCGTGGGCGTATATGAGAAAAAGCAGTTCGTGGTGGGCGTGCCCATGACAGACGCGGACGGCAACACTCTGGGCCTGGTGCTGGCGGTGATGAACAGCGCCGAGCTCATGCAGATGTGGCGCTCATTCATCGCCCTGTTCTTTATGACCAGCGCCATTATCCTGCTGCTGGCGTTCGTGGCCAGCTTTGTCACCTCCATGCGGCAGATACAGCCCCTGACCGAGATGGTCAAGGCGACCCGTGCCTATGCCGGCGGCGATTTCGATGTACGGATGCAGGAGACCGGTGACTGCGGCGAGATCAGTGAGCTGGCGGCGGCCTTCAATGCCATGGCCGACTCCCTGCAGGAGACGGAGCGCCAGCGCCGGGACTTTATCGCCAATGTGTCCCATGAGCTGAAGACCCCCATGACCACCATCGCCGGCTACACCGACGGCATTCTGGACGGCACCATCCCGCCGGAGAAGGAGCGCCAGTATCTTCAGATCATCTCCGACGAGAGCCGCCGTCTCAGCCGCCTGGTGCGGCGTATGCTGGATATCTCCCAGATACAGAACAAGGAGATGAAGAAGGAGGAGTTTGATCTCTGTGAGTCCGCCCGTATTGCCCTGCTGTCCATGGAGAAGAAGATCACGGACCGTGGGCTGGACGTGGACGCGGAGATCCCCGAGGACTCCGTCATGGTCCAGGGCGACCGGGACCTGATCACCCAGGTCATTTACAACCTGCTGGAGAATGCGGCCAAATTCGCCACCCCTGGCTCCCAGCTGTATCTGGGTCTGGCGGTCAACGGCGAGAAGGCCTATGTCACAGTCCGCAACCTGGGCTCCACCATTCCGGCGGAGGAGATACCGCTGCTGTTCGAGCGCTTCCACAAGTCCGATAAGTCCCGCAGTGAGGACAAGGACGGTTACGGCCTGGGGCTGTATATCGTCAAGACCATCCTGGCCCAGCACAAGGAGCAGATCACCGTCACCAGTCAGGACGGTGCAACGGCCTTTACCTTTACCATGCAGATGGCGCACGGCGCGCCCCGAGAGGTACTCTGAATATGTATGATGAAAATAAAATGCCGCTGACGCCCGATCCGGCGGCTCCTGCCCCGGAGCAGGAGCCGGACGAGGTCGTCAGTTGGTATGTCCGTCCGGACGAGGGGCGGGAGATCACGGGCTGCTATGTGCAGCCGGGCCCCATACCCGCTGCCGCGGCGCCCAAAGCTGTCCGGCAGGAGAAGCGCCGCAGCCGCAAGGGCCTGTGGACGTTTCTGGTCATCCTGGCCGTGCTGGTAGGCGTGGTGCTGGGGGTGGCCATCGTCTCCGCCCTGCGGGGCGGCAATACGGACGGCTATGGCGATGACTTCGACGACGGCGATCACGATGCCAGCAGTATCGTGGATATCTTCCAGAGCGATGTGCCCACCATCCCCCGGGCGGACACGGACCCCGATCTGCGCTTTTATTGCGAAAAGGCGGGGGAAGAGAAGCTGACTATCCAGCAGGTCTATCAGCGGGTAAACCCCGCCACGGTGCTGGTGCTCACCGACCTGGGCGAAAAGGCCAGCGTCGGCACCGGGGTCATCCTGACGGCGGACGGCTATATCGTCACCAACGCCCATGTGATCGCCGGCGGGCAGAACGCGCTGGTGGCGCTGTACAACGGCGACCGCTACGAGGCGGAGCTGGTGGGCTTTTCCAGCACCGAGGATCTGGCGCTGCTGAAGGCGGTGAACGCCTCCGGTCTGCCCACTGCGCCCCTGGGCGACAGTGAGGAATGCCAGGTGGGCGATACGGTCTACGCCATCGGCAACCCGCTGGGCGTTGAGCTGCGGGGCACACTGACCCAGGGCATCATCTCCGCCATCGACCGTCCCGTCACCATGGAGGGCCGCGTGATGACGCTGCTCCAGACCACCGCTGCCCTGAACAACGGCAACTCCGGCGGCCCGCTGATCAATGAGCACGGCCAGGTCATCGGCATCAACACACTAAAGATGAGCAACACCCTGTCCGACATCTCTGCCACGGTGGAGGGCCTGGGCTTTGCCGTCCCGTCCAGCCGTGTGGTATCTGTCATCAATGATATCATCGCCACCGGAGGCTTCCACGGCCTGCCCTCGATCGGCGTCTACGTGAAGGAGACGGAATTTGCCGACGGTACGACCCACCCGGTGATCGATTCCGTCACGGAAAACTTCGGCGCCGAGGATGCGGGGCTGCAGAAGGGCGACGTAATTCTGGCGGCGGACGGTATAGGCGTCAGCACCAACACCGATCTGCTGGCCGTCCGCCGGACCCACATCGTGGGCGAGAGCGTCGTGCTCACTATCCGGCGTGACGGACAGACCTTTGATGTAACGGTCGTCCTCTACCCGGTGGAGGGATGATCACTTTACAGCGCAGAAACAGGGACAAGGCCATGGCCTTGTCCCTGTTTTACACCGCAAAACGACGGATATTTACAGATAATAAACAAATAGTATACATTTTATTGCCGGAATTTGCGGCTATTTTCGCCTTCGTTCCCGCCATAGCTGCCGCAGGCTGCCGGCGGCCGCCAGCAGCAGATACGCCCCGAACAGCCGCCGCAGTACCGCTGTGTCCACCGCCGTCGCCGCCAGTGCACCGGCCGCCGCAGCCGTTGTGCCCCAGGGGATAGCGGATTTCAGCACCTCCGTTTCCAGCAACCCGTTCCGCTTGTGGGCGATGACGCCCATGGCCGCCGTAGGCAGGAAGTACAGCAGATTGACCGCGGCGGCCTGCTGCTGCGGAACACCCAAAATGAGCGTCATAACCAACAGCAGCAGGGTCCCGCCGCCCACGCCCCAGGCGGACAGGATGCCGGCACCGAACCCCGCAGCCATTGGTATCAGCCAACTTTTCACAGGATATACCTCACGCCGCCGTACAGCAGAAAGGCGGCGAACAGTCCCCGCAGCCATGTGACGCTGACCCAGTGGAACAGCCGTCCGCCCACCAGACCGCCTGCCAGTCCGCCGATGAGGTATGGCAGCGCGGCGACCCAGTCGAAGGGCTGCCGCAGCAGGTATACTGCCGCGCTGACGGCGCTTAGGGGCAGTATGGCCGCCACGCAGGTGGCGAAGGCCTGCTTGCCCTCCAGACCGCACCAGCCGTTCAGCAGGGGCACCAGCACCATGCCGCCGCCCCCGCCGAACAGTCCGTTCACCAGCCCTGCCGCCGTGCCGGACAGGGCATATTTTGTCTTTGCCTGCATTGTGCCGCCTCCTTTATGTATGCGCCCATCCGGGCGCGGGGTTTACTGGCACTTCTGGTAGCTTTGGCAGTCGGTGCACTGGTCCATGGTGGGGCGGCTCTCGTGGGTGCCCACCTGAATGGCAGTCAGACCGCAGTTGTCCACGTCCTTGCAGTGGTGGGCGCAGTTGGTGACGGTGCACTTGATGGACGCATTGGGGGTGCAGGCGCACCCGTCGTTGGTACAAGCTCTGTTCATGGTGTTTCCTCCCTGAAAAATAAAAAGTCAAGCCCGAAGGCTTGACTCTATTTTTGCCCGGAGCGCAGGCGGATATGCACATTTTTTATATGCCAAGAAGCGCCGAAGCGAAGCTGAAATAAATCAGCAGACTGGTGGCGTCCACGATGGTGGAGATAAAGGGGCTGGCCATTACCGCGGGATCCAGACCGACCTTTTCCGCCAGCAGCGGCAGGGAGCAGCCCACGCATTTGGCAAAGATCACCACGAATAGGATGGTCAGGCACACCACCAGACACACCAGCGGCGTTACCGCCGCATTGCCCAGCAGCAGCCGATCTACCAGCAGCATCTTCACGAAGTTGGCCCCGGCCAGGCACACGCCGCACAGCAGCGAGACCCGCAGCTCCTTCCACAGTACCCGGAGTACGTCCGAGAAGTCCACCTCGTCCAGGCTCAAGGCGCGGATCACCGCCACGCTGGCCTGCGTACCGGAGTTACCGCCGGTGCCGGACAGCATAGGGATATAGGCGTTCAGTACCAGGCAGGCTGCCAGCGCGTTTTCGTAGTGGTTCAGGATCATACCTGTGAATGTGGCCGACAGCATCAGCACCATCAGCCAGGGCAGGCGGGCCTTCCAGGTGGCGAAAACGCCGGTACGGAGGTACGGCTTGTCCGAGGGCAGCATAGCCGCCATCTTTTCGAAGTCCTCCGTGGTCTCCTCTTCGATGACGTCCATAGCGTCGTCGACGGTGACGATACCCACCAGCCGCTTTTCCAGGTCCACGATGGGCATGGCCAGGAAGTCGTATTTGCTCAGTGCCTGGGCCACATCCTCCTTATCGTCCGTGGTCTTGGCCCACACCACGTCCGGGTCCATGATCTCCTCGATCAGGTCGTCCTCTTCCGCCAGCAGCAGGTCGCGGACCGACAGCACGCCCAGCAGGTGCCGGGTGGGATCGGTGACGTACAGGATGTTGATGGTTTCCAGCTCGCCGCCGATACGGCGGATGCGCTTGAAGGCGTCCTCCACCGTCATGTCCTTCTTCAGGGACAGGAACTCCATGTTCATAATGGAGCCGGCACTGTCCTCCGGGTATTTCAGTATTTCATTGATGGATTTACGCATCTCCGGTGTGGCCTTGTCCAGAATACGGATGACCACACTGGCGGGCATTTCCTCCACGATGTCCACCGCGTCGTCCAGATACAGCTCGTCCAGCACCTCGGTCAGCTCCGTGTTGGAAAAGCCGTTGATCAGCATCTCCTGGCTCTCCGGCTCCAGTTCCACGAATACCTCTGCCGCCGTCTCCTTGGGCAGCAG
>ERZ831979.575-NODE-575-length-40809-cov-17.425725_pt1 | contig 40809 bp, 40 predicted proteins | sample MGYA00519952_ERZ831979 | MGnify/ENA primary metagenome ERZ831979 (study PRJEB31850, sample SAMEA3708723) | human gut metagenome | biome: human gut; feature: human-associated habitat; material: faeces | place: China | collected 2014 ...
ATGCGGGAGTAGCTCAGTTGGTAGAGCGCAACCTTGCCAAGGTTGAGGTCGCGAGTTCGAGACTCGTCTCCCGCTCCAGGTTTCAGAGGAAAGGGGAAGCGTGATGCCTCCCCTTTTTTCATGCGCATCCGAAACGCACATCAAAAAAAATGCGTTAGACAGATGCCAACCTTCGGCGAATTTGGTAAAATTCGCCACTTTCCACGATGGGATACGGTTTCGACTGAACTGCCGCCACGGGTGGTTGGTTGTGCCGGCCCCTTCAAACGGTTGATTGCCAACGGTTTGAAAGCGTCCCGACGCGGAGATTTTTCCGGAAGTCTGCAGGTTAGTTATCGAGTGCCGTCCTGCAGACCACTCGTAATGTCACTCGTTTTGTATACGTGGGGTTTGCCATGGCTGTTCAGCAGAACAAGAAATCCACCAACAAGCGCGGTAATCATCGTGCTCACGACTTTTTGACCAACCCGCCCACCGCGATCGAAGCTACGACCGGTGAAGTGCATCGCCGTCACCACATCAGCCCGACCGGTTTCTACCGCGGCAAGAAGGTGATTGCGACGAAGGCTGACGAATAATTAGCGTCTGCCGGTCTTTTCGACAAAGAAGCTTCCTTCCGAAGCCGTTGGCAGCGCCATGCCGTCCGGCAAGTCTTTGCGCGCAGGATGCAACGCGCGAACCCCACGGTGAGTGACAGATCAAGCTGACTCGCGTGAAGGTTTCAAGGATTAGGCTCCACTGCAGCTTGCATCGGAAGACGTTGAAAAGATCGTCGAAGTCATAGAAAGAGGGATCCGTCAAGACGGGTCCCTTTTTTTATGTCCCTTGCCCCCATACGGCTCCGTCGCACCGATGCGTCCATGGCGTATGATCGCCTCATGCGCGGGCCGACGAGAGGCCCGTGACTCCAGATACGCACGAAAGGACACGCAACATGGACCTCGCATCGATTGTTCGCAGCAAGGCGGACTTCCTGATCGGCATGCGCCGCCGCATTCACGCTCATCCCGAGCTGAGCGGCCGCGAGTTTGAAACCGCAGCCCTCGTTCGGGAGGAGCTCACGAAGGCGGGCATCGAATGGAGGCCTTGCGGGCTTCAAACGGGCACGCTTGCCGAGATCCGGGCCGCGAAGCCCGGCAGGACCGTTCTTCTTCGTGCCGACATGGATGCGCTTCCCGTCACAGAGACGACGGGAGCCTCTTTCGCAAGCTGCAATCCCGGCGTCATGCACGCCTGCGGACACGACTGCCACACGGCGATGCTGCTCACCGCCGCACTCGTGCTGCAGGAGACGCGGGAGGAATGGGGCGGCGTTGTCAGGCTCGCCTTCCAGCCTGCAGAGGAGTCGGGTGAGGGCGCACTCTCCATGATCGCCCAAGGGGCGCTCGAGGGCGTCTACGCCTGCTTCGCGATGCACGTCTGGTCGGACGTCCCCGCAGGACGGATCGGTCTCATTTCTGGTCCCTGCATGGCGGGCACCGACAGGTTCGAGATAGACGTCAAGGGCGTGGGCGGTCATGCCGCGCAGCCCGAGCACTGCGTGGACGCGCTGGTGGCGGGCGCCGCGATCGTCGACGGACTGCAGACCCTCGTGAGTCGCGAGGTTTCGCCCGTCGACACGGCCGTCGTGACGATCGGTACGTTCAATTCAGGCACCCGCTGGAACGTGATTGCGGGCGAGGCCAGACTCACGGGTACCGTCAGGACGCTGAGGCCTGAGACCGCAGCGCGCATGCCCGAGGCCGTTGCTCGCATTGCCGCAACGATCGCCGCCTCCCGTCGCGCCGAGGCCGTCGTGCGCTATGAGCAGAAGGCGCTTCCCACGGTGAACGATCCCGCCGTGACGCAGGTTGCCCGCGGGGCCGCCCTCAAGGTGCTCGGCCCCGACGCCCTCTACGAGATAGGACCCTCGATGGTAGGCGAGGACTTCTGTCACTTTGCGGCAGGCGCGCCCGGCTGCATGGGGCTTCTCGGCGTGAGGAACGAGGCCTGCGGCGCCGTCTACGGACAGCACCACTCGTCCTACACGGTCGACGAGAACGCACTTTCGGGCGGCGTCGCCATGTACGTGCAGACTGCCATCGACCTTGCGGCCCGCTGAGGGGCAAGGCGCCTCCTGTGCGCAGGGAGGTAGAATTGATGCTTCCATTGAGGTAATTCCGAGGAGACGTCCCATGACCATGATGAACCGCCGCAGCCTGCTCGCCGCAGGCTGTGCAGCCGCCGCACTTTCCTGCGCTCCCGCCGCTCTGCTTGCCGCGGCTCCCGCCTACCAGGTGATCCGTCCCGAGGAGGCCCGCAGGATGATGGAGCGCGGAGGCGTCGTGGTGCTCGACGTCCGTACGCCCGAGGAGTTCGCCACGGGGCACATCAAGGGCGCCGTCAACGTGCCCGTCGATGCGATCCGCCCGGGCATGCGCCTGCCGTTCTCGCCCAATCCCGACACGCCCGTCCTCATTTACTGCCGCACGGGCCGCAGGGCCGAATATGCGGGCGAGGCGCTTGTAGCCTCGGGCTATCGCCACGTCTACAACTTCCTCGGGGTCACGCAGTGGCCCTATGAGCTCGTCCGCTAAGTCCTGCGGGCGTTTTGCGTCTTATTACAAATGCCGGGGGAGCGCACCGCGTGCGCTCCCCTTTCTTCGTTATGATTTCGGGGTTTTCACGAATAGAGAAGGAAAGCCTCCATGTACTCACGCGTTTTAGGCACGGGCAGTGCGCTTCCGAAGCGCATCGTCACCAACGGGGAATTTGCGGCCATGCTCGCCCGCGACGGCATTGAGACGAGCGACGAGTGGATTCGCACGCGCACCGGCATCGAGAGCCGCCATTTCGCCGACGAGGCCGAGGGCGAGACGACGTCGTCTCTGGCCGTGGCCGCCGCCCGCAGGGCGCTTGAGGCCGCGAACGTCGAGACCTCCGAAATCGACCTGATCATCGTGGCCACCACGACGCCCGACATGGTGTTTCCGTCCGTCGCCTGCCGCGTGCAGGCTGCGCTCGGCGCCAGGGGATGCGCGGCCTTCGACGTGCAGGCGGTCTGTGCGGGCTTCATCTATGCGCTCAACGCCGCCGACGCCATGCTGCGCGCTGGTCCCTACCGCGCCGCGATCGTGATCGGCGCCGAGGTGATGTCCCGAGTGCTCGACATGAAGGACCGCTCCACCTGCGTGCTCTTCGGCGACGGCGCGGGCGCTGTCGTGCTCAAGGCCTCGTCCGATCCCGGCATTCTCGCCGCCCGCATGTACGCTGACGGCGACTACGGCGAAAAGGTGCTGAGCCTCACGGCCTCCCTCAACCACGGCGTCATCTCGGGCGATCCATACATCCGCATGGACGGTCGTCAGGTCTTCCGTCTTGCCGTCGAGGGCCTTGTCGGCAGCGCTCGTGAAGTGGCTGACCTCGCCTGCGTGCATACCGAGGACGTCGCGCTCTTCGTGCCGCACCAGGCCAACCTCAGGATCATGACGATGGTGGCGGCCAAGCTCGGCATTCCCGAGGAGAGGATGGTGAGGACCGTTGCCGAGCACGGCAACACGTCGGCCGCGAGCGTGCCGCTTGCGCTCGACCGCGCCGTGCGCGCGGGCATGGTGAAGCCCGGCGAGCTCGTCCTGCTTCAGGGCGTCGGCGCCGGCATGGCCTGGGGGTCGGCGCTCGTCCGCTGGTAAGCGGGGCTCAAAAGCCCGAAAACCCCGCCAACACGGGAGGGGAAATCCTGTTTTCGGTCGATCCCCCACCTGCTAAACTCCTACCGATTCAATTCACCCCATAGGACCAGTTCCATGCGCATTGCATTCGTGTTTCCCGGCCAGGGCAGCCAGAGCGTCGGTATGCTGTCGGGCTTTGCCGGCAACGAGACCGTCGCCGGCGTGATGGCCCGCGCCGACGAGGCGCTCGGCTTTTCGCTCACCGGCCTCATTGCCGAAGGCCCCGCCGAAACGCTTTCGCTCACGGTCAATACCCAGCCTGCGATGCTCGCCTCGTCGGTCGCCTTCTATGAAGCGTGGCTCGCCGCCGGCGGCCGCACGCCTGAAATGATGGCGGGCCATTCGCTCGGCGAATATTCGGCTCTTTGCGCCGCAGGCGCGATGTCCCTTGAGACGGCCGTGCGTCTCGTGCGCTTCCGCGCCGAGGCCATGCAGAGCGCCGTGCCCGTCGGCGTCGGCGGCATGGCCGCCGTCATCGGTCTTGCCGACGACGACGTCGAGGCCGCCGTCGCCGAGGCCCGCGAGACGGGCCGCGTCGAGGCCGTCAACTTCAACGCGCCCGGTCAGGTCGTGATCGCAGGTGAAAAGGCCGCCGTCGCCCGCGCCATCGAGTGCGCCAAGGCCCGCGGCTGCCGCCGCGCCATCGAGCTGCCCGTGTCCGCTCCCTTCCACTCGAGCCTGATGCAGCCCGCCGCCGACAAGCTTGCGGCCCGTCTGGCCGAGACCGAGATTCAGGTGCCCGCCATTCCCGTCATCGCCAACATCGACGTCGAGGTGCACGAGACGCCCGACGCCATCCGCGAGGCGCTCGCCCGTCAGGCTGCGGGCGCGGTCCAGTGGGTGCGCACGATCGAGCGCATGAAGGCCGCCGGCATCACCGACATCGTCGAGTGCGGCCCCGGCAAGGTCCTCACGGGCCTGCTTCGCCGCACTGCGCCTGAAATCAACGGCCACAACATCTTCGACGCCGCCTCGCTCGCCGCGGTGCTCGAAAAGCTGAACTGAAATTTGGAGAAAGACATATGACGACGTTTTCCGCCAATGCGCTCGAGGGCCGCGTCGCGCTCGTGACCGGCACGAGCCGAGGCATCGGCGCTGCCATTCTTGAAGCCTTCGTGAAGGCCGGCGCCACCGTGGTCGGCACGGCCACGAGCGAAGCCGGCGCCGAACGCATCACGGCCCGCATCGCCGAACTCGACGGCAAGGGCCGCGGCATCGTGCTCAACGTCTGCGACGGCGAGGCCTCCGCCAAGGCCGTGGCCGACACGGTCGCCGAATTCGGCCGCATCGACGTTCTCGTCAACAACGCCGGCATCACCCGCGACACGCTCGTGATGCGCATGAAGGACGACGCCTGGAACGACGTCGTCGAGACCGACCTCACCGCCGCCTTCCGTCTTGCCCGCGCCTGCGTGCGCCCGATGATGAAGCAGCGCTCCGGCCGCATCATCTCCATCACGTCCGTCGTGGGCGCCATGGGCAACGCCGGCCAGGTCAACTATGCCGCCGCCAAGGCGGGCCTCATGGGCATGACCAAGGCCCTCGCCCGCGAGATCGGCTCTCGCGGCATCACGGTCAACTGCGTCGCTCCGGGCTTCATCGACACGGACATGACGGCCGGTCTTCCCGAAGAGCACAAGGCCGCGCTTCTCGCCCAGATCCCGCTCGGCCGCCTCGGCGGCGCTCAGGAGATCGCCGACGCCTGCCTCTTCCTCGCGAGCGATGCGGGCGCCTACGTGACGGGCACGACCCTGCACGTCAACGGCGGCATGTTCATGGGCTGACGCTCCCTCCGCCGGGCATGAGGCGCTCCGGAGGGAGCCTCCCTTCACACAAAGCGGCTCTTGCTTGGTAAAATATTCAATCACCTAAACCCCGAAGGGGATTGTCCCTTCACTTTTTCCCCGCGCCTGCGGGGTCCTACCCCATTAAAGCGGAGTTAAAGAAATGGAAGATATCGAACTGAAGGTTAAGAAGATTGTTGCTGAACAGCTCGGCATCAAGGAAGAGGACATCAAGAACGAGTCCTCCTTCATCGAAGACCTCGGCGCCGACAGCCTCACGACGGTTGAAATGTCCCTCGCCCTCGAAGACGCCTTCGGCATCGAAATCCCGGACACGGAACAGGAAAACCTCCGTACCGTCCAGCAGGCCATCGACTACGTCAAGTCTGCCGTCAACAAGTAATTTCGCCTCGAGTGAGCTCGATGTGAACGGCGTCCTCAGGGGCGCCCGAATTGTGGGATCCGCCTCTGCGGGTCCCACAGTTGTTTTAAGGGGAAGGCGGATAACGCCGACCCGCTAGTCCCTAAGGCCGAAAATCGTATCAGATTGTTCGGCTTCCAAGAACACCCACAGCAAGGAATACCACCATGATGAACCGTCGTGTTGTCGTTACCGGTCTCGGTATGGTTTCGCCGATCGGCAACGACGTCGCCTCGAGCTGGAAGGCCGCCCTCGAAGGCAAGTCCGGCATCGACCGCATCACCGCTTTCGACGCCTCCGCCTTCGGCTGCCAGATCGCCGGCGAAGTGAAGGACTTCGACGCGGGCAAGTACCTTGGCGTCAAGGAAGTGCGCCGCTTCGACCGCTTCGTTCACTTCGGCGTCTCCGCCGGCATCATGGCGCTTGAAGACTCCGGCCTCGAGATCACCGACGAGTTCGCGCCTGAATGCGGCTGCGCCATCGGTTCGGGCATCGGCGGCCTTCCGCTCATCTGCACGAACAACGAGGCCTGCAACGAGCGCGGTCCGCGCCGCATCTCGCCCTTCCTCATTCCGGGCTGCATCATCAACATGACCTCGGGCCAGCTCGCGATCATGAAGAACCTCAAGGGCCCGAACATCGCCCACGTGACCGCCTGCTCGACGGGCCTTCACGCCATCGGCGAGGCCATGCACATCATCGCCCGCGGCGACGCGACCGTGATGGTGGCGGGCGGCTGCGAGTCCACGATTCATCCCGTGGGCGTCGGCGGCTTCGACAACATGCATGCGCTCTCCCGTCGCAACGACGATCCGAAGACCGCCTCCCGTCCCTTCGACAAGGACCGCGACGGCTTCGTGATGGGCGAAGGCGCCGGCGTCCTCGTTCTCGAGGAGCTTGAGCACGCCCGCGCCCGCGGCGCCCACATCTACGCCGAAATCGTCGGCTACGGCCTCTCGGGCGACGCCTTCCACATCACGACCCCGTCGACCGACGGTCCCGCCCGCTGCATGCGCATGGCGCTCCGCCACGCCGGCATCGCCCCCGAGGACATCCAGTACCTCAACGCGCACGGCACGTCCACAAACGTCGGCGACGTCAACGAAGTGAAGGCCATCAAGGAAGTCTTCGGCGAACACGCCGGGAAGCTCGTCGTCAACTCCACGAAGTCCATGACGGGCCACCTTCTCGGCGGCGCCGGCGGCGTCGAGTCCGTCTTCACGATCAAGGCGCTCGAGGAGCAGGTCTCGCCCCCGACGATCAACGTCTTCGAGCAGGATCCTGAATGCGACATCGACTGCTGTCCCAACGAGGCCCGCAGGATGGAGATCAACTACGCCATGAAGAACTCCTTCGGCTTCGGCGGCACGAACTCCACGGTGATCTACAAGCGTTGGACTGAATAAGGCGGCTTGTTCCTGCGCAGTCCGCAGGACCATCCGCATGCGCAAAAGGGCACTCTCCTCACGTTGAGGCGGGTGCCTTTTTTATGCCACTCCTCCCGCGGTCTCAAAAGAGGAGGAAAATGTCTGCATGACATTCTTTCCAATCAAAGGAGAACGACATGCAGGACTGCGCCAGGTACGTCGAGGAGATGACGAGGCTTCGCCGTGAAATCCACCGCCGCCCCGAAGAGGGCTGGACCGAATTCGAGACCCAGTGGAAGGTCTTCCGTGCGCTTGAGGCGCTCGGCTGGACGATCCGCATGGGGCTGGACGTGATCAGGCCCGAGGCCGTCATGGGCCGCAATGCGGAGCTCGTCGAGAAGGCGATGGTCCGAGCGGCCGAACACGGCGTGCCTGAATCCTTCCTCAAGGCCACGGGCGGCTACACGGGGCTCACGGCCAACTTTGACACGGGCCGCGAAGGCCCCGTCACGGGCTTTCGCTTCGACATGGACTGCGTACTCGTCGAGGAGCTTCACGACGCCTCGCACCTGCCCGCGGCCGAAGGGTTCGACTCCGAGATCCCGGGACACATGCACGCCTGCGGCCATGACGCCCATACGGCGACGGGCGTGACGCTCGCCCATTGGATCACGGATCACAAGGACGAGCTCAAGGGGCGCTTCCGCCTCATCTTCCAGCCCGCCGAAGAAGGGACGCGCGGCGCGGCGCCCATGGCCGCTGCAGGCGTCGTGGACGATCTCAACTGGTTCTTCGGCGCCCATGTGGGCTGCAACTGCAGGATCGGCGAGGCGTCCGTCGTGAAGAAGGGCTTCCTGGCCACGACCAAGATCGACATCGAGTTCACGGGCGTGCCCTCGCATGCGGGTTCGGATCCCGAAAAGGGCAGGAGCGCGCTCATGGCCGCGGCGGCCGCCGCCGTGATGATGCAGGGCATTCCGCGCCACGGCGAGGGCGACACGCGCATCGCCGTCGGCAGGCTCGTGGCGGGCGAGGGCAGGAACGTCACGCCCGTGCACGCCTTCATGCAGTGCGAGACCCGCGGCTCTACGCAGGAGATCAACGAATACATGTTCGAGAGCGTCAGGCGCATCGTCGAGGGCTGCGCCGCCTCCTACGGCGTCGAATGCCGCGTGACGAAGGCGGGCGAGGCCACGAACTTCGAGGCGACGCCTGCCGCCTGCGACCTGGCGGTCGAGGCCTGTGCGGAGGTGTTCGGGCGCGATCACGTGACCTGTCTTGAGACTGCGGGCGGCAGCGAGGACTGCTCGATTCTTGCGCGCCGCGCCATCGAGCACGGTGCCGAGGCGACCTTCCTCTTCTATGGCTGCAACCATCACGGCCATCATCGCGCCGACTTCGAGATCCAGGACACGCAGAGCCTGCCCGCCGCGCTTGCCGTGCTCTCGGGCATCTGCCGCCGCACCAACGGCCTCTGATCCCGATATCCGATCACGGGAGCTCCGCCTGCGGGCGGCTCCCGTCCGGCGCCGCGAGGCTTCCCGCACGTCCTTCGTGCAGGAACCCGCGGCGCTTCCTTATTGGCAAAGCGGACGGCATTCGCCCGAATCCGCTGCGGTGCAAAAGATTCGGGGAAATTCAATGTGCAATGGCGCCTGAATGGTACAATAATAGGTTCTAGAAAGGCCCGATGACGGCCATGTTTTGCAAGAGCCGCCCGTTCCCGTCGAGCATTGCGCTCCGGCCGGCGGCCCGTACAAATTCCGACCCATTCAGTCTCTTCAATGCAGAAAATCCGCAACTTCTCGATCATCGCCCACATTGACCACGGCAAGTCGACGCTCGCCGACCGCCTGATCCAGCGCTGCGGCGGTCTTTCCGACCGCGAAATGAGCGCCCAGGTGCTCGACAGCATGGACCTCGAGCGTGAACGCGGCATCACGATCAAGGCGCAGACCGCCTCCCTCAAGTACAAGGCCAAGGACGGCGAGGTCTACGAACTCAACCTCATCGACACCCCGGGGCACGTCGACTTCTCCTATGAAGTGAGCCGTTCGCTCTCCGCGTGCGAAGGCGCGCTGCTCGTCGTCGACGCCACGCAGGGCGTCGAGGCCCAGACGGTTGCGAACTGCTACACCGCCATCGACCTCGGCGTGACCGTGCTTCCCGTCCTCAACAAGATGGACCTTCAGAGCGCGAACCCCGATGCGGCCGCCGAGGAAATCGAGGACGTGATCGGCATCGACGCAACGGACGCGATTCCCTGCTCGGCCAAGACCGGCATGGGCATCGACGACATCCTCGAGCGCGTCGTGCGCGACGTTCCGCCCCCGAAGGGCGATCCCGACGCCAAGCTCCAGGCCCTCGTCATCGACTCCTGGTTCGACAACTACGTCGGCGTGGTGATGCTCGTGCGCGTCGTCAACGGCACGCTCCGTCCGAAGGACAAGATCCGCCTGATGGCCACCGGCGCCAATCACCTCGTCGAGCAGCTCGGCGTCTTCACGCCGAAGTCCCAGAGCCGCACCTCGCTCTCCGCGGGCGAAGTGGGCTTCGTGATCGCCGGCATCAAGGAACTCAAGGACGCCCGCGTGGGCGACACCGTGACGAGCGCGCAGAATCCCGCCGACGAGGCCGTGCCCGGCTTCAAGGAAGTGAAGCCGCAGGTGTTCGCGGGCCTCTATCCCGTCGAGTCCAACCAGTACGATGCGCTTCGCGACGCCCTCACGAAGCTCCAGCTCAACGACGCCGCGCTCCAGTTCGAGCCCGAAGTCTCTCAGGCGCTCGGCTTCGGCTTCCGCGCCGGCTTCCTCGGCCTCCTGCACATGGACATCGTCCAGGAGCGCCTTGAACGCGAATACAACATGGACCTCATCACGACGGCCCCGTCCGTGGTGTACGAGGTTCTGCAGACGGACGGCACGGTGGTGCACGTCGAGAACCCGTCCAAGCTCCCGCCCGTCGACAAGATCGACGAGATCCGCGAGCCGATCGACACGGTCACGATCTTCGTACCCGACGAATACGTGGGCGCCGTCATGAAGCTCTGCCAGGACAAGCGCGGCATCCAGACGAACCTTGCCTACCACGGCCGCCAGGTGCACCTCACCTACGAGCTGCCGCTCGCCGAGATCGTGCTCGACTTCTTCGACCGCATGAAGTCGATGACCCGCGGCTATGCCTCGATGGACTACGAGTTCAAGGAATACCGCGCCTCCGACGTGGTGCGCGTGGACATGCTGATCAACGGCGACCGCGTGGACGCCCTGAGCTCCATCCTTCACCGCAGCAACGCGATCTTCCGGGGCCGCGAAATCGCACAGCGCCTGCGCTCGCTGATTCCGCGCCAGATGTACGAGGTCTCGATTCAGGCCGCCATCGGCGCGAACATCATCGCCCGAGAGAACGTCAAGGCCCTGCGCAAGAACGTGCTCGCCAAGTGCTACGGCGGCGACATTACGCGAAAGCGCAAGCTCCTTGAAAAGCAGAAGGCCGGCAAGAAGCGCATGAAGCAGGTGGGCTCGGTGGAGATTCCGCAGGAAGCCTTCCTTGCAATCCTTCAGCAGGACGAACAGTAATCCCGCCGCAAAGCGGAGGTTCGACGACGGACCTCCGCTTCGCCGCATGAACGAAACGGAAGACATTGATGAACTTTCCTCTGATCCTTCTCATTCTCACGGTCGTCACGGGCATCTTCTGGGTGCTTGAGCGCCGCAGCTTCCTGCCCGCCCGCAAGGCCCGCGCCGAAGAGGCCGCCCGCCGCTTCGAGGCGGACAACCGCGAGGCGATCGATCGCGGCGAAAAGGCCGTGATCGACGCGCGCAACGACCTCTACGCCCGCGAGATCCGCCAGCCCTGGTGGCTCGAGTACACGGCGGGCCTCTTCCCCGTGATCGCGATCGTCTTCTTCGTGCGCAGCTTCCTCTTCGAGCCGTTCCGCATTCCGTCGGGCTCGATGCTCCCGACGCTGCACGTGGGCGACTTCATCCTCGTCAACAAGTACGAGTACGGCATCAGGCTCCCCGTCACCAACTGGAAGATCATTCCGCTCGGCAGCCCGCAACGCGGCGACGTCGTGGTCTTCAAGTACCCGATGGACGAGTCGGTCGACTACATCAAGCGCGTCGTCGGCGTTCCGGGCGACACGATCGAATACCGCAACAAGGTCGTCTACGTCAACGGCGTCGAGCAGAAGCAGGCCGGCCACGTCGACTTCATCGACACGCACTCCCACGTCACGCTCGACCAGCGCGAGGAGAACCTTTCGGGCGTCGAGCACATGATCGCCGTCGACGGCCGCCGTCCGTCCTGGGTTCCGGCGCAGGCCATTCTGAAGAAGGTCCCCGAGTGCACGTACACGAACACGGGCTTCATCTGCAAGGTCCCCGAAGGCAAGTACTTCATGATGGGCGACAACCGCGACAACTCCGAGGACAGCCGCTACTGGGGCTTCGTTGATGACTCGAGCCTCGTCGGCCGCGCCACGTTCATCTGGGCGAACTTTGGCGACATGTCCCGCATCGGCTCCTTCCGCTGAGCGGACCCGGTCTGACAGACACCGTTTGGAATAAAAATGCAAGATCTTTCGATTCTTGAGGAGCGCATCGGCTACAAGTTCGCCGACCGCAAGCTTCTCGAACGTGCGGTGACGCACCGCAGCTTCGCGGCGCAGCACAACGAGCGCCTCGAATTCCTGGGCGACTCGGTTCTCAACTGCGTCGTGGGCTACGCGCTCTTCCAGCGCGACAAGCACTTCACCGAAGGCGACCTTTCGCGCGTGCGCGCCAACCTCGTCTGCGAGAGGACCCTCGCTGTCATCGCCAAACAGATCGACGTCTCGGCCTTCCTTCGCATGGGCGAAGGCGAGATGAAGACGGGCGGTGCGCATCGTCCCTCGATCACGGCCGATGCCATGGAGGCCATCTTCGGCGCCGTGTTCGCCGAAAGCGGCTTTGAGGCTGCCCAGAAGGTGATCCTCGGCCTCTTCGAGCCGATCCTCGCCGCGCCCACGGCCGAACAGCTCGGCAAGGACTCCAAGACGCGCCTGCAGGAGTACCTGCAGGGCCGCCACCTGCCGCTGCCGCAGTACGTCGTCGTCAGCGTGACGGGTGCCGCGCACGCCCAGCACTTCAACTGCGAGTGCCGCATTCCGTCGCTTGAAATCACGACGCAGGGCCATGCTGCGAGCCGACGCTCGGCCGAGCAGGAGGCCGCCACCGCCGCGCTTGAGATTCTGAAGAACCGCGAGTCCACCAACGGGAGGTCCAGACATGAGTGAAGAAAAGACCGTGCCGGCAATGTCCGACGCCGAACTTGAACGCATGCTCGCGCAGGCGGGCGCCGCCTCCGTGCAGGTGCCCGAGGGCTTCCGCTGCGGCTATGTGGCCGTCATCGGCCGTCCGAACGTCGGCAAGTCGACCCTGATCAACCACCTGATCGGCGAGAAGGTCTCGATCACCTCGAAGAAGCCGCAGACGACGCGCGACCGCGTGCTCGGTGTCGTGACCGAACCCGACGCCCAGATCGTCTTCATGGACACCCCGGGGTTCCAGACGAAGGTCGGCAACCAGCTCATCCGCCGCATGAACCGCACCGTGCGCTCCACGCTCGGCGAGGTCGATGCGATCGTCTTCGTGATCGAGTCCCTCGGCTGGAAGCCCGCCGACCTCGAAGTCCTCAAGCTTCTGCCCAAGGATGCGTCGAACGTCATCCTCGCCATCAACAAGACGGACCTCAACAAGTCGAAGGACTCGCTCCTTCCGCTCATGGCCGCCTCGATGGAGAAGTTCCCGTTTGCGGCCATCGTGCCCGTGTCCGCTGAAAAGGGCCGCCAGCTCGGCGACCTGCTCGGCGAGATCAAGAAGTTCCTCCCCGAGAGCGTCCCGTTCTTCGATCCCGACACCTACACGGACCGCTCGCCGCGCTTCCTCGCGGCCGAGACGATCCGCGAGAAGGCCTTCCGCCTGCTCGGCGACGAGCTTCCGTACGGCATTGCCGTGACGATCGACAAGTGGCAGGAGGACGAGGAGAGCGCCGAGATCGTCGCGACCCTCATCGTCGAGCGTGAAAGCCACAAGCCGATCGTGATCGGCGAGGGCGGCGCCAAGCTTCGCGAGATCGGCCGTCTGGCTCGCACCGACGTCGCCGCGATGCTCGGCAAGCGCGTGCACCTCGAGGTCTGGGTCCGCGTGCGCCGCGGCTGGTCCGACGACGTGAAGGCCCTCAAGACCCTGGGCTATGAATAAGGACGCCCTGGAGGCGGGGGTGCCGCACCGCAGGGTGCGCAACCGTTCCGAGGGGCCCCGCTCCTCACGGTCTCCCGTCTCCTCGCTCGAGGGGCCCGCAGCGCAGCGCGCCTCGACCCTCTCGGGCATTCTCGAACGCCGCCGCGCTGCAGAGCGGCAGATGGCGGACGTCTTCTCCGCGCTCCCGGAACCAGCGGAGCGCATCCCCGCCCGTGTCACGGGCGAGCTCGGCTTCATCCTCCACGCGTGGGACTGGAGCGAGACGAGCCTTCTTCTCGACGTGCTGACCGTACGATACGGCCGCGTCTTTCTCGTCGCGCGCGGCGCCCGCCGCGCGTCCTCCCAGTACAGGGGCCTTCTCACCGCGTTCTGTCCGCTCCGCTTCTCATGGACGGGCAGCAAGGAGGCCAAGATGCTCGTGCGCGCCGAGTGGCAGGGGACGATGGTGCCCCTCACGGGCGAGGCGCTGCTCTCGGGCTTCTACGTCAACGAACTCATCCTCAAGCTCACCGTCCGCGAGGAGCGCCATCCGGGGCTCTTCGAGGCCTACGTCAAGGCGATCCATGCGTTGGCGCTCGACGAGCGCGACGCCATGCAGCCCGCGCTTCGCGAATTCGAGATGGCGGTCCTCAAGGCCGCAGGCTGGGCGCCCGCCTTCTCCGACGACGGCCGCTCGCCCTGGTACTGCGTCAGGGACGGCGCCCTCGAGGGGCTCGCCGGCGTCGAGGGGTTGCCCGAGGGCGTGCGCGCCTGGCCGGGGGACCTCGTGCGCGAAATGCTTTCGGGAGAGCCGATGAGTCCTGCGGCGCTTCGCGCCTCGCGTGATATTCTTCGTACGTTGATCGACTTTCATCTCGACGGGCGCAGCATCCATTCCCGTCGCATCCTCGCCGAGCTCAACGGCCTGCAGAAGACCTGACGCCCGCCAAGCCGATCGAACCGGACAAACAGGGGGCGCTGCGGCGTCCCGAACACCAGGAGTGCATCGCAATGCTTCGTACCAAGCTTTCCGTCAATCTGAACAAGGTGGCGCTTCTTCGCAACTCCCGCGAAGGCAACTGGCCCGACCCGGTCTTCTTCGGCCGCATCGCGCTTGAGGCGGGCGCCGCCGGCCTGACGGTTCATCCGCGTCCCGACGAGCGCCACGTCCGCGCGACGGATGTCCCCGCGATTGCCGCACTCGTGAGCGAATATCCCGACCGCGAATACAACATCGAGGGCAACCCCTTCCACAATCTGATGGGCCACCTTGAGGCCGTGCGTCCCGATCAGGCGACGTTCGTGCCCGACAGCCTCGGCCAGAAAACGTCCGACCACGGGTTCGATCTTTCGGATCCCGCCGTCTGCGACGCCGTCCGCCCGCTCATCGCGCAGGCGAAGGCTTGGGGCTGCCGCGTGAGCCTCTTCATGGATCCCGACCCCGCCCTGATGGCGAAGGCCGCCGAACTCGGCGCCGACCGCGTCGAACTCTACACGGAGGGCTGGGCTCAGGCGCACGGCACCGAAGTCCAGGACAAGGTCCTCGAGCAGTACGCCGCCAGCGTGAAGGCCGCCCGCGAGGCCGGACTTGACGTCAACGCCGGGCACGACCTCTCGCTCGACAATCTCGAGGTCTTCCTCAAGGCCTGCCGCGAGGTGAGCGAGGTCTCGATCGGCCATGCGCTCACCGCCGAGGCGCTCCAGTTCGGCTTTGCCGAAACGGTCAGGCGCTACGAGGAGATCCTCGACCGCGTCGCCGCGTCCGAAGACTGAAGGGAGGAGCTGGGCATGATCGAAGTACTGAAGCCGGGTCCCGTCTGCGTCGACGTTGAGGGCCTTTCACTCACCGAGCATGAGCGTGGGCGCCTGCGTCATCCGATGACGGGCATGGTGATCCTTTTCACCCGCAACTACAGGGACCGGGAACAGCTCAGGGCGCTGTGCGACGAAATCCACGCCGTGCGTCCGGGCATCCTCATCAGCGTCGACCATGAGGGCGGCCGCGTGCAGCGCTTCCGCTCCGAATTCACCGATGTGCCCGCCATGTCCGAGATCGCGGCGCACGAGGACGCCGAGGCGCGCTTCGAGGCGGCCGGTCTCGTGCTTGCCGCCGAGCTTCGCGCCTGCGGCGTCGACTTCACCTTCGCGCCCGTGCTCGACGTCGACTACGGCCGATCGGCCGTGATCGGCTCGCGCAGCCTTGGCACGACGCCCGAGCTCGTGACGGCGCATGCCGCCGCGCTCATTCGCGGGCTTCGCAGGGGCGGCATGGCCTCCTGCGGCAAGCATTTTCCGGGGCACGGCTGGGCCGAGGCCGACAGCCATACGGCCCTTCCCGAGGACGAAAGGGATGCGGAGAGTCTGATGCGGGACATGCTCCCCTACGGCAAACTGCCTGAACTTGCATCCGTCATGACGGCCCATGTGGCTTATCATGCCTTTGAGGGGGAGGTCGCCACCTTCTCGAGGCGCCTCCTGCAGGACGAGCTTCGAGAACGGCTGGGCTTTCGCGGCCTCGTCTTCTCGGACGACCTCAGCATGAAGGGCGCCGCGGGCGGCAGCGTGACGGAGCAGGCCGAGAAGGCGCTTGCGGCGGGCTGCGACATGGTGCTCGTATGCAATCGTCCCGACATGGCCGACGAGCTTCTCGCGAACCTGCGTTGGACTCGAACGCCCGAATTCGACGCGCGCCTTGCGGGGCTCGCGCCCGCCGCGGCTTGCGGCGGTGCGGAGCTTGAAGAGGCCCGCTCCCTTCTGGCGGCCTGACGGCCGGCCCCGAAGGCGTCAATCATTCCACGTATAGGAAGGCTGTCTTGATCATCGAATCACTGCTCGACACGGACCTCTACAAATTCACGATGCAGCAGTGCGTGCTGCACCAGTTCCCGGGGGCCGACGCCGAATACCGCTTCAAGTGCCGCACGCCCGGCATCGATCTTTCGCCCTTCGTCGACGAGATCAACGCCGAGCTCGACCATCTCTGCAGCCTCTACTTCAGGGAGGACGAGCTCGCCTACCTCGACAGCCTGCGCTTCATCAAGTCGGACTACGTCGAGTTTCTGAGCCTCTTCCATCTGAAGCGCAAGTACATCTCCGTGACGAAGTCTCAGGACTATCCCTGCGGCATCGACATCACCGCGAAGGGCCCGTGGCTGCACACGATCCTCTTTGAGATTCCCGTGCTTGCGATCGTCAACGAGGTCTACTTCAGGAACACGTATCCAGATCTTGACGAGACGGAGGGGGTCGCACGCCTTGAGCGCAAGATCGAGCTTCTGCGCAACGAGCCCGACAACGGCGGGCTGCGGATCTCCGACTACGGTACGAGGCGCCGCTTCTCCAAGGCCTGGCAGAAGAAGGTTCTCCTCAACATGAAGGAGCGTCTCGGCGGCATCTTCACTGGCACGTCGAACGTCATGTACGCCAAGGAGCTCGGCCTCACGCCCCACGGCACGATGGCCCACGAGTTCCTGCAGGCCTGCCAGGCGTTGGGCCCAAGGCTGCGCGACACGCAGGTCTTCGCCTTCGAGATGTGGGCCAAGGAGTACAGGGGCGACCTCGGCATCGCACTCTCCGACGTCTACGGGATGGATCCCTTCCTGCGCGACTTCGACATGTTCTTCTGCAAGCTCTTCGACGGCGTCAGGCACGACTCGGGCGATCCCTTCGTCTGGGGCGAGCGCATGATCGAGCACTGGAAGGCCAACCGCTGCGACCCGAGGACGAAGTCCCTCATCTTCAGCGACAGCCTGACGGTCCCGAAGGCCATAGAGCTCTACGAGCGCTTCCACGGCAGGGTCAAGGTCGCCTTCGGCATCGGCACGAACCTGATGAACGACAGGGGGCCGCAGCCGCTCAACGTCGTCATGAAGATGGTCAAGGCCAATGGGCAGCCCGTCGCCAAGATCTCCGACGCGCCCGAGAAGGGCATGTGCGAGGACGAGGGCTATCTGCGTTACCTCAGGCAGGTCTTCGGACTGCCGCCCGTGGCATAGGAGTCTCACGGGCACGATGAAAGGCGCGGACCTAGGGCCTGCGCCTTTCATTTTCCAGTCCTTTCGGCTTAAGGGGCCCCTCATTTGTAAAGAAACCTCGGAAAGTTCTGCAGGGATCAGAAAATCCGTGTATGTTTGCATTCTGAGATATTTTGTAACGCGGTGCACATTGGAAAGTACAGTTGGCGCCTCCGCTCCCGGGAAGCGCTTTCGACCGCACCTTCCAACGTACGCCATTTTCAACCGGCGGCCGGCGCTCAGGCGGTCGCCCCAGGGAGTCTCCATCGTGACTTTGTCCATTAAAAGCGTTGCGGCTGCAACTGCAACCCTTCTGCTGCCTGCTGCCGCCATGGCGAGCGACATGAACGGCGCCGAGCTCGGCCTTGCGTGGGCCGTGCCGTTTGCCGGCATTCTGCTTTCCATCGCGCTTTTCCCGCTGTTCGCCCCGCACATCTGGCACCATCATTTCGGCAAGATCTCCGTCTTCTGGGCCCTGTGCTGCATCATTCCGCTTGCGACCGTCTTCGGTCCTGACACGGCCTTCCACGAGATCGCCCACGTGCTTCTCGCCGACTACGTGCCGTTCATCATCTTCGTGGGCTCGCTCTTCATCGTTGCCGGCGGCATTCACGTCCGCGGCAGCTTCGTCGGTCGTCCGATCGTGAACACCGCGATCCTCGCGCTCGGCGCCGTGCTTGCCAACTTCATGGGTACGACGGGCGCTGCCATGCTTCTCATCCGCCCGCTCATCGGCGCCAACGAGAACCGCAGGCGCAAGGTCCACACCTTCATCTTCTTCATTTTCCTCGTCGCCAACGTGGGGGGCGCGCTGACCCCGCTCGGCGATCCTCCGCTCTTCCTCGGCTTCCTCAAGGGCGTGAGCTTCTTCTGGACGCTTGAGCACCTGATGCTTCCGTGGCTCGTGACCTGCGCCATCCTGCTTGCGGTCTACTTCGCGATCGACAGCTTCATGTTCTCCCGCGACGTCAAGGATGGCTTCAAGGCGCCCGAGGAAAAGCAGGCCATCGGCGTCGACGGCGGCATCAACATCCTGTTTCTCGCCGCCATCGTCGGCACGGTCCTGATGTCCGGCTTCTGGCGCTCGGGCGTGGACTTCACGTTCCTCGGCGTGCACTTCTCGCTCGAGGGCGTGCTCCGCGACGCGCTCTTCATCGTGATCTCCGGCGCTTCCCTGCTGCTCACCACGAAGGCCACCCGCGAAGCCAACCACTTCAGTTGGGATCCGATCCTTGAGGTCGCCAAGCTCTTCTTCGGCATCTTCTGCTGCATCGTGCCGGTGCTCGCCATGCTCCGCGCGGGCCACGACGGCCACTTCGCGCCGCTCGTCGCCCTCGTGACGAACGCCGACGGCAGCTTCAACAACACGTTCTTCTTCTGGCTGACGGGCATGCTCTCCGCGTTCCTTGACAACGCGCCGACGTATCTGGCGTTCTTCAACCTCGCCGGCGGCGATCCGACCGTGCTGATGGGCGAGGGCGCCAAGACCCTGATGGCCATCTCGATGGGCTCCGTGTTCATGGGCGCCGTGACCTACATCGGCAACGCCCCGAACTTCATGACGGTCTCCATCTGCAACGAGCGCGGCATCAAGATGCCGACGTTCTTCGGCTACATGCTCTGGTCGGTGACGCTCCTCTTCCCGACCTTCTTCCTGATGGACATGCTCTTCCTCATCTGAGAGCCGTCCTGACGAAAACAGGCTGAAACAAGGCTGAAAAACAGGCGCCCCGAAGCGAAGGCTTCGGGGCGTTTTCTTCATTCGCCAAGCCTGAACCGCAGGGAAAAAGCAGAGGATAGTTGTCTTTACGCAACACTTGGGCGCGTGAAGGCCGGCATTTTCCTGCATTGAACTGTCGTACTAGTGACTTTGCGGAAAAGATGCGTTAAAGTGACACCTGTACCCGCACGCGGGCGCATCAGCACATGCGCCCGCGTGCTTTTTTGCATTCTTCGAATAAAGGAACCAAGGGACCCTTCACGCCATGCAGCTTACCGTCGAACCCAAGGACGTCTCCGACGCCTACAGCACGCCCATCGTTCAGCAGACCTCCTTCTGGTCCCGCGTCAAGGCGAATCTGGGCATGCGTTCCAAGGCCTTCGAGTTTTCCGTGCGCAACAGCGACCTCTACACCGACGTGGGCGGCTGGTCGCGCACCAATGCGGACCTCCTGATGTTTGCGCAGTACTGCAGCAGTGACGAATACGTGGCCTATCTTCCGTACGGTCCCGAGATCGAGCCGTCGGAGGAGAACCAGGGGCGCTTCCTCGAGGAGCTTTCCGAGTGCCTGAGGAGCTACCTGCCCAAGGGGTGCCTGGCGATCCGCTACGACCTCAACTGGCAGTCCCACTGGTGCAAGGAGGGCGACTTCGACGCCGAGGGCAACTGGCGCGGTTGTCCGCGCAAGGAGTTCCAGGAGATGCACATGAACTACGGCACGGCCACCTGGAACCTCTTCAAGGCGAACATGAACGTGCTCCCCTCCGACACGATCGTGGTCGATCTGTGCGGGACCGAGGAGCAGATCTTCGCCTCGATGAAGCCCAAGACCCGCTACAACATCGGCCTTGCCCGCAGGAAGGGCGTCGAAGTCCGCGATATGGGCCCGAGGCGCTCGGCCTCTGGTACGACCTCTACTCGCAGACGGCTCACCGCAACGGCCTGCACGTCAACGACAGGCGCTACTTCGAGAGCGTCATCGCGAGCCGCATGCAGTGTTCCGATCCCGAGGTGAGCGTGAAGCTCCTGATGGCCTTCCATGAAGAGAAGCCCCTCGCCGCGATGTTCCTGATCCTCTCGGCTCACCGCGCCACATATCTCTACGGCGCCAGTGCCACCAAGGGCCGCCACCTGATGCCCACCTATGCGCTCCAGTGGTGCGCCATGCAGACCGCCAGGCGCGCGGGTTGCAGTGAGTACGACCTCTTCGGTGTCGCGCCCAACGCGGATCCTTCGCATCCGATGCACGGCCTCTACCGCTTCAAGACGGGCTTTGGCGGCCAGATGTACCACCAGATGGGCTGCTGGGACTATCCGCTCGACATGGACGGCTACAGGCAGTTCGCGGCGCGCGAGATGAGCTTGCCCGGCTACTACGCCTGATCGTCACCGACAGGAACAAAAACGGCGGATCCGCTTCGGAGTCCGCCGTTTTGTTCATCTCGGGTTCACGCCCGGCTCAATCCCCGTGGTGATGATCATGTGAATGGGCGTGCTCATGAGCATGTTCGTGCGTGTCGTCGGGCGTCACGGGGATGAGGTTGAGGCGTCCGTGGCGCACGCCGGGTTCGGCCGAAAGGCGGCGGGAGAGCGTGACGACGTCCTCGGCGCGGCCGCGGATCACGACGCTCTCGACGCACTCTTCGTGCGTGGCGTGCACGTGCATGGTGGAGATGACCTCGCCCGCATGCTCGTGCTGGTACTCGGTCATACGCATGGCGAGCTGGCGCTCGTGGTGGTTGTAGGCGTAGCTGAGCACGCCGACGCATTCGGCCGAGGGATTGTCCTTCACGTCCTCACTGGTGAAGTGATTGCGGAGAATGTCGCGGAAGCATTCGGAGCGGTTGGCGTAGCCGTGTTCGGTCAGGTACGCGTCGAAGCGCTCGGCAAGCTCGTCGTCGATGGAAAGCGTGAATCGCTGCATGAGTGTGTCCCCCTGAGAATGCCTTCCATTTTAGTGGGGGGCGCGGTGGATCAGGGCTCCGGCACGGAAAACCTCGGAGACGGCGTTCCGGGCGAGAGCCTCGCCGTTGTCCGTGACGGGATCGCGCAGGACGATGAAGTCGGCCCTCATGCCGGGCGCGAGCCTTCCTACGCCTTCGAATGGCAGGACCTTCATCGGGCGGGAGGTGTAGAGCGAGACGGCCTCTTCGCAGGAGACGGCTTCGGACCTGTTGAAGACGGTGCCGTCCCAGGCTGTGCGCGTGACCGCAGCGCCCATCGAGACGAAGGGATCGTCGGGATCGGCCCAGGCGGTGGCGGGCGCGTCGGAGGAGAGCGCGAAGGCGTCGAGCGCCGAGGAGACGGTCCTCACGGGATAGACGCGCTCAAGGTCCTTCGGGGCGAGCACGGCCCTGTAGCCTTCGATTTCGGCGTACGGGAAGATCACCTGGGTTGTCACTCCGAAGCGCATGGCCGAGGCGTTCATGCGGGCGAGCTGAGCCTCGTTGAGGAAGGTGGCGTGCTCGATGCGCACGGACGGGCGGTCCTCAAGCCAGGGCGTCTGATGCTCGAAGAAGTCGATGATGCGCCCGACGGCCCTGTCACCCATGGCGTGGACGGAGAGCTGGATTTTGTTGGTGCGGGCGTACTCGGCCGCGGCCTCAAGCGCGCCGTCGTCGAGCGTGACCATCCCGGTCGAGCCGTTGAGAAAGGGCGTCGTCACGGCCGCCGTGGCGCCCGAGACGCTTCCGTCGGCAAAGAGCTTGACGCCCGCGATGAAGTGGTCTCCCGTCCTGTCCTCGTCCGTGAGCGCGGGCATGCCCCGAGGGTCGCGTCCGCCCTTCCAGACGAGGTAGAGCCCTGCCCTGACGGGAAAGCCGCGGCGCGCCGCCTCGCGGTAGACGGCGAGCTGGCGGTAGTCGGCCATCATTTCGGTGAAGGCGAGAATGCCGCGCGCAAGAAAGTGTTCGCCCGAGGCCGTCATCATCTCCACTTCGCTCTCGAACGTGGGCTCGCCCATCAGGCGCTCGACGACCTGTGCGGCATTGAATTCGGTGAGAACGCCGTTGGGGCGACCGTCGGGAAAGCGTCCGAAGCGCCCGCCGGCGGGATCGGGCGTACCTGCCTCAATGCCAGCGAGGCGCAGGGCGACGCTGTTGCAGATCGCAGAGTGGCAGTCGGAGCGCTTCACGAACACGGGCTGCGTCGTGCTGACGCGGTCGAGGTCCTCGATGGTGGGGGTGCGGTGTTCGGCGAGCTTGCCTTCGTCATAGCCGAAGCCCGTGATCCAGGCCTCGGGCCCTCGGCCGGCGAGCGGATGGCGCCTGAGCGCCTCAATCATCTCCTCGATCGTGTTGACGATCGGGGAGACGCAGGGCACGGACCTCACCGTGGCCGCAATCCAGCTCGGATGGGTGTGAACGTCGCAGAGCGCGGGCAGAACCGTGCGTCCCTCGAGGTCGACGGACGGCACGCCGTCGTGCGCGGGTGCGCAGGCGCCGGGACCGATCCAGGAGATGCGGCCCGCCTTGACGAGAAGGGCGTCCGCGTCGGTGAAGCGTTCGCCGTCGTGAATGACGGCATTGTGAATGAAGACGTCGTGCATGGCTCTCCGGCCTTGAAGTTGAAGGGGATTCAGAAAGGATACGGCTCGCGGAGGAGGACGTCGCCCGAAATCTGGCGGGCTCTTGTGCGCCGTCATGCGGTATCGGGAAAAGAGAGGAGGCGGCGTGAGGGAAAGGGGAAGGAAAAGGCAAAAAAAATGGACGTTCCGAAGAACGTCCATTTTCTCGATGACTTGGCAGGGGTAGTAGGATTCGAACCTACGAATGTCGGATTCAGAATCCGATGCCTTAACCGGACTTGGCGATACCCCAGTAAATGGTGCGGTCGGAGAGACTCGAACTCTCATGGCTCTCACCACAGCGACCTCAACGCTGCGCGTCTACCAATTTCGCCACGACCGCGGCCCGAACTGTTCCCCACTGATGTGCATCCGAAGAAGCGAGGTCACCAGCAGAGGAGGTGTATTTTACCTCGGAATTTCGTTCGTGGGGGCCTTATTAGGGTTTTCACTACCAGATATACCATATTCATGGGATGCCGGCTGTTCGACCGTTGACAAAACACCACCCGCTGGCTGAGCGGAACGCTTGTTGAAGGCGCCGGAAGCGAGCGTCAGGGCGATCGTGGAGCAGAAGAAGACCGTGGCGGCGATGGCCGTGGAACGGGAGAGGAAGTTTGCGCTGCCCGTAGCGCCGAAGACAGAGCCGGAGGCGCCGGAACCGAAGGCGGCACCGAGGTCGGCACCCTTGCCGTGCTGCATGAGCACGAGCACGATCACGACGACGGCAGAGATGATCTGCAGAACGAGAGCGATGCTAAGAAGAAAATGCATGGCGGTTAAACCTTAGAGTGAAAAATCAATCGACGCGGGCAGCCGCGCAGACGGAATGGAAATCTTCAGCCTTGAGGGCGGCGCCGCCGATGAGGCCGCCGTCGATGTCGGGCTGGGAGAAGAGTTCATGGGCATTGTCCGGCTTGACGCTGCCGCCGTAGAGCAGCGGCGTCTTCGCGGCGGCTTCGGCGTCGGCCTCGGTGAGGCAGGCGCGCAGAGCCGCGTGAACGTGCTGGGCGGCCTGCGGAGTCGCCGTGCGTCCCGTGCCGATGGCCCAGACGGGTTCATAGGCGACGGCGCCGAGCTTGGCAACGGGCACTCGCGTGAGCACGGTTCGAAGCTGGCGCAGCACGACGGCCTCGGTGAGGCCTGCCTCGCGCTCGGCGAGCGTCTCGCCCACGCAGACGACGGGGGCGATGCCGTGAGCAACGAGGTTTTCAGCTTGGACGGCCACGGATTCGTCGTCCTCACCCCAGAGGGTGCGGCGTTCCGAATGGCCGACGAGGCAGAGGCTCATGCCGATGTCGGCGAGCATGGCGGCGGACACTTCGCCCGTGAAGGCGCCCTGATCCCTGGGCGAAACCGTCTGGGCGCCGACAGCGACCCCCGTGTCCTTGAAGAGGCGGACGAGTTCGGACAGATAGACGAAGGGCGCGCACACGGCGGTCCTGCAGTTGAGATCGCCGAGTTTGGCAAGGAATTCCTCCGCCCAGAGGCGGTTGGCCTCGGCGGAGCCGTTCATTTTCCAGTTGGCGATGACAATCTTTTCACGCACGCTGAGTTTCTCCAACAATGCCGGTGAAGGATGCGGATGGTCCGTTTTTGACGCGGACAATGCATAATCCTCGCATTTTATACGGTTTCCCTCAAGTCTTCAAAGCACTCGGGGAAAAAACGATGGGGTTTTGAAACAAGAAGCCCTGCTCTCCTCGCGGAGAGCAGGGCTCGTGTCTTCAAGCCCGGAAGGGCTCAGGGATTAGGCCTGGGCGGCTTCGTCCTTGAGAAGAGCCTTCATGGAAAGGCGCACGCGGCCCTTTTCGTCGGCTTCGATGACCTTGACGCGGACCTGCTGGCCTTCCTTGAGGTAGTCGGAGACCTGGTTGACGCGTTCGTTGGCGATCTGGCTGATGTGAAGGAGGCCGTCCTTGCCCGGCAGGAGCTGGACGATGGCGCCGAAGTCGAGCAGGCGCTGGACCGTGCCTTCGTAGATCTGGCCGACTTCGATCTTGGCCGTGATGATCTCGATGCGGCGGCGGGCTTCTTCAACGCGGGCCGTGTCCGGGCTGGCGATGGTGACCGTGCCGTCGTCTTCGATGTTGATCGTCGTGCCGGTTTCTTCGGTGAGGGCGCGGATGGTGGCGCCGCCCTTGCCGATGACTTCACGGATCTTGTCCTGATCGATCTTGAAGGAGATCATGCGCGGGGCGAAGTCGGAGAGTTCCTTGGCGCCGCCGCCGGCCATTTCATGCATCTTGCCGAGGATGTGCTGGCGGCCTTCGTGGGCCTGGGCCAGGGCGGCCTGCATGATTTCGGCCGTGATGCCTTCGATCTTGATGTCCATCTGGAGGGCGGTCACGCCTTCGGCGGTACCGGCCACCTTGAAGTCCATGTCGCCGAGATGGTCTTCGTCACCGAGAATGTCGGTGAGGACGGCGAACTTGTTGCCTTCCTTGATGAGGCCCATGGCCACGCCGGCGACGTAGTCCTTGAGCGGAACGCCGGCGTCGAGCATGGAGAGGCAGCCGCCGCAGACGGAGGCCATCGAGGAGGAGCCGTTGGATTCGGTGATTTCAGAAACGACGCGGATCGTGTACTGGAATTCCTCGGCGGTCGGGAGAACGGCCTTCAGGGCGCGCTTGGCGAGACGGCCGTGGCCGATTTCGCGGCGCTTCGGGCTGCCGACGCGGCCCGTTTCGCCCGTGGCGAACGGGGGCATGTTGTAGTGCAACATGAAGCGGTCGTGCGTTTCTTCGCAGAGACCGTCGATGATCTGTTCGTCCTGCTTCGTGCCGAGCGTCGTAAGCACGAGGGCCTGCGTTTCGCCGCGGGTGAAGAGGGCGGAGCCATGGGTACGCGGAAGCACGCTCTGGCGGATTTCGATCGGGCGGACCGTGCGGGTGTCGCGGCCGTCGATGCGGGGTTCGCCGTTGAGGATGTTGGAGCGAACGAGCTTGGCTTCGAGTTCGAAGAGGATGCCGTGGACTTCGTTCATGTCCGGAGCTTCGGTGCCGGCGGCTTCGGCGTCGGCGACGAGCTGGGCTTCGCAGGCGGCATAGACTTCGCGGAGCTTTTCCGTACGGGCCTGCTTGGAGCGGATGCCGTAGGCTTCCTTGAGGCCGGCGTCGCAGAGTTCGACGATGCGGGCGACGAGGGCTTCGTTCTTCGGGGCGGGCTGCCAGTCCCAAGCCGGCTTGCCGGCTTCGGCGACGAGCTCGTTGATGGCCTGGATGCAGACCTGCATGGCCTTGTGGCCGGCCATCACGGCTTCGAGCATCGTCTTTTCCGGAAGGATGTCGGCCTCGGATTCAACCATGAGGACGGCGCGTTCCGTACCGGCGACGACGAGGTCGAGGCGGGAGGTCTTGAGTTCTTCCGTGGTCGGGTTGATGACGATTTCGTCATTGATGTAGCCGACGCGGCAGGCGCCGATCGGGCCGCGGAACGGGATGCCGGAGATGGCGAGGGCGGCGGAGGCGCCGATCATGGCCGGAATGTCCGGATCAACGGCGGGGTCGGCGGAGAGGACGTGGATGATGACCTGGACTTCGTTGAAGAAGCCGTCCGGGAAGAGCGGGCGGATCGGACGGTCGATCAGGCGGGAGGTGAGCGTTTCCTTTTCGGACGGACGGCCTTCGCGCTTGAAGAAGCCGCCGGGGATCTTGCCGGCAGCGTAGGTCTTTTCGATGTAGTCGACGGTGAGCGGGAAGAAGTCTTGGCCGGGCTTCGTTTCCTTCTTGGCCACGACCGTGGCGAGCACCACCGTGTCGTCCATCTGGCAGATGCAGGCGCCGGTGGCCTGACGGGCGATCTCACCGGTGGTGAGGGTCACGTCGTGATTGCCGAAGCGGAAGGACTTGGACACTTTGTTGAACATCGTCATGATGTATTCCTCTGTGCATGGTTGTCGTCGCTGACGTTTCTCATCAACTTTCCGGGCGCAAGAGCAATTCGAGTTCGAAGCTCTTTGGCACGCTGCGGCATCAGCTCCCTTTCCCCTTTTCCCTTGTGCCGGAGGGGGAGGGAGCTCATGTCGCAACGCGGTAGCTTCGCGTGGAAAGAAAGTGTGCCGTCAACGAACGACGTGGGTTTTAGATGCGACGACGGCCTGTCGTCGTTCGGCAGGCCGTTGTCAGGGAGAAATGTTCCGTCTTACTTACGGAGATTGAGGGCTTCAATCAGGGCGCGGTAAGCATTGAGGTCGGTGCGCTTGAGGTAGTCAAGCAGCTTGCGGCGGCGGGAGACCATACGGAGAAGGCCACGACGGGAGTGGTGATCCTTGGTGTGAACCTTGAAGTGGTCCGTAAGGTGGTTGATGCGGGCGGTGAGAAGAGCAACCTGCACTTCGGGAGAGCCGGTGTCGCCTTCAGCGCGCTGGAACTTGGCAACGATCTCAGACTTGTTCATTTCAACGGACATTTGTTTTCCTGAATAAAGAAAAAGGTATGGAAACTTGCGGACACGAGCGTTGAGACTCGAGCCGTGAAAGCGGAGATTGTACCTACTGCATGGGCGCCGTGCAAGTGCAAAGCGAGGAAATTTTCACACAAGGCGGCGTGGGCTCCGAAACGGCCTCCGCGGGTTGACTGTCAAGGGCCCCGGAAGCCCTGAAAAAGGCATGAAAAACGCCGCGCTCCCGTGGGGATGCGCGGCGTTCGGAAGGCTCTTGGGATGTCAGCGCTCGTCGCTCAGACGGTAGCGCTTTTCAAGCCAGCCGACGAGCTGGCTGATGGTGAGCGTCATGACAAGGTAGAGGATCGCGACGCAGGTCCAGATCTCCATCGTGCCGTAGGTTTCGGCAATGACGAGCTGGCCGGAGCGGGTCAGTTCCTCGAAGCCGATCACGGAGACGAGGGAGGAGTCCTTCAGCATGGCGATGAACTCGTTGCCGAGCGGCGGGATGATGCGCTTGACGGCCTGCGGCAGCACGATGTAGCGCATCGTCTGCGGGTAGGTCATGCCGAGCGAGAGGCCGGCGCGCATCTGGCCGAGCGAGATGGACTGGATGCCCGCACGGAAGATTTCGGCGATGTAGGCGCCCGAGTTGAGCGAGCAGGCCGCGACGGCGGCAATGTAGGGGTCGATGCGCTCACCGATGATGTTCGGCAGGGCGAAGTAGATGATGAAGATCTGGATCAGAAGCGGCGTGCCGCGGATCACGTCGACGTAGACTTTGGCGGGCCAACGGAAGATGGGATTCTTCGAAAGCTGGGCAAGACCGAGGAAAAGGCCGATGATCAGGCCGAGACCCACGGCGAGCGCCGTGATTTCAAGCGTCAGGCCCGCGCCCTTGAGAAGCAGGGGAAGGCTGTTGACGATCAGGGATAAATCAAATTCCATGACGGGTGACCTCTAAGCAGATTGTGGTTTGCGTCCGCTTCCGGATGAAGGGCGGGGGGATGCTCTTCGAAGGGGGAGCGCCCGGGGCGCGGCGCAATGATAAAAGTGTAAGGCAAAATTTGCTGAATTTTACAGACACGGATCAAGGTTGTCTAACCGTACAGGGCAAACCTTGAGGCGTCTCAAAGAAAAAGCCGGCGCGCTCCCTTGCGGGAGAGGCCGGACTCCTGTGTCGTCAGATCCCGGATTTGCGAAAAATCAGTTCTTGCCGAACCACTTGTTGTAGATCTTGTCGTATTCGCCGTTCGACTTCAGCTTGGCGAGCGCAGCGTTGACCTCGTCCTTGAGTGCGGACTGGTCCTTGCGGAAGACGAAGGCAAAGTCGTCGGCGGAGTAGGTCTCGGGCTGGTGCACGAGTTGGGCGCCGAGCTTGGGCTGTTGCGTCATGATGTAGGCCGTCACGGGACGGTCGTTGATTACGGCGTCGCTGCCGCCGATGGAGAGGTCGAGAATGGCCTCTCCCGCGGTGTTGAATGTCACGATCTTGGCGCCCTTGACTTTTTTGGCGGCGTTGTGGCTCGTCGTGCCGATCTGCACGCCGATCGTCTTGCCCTCAAGGTCCTTCATGCTCTTGACGGCGCCGGCTTTGGCCTTCGTGGTGACGAGGGAGAGGCCGGAAGTGTAGAACGTGTCGGAGTAGAGGACGCGCTTCTTGCGCTCCTCGGTGATGGAGAAGCCTGCGGCGCCCATCTCGACGGTGCCCGAGAGCATGGCGGGGATGATGGCGTCGAAGCTGAGGACCTGGAATTCGATTTTGGCGCCGAGTTCCTTGCCGACGGCCCGCACGAGGTCCATTTCGAAGCCGGAGACTTCTCCCGTCTGGGTGTTGACGAATTCAAAGGGGGGGAACGTCGGTTCCGTGGCCACCTTGATGAGGCGTTCCGCAAACGCGTTGGCGGACATGCCGCCGAGAACGGCGGCGCTCATGATGACGCCGGCGAACGTCTTGACGCCGGCACGTGCGAGCTTGAATTGCATTTGTAAGGCCCTCCTGGGCTTGTAGCGGGAGCGCGGTGCTCCCTGTTTTAATACCGTTCGCGTGAACGGCCCGAGAGTTCCTGGGCTGCAGGGGGATGCGGCTTCGGACGTTGGAAATTCTTTTCAGGCGGCCTGTTTCAGGTTGTCGGACTGCGGGTGATGTGCTGTTTTTGGTCAGTCCGGCCCGCGCGCCGCGCGGCTGGCGCGGCACGGGGACTTTGGTGAGGAGAGGTTACTTGGCGAACCACTTGTCCTCGATCTTGGCGAATTCGCCGGACTTCTTGAGCTCTTCAAGGGCGGCGTTGAGCTTCTGGAGGAGCTCGGCGTTGCCCTTCTTCACGGCGAAGCCGAAGTGTTCGGCGTCGGCGATCTCGGTGGAGAGCTGGAGGTTCTTGGCAACGCGCGGCTTCGTCTTCAGGAAGTAGGCGAGCACCGGACGGTCAAGCACGACGGCGTCGGCGTTCTTGACGTTGAGGTCCATGAAGGCCTCGCTCGTCGTGTTGAAGGCGGAGACGCGGGCGCCCTCGACGTTCTTGGCGTAGGCGGCGCCCGTCGTGCCGATCTGCACGGCGAGGGTCTTGCCCTTGAGGTCGGCGAAGGTCTTGATCTTTTCAGCATCGGCCTTGCGGACGAGATAGGAGAGGCCGGACTGGTAGTAGGGGGAGGTGAAGTCGACCTTCTTCTGACGTTCTTCGGTGATGGAGATGCCCGAGGCGATCACGTCGATCGTGCCGGCGGAGAGCGCCGGGATGAGGGCGTCAAAGCCCATGTTCATGACCTTGACGTCGTAGCCGGCCTTGTCGGCGACGGCCTTGATGAGATCGATGTCGAAGCCGGAGAACTCCTGGGTCTTCGTGTCGAGGAATTCGAACGGCGCGAACGTGGGTTCGGTGCCGACGCGCAACGTGTCGCGGGCCATGGCGTTGCCGGCGAAGGCGGCGATGGCAAGGGCGGAGGCGGCAGCGGCGAAAACTTTCTTGAACATCATGGTAAGGCGGTCCTTTGAGATTCTGTCTGTTCGTTTTGCGGATCCGGAGCGCCTCCTGCAAGGCGCTTCGTCCGTAGGATGCAATATAGCCGAAGTGTTCGGCCCCCTGCGAGACGAATCGCCCAAGTTTGTACGCCGCTCAGACCGTATAGGTCCTATACCCCAATATTCGCGCGCCTTCGTATCAAAGCCGCCCAATTGTCGGCAAAAGGCGGGGGCGGAAGAAGCCTCAAGGGCGTCTCAAAGCTTCCATGCGTTCACCAGCCATCCGTTCTCGCGAGCGGCCTCGAGCAGCACGGGGTCGGGGTTGACCGCCACGCAGTCGCCCGAGGCGAGCGCGAGCGGCAGGTCGTTGCGGCTGTCGGTGTAGAAGACCGTCTCGGCGGGGCGCAGCCCCCTGTGCTCGAGTGCGGCGCAAAGGCGCACGACCTTGCCCTCGCGGAAGGTGGGCGTGCCCGAGAGCTCGGGCGTGATGCGGCCGTTCCTGACGACGAGCTCGGTGCCGAGCGCGACGTCGACGCCGAAGACGCGTTCGGCGATGGGCTTCACGAAGAAGGCGTTGGAGGCGGAGATGATGAGCGTGAGCATGCCCGCGGCCTTCGCGGCGCGGATCGTCTCAAAGCCCTGCGGATAGGCGATGGGACGGATCTTCTCCTCGATGAAGTCGGAGACGAGCGCATTGCGCTCGGCCTCGTCAAGTCCCGAGTAGGCGGGAACCGCCTCGCGCAGCCAGGCGGCGATGTCGAGCGTGCCCGCGTGGTAGGAGGCCTTCATGCGTTCGTTGATCTCGCGGAAGACGGGATCGGTTACGACGCCCCTTTCATAGAGATACTCGGTCCAGCCGATCGTGGCATCGCCCGCGATGAGCGTGTGGTCGAGGTCGAACACGGCGGCAAGCGGCATGAAGCCGGTGGCGGGAACGGGGCGGAAGGCGGTCATGGCGGGGAGAGTCCTTGGAGTTCTTGCAGGGATCGTCATTCTAGTCGTTCTCATCCAAATGTGATGAAAGCCGCACCGGGCTTTTCTCGTCCGGTGCGGCTTTTTCATAAGTCGACTTGTGCGAAACGCACGGTCGTTCAGGCGTCTTGTGCGGATCAGGCCTTGACTACGCGGGCGACGTCGGCGGCGAAGGCCTCCTCGCCCTGAGCCGACAGGATGCCGTAGAGGCGCATGGCGGTCAGGTTGCAGAGCACGTAGTTGCGCAGCGCGTTGAAGGTCTTTTCATCGCGCACGCCCCACTTCTTCTCAGCGAGGTTTCGAAGGGCCTTGACGACCCACTGGCAGGCGGGCACGGAGATGACCCAGTCGTGGTCGGCGAGGTGTACGACCCAGCCCTCGATGCGGCGCGGCAGCGGCAGGGTCTTGCCGTCGGCGGCGATGAGGCCGGCCTTGACGGGGTCGACGCCCGCGATGATCGCGGCGGCGCGGAGCCAGCCGACGACCTGGGCTTCGCCGGAGGCGCTGCCCGGATGCTCGTGGGCGCAGGCCTGGGCAACGACGAATTCGGCGGGCAGGCCGCGCTTGATGGACTCGGCGATGCTGAGTACGTGGTGTTCGCCCGTGCCTGCGAGGGCCTCCTCCTTGCGGCAGGCATTGTCAGCCTCCCACTGGAAGACCCAGGGCTTGTGCAGGTCGTGCAGGATTTCACCGCCGACGGCGTGGTCGAAGTCGAGCTTGAGGCCGTCGATGTTGTCGTAGGCGGCGACGAGGGATTCGGCGGAGACGACGTTGAGGGCGACGTGGGTGCAGAGGCCGCCCGGATAGGCATGGTGGCTGCCGTAACCGGAGCCCGGCGCGCTCCAGGTGGGCTGCGGCGAGCGGGTGGTGTCGGAGAACTTCGGGAAGACGGACGTGCGGCCGGCGGCGATCAGGCCCTCCTTCTTGAGGGCGGCGAGCACGGCGCTCTGGTCGGCGGAGGCGATCGTAGGAGCCGGGTTCTCGATGATGGAGAGGACGGCCTTCCTGAGTTCGGGATCGCGCAGACGGCCGGCGGCCGCGCGGATGATTTCGTACGAGGTCTGGACGACGTCGCTCTCGCGGGCCATGTCGACCGGGGACATGGCGGCGATTTCGACAATGGTGCGGGCCTTTTTGGGTGCGGCGGCAGCGGCTGCGATCGGGCTGAAGGCGGCGAGGCCGCCCGCGACGGGGAGAACGGAGGCCGCAGCGGCGGCGCCGAAGAGCGAGCGGCGGGAGATCTGAGTCATGATTTTCCTTTCACAAAACAACATCTGCATGAACTGTGCAGAACAGGCCCTGTTCAACGACGGTCCCGATCCGGGACTTCAGGGCTTCGGGTCTGAGCTTTTCCCGGATTCCCTTGAGCCTGCAGGACGGATTCTTTCAGGGCCGCATGACGGCGCCGTGACCGTGCGTTGACATCTTGAAGACGCTTGCGTGAATTTTCGATGACGGATTGTCTTCGGACGCCCGATGCGACGAGCGCCCGTCTCTTCGAAGGAGACGGGCGCTCTGAGAGGGCTCGGAGCGAGGCGCTCAGCGGATGGGGCGCCTCCCCGCGAGCCATGCGGGAATGAGGGCGCAGAACGAACCCGCAAGGAGCGTGGCCGCGGCGGCGAGAAGTTCGGGCGAGCCCATGGCGGGCGACATGGCAACGCCCGTTTCGGCGGCAAGCAGATGCGCGGCCGCCTCCGCGCCGATGAAGCCGAGGACGAGGCCGCCCGCGGTCCCCGCAGCGACGACCGTCATGACGATGCACCAGACGAGGCTCATGATGTAGCGCTGCGGGGCGCCGAGTACGCGGAGCTGCTCGAGGGCGGGCCTGCGGAGCTCACCGAGCAGCACGCCCATGATGAGCGTGGCGGCGAGCGCCGTGAGAAGCGTGAGGCGGGCCGTGATCGTCACGGCCTCGCTCGCGCCGCCCAGAAGCGAGTGGAGCGAGACGAGCACCTCGCCAGAGAAGACGCCCATCAGGTTGACCGACGTGCGGTCGGGGCCGGAGAGCGTGCGCTGCGACTGCTGCTGGCGCAGCCTGTAGGCATCGGCGAACGAGGCGGGCTTGACGACGACGGCGGAGACGCCGGGAAGCGTCTCGAAGTCGTGTTCGGAGAAGACGCCGAGCAGTCGGCCGTGCCCTTCTTCATGCTCCGTTCCGTCTTCTTCTTCGTGGTCGTGACCGTGGGCGCGCTCGAGTTCGTCGTGCACCGTCATCGAGTGCGTGGCCCAGACGGCCTCGATCGGAATCATGACGGCGCGGTCCCAGGGCGTGCCGCTTTCGGGCATCCTGCCCACGACCTTGAGGCGTCCGTGGTCGTGCGCGTGTCCTGCGCCGGGCGTCCTGCCGTGCATGGGTACGATTTCGTCGCCGATGCGGTAGGGGGCCGAGGCGCCGACGACGGCCTCGAAGGGCGCCTTGAAGAGGCGTCCCTCGGCGGGCCTGACCGTGCCGCCGAAGGTGACGAGCGACGTTGTCGTGCCGACGATGGGAGAGTCTCCCGCCCTGTCGCCGAATGCGACGGGGGCTGCCCACTTGACGCCGTGCCTTTCGTCAAGGTCCTTCATGACGGAGAGTGGCACGAGGGGAAGGGGTTCGTCACGCAGGAAGACGGCGCCGAGCAGAAGGGACGAGGGGCTGGCCTTGGCTCCGATGAGAAGATCGAACCGGTCGGCGGCCTGGGCCGAGGCGTGCCTCAGCATCCTGTCGGTCATGCCGGTCGCAATCGAGATCGAGAGCGAGAGTGCGAGGACGGCGGCGATGCCTGCGAGCACGGCGGCGCTTCTGCGCAGCTCGCTCCTAAGAAGCATGAGGACGTTCATGGATCAGATCCTTGGGGTGAGTCGGCCGTCGGCGAGCGTGAGGTGGCGCTCGAAGTGGCCGAGCACGCGCTCGTCGTGGCTTACGAGCACGAGGGAGGCGCCGAGCGAGTCTGCGGCGGAGATGAGTGCGTCGACCGCATGACCTGCACGGTTGGCGTCGAGGCTTGCGGTGGGTTCGTCCGCGAGGATGATCGAGGGAGACTGCATCAGCACGCGCACGAGCGCCGTGCGCTGCATCTCGCCTCTCGAGAGGAGTTCGGAGCGCGTGTCGGGATTGACTCCGTGCAACTTGAGGAGGTCCGTCGCGTCGCGACGCTGGGTGTTGGATACGGTGCGCGAGCAGAACGTGAAGGGGAGCAGGACGTTTTCGAGGGCCGTGAGGCCGTCGAAGAGGCGGAAGTCCTGAAAGAGGAAGCCGACGTGCCGGCCGCGCCAGCGGTCGCGCCTGGGTTCGGAGAGTGCGGAGACCTCGGTGTCGCCGTAGAGCACGCGGCCCCTCGTCGGGAGAAGAATGCCCGAGACGAGCTTGAGGAAGGTGGTCTTGCCCGCGCCGCTTGCGCCGCGCACGGCGATCATTTCACCGGGTTCGAGGCAGAACTCGTCGATCTCGAGGAGCGTGCGCAGGGAGGAGCCGTCGCGAACGTCGAGTCCGACGCCTTCAAGCTTGAGCGTGTCCGTCATCAGATCACCTCGTACTTTGCGTCGGCGAGCCGCACGAGGCTCACGAATCCCGTTTCGGGATCGGTCTCGCTGCCCGTTTCGAGCCGTCCCGTCACCTCGATGAGGCGGTTGTTCTGCACGAAGGCCTGCTCGCTCGCGAGCCTCACGAGGATGATGCTGTCGGGCCAGTCCTGATCGGAGTTGCAGAAGGGGCACAGGCTCACGGGCTCCTTCGTGAGGATGAGAAAGGCGGCTTCGGCCTTGAGCGGCGGAGCCATGAAGCCGCGGATGCGGATCCGCTTGCCCGAGAGCGACTTGAGCTTTTCGGAGAACTGAAGGCCGAGGACGGAGTTGCCCGCGTACATCTCCTCAAACCTGAGTTCTGGGACGGCGGCGAATGCAGGGACGGCCACAAGGAGCGGGGTCCCAAGAAGGCATTTGACGAATTGGCGGCGCTGCATGATGGGTGGCGTCTCGTTTCTGAAAATTGAAAAGGCCGGAGGCGGACTCCCGTGGGAGCCGCGCCTCCGGCGCGGGGCCCTGCGAGGGGCCTTGTGACCGTTACTTGCCGAGGGCAAGCGCTTCGGCCATCACGCGGAAGACTTCCGTGGAGTTCATGAAGCCGCGGATCTGTTCGGCGTTCGGACCCTGGGCGGTCACGACCAGATCGTCGACCGTGTGCACGCCCTGGCTTTCGTTTCGCGGGAGGTTGCCCTCGACGAAGTGGCCGCCCTCGACGTCCTTGTACCTGGCGTCGGCGACGTATTCGCCCTTTTCGTTCTTGACGGCCGGGTTGAAGGTGGCGTCAGGATAGGAGCGGTACGTTTCGTAGTAGTCGGGGTGGGCACCGAAGAAGACGGCAAGACGCTTGGAGGGCTGGAAGTTGTCGGGGAAGCCGTCCTTGTCCTTGTCCTCGTAGTTCGGGTAGCCGGCGTCGGCATAGACGCCCACCTTTTCGCGCATGTCCTTGCCCGGCTTGTTGTCGTCCACCGTGCCGGCGACGGAGATCGAGTGCGTGTGGTCGCCCGTCACGATGAGCAGCGTGTCGGGGTTCTTGGCGCAGTAGGCCTTGGCGCGCTCGACCACCTTGTCGAAGGCGATCGTGTCGCCCACGGAGCGGGTCCAGTCGAGCGGGTGGGAGTACTTGTCCACGAGGCCCGCCTCGAGCATCAGGAAGAAGCCGTCCTTGTTCTTCTCGAGCACTTTGACGGCGGCGTCGAAGGATTCGGTCAGATCAGGCTGGTTCGGGAACTTCTTGACGGTGTTGCCCTTCCACTGGTGGCGGTCGACCCAGCCGTCCATGTTGCCGGTGTGAAAGAGGCCGAGCAGGCGGTCGGGCGTCTGGCCGGAGACGGCGCTGAGCATTTCCGTGCGGTCCGTGACGAGCTTGTAGCCGGCGTCGCCGAACTTCTGGATGTAGTTGATGCTGTCCTTGCGCTTGGAGCCGGCGGTTTCCTTCGGGAGGAAGTAGGCGGAGCCGCCGCCGAGGATGACCTCGGGCTTGACGTTGTAGAACATCCCGACGATGTCGGCCTTGTCGGCGCGGCGGCGGGTGTGGGAGACGACGGAGGCGGGCGTGGCGTCCTCGATCTCGGCGTCGCTCACGACGCCGATGGCCTTGTTGGTCTTGCGGCGCAGAAGCTCGGCGATCGTCTCCTGCTTCGGATCGTCCTGGCTGGCCTGGGTGCGGTCGGCGTAGACGCCGAGGGCGTTGACGCTCGACTTGTGGCCCGTCATGTAGGCGGAGGCGGTGTTGGCGCTGTCGGCGGCGATCGTGTCGACGGAGCTCGTGCCGAGAAGAGCCATGTGCGGCATGTCGTCCATGGCGAGCGGAGCGTTGTACATGCCGTTCGTCACGCCCTTGGAGAGGATGCGGGCGGCGGTGCGGTGACCGACGGAGAGGCCGTCGGCAAGAAGAATGATGACGTTCTTGGCAACCGGCTTTTCTGGCGTCGTGTAGATGTCCCAGTTGGCGCGCATTTCGCCTTCGGGGCTCTTGACGATGACTTCGTAGCGGCCGGGCTTCTTGATCTCGACGTCGCGGACGACGAGGGCGGAACCGTGGACGTTGTCCTCCTTCTCCATCCAGACTTCCTTGCCGGAGAGCGTCTTGGAGTAGTCGGCACCGTTGATCTGAACGGTGACGTCCTTGCGGGCGACGCTCTTGTCAAGCTCGATCTTGAAGTCGAAGCGGGCGTTCGTCATGAAGCGGGCCTGATCGACGGGATAGATCTGGGCGGCGCCGGCCTGGCCGGCGGCAATGAGGGAGAGAAGCGCTGCGGAGACGGCAGCGGTCGCGGTCTTGATTTTCACAATGAATTCCTTCAACAAACAATGGTCCGAAGGCGCCGGGCCTTCGGATGGAGCAAAGTCTAGGAATTCGATTTGACGATCCCGTGTCGGCTTCGTGAATTGATGATGACCGCGAGGAGGAAATGATGACGGAACCGTGTCGGACGGGACTCAGTCGGCGAGAAGGCTCCAGATGCCCGCAAGGCAGAGGCCGATGAAGGCGAGGAGCGCGATGCACTTGAGAAGCGCGACGGCGGACTCAAGACCGCCTGGCGCACGGGCGGGCGCCTCGGGCGCGGCGGCGCTTTCCGTCACGGGATCCGTCTGCTCGGGCGCTTCGATCTCCGCGTTCGTCTTTCCTGCGCTGCGGCGTCGGCCTGCAGGCTTGTCGAGGCGGGGGCGGCTGTAGATGCCCGTGCCCGGCAGCCCAGCGTTGAGGTAGGTGCCGCGCTTGCCGACCGAGACGCTCGCGCCCTTGCGGCCGACCGTGGCGCTGACACCCGACTTGGAGAGGTTGAGCGTGACGCCGGGAAGAATCTTGATGCGCTTTCTGAAAAAGAGTGCCATGGCTGTTCGGGAAGCTTGTTTGCCGGGAGGATTCAGGCTCGGACGGCGCAGGCGTGCGCGGCCGGAGCCCAATAGCAAAAAAGGCAGAAAGCCGAAGCTTTCTGCCTTTCGAATTCTGGCGGAAGGGGAGGGATTCGAACCCTCGATACGGAATTTCCGTATGCCGCCTTTCCAGGGCGGTACATTCAACCACTCTGCCACCCTTCCATAGGTGCTCAGCGAACATGCCGGCCGTGGTGATTGGCTTTGTCGACACGTCGAATTTGCTGAGGAGACGAAGTATGCCTGAGTTTTTTGAAAAAGTCAAGAAACGTTTGAAAAAAACTGCAGACGGCATGCGGGATGTGCTGGGACGCCGCCGCACGCATGAAAAAAGGCAGGAAGCCGAAGCTTCCTGCCTTTCTGAATCTTGGCGGAAGGGGAGGAATTCATGAATTAAGGCGTAGCAACGGTTGTAGAGGCTTTAATGTCAAAAGACCCACCAAAAGACCCACCGACGAAAAAAAGAAGACTAACGGTTTTTTTTGCTTGTGGCGTTGCGAGATTCTCTGGCTACGCGACTCAGGAACTCGCGTAGAGCTGCGATGGGGTACGCAGTAATGCCTGGATAGGCTACAGGGTCCGGGAAGCCGCTTTCCAATGCCCAACGTCGAAGTGTCGGCTCTGATGTATCAAAGGCGGCGATGACTTCATCTCGCGTTAGAAATGCATAGTCAGGAACTGCCGGATCAAAGAGCATCTCGCGAAAACGCATGCCGTCGCGAATCTTGTTGGACGCCGTCATCATTTTTTCATCATCCTGCTGTTTGTTCAAGTCTTTCATTCCTGGTGACCTTTCCTTCTTTCAGGAGTGCCTGATAAAGCCTGTACAGCCCTTTCGGAGTAACGTGCGCCGTGATCGACACGCTCAGTCCTTTTTCCGGGTGCGTGAAGTTCGACACGCGAGGGCGCAGGACGCCTTGCTTCACTCGGTCCGCGTAAGGTTCATTTTTCATTGTGATCCACGAGTGTGCGCGTAGCCAGTCAAAGAGAAGCGTCGCTGGATAGCCGAGCGTCTTGGCGGCTTCTCTGATGAGCATGTCACCGTAGGACGCTTCGACTGTCTCAGCAAAGGCTACCTTCGGAGCGTCCTCCGCGACCTTGTGTTCAAGCGCAGCTTGCTTCTCCAATGAAGAGGCGAGCTGTCGCAGCGCCGTTGGATAGTCCGGCAGCGCCGGAGCGGTAGCCTTGGCCTTTGCGATTTTTTCGCACTCGATGAAGTAGAGGCGGGCTTGCTTGCCTTTCGCGTTTCGTTCGACCATCGCCAGCTCTTTTGCCATGCCGAGGGAAACGGAAAATTCCTTGCTCGGACGACCGCCAGAACTTTCGCTCAAAAATGAGCAAAAGTCCGTGTTCTCGACAAAGCCGAAGTCTTTGATGCGACGAGCTATCCAGTCCTTGAACTCGGTCTTGACGCCGAGGAACGCATGAAGGTCACGCGCGTTGACGGTCTGGATTTGTTCGCCGCCAATGTTTGCCGCACTCAGTGCGATGATTTCGTTCATGCGCTCTCCTTAAAACGGTACTTCGCCGTCATCGTAGGTCTGGGTGTTCTCTTGCACGCGTGAACGCCGTGCCGGTTCAGCCTGTTGCTGTTCAGTCCTGTCCTTCGCGCTCTGGACGAACTGGAAGTTTTCGCAGATGACTTCCGTCACCCACCGGTCTGCGCCGGTTTTGTCTTTGTATTTGCGGGTCTGCAGACGGCCACGTACCCAGATCGGTGACCCCTTGTGCAGATACTCGGCAATCGTCTCGGCAGTCTTGCCAAAGGCCACAACGTTATTCCAATCGGTGATGGACTGGTAGTTACCGTCGGCCCCTTTGACGCGACGGTTTGTTGCGACCGGGAGCGTGACGAAGGCGAGGTTGTTCGTTCCATATCGGAGGTCAGGGTCGCGGCCAAGACAGCCGCAGATGGTCACTTCGTTGAGGTTCAGCATTGTTGTTCCTTTGAAATTCGGTTGATTTGTCGTTCGATCTTTTCGTGCATTGCTAGGTCGACCTTGGCGCTGAAACCGGGAATCAGCAGGCGAAGCTGACGGATCATTACGAGGCAGTCGGCGCATTCCTCTGCAAGGTCGTTTTCAAGCACGGTGATGCACCGGTACTTGCCGCCGGATGCTTCGGCCTGTCGGGCGAGCGCAAGACGTGAAGCCGCAGTTGCAGCCTCTCCGAACTCTTCGGCAGCCTTGAGCGTCTGATGGTCTCGCCCGTAGTGTCTGGCAATGTCTTTCAGTTCTTCGTCGATCATTCTTCGTAGTCCTCACACCAAGGACGGAAAGAAAGCTGATACCTGCTGACGTCCAGCTGTCGATTGCGCTCGTCGAACCAGTCCCGTCCGTTGAAGTACGCGTACATGCAGAATCCTTTGTGGCCGTCACGAGGGACGAGGCTGATCTGGTAGTGCCCGCGTTCCGGGCGCTCTTTCTTAAAGGAGCGCCATTGTTCGTTGTCATGTTTGTTCATTGCTGCTCCTTGATCTCTTCAATGTCCTGCCACTCGATTCGGACGTGCGCGAGGCAGGCGCCTATCCAGATGCCGACCGTGATGCCCTCGGCAAACTCCTCGTCCGTCACACGACCGGCTTTGTGAGCATCCGCAAAGGAGGCTGCATACTTGTTCAGACGCTCGTGGAATTTGCCACCGGACAGCGTTTCTAGTTTTCTTCGCGCTTTTTCATCGCGCACTCGGTACTTCATTCGATCAGTCCTTCCTCTTTCATGACACGGACCGGCTTCAGGTGATGCTTCATCACGTAATGCAGCGCCTGGTCCATCTCTTTGTAGGTGAAGCCCTTGAAAAGTTCGATTAGGTTCGGCAGCAGGGCTTCAGCTTGCAGCAGATTTTCTTTCGCGATCACGTGGTGTTCTTGCCAGATGCGCCAGGCCGCATCGACCTGACGCCATGCTGGTTCAATCTCGCGCCTGAACTCTTCGCCTTCTTCGAGGTCGTAGGAGAGGCGGTCCGCGAGAAGCAGAAGACCAACGAGGTAAGCCCACGATTCGTGCGAAGGTTCCGTTCTGAATGACTGCAGGTGAATGCGGTAGTCAAGCTCGATACTGGCGGCGGCGCGATCGCTGAGCCCCTTATTCGCCGAGATGTCGAGCATGTCGAGGTAACCGATGCGGTGCTTCTTCGGGTCGTACTTCTTCGTGCGCTTTTTCTTAGGCTTCATTCCTCGTCCTCCTTACGGAAAGCCCCGCACGAGGCGGGGCATGAGTGGGTTACTGGCGCTTGAATCTGAAGCGAATGTCGCCGTTGTCTTCAACAGTCATGGACGTGCCAGCGATCTTTTTCAACGCTTCTGGATCAAACG
>ERZ831979.577-NODE-577-length-40781-cov-5.575996_pt1 | contig 40781 bp, 51 predicted proteins | sample MGYA00519952_ERZ831979 | MGnify/ENA primary metagenome ERZ831979 (study PRJEB31850, sample SAMEA3708723) | human gut metagenome | biome: human gut; feature: human-associated habitat; material: faeces | place: China | collected 2014 ...
TTTATACGTTTTTTTTCAAAATTACCCGACTATCATTATAAAGGGAAAACACTGAATTATTTATATACGATAGCAGGTAACCTATGCAAAGATTATTTGAAAAAAACAAAAGAAATACTGTTGGAAGAAAATGAGTCTCTGGAAGAAAACCAGGCAGAAGAAAATCAAACGGAACAAATTTTGAATAGAGTTTTGATAGAACAGGTTTTAGGACAACTTCCAGACGAATCAAGAGAAGTGCTTACACTTTATTATTTTCAAGAACTAAAATTAACAGAAATTTCTGATACATTGCAAATTGGACTTCCACTGGTAAAGTATCGTTTGCAAAAAGCAAGGAAACAGTTGAGGGAACTTCTCGGGAAGGAGGAATTCGATGAATCAAAAAGAAAAGATAAAAAAATATAGTGATTACTACTATACAAATAATGAAAGTTTAATATCGGATGTAGAGTTTGATAAGTTGTTAGTTGAGTTAAAGGAGTTAGAAGAAAAATATCCAGAGTATAAAGAGAAAAACTCCCCTACAGAAGTAGTAGGAGCTACAAGTCTTAAAGAAACAAAGTTTCAAAAGGTAGCTCATAAAAAACCTATGTTGAGTTTATCTAACTCATATAATGAGGGAGATATATCTGATTTTATAGAGAGAGTAAAAAAACTTTTACCAGAAGAGAAAAACTTAGCCTATGCTTTAGAGTTAAAATTAGACGGTTTATCCTTAAGTATTCAATATGAAGAGGGAAAACTTGTAAGAGCCGTAACAAGAGGAGATGGAACAGTAGGAGAAGATGTTACAGAAAATATTTTGGAGATAGAATCTATCCCTAAAATTTTAAAAGAGAAAGTAAGCATAGAGATAAGGGGAGAAGTGGTATTACCTCTATCTAAGTTTGAAGAGTTAAATAAAAAAAGAATGGAAAATGGGGAAGAAGTTTTTGCTAATCCAAGAAATGCTGCTGCTGGAACTTTAAGACAATTAGATTCAAGTATTATAAAGGAAAGAGGATTGGATGCCTATTTTTATTTTTTAGTAGATGCTCAAAACTATGGAGTGAAAACTCATAGTGAAAGTATAGAATATCTTGCTAAACTCGGAATAAAGACAACAGGAGTATGTGAGGTATTGAAAAACTCTTCTGAACTTATATCTAGAATTGAGTATTGGGGAGAAAAGAGAGAAAGTTTAGATTATGAAACAGATGGAATGGTAATAAAAGTGGACAATATAGAGCTATGGGATAAGTTAGGAAATACTACTAAAAGCCCTAGATGGGCAATAGCTTTTAAATTCCCAGCTAAACAAGTTACAACAAAGATATTAGGAGTTACTTGGCAAGTGGGAAGAACAGGTAAAGTTACTCCAGTAGCAGAGCTTGAAGAGGTAGAGTTATCAGGAAGTAGAGTAAAAAGAGCAAGTTTACATAACTATCAAGAGATAGAGAGAAAAGATATCAGAATAGGTGATAGTGTATTTATAGAAAAAGCTGCAGAGATAATACCTCAAGTAGTAAAGGCTGTAAAGGAGTTAAGAGATGGAAATGAGATAATAATAAAAGAGCCTACTCATTGTCCAATATGTAATACAAAGGTAGAAAGAGAAGAGGGACAGGTAGATATCAGGTGTCCAAATATAAGTTGTCCAGGAAAAATAGAGGGAGAGTTAATCTATTTTGTATCTCGTGATGCTATGAATATAGCTGGTTTTGGTAGTAAAATAGTAGAAAATATGTTAAGACTTGGATTTATAAAAAATATTGTAGATATATATGAGTTAAAAAATCATAGAGAAGAATTAGAAAAACTAGAAAAAATGGGTAAAAAAAGTGTGGATAATCTTCTTACAGCTATTGAAAATAGTAAAACAAGAGAGTATTCAAAAGCTTTATGTGCTTTAGGAATACCTTTTGTAGGTAAAACTTCAGCAAAACTTTTAGCTGATTCAAGTGGGAATATTGATAAACTTATGAGTATGAGTGTAGAGGAACTAATGGAGATAGAAGGAATAGGAGATAAGATGGCACAAGCTATCTTTGATTTCTTTAGAGATGAAGAGAAGAAAAAGCTTATAGAGGGATTAAAAGCACACGGACTTACTTTCATTCAAGAGAGAAAAGAGGAGTTACCAGCTGAAGAGAAAGTATTCACAGGAAAAACATTTTTATTTACAGGAACATTACAAAATTTCACAAGAAATGAAATAAAAGAAGAGATAGAAAAACTTGGTGGGAAAAATCTTTCTGCTGTAAGCAAAAATTTAGATTATTTAATAGTGGGAGAAAAGGCAGGAAGTAAGCTAAAGAAAGCTCAAGAGTTAGGAACTGTAAAGATAATAACAGAAGAGGAGTTTATGAAAATCTGTGGAAAAAAGAGTTAAAAAATATACCTTTATTTGACTAATAACTCATTTTATGGTAGCATATAGTCTGAAGAAGTGTATTTAAAAAAATTAAAGAGAGGAACATCAATGATAGGAAATATTTTTAAAAAGATTTTTGGAACTAAAAATGATAGAGAAGTAAAAAGAATTAGAAAAATAGTTGCTGCTATCAATTCTTTAGAGCCAGATTTTGAAAAATTAACAGATGAACAATTAAGAGAAAAAACAGCAATTTTTAAGGAGAGATTAGCTCAAGGAGAAACTTTAGATGATATTATGGTAGAGGCATTTGCTACTGTAAGAGAGGCATCAAAAAGAGTACTTGGTATGAGACATTATGATGTACAACTTATTGGAGGAATTGTACTTCATGAAGGAAAAATAACAGAGATGAAAACTGGAGAGGGAAAAACTTTGGTTGCTACTTGTCCAGTGTACCTAAATGCTTTAGCAGGAAAGGGAGTTCATGTTATCACAGTAAATGACTATCTTGCTGCTAGAGATAGAGAGATGATGGGTAGATTATACTCTTTCTTGGGACTTACTTCTGGAGTTATTTTAAATGGTATCTCCGGAGAGGAGAGAAAGGCTGCTTATAACTGTGATATCACATATGGTACTAACTCTGAATTTGGATTTGACTATTTAAGAGATAATATGGTAGGAAGCTTAGAAGAAAAAGTACAAAGACCACTTAACTACTGTATAGTTGACGAGGTTGATTCTATTCTTATAGACGAAGCAAGAACACCACTTATTATTTCTGGAGCAGCAGAAGACTCTACTAAATGGTATCAAATCTTCTATCAAGTAGTTTCTATGTTAAATAGAAGTTATGAAACAGAGGGAATAAAAGATGTAAAATTAAAGAAAGAGTTACCAGCTGAAAAGTTTGGAGATTATGAAGTAGATGAAAAAGCAAAAAATATAGTTTTAACTGAAAAAGGTATAGCTAAAGTAGAAAAATTCTTAAAATTAGAAAATCTATATTCTCCAGAAAATGTAGAGTTAACTCACTATTTAAATCAAGCTTTAAAAGCTAAAGAGTTATTTAAAAGAGATAGAGATTATCTTGTAAGAGAGGGACAAGTAATAATCATAGATGAATTTACTGGAAGAGCTATGGAAGGAAGAAGATATTCAGATGGACTTCACCAAGCGATAGAAGCTAAAGAGGGAGTACACATAGCTGGAGAAAACCAAACTCTTGCAACTATAACATTACAAAACTATTTTAGAATGTATAATAAACTTTCTGGTATGACTGGTACAGCTGAAACAGAAGCAGCAGAATTTGTACATACTTATGGATTGCAAATAGTAGTTATACCAACAAATAAACCAGTACAAAGAATAGACCATGCTGACTTAGTTTATAAGACACGTAAAGAGAAGATAGAGGCTATTATAAAAAGAATAGAAGAGTTACATGTTAAAGGTCAACCTGTGCTTGTAGGTACTATTTCTATTAAAAGTTCGGAGGAATTATCTGAGCTATTAAAAGCTAGGGGAATAAAACATAATGTATTAAATGCTAAATACCATGCAAAAGAAGCTGAGATAGTTGCTCAAGCTGGAAGATTTGGAGCTGTAACTATTGCTACAAACATGGCAGGTAGAGGAACGGATATTATGTTAGGAGGAAATCCAGAGTTCTTAGCTGTGGCAGAGGTAGGAAGTAGAGAAGCTGAAAATTATGATGAAGTATTGAAAAAATATGAGGTTCAATGTAAGGAAGAGGGAGAAAAGGTAAAATCAATAGGTGGACTTTTTATACTTGGTACTGAAAGACATGAATCAAGAAGAATAGATAATCAATTAAGAGGAAGAGCAGGAAGACAAGGAGACCCAGGAGAATCAGAATTCTACCTATCTTTAGAAGATGATTTAATGAGACTATTTGGTTCTGATAGAGTAAAAACTGTAATGGAAAAATTAGGACTTCCAGAGGGAGAACCTATAACTCATCCAATGATAAATAAAGCTATTGCAAATGCTCAAACTAAGATAGAGTCAAGAAACTTTGGAATCAGAAAAAATCTATTAGAGTATGATGATGTAATGAATAAACAAAGAACTGCTATCTATGATAGTAGAAATGAAGCAATGGCTAAGGAAGATTTAAAAGATAGTATTATTAAGATGTTACATGAAGTTATCTACTCTCAGGTAGCAAAGAGATTTGTGGGAGAATACAAAGAAGATTGGGATATGTCAGGTCTTGCTGAATACTTAAGAGATAACTATGGTTATATTATAGAAGATATGACAGAGTATAAATCTATGAGTATAGAAGATTATAGCAAAAAAATCTTTGATGCTATCTGTGCTCAATATGATGAAAAAGAGTCTAAAGTTGGAAGAGATTTAATGAGAAGACTTGAAAAATACATTTTATTTGAAGTAATTGATGCTAGATGGAGAGAACACTTAAAAGCTTTAGATGGATTAAAAGAGGGAATTTACTTAAGAGCTTATGGTCAAAAAAATCCAGTTGTAGAATATAAGTTAGTATCAGGAGAACTTTATGAGCAAATGGTAGAAACTATAAAAGAGCAAGCTACTTCTTTCTTATTTAAAGTAATAATAAAAAATCATGAAGAGGAAGAGGTAAATATAAAAGATGAAAATGAGAGTGTAGAGTATACTTCTGAAGATGAAAATGGTGTGGAAGTAGAAGAAGGAGAATTAACACCAGATTCTCCTTGCCCTTGTGGAAGTGGAAAAAAATATAAAAATTGTTGTGGAAGAGTATAAGGAGGCTAATAATGAAAAAAATAGTAGCAGGACTTTTTGTAGTAGCTTTACTTGCTTCGTGTAGTTCGTTGGAGAAAGGAGCTTCATTAGAACAAAAATACTCTATTACTAAGGAGTCAGCAAAAGAGTGGGACAAAACAATAATACAAGTTGTAGAGGGAGAATCTTTGATAGAAGATTGGTATGGAAATGAAAATCCAATTATCTATTTAAGAAAAACTGGAAAGATGAGTGAAAAAGACTTCAATTTCTTAACTTCATTAGAGAAAAAAGATGTAACAACTATTACAGATGAAGAGTATAGTGATTTCTTAGACTTAGTAAATAAATACAATAAAAAATTACCGAGAAAGTTTTATTTAGCTGATGAAAATCTAAAAAATCCTAAAGGACTTGTTGATAGAATGGTAAGAGAATCATTTGTAAAAATGGAAAATCCATCTAACCATATAAAAAATGTAGTAGCAACTCAAGAAGAGTGGGAGCAAATAGTAGCTTTTTCTCAACAAAATGACTTATCAGAAAAAGATACTAAAAAATTAAGAAAGATTTTAAATAAATTTATAAAAAGAAATGAGTTCTATGATGAAAGAGCTTGGTATAATAGAGAGATATCAGATAGAGTTATAAAAATTACAAATATAGATGCTAAGGAAAATACAACTTCATTAGAGCAAAATAATGTAAATGCTAAAGCATTATATATAGCATATCCAGAATATTTTTCTACTTTAGATAAATGGGATGATTAATTAAAATAAAAAAGTTAAGGGGGAGAGGAGGAATTTTTTCTCTCCTTTTACTATTTAAAGGAGAATTTTATGGAAGTAGATATGCATATTCATACTATAGAGTCAGATGGAACTTATACTCCAGAGGAAATTATAGTTAGAGCAATAAAAAATAATGTAATAGCTTTAGCAATAACAGACCATGATACTGTATCTGGAGTGGAGAAAGGAAAAGAGATAGCTGATAAATATGGAATGGAGTTTATAAAAGGTATAGAGATATCTTGTAATGAAGATAATTTAGAGATACATATATTGGGATATTTTTTAAACTTAGATGATAAAAAGTTTTTGTCAGAGTTAGACGAATTGGAAAAGGCTAGAGATAAAAGAAATAGAAAAATTATAGAAAAATTTGAAAAAATTGGTATAATAATAGATATAGAGGAACTTAAGAGTTTTGCTCCTGGTAAAATTATAAGTCGATTACACTTTGCTAATTATCTTTTAGAAAAAGGTATAGTTAGCAGTAAAAATGAAGCCTTTAGCAAATATTTAGGAAATGGTGGTCTAACTTATGTTCCTAAAGAGAATTTTCCACCAGAAAGAGCTGTAAGAATGATAAAAGAAAATGGTGGTTTTGTATCCCTAGCACATCCTAAATTAATTACTTTAAATGATGAAGTATTGAATAATCTCATTGTAAGATTGAAAGAGTGTGGATTAGATGCCCTTGAAACTCAGTATAGTTCATTTACAAAATTAGAAAAGCAAAAATATAAAAGACTTGCTAAAAAATATGGTTTACTAATAACTGGTGGTTCTGATTTTCATGGTGAAAATAGAGAGGGAGTAGATTTAGGAGATGCAGGATTGGAGTACTCTCAGTTTGAAAAAATTAAAAAATATTTAAAAAGATAGAGGAGGATAATTATGATAATAGTAACTGGTGCAGCTGGAATGATAGGAAGTGCAATGGTATGGAAACTTAATGAGATGGGAAGAAATGACATTATTGTTGTAGATAAACTAAGAACAGAGGAAAAATGGTTAAATCTTAGAAAGAGAGATTATGCTGATTGGGTGGATAGAGATGAGTTATTTAATTGGCTAGCTAATCCAGCAAATGCTGGAAAAATAACTGGAGTAGTTCATATGGGAGCTTGTTCCGCCACTACCGAAAGAGATGGAGATTTCTTAATGGAGAATAACTATGGATATAGTAAAAAGTTATGGGATTTTTGTGCTGCTAGACAAATACCATATGTATATGCTTCATCAGCAGCTACTTATGGAGCTGGAGAGCTAGGATATAATGATGATGTAACTCCAGAGGAACTAAAAAAATTACAACCATTAAATAAATACGGATACTCTAAAAAAATATTTGATGACTGGGCTTTTAAACAAAGTATAGCTCCAAAACAATGGTGTGGACTTAAGTTCTTCAACGTATATGGACCACAAGAGTACCATAAAGGAAGAATGGCTTCTATGGTATTCCACACATTTAATCAGTATAGAGATAATAGTGGAGTAAAACTTTTTAAATCTCATAAAGAGGGATTTAAAGATGGAGAGCAACTTAGAGATTTTGTCTATTTAAAAGATGTAGTAGATGTAATGTATTTCTTATTAACTGAAAAAGTAGAATCTGGAGTATATAATATAGGAACAGGAGAAGCGAGAAGTTTCTTAGATTTATCTATGGCAACTATGAGAGCTGCTTCTAATAATCCAGAATTAAAAGTGGAAGATGTAGTGGAATTTATTCCTATGCCTGAAGATTTAAGAGGAAGATATCAATACTTTACACAAGCTTCAATGGAAAAATTAAAGAGAGCTGGATACACTAAGAAGTTTACTTCATTAGAAGAGGGAGTAAAAGATTATGTTCAAAACTATCTAGCTAAAGAAGACTCGTACTTATAAGGTGGTAGGTAGATGAATCCTTTTTTAATAGTTATAATACTTGGAATTGTAGAGGGAATGACAGAGTTTCTTCCTGTAAGTAGTACTGGTCATATGATTTTAGTAGAGAAGTTTATAGGAAATGAAAATCTCTCTAAAAATTTTATGGAAAGTTTCCTAATAATTGTTCAACTTGGAGCTATTTTAGCAGTTGTTATATATTTTTGGAAGGATTTAACTCCTTTTGTAAAGGAAAAAAATCAGTTTATTTCAAGAATTAGATTGTGGACAAAAGTTATAATAGGTGTTTTGCCTGCTGCAATTATAGGATTATTATTAGATGACTATATATCAGCATATTTTATGGATAATGTTTTTGTAGTAGCAACAACATTGATCTTTTATGGAATAATTCTTATATTAATAGAAAAATATTACAAAACTGCTGGAAAAATAGATACATTAGGAAAATTAAGTTATAAATTAGCTTTTATAATAGGATTTTTTCAATGTTTAGCAATGATACCAGGAACATCTAGATCAGGCTCTACAATAATAGGAAGTTTACTTTTAGGACTTTCTAGAGGAGTAGCTACAGAGTTTTCTTTTTTCTTGGCTATACCTACAATGTTTGGAGCTACATTTTTAAAACTTATAAAAAACGGTATGAATTATTCAACACAGGAATGGCGACTTATAGGAGTAGGAACAATAGTTTCTTTTTTAGTAGCATACTTAGTTATAAAATGGTTTATGAGTTATATAAAGAAAAAAGATTTTGTATTTTTTGGAGTATATAGAATAATCTTAGGAATTTTAGTTTTAATAGCTTTATTTATTTAAAAATATGGGGGATGGTACAATTTAAATTTTGTAACAGCCTCCTATATTTTTTAATTATATTGAAGTATATAAAAAATAAATAAAAACAACTGTAATTATTTTGAACTATTTTAAGAGTTATGATATAATATAGATTGTTAGAAAAATAGTATTTTAAAAAACTAAAAGTTGAGAAGGGAGGGAAAGATGAGATACCCTATTGATTTACATATACATACTAGTGTTAATCCTCATGCATATAGTACTTTGGAAGAAAATATAAGAAGTGCTACTGAAAAAAATATGAAAGTAATAGCTATAACAAATCATGGACCAGCATTACAAGATTCTCCTCATTGGTGGAGTTTGGTAAACATGAGAGTTATTCCTGAGTATGTAGGAGACTTAAGAGTTTTAAAGGGCGTAGAAACAAATATAATAGATGAAAATGGAAATTTTGATATAAATCAAAGAATATATGATATTATGGATATAATTTTATGTGGACTTCATACTATTGAAGCCTATGGAGAGCCAGGATATAGCTTAAAAAATACAGAGGCTGTAATCAATATGATTAGAAGTCAAAAAGTAGATATTATGGTACATTTAGGGAATCCACAATTTCCATTGGAATATGAATTAGTAGTAAAGGAAGCAGTAAAAGCTGGAGTAGCTATTGAGATAAATAATTCATCATTAAAAGGTTCTAGAAAAGGTTCAAGGGAAAATTGTAAAAAAATATTAGAGTTTTGTAAAAAACATAATGCCTTAGTAGCTTTAGGAACAGATTCACATATTTCTTATGATATAGGAGAATTCCAAGAAGCTGAAAAATTAATTTCTGAGGTAGATTATCCTGTTGAAAAAATTATAAATTATTCAATAGAGAATCTTGAAGAGTTTTTAAAAAATAGAAAAAATAAGAGAGTAAAAAGAATTTAAAAAACATGTGTAATTTAACTCTTTACTAATAAGCTTACACATGTTATAATTTATCTAGATTTCATTTAGGAGGTAAATTATAACATGGTAAAAATAGGAGATTTAGAGATAAAAGTACCAATAATTCAAGGTGGAATGGCTATTAGAGTTTCTATGGCAAAATTAGCTGCAGCTGTAGCCAATGAAGGTGGAGTAGGAGTAATAGCAGGAACAACTTTATCTACTGATGAATTAAAAGCAGAAATAAAAAAAGCAAGAGATATGATTACTAATGAAGGTGGAGCTTTAGCAGTAAATATAATGTTTGCTGTTACTAATTTCATGGATTTAGTAAAAGCTTCAATAGAAGCTGGAATAGATATAATTATATTTGGAGCTGGATTTTCAAGAGATATATTTGAAGTAGTAAAAGGAACAGGAGTAAAAGTAATTCCAATTGTATCTACATTAAAGCTTGCAAAAATCTCTCAAAAACTTGGAGCGGATGCAATAGTTGTAGAGGGTGGAAATGCAGGAGGACACTTAGGAACAAATTTAGATTCTTGGGATATAATGGAAGAGATTACTAAAAATATAGATATACCTGTATTTGGAGCTGGAGGAGTAATTACTCCAGAAGATGCAGAAAGAATGCTTTCACTTGGAGTAGATGGTGTACAAATGGGAAGTAGATTTGTAGCATCAGAAGAGTGTGAGGTAGACGATTTCTTTAAAAATATGTATGTGAATGCCAAAGAGGGAGATATAGTGGAGATGATGAGTTCTGCCGGATTACCAGCTAATGCCATCATCAGTCCTTTTGTTCAAAAAATATTAGATGATAATCCAGATAAACCAACACATTGTGTAAAATGTTTAAAAAAATGTACATATAAATTTTGTGTAAATGAAAGATTAGTAAGGGGTCATAATGGAGATTATGAAGGTGGAATTTTCTTTGCAGGAAAGGATGCATGGAAAATTAATGAAATTCTTTCTGTACATGAAATATTCAATAGATTTAAAAAAGTATTTAAAGAATAAGAGAGTAATTAGGAGGATTTATGGAAAATAACAAAATCTGTAAACTACTGGGAATAAAATACCCAATATTTCAAGGAGCTATGGCTTGGATAGCTAATGGAAATTTAGCAGGGCATGTATCTAAAGATGGAGGATTAGGAATAATTGCTGGTGGAGGTATGCCAGTAGATATTTTGAGAGAAGAGATAAGAAAAGTAAAATCTATTACTTCTAATCCATTTGGTGTAAACTTAATGCTTATGATGGCTGATGTTGAAAAGCAAATAGAGGTATGTATAGAAGAGGGAGTACCAGTAGTAACAACAGGTGCAGGAAATCCAGGACCTTATATGGAGAGATTAAAAGCAGCAGGAATAAAAGTAATTCCAGTAGTTGCTTCAGTAGCACTTGCTAAAAGAATGGAGAAAATAGGAGCAGATGCAGTAATAGCTGAAGGAATGGAAGGAGGAGGACACATAGGAACTCTAACTACTATGTCATTAGTGCCTCAAGTAGTAGAAGCTGTAAACATTCCAGTAATAGCAGCTGGTGGTATAGCTGGTGGAAAACAATTTTTAGCTGCACTTTCACTAGGAGCAGAGGGAATCCAAGTAGGGACAAAATTCTTAGTAGCTAATGAATGTACAGTACATGAAAACTATAAAAAAGTAATCTTAAAAGCTAAGGATAGATCAACTGTTTCAACAGGAAACTATACTGGACATCCTGTAAGAGTTATTGAAAATAAATTTGCTAAACAAATATTAGAGATGGAAAAAGTAGGAACTCCTAAAGAAGAGATAGAAAAATTAGGAACAGGTAGATTAAGACTTGCTGTTGTAGATGGAGATGTTGAAAATGGAAGTGTTATGGCAGGACAAGTAGCAGCAATGGTTAATGAACCTATGAGTACAAAAGAGATATTAGAAGGATTTATGAGAGAGCTAGAAGAAGAAAAAGTAAAGCTAGCTGAAAGAATGAATTCTTGGAAATAGAATGTTAATTTAAAGTAAAGAAGGAAAAGAGCTAAATAAGGATTAGTATCTTTTCCTTTTTTATATATTATGGTATAATTGTAGTGTAAAAATAAGTTAGGGATAAAGGAGAAAAACTATGAAAATTAAAGCTATAGCCCTTGATTTAGATGGAACACTCCTTACATCTGATAAAAAAATATCTGATATAAATAAAGAGGTCTTGAAATACTTAGAAAATAAAGGAGTAAAAATATTTATTGTTACAGGAAGAACATATATCTCAGCAAAACCTTTTGCACAAGAATTGGGAATAGATAGTTCTATAATTGCTTATAATGGAGCAAAGGTTGTAAATTATAAAAATGATGAACTTATTTTTAATTTGCCACTAGAAGAGAAATATTCAAAAAAAATTATAAAGATGGCAAAAGAGAAGGGTTTTCATGTTAATTTATACCAAAATAATAAATGGTTTGTTGAAGAGTTAGATAATGATGAAACTAGACACTATGCTAATCATACAGGTCTTACTCCTGTGAAAAAATCTTTTGATAGTTTTGATGATTATTCTATGACTAAAATAACAATACAAAATATGGAAAACTCAAAAGAGTTTAATGAGTTTTGTGATGAGATAAAAGATGTTTTAGGAAATGATGTTTATACTGCTAAATCTCAATCTTTTTTATTTGAAGTCTTAAATAAAAAAGTAAATAAAGGATTAGTTTTAGAAAAAGTATTAAAATCATATGGAATCTCAACAGAAGAGTGTGTAGCTTTTGGAGATGCCAATAATGATTTAGAGATGTTGACTACAGTAAAATATGGTGTAGCTATGGGAAACTCTGATATAGAATTGAAAAGACAAGTAAACTATGTAACTGACACTAATGATAACAATGGTGTAGCAAAATTTTTAAAAAAATATTTCTTTTGACACATTTTTGAATTTATGATAAAATTTATAAATATAAAAATTAAAATTTTAAAGTTTTCAACAGGGTATCAGCCCGTTTATTTTAAATATGGAGGTTAAAATGAAAGAAAATAGTATTATTATACTAGACTTTGGTTCTCAATACAATCAATTGATTGCTAGAAGAGTCAGAGAAATGGGTGTTTATGCTGAAGTTGTTCCTTATTTCGAGCCTTTAGACAAAATACTTGCTAGAAAGCCTAAGGGAATTATCTTATCAGGAGGACCTGCTTCTGTATATTTAGAAGGAGCTCCAACAATAAGTAAAGAATTATATCAACAGGGGATTCCAGTATTAGGTATTTGCTATGGAATGCAAATCACTACTCACTTAATGGGAGGAGAGGTAGCTAGAGCTGATAAACAAGAGTTTGGTAAAGCTGAGTTAATAATTGATGATGTAAACAGTCCATTATTCCAAAATGTACCAAATAACTCTAAAGTTTGGATGAGTCATAATGACCATGTAACAAAAATGGCACCTGGATTTGTTCAAATCGGACATACAGATTCATGTGTAGCGGCTACTTACAACAAGGATATCAATACTTATTGTATCCAATTCCATGCTGAAGTTACTCATTCAGAGTATGGAACTCAAATCCTTAGAAACTTTGTATTTAATGTAGCTGGTTGTGAACAAAACTGGTCTATGGGTAACTACATAGAAGAAACTATAAAAAATATTAGAGAGACAGTAGGAGATAAGAAAGTATTATTAGGACTTTCTGGAGGAGTTGACTCATCAGTAGCTGCCACTTTAATTCATAAAGCTATAGGAGATCAACTAACTTGTATCTTTGTTGATACTGGACTTTTAAGAAAAGATGAAGCTAAAAAAGTAATGGAAGTATATGGAGAAAACTTCCATATGAATATAAAATGTGTAGATGCAGAAGAGAGATTCCTTTCTAAATTAGCAGGGGTATCTGATCCAGAATCTAAAAGAAAAATAATAGGAAAAGAGTTTATTGAAGTGTTTGATGAAGAAGCAGCAAAACTTACTGATGTAGAATTTCTAGCTCAAGGAACTATTTATCCGGATGTTATTGAATCTATGTCTGTAAAAGGACCTTCTATGACAATTAAGTCACATCATAATGTAGGTGGACTTCCTGAAGATATGAAATTTAAACTTCTTGAGCCATTAAGAGAACTTTTCAAAGATGAAGTAAGAAAAGTTGGAAGAGAGTTGGGAATTCCTGATCATATGGTTGATAGACATCCATTCCCAGGACCTGGACTTGGAATTAGAATCTTAGGAGAAGTTAGCAAAGAAAAAGCTGATATTTTAAGAGAAGCTGATGATATATTTATTGAAGAATTAAGAAAAGCTGATTTATATAATAAAGTAAGCCAAGCTTTCGTAGTGCTATTACCAGTAAAATCAGTAGGAGTAATGGGAGACGAGAGAACTTATGAGTATACAGCTGTTTTAAGATCTGCTAATACAATAGATTTTATGACTGCTACTTGGTCTCATTTACCATTTGATTTCTTAGAAAGAGTATCTAATAGAATTTTAAATGAAGTTAAAGGAATTAACAGATTAACTTATGATATCTCTTCTAAACCACCTGCAACAATAGAGTGGGAATAATCGCTGATTTTTAATCTAAGTATTGATTTTATTGAGTTAGTTTAGATTAAAAAAAGGCTCTGACAATAAAATGACAATGTTTTAAAAATTTACCCCTAGTAATTTAACTAGGGGTTTTTATGTTATTTTTTCTTATACTCTTGGTATTGAGTAAGAACTTTTTTTAATTTTTCAGGAATTGGTATTCCACAGATAGAAGCATTTTCCAAAATACTCAATCCTTCATTTGAAATAAATACTCCTACAGCTAGAGTTTTAATAGCTAGTTTACCATCAAAAAGAATATCTAATTGGTAGGCTAGCACTATAACCAGAATAATCATAACTTTTTTTAAAATGCCTATTATCCCAGCTTTAGAATTTGCTGTACAAGTAATAAAAGCTTTTATAACTCCTGATAAGTAATCTACAGTCATTAATATTAATAAAACATTCATAGCATCATCTTGTCCACCTGTAACAAGAAAAATAAAGGCTACTAGACTTCCTAATCCTATTGTTATTCCATTTCCAAGTATTTTTATGACATCAACTATAAGTAATATAAAATTCCCAAGTATTTCCCATAATGTTTCTCCTGTTGCTCTAATAAATTCTCCCATACTCACTCCTTTAGTTTGTAAATAAATAATTTATAAATTTGTCAAAAACATTAAACCAATAAGGTGTAATAGCTAAGGATGGAAATAGAGATGCTAATACACACATTAAAAATACTCCTATGAAAATAAAAGCTAATGTTTTAGAAAATACATCTATTTTTTTTATTTCAATATCTTGTTGTTTTTCTGCATCCTTGCTTCTTTTAAAAATAATATCTAATAATTTACTTCCTAGACTAACCAAAGTATTTATCATTTAATCTCCTTTTTCGCAAGCTTACGAATTTTTATATTGAAAATGAGGATAATCACTAAAGTTTTTCCAATCTCCTCCCCACTCGATATTATATTTTTTCATTAATTCTCTAGCTGAATCTGCTACATCTTTAAATACTTTTTTATTCCAATTACTTTTATTATCAATAATTACAGCTATATCAAAAGCATATCCTAATCCATCAGCTTTTACTTGATGTTTAGATTTTATTTTATAACCATCACATTTAGTTACAATTTTCCCTGGAATAGTTCTTCCTTGTTGATATATTTTATTCTGCTCTTCTGCTGTTCTAACTCCACAGGTTATACTGATATCATATGGAGTTACTTTTATTAATTCTGTAGCAAATTCTTGTAATTTTGGGTGTAATCCCTCTAAGTTATTTAAACTTCTTTGACTAAATTTATACATATATTTTCTCCTTATTTCATTTGATATTTAAAAATTTCTGTCCTTTTCCTATTAATTCTCTATACCTTAGCTTAGGTAGTGAAAACCCTTCAAGCTTATGGTTAGGTACTACTTGGCAAAAGCAAGATGGAAGATTTTTACTAGGTAGTAGTTCAACATATGGTTTAGGGACTACTGGTGGGGCTAGTACAATAAAACTAACTGTTGCTAACTTACCTTCACATACCCATAGTGCTACAACGGCAGCTCATACTCATACACAACCAGCTCATAAACATCAAGTAGGAAAAGGAGAAGGAGGATATTCGGGAGGAGCTGGATATACCATCGCACAATTTAACGAAGTTATACAACCTTTAAAATATACCGAAAGTGCAGGAGGAGATACTACAGGTAGTGCTTCTCCAGTAACCAGTATAGGAAGTACAGGAAGTGGAACAGCTTTCTCAATACTTCCACCATATCTAGTGATAAATATATGGAAAAGACTAAGTTAATCTCAGCCACATATGGACTGTATAGTAAGATGGTGTGATATCAAGAGCTTGTCCACTTCCTAAGCTATTGGTTTGTGGAGATACTGAGTTTGTACTTCCTGTCCATGATTTTGAAGCTGTAAATCCTAAATGATTACTACTATCTCCATTACTATCTGATTGCCTGTTCGCTCTACTTGCAGACAATGTGTGAAATGCTCCAGTTGCTAAATATGAGGCTGTATATCCGTTACACCCACCTTTCCAAGTACCAGTAATTTCCATAGTCCCTCTTGATAAACTAAAACTATCAAGTTGAATTTTTACAGCAGGAAGATTAGCTTGAGCAATAGTTTTAGAGTTACTCCCACCAGTAGACTTACTAGCTCCACTTCCTGAAGTACCGAGTAAGAAACGACCTTCTATCTTCTGCCAAGTAGTACCCAAAAATACAGAGCTTGGATTAGTAGAATTAGTAGTTAAGTAGATATCTCCCACTTTAAATGGACAGAAATTTTTAAATTTATTACATTAGCCCAGCATTTTTCCTCATTAAGAATATCCTATTTTGCTGGTCTACTGATGATTTATGTTGTATATAATGCTCTTCTGTTACCTTTGTAGAGCTATGTCCAGCAAATTCACTAGCTGTCTTAGTATCTGATAAATTATTTATCTGATTAATAGCTGTTTTTCTTAATGAGTGAGGATATAATTTTTCTATTCCTATTAATTTACCCATTTTTCTAACTCTTCTTCTGATAGCTGTTTGACTCATTTGAGCAAACTCATTATTATACCTAACTGTAAATAAATAATCTAATTCTATTCCTTTAGCTTTTTTTTCCTCTAAAAGCTTTAATATTAATTTTTTTGTAGTAGAAAAGAAAAATAAATCTCTAACTTTCCCCATTTTTTCAGTAACTCCTCTAAACATGTTATTTTCTAAGTCTAGTTGAGATACTTTCAAACTATGGACAGCACTTATTCTGAATCCACTATCAAGGAATAACTCCCAAAGTAATCTACTCTTAGTATCAAACCTTTTAGGATTTAATTCCATTAATAAAGATACAGTAAATATTTGTTTCCAAGTAAGAAAATAGCTTTCTCTCCTCTTGTCTTGTTCTGTTACTTTCAATCTATCCAACTTATCCCTAAATGGATGGTGTTTAATTAAATCTCTCCTTACAGCCCACTTATAAAATGATGAGATGGCTGTTATTTTCCCATTAATAGTCCTATTATTATTCCCAAGTCCTCTACAATAGATAATATATCTTTCTAAAACTTCAATTATTCTTTTTAAAGTATCATCAGATAATAGGTATCTATTCCCCTCATTTATATGTAGATAGCTCATAAAATCATACATACTATTTTTATAAGTCCTATATGTAGTATCTTTTGTAGCTGAGTTTACAGCTATTTTACTATCAAGGTATGCTTGGTATATTAATTTGTTTTTTTCACTTATTTTCATAATAAGTCCTCCTGTATAATTAAGATTGATATCTCAACTATATAGGAGAACTATGTTAAATACTAGAAAAATTTCTTGAATTTATTTTTAAATGCTTCTAAGGCACTAGATGGCTTAGGAATAACTATTTCCTCTTCCCCAACTTCTTCTAAAGCAGCTGCTTTAAAAACTGTTTCATTTTTCTCTTCAGGAAATAATACTTTTTCTGCATTATCCATAAATTCATTATAATCATCTAAAACATGAGCATCTTCCATCTTATCTTTTCCTCTTGGAGTATCTAGTTTTTTATATTCTTCATATTGCTCTCTTAAACCTTGTATTCCTTCTTCTCTTTCTACAATTCCTCTTAATACTTTTACTTCTTCTTTTGTTAACATAATAAATCACTCCTTTTTTTATTTTGAATTAAATTTATTTTTAAAAGTTTCTAATGCTTTACTTGCATGTGGTATATCTATTTCTTTTTCAACTAAAGCTATAGTTCTAGCTCTTACTTGTTTTTGTTCTTGTAATGAGTACATCAAAGTTCTAAGCTCTATCATCATAGTTACATACTCTTCTGAAAGAGCTGGGTCTTGTAATTCCATTTCTTTAATGGTTGATGGAGTATCCATTCCTTCATACTCTCTATATTGAGCTTGAACTCTATCATAATCAGTAGTTAAGTCTATCCAAATATGATTTTCCTTATCCCAGTCATTAACAAGATATTTAGGAGGACAAGGAACTGTAATAAGTTCTTGCTTTTCTTCATCTATATATTGTCCTGGTTCTAGTATAATGATATTTTCTTTGAATATTACTTCATTTTCAGAGAGTTTTCTTTGTCCTCTTTGGTATTTTTCATACTCTGTTGCTTCTCTAATTATATTTCCCTCATCTATTGAGATATAGAAAGGGATATCTTTTCCAAAATGACTATATACCTCTTTTTGAAAATATTGATTAGGATTTTTTAAAGGTTTTGGAAACACTGCTATTACTTGAGATTTATTGAACTTATCAGCATAAGCTTTATCAAGATAAAAATATTGTTTTTCAGGGTCTACCTCAACTTCTTCATCAAAATCACTTTCTACTTCTTGAATTTCTTCTGATAACATTCTAGGTGCTATTTCTTCTATCTCAATAAGTTCTTCAATATTATTTAAGGTTTCATTATATTTGAATTTATGAGGAATATCTATCCCTTCATAAATTAGTATTTCTTGAATATTAAAGCATACTTTTCTTTCTTCAAGCTCTTCTTGGCTTATTTCTTTTTCAGATACAGCAATACATTTTGCTATACCTTGTTTTGCTAACTCTTTATCTAAATAAAATAACATTTATAAACTCCTTTCTTATTAATTATATATATATAACTATTTAGTTTTCTTTTCTCATAACTCTCTAACATAGCTTGTAATTTAAAAATTTCTGTCCATTTAAAGTGGGAGATATCTATTTAACTACTAATTCTACTAACCCATCTAGTATCTTTTTAGGTACCACTTGGCAGAAGATAGAAGGTCGTTTCTTACTTGGTACTTCAGGTAGTGGAGCTAGTAAAGCCACTGGTGGTAGTAATGCTAAAACTATTACTCAAGCTAATCTCCCAGCTGTAAAAATCCAACTTGATAGTTTCTCTCTTTCAAGAGGTAGTATGGAAATTACTGGTAATTTGAGTGCATTAACAGATAGAAGAGGGACTTCTTTAGGAGCATTTTCATATGGTTCAGCCACTGGTGGTGGTTTTGCTGGTGGTAGTGGAAGAGAATACTATATTGATTTTAAAGCCTCACGTTCTTGGACAGGAACTACTAATACAGCTCAACCTCAAACAGTAAATTTAGGTAGTGGACAAGCCTTGGATATCACACCAGCCTACTATACAGTTCATATGTGGTTAAGACTAACTTAATCTTTTCCATATATTGACTACCAAGTAAGGTGGCATAATAGAGAAAGCTGTTCCACTTCCTGTTGCTCCTATTGAAGTTACTGGAGAAGCACTTCCTGTCGTTTCTCCTCCTGCTGATGATGTATAATTTGAATAGTTGACATTTCCTGAACCTTTATTACCATAAAAGAATAGCTCCTCTGTACTACCTTCACTTGATGTATCTTTTATAGCATGTCTATGTGTTGGTTGTGTATGAGTGTGAGCTGCTGTTGTAGCTGGGTGTGTATGACTAGGTAAGTTAGCAATAGCTAGTTTTACAGTACTAGCTCCACCAGTACTACCAAGAGAATAAGAATTACTACTTCCAAGTAAAAATCTACCTTCTTGCTTAACCCATGTAGTACCTAACCATAGGCTAGATGGATTCTCATTACCTAGACTAAGATACAAGGAATTAACAGGAAAAGGACAGAAATTTTTAAATTTCTCATCAGTTTCTGTTTTAGTATATGCCCCTACTCCCCCAGCTGTAATGTTAATACTTTTAGCAGTACCTCCATCATAAGCCTCTTGAGAAGTACCATTTAAACTTATTGTCAAAGCATAAGGATTTTTTATACTTGTTGGAAAATCTGAAATATCTGCTTTTTTATGTTTATGACTACTTGGTGCATAATCATGTGTATGAGAAGTATTAGCTTTTTTCTTTAGCTCCTCATTATAATATCCCATTAAAGCAGCTACAAGAGCTTCAACACTCTCATAGTCTACTAATTTCTTTCCTAAAGCTTTTTCTAATGCTTGAGTATCTACTTCACTAATACCAAGTTGTTCTTTAACTAAGTTTATTTTTTCTTTTAAACTCATTATTTATCAACTCCTTAAGCTCCTGCTCCTTTATATTTATCAATAATGGCTTGAGCTTCTTCTTCCGTCATTGTATTATTTAAGGCTGTTTCTACTCCTGTTACTTTTCCACCTAAAGTTGTTATATTTCTCTCATTTGTTGTTGCCTTTTGTAAAGCTGAAGTGCTATCATTAGCTGCTTTATTCCATTTATCTCTTTCTCCAGTCCCTACTAACTTTTCGCTAGCTATATCAATAGTTCCATCTCCACCTATTGTAATAGGTCCACCATTTTTAGCTTTAACTCCTCCTAGAGTTGTTGTATTTGCTACTGGTAAAGTATAGTTATTAAGACCATCTAGTTTTTTCTTATCCTCTTTACTCATCAATCCATCTTGAGATTGGGTAGCTAATCCAGGAACAAATAATTCTCCAACAGTTTGCCACTTATTTGTAGGGTCACCCTCATAAATTAATATTGTATTTTTGCCACTATATGTAGGTTCTTTAGTAATAATTACCATATATCCCTCTTGAGGTTGAGTTATTTTTGTATTAAGAGCTTCTAATGTTTCATATACCCCTTTAAAAGCTAAACCACTAGCAAAGGTATTTATTGCTGCCGTTAATTGTTCTTGTGATACTTTATCACCCCAAGTTTTTTTCTCTTGAGGACTTACAAACTTTTTGCTATCTGTCTCTGTTACTTGGTCAGCACTATGTGTATGTGAAGATTCTGCTTTTGTTTGTATTAATGCTATAATCTCTTTAGCTAAAAGGTCATAAGCAACCTCATCTATTATTTTCTTTCCACTTGCTAAACTTTCAGCTACTCTTGTATCTAAATTTTCCATTTATATCACTCCTTGTTTTGATTTTTATATTTGTCTATTATTGCTTGTGCTTCTTCTAAAGTAATAATATCCTTTTGCATATTATCTTTAAGTTGATCCGCATACTCTTTTAATTCATTTTTAGAATTTTTTAAAATCTCATATAACTCATCTACTATATCTTTTACATATTCTTTTTCATCACTAGGTAATAAAGGCTCTAGAAATTCCCAATCTTTTTTTTCAACAACATGGAAATATACTTCTTGAATACTTCCTACTATTTTTCCTCTATCAGAACTTCTAAGAACTAATCTACAAAATACTTTTCCGAAGCCTTGTAAAACTTCATTAGGAATAGCAATATCTATATTAGTAGTTATTGTACTATCTATTTCCTTTTCAACTACATAAGGCTCAGTAGGATTATTAGAACTACAAAATACAGCTCTAATATTACCTTGAAAATCTTTTAAATTTTTTAAAACTATTTTTATATTTCCTATTCCGTAGTCGCCTTGGAGGAAAAATATGGGAGAAAAATTTGCAATTCTAAGTATATCCCAATATACAATCATTTCTTTCAAGATATCACTCCTCCTTAACCTTATACTTTTCCACTAAAGCTGTCATTTCTTGAGGAGTAGTTATTTTAGGATTTATATTAATTACACCATTTTCATCAATAGAAATAGTTTCTCCTATTTTTATTCTTCCTAATTCTGTCTTAGTTGCTTTTTTTATCAACTCTTCATCAAGAATATCCATGTTATCATTAAATACTCTTATATCTGCTACCTCAGTATCCCAATTTGGTTTTTTTAAATTAAGATTAGGTGTTAATTCTGGCATTAAATTCCCTCCTTTTTCATAACTTCTTCCCAGGTAAATTGGCTATAATATTCCCAAGTTTTAGGGGGTAAATCTCCCCATAATCTATATCTATATTGAAAATTTATTCCTAAATGAGCTGGCTTAGCTTCTCCTAGTGATGCTTTTAAAACTTCAATATCATCTGGAATACCAATTAAAGAAATAAAAACTATTTCAATAGTTCCATTGATAAATTTAACATCAATTTCTCCATTTCTCCAGCTATTAGCAATAGTTTGGAGTAACTCTAAATCACATTTACCTGTTGTTTTCCATCTTGCTTCTATTTCGATTCTTTTTCCTTCAATAGTAGTAGCTTTAGTTTTATAATCTAATTCTTTTTCAAGTTCTTGAATCCTCTCTAATGACATAGTAGAGAATAAGAACTCTTTTTCAAGTAAAGTCATCTTATCTTTTACTTCCTCTAAGTGTAATCCGACTGGATTCAGAATAGCATTAATAAACTCATCTTTTCTAATTATTTTATGTAAATTATTAATTAAGATATCTTTAGTTTTCATGGATAGTTACCTCTCCTAATATAGCTACTTCTTCATCTCCTATTTGAATATTACTAGTTCCATTATTTATTGTTAAAGAACTCCATTCTATTACTCCAGGTGTTTCTAATATAGAATTAGAAATAAGTGAATAAGATACATAATTTTTCTTAAATGCTATTGATTGTAAAAATGATGTTAAGCTCTGTTTTATTCTTTCACTTAATACTTCACTATTTACCCCCTCTTCTTTAGTTAAAGTAACTTCAATATTAATAGTTTTAGCACTAGCTGATATCACAGTACAATAAGCTCCTATAGGTGCTTCTCCATAACCACAGCCCCAAGTAGATTCATCTTCTCCTTTTGGGTCAATATATTCTTGTACTTTTTTGACTAATTCACTAGATGCTACTTGCTTTAAATCATTTATAATAACTGTTTTTACAGTGTTTTTCCCATTCCATAGTGGAAAGATTTTACTATCTCCAACTCCAGCTACTTCTCTAGCCCATTGCATATAGTGATATACATTTCCAGAGGTTGCTGGCATCTGAACTTTTATGTCATATCTACTTAATAACGATTCATCAGTTTCAGCATTAAAACCATCATAGGTAGCTTTTTCATTATTACAACTTTTTATACCTTGAATAGTAACAGGCATTTGAGTAATAGTTTTAGCTCCAACATTGCTAATATCTCCAGGAATAACAGCTTGAATTTTTATAACTCCAGTATTTACTATACTTTTAGTTTCTAATGATTTAAATTGAACTCCATTGATAGTTTCAAATATATCTCCTTTTGTTATAGTTCCTGTTCCATTAACTGTTAATTCTCCTATTGAATATGTAGCTGGTTTTCTAGTTAATCCCTGAAGCTGAAATACCCTTTTATCCAACTCTTCTCCAGTTAGCCTATGTATATCAAAGAAATCCCAAATATCTGATAATTTTTTTTCTAATTCAGCTCCTTCTAAAGCATATGTTTTAATTAAATCATGTGTAAATGTTCCAACTGATTTAATATAGTCATCTGGAATATTATTTAACATTTCTTCTAGTATTTCATCAGCACTTTTGGCTGTATAGTAACTAGACATTTAATTCCACCTCACTTTTAATTAATTCATCATTAACAATTACAACAATATCAAATACTAGAGAATTAAAATTTTTAGTAATATTGATAGATTCAACACTTTGAATATTTTTGTTAAGTAATAATTTTTCTTCTAGCTCATCTTTTATTTGAGCAATAGTAAATCCAGAACTATAAAATTCATTACCTCTCATTTCATAGAGAAATCTTATTCCAAACTCAGTATCTTGATATACTTTATATTTCTCCATTTCTGTATGAAGTAAAAGAAATATCCATTGTTGTACTTGCTTTTTTTTATCTGTAAATTCTGTTTTTCCATCTTTTACTATAACTTTTTTAGTAGTGGTATCAAATAATAAATCTTTATATTTATTAATTAAAGTTTTACTATTAGTAACTGTAACAGAACTAATAGTATTAAAACTTTTTGGAAAGATGCTCATATATCTCCCCCTTATTTAATCTTTCTTATTTTAAAATCAACTATCCATTTTTGTCCTTTTTCAGTAGGAGTAACTTTTACTAAATCTCCTATTTTTAATGTATCTGTATTAATAAAAGTTCCATTTGCTTTGTACTCCCCATTTCCTTCAATAGTTCCATGTGGATTTGTTGCTCCTAATCCACATGGCTTATTTGACGAAGTAGCATTAATAGTTATTTCATCTAATATTCCTTCTAGTTTATAAGTTCTAGTATAATCAGCAAATAATCTATCATTCATATATAACATATGAGGGTATAAAATAAATCTTCCATCTAAAATAGATATAGTAAGTTCTGGAGGAGCTTGAATTACTTCTCCTATACAGACTTGAAAATTTTCAGGAGTTTCTAATCCTTTTAAAAATTTAGCTGCTATTTCGCTATTCTTCAAATAATTCCACCTCCAAGTTCACAATATGTTCTCCCTTTCTCCAAGTATGGACACAAGAATTAATTAAGTATTCCCCGTAAAGTTTTAATTTAGGATTATTAAGGTAGATAACTCTTCCAGCTCTGAACTCATCATCTCCAAAACCTTCAAGTGATACAGTTTTAAAAACTTTATTCAACTCTTTTAATTTCATTTTCGCAACATTCCGAACTTTAGCTTCATCTTTATCAGGTTCTACATTGATAATTTCTTGTAAGCTCCCATATTTTTCAATATTAGTGTTATCTTCAGCTACTGCTAATATTTCAGTTGATTCTTGTTCATTTGAAGTTACAAGTATTCTATTTTTCATTTCTAAGATACTTTCACTTATACTTTCATTCCCAGTTTGTCTATATCTAAAAGATACATTTACCTTTTTAAAAGGATTAACATTAAATTTACTATCTATAAATTCAAGTTTATATTTAATTCCAAGCTCTTCATTAACTTGTTTGAGAATATCATTAATAATTTCAGCAATAGTATTAGAGTAATATAATTTACTGATAGAAGTTGAAATATTACTAATATCTCCAATAGGAGCATCTATTTCCTGTAATAGTTGTTTAATAGCTACACTAGCACTAATATCTTCAAATTGTTTAATTACTTTATTTTTATTTAAATAAAAACTATAATCTAAACATTCAATAGTCCTATTAAATTTAGTAGTTGTTATATTTACTATCACTCCTCTAAATAATTCCTTGGTATTATTCAAAATAATTATATCTCCAGTTTCTATTTCATCTGAGAAAATAAAACTAGTATCATTATAATTTCTAGCTATGTTAAAAGCTAAAGATGCTCCTAAAGTATCCATAGAAGTACTTAAACTAATAGCTCCACTTATATCAGTTATATCAACTGCTCTTTCTCCTTTTATAACATATAAATTCATAAAATCACCTGTTCACATACTCTTCAATAGTGATGGAATAGTCAATGTCTTTATTAGATTTTTTCTTCCAGGTAAAATCTTTAATTATACAAGGATATGAGAATGAAGTTTCTGATAAAATTACAGTAACTTTTAAAATAGATTTTCTATATTTAGTAAGAAAAGCTAAGCACTCTGGAGCTAAAAATGATAAAAATGGCAGCCATCTGTATCTTTTATGAGGGAAAAAACTGTTAATAGAGATTGTTTTTAGTTTCTCTTCTCCTATAAGTGTCAGTTCTTTCCCGAAGCTATTTTCAAAAGTTTCACTATTTAAAGGATTATTAAATGATACATTTTTACTCTCAATGAAAGGAAATTTAAATATATTTTTTCTATCAAGTGTAGATAAATATATCTCCATTTTATTCTCCTCCAAATAATCTTTTAAAAAAACTTTTCTTTTTAGATTGAGCTTGGATATTTTTTAAGATAGCTAGTAAATCAGTATAGTTTTGTTGTAATGTTTTATGTTCTACAAGTAAGGTATAATATTTCCCCTTTATATCATCTGTTGCTGCTTTTTCATTAGCTGAGATAACTCTTGCCTTTTCATTAATAATATTAATAATAGCTCCACGACATTCTTCAATACTGTCAAGTTTCCCAGTATTTGTATCAATGCCAAAGAAATTCTTTAAATATTTAATTTCTCCTCTTAATACTTCTCTTCTAGTCATAATATCCTCCTAAGTTACATTAGCCATTTTATTTTTAATTATATTTACAAGTACACCAGCTACCTTCTCATCAAATTCATCATATCCATATATATCCCCTTGAATATAAACTTGAATAGGACGTAAAGTAGGTTGAATAGCATTAGTTACATTTGCATTATTAATAGCATTAGCTTTATTTTTATTTAAACTGATAGGAATATTTTCTTTTTCTATCTCCTTCTCAAATTTTTCATTAAAATTATATGGATTTTGAGATTTTTTCTTTATATTAGCTGATATATTTTGTTCAATATTTTCTTTTAAATCCTTCTCAGTATTTTCTATAACTTCTATTTCTTTTTTCCCTTCTTCACTTCCAAATAAAAATGAAATTGTATCTTTAAAGAAATTAAAAACTTTTCCAGCTCCTTCTAAAGTTTTTACTACTAACTTAATACTTTCAATAAGTATTTTAAAAGGAGAAGCCAATATTTTTATTAGAAATGGCATTTTCTCAAACCAAATATCGAAGTTATTAAAAAAATTAGTGGCTACTTTTTTTACTGTTTCAAAGTTTTGAATAAGAAATCCTATTCCTAAAACAGCTAAAGCTATAACTTTTAGTATAAAGCCTATTGGAGTAGCTGTTAAAGCTAAATTTACTCCTACAATAGCTAATTTTAATTTACTAAAAATTCCTACCAAAAATCCTATATTTGATAAAGCTGTTACAGCTATTTTATAAGCTTCAAAAGCTGCTTTTAGAGTAAAAACTCCTTTTGTGAGTATATAAATTATTCCTAAAAATTTAGTTAATGCTATAATTACTTCATGGTTTTCTTTAATAAAGTTATAAGCATTCATAACTGAATTAGCTATTTCAGTAAAAACTATTGTAACCTCTTTAGCTACTTTATCAAGTGTTCCATCACTTTCCCATTTTAATAATACTTCTGAGATTAATTGCATCTTATTTTTTATAATATCAAGTATAGAACCTGTTTTGATAAGTCCATTCTCCATACCTAATATCTTAGCTAATCCCATATTAATAGAACCTGTAATTGTACTCCATAATCCTTTTACAGTTTGAGAAAGCTTTTCAGCTCCTCCATCAAACTTTGATACCATGATTTCTTCTAATACAATTTTTAATTTTTCCTCTTGTTTATCTTTTACCTGTCCTTGTTTATTAAATACTTTATTTTTTCCATACTTTTGTTCAGCGGCAGCAATAATCATCTCTTTTGAAATTCCTAAACTTTCCATAGTTTCAAATTCATTTTTTGAAAGTATATCTTTTACAGCTTCTGTTGCTTGTTCCATAGTTGTATTGGTAGCCCCAGCGGCATCAGCTATCCTTGCTAACCATCTTTCACTATCTATTCCATAACTTTCAAGAGTGGCGGTAGCTTGGATAACTTCTTCAGGACTGAATGGAGTAGATATAGAAAGTTGTTCAGCATTTTTCATCAGCTTATTTGTTTTTTCAAAGTCCTTAGTAGCTGTTTCTAACATAGTTCTGTAAGCTTCTAAGTTAATAGAAGTTTGTAATCCAGTTGTGAAAGCAGCTCCTCCAACTAAAGTAGTTGTAGCAGCTCCCCATTTAAGAGCTGATTTAATAGCTCCATCAATAGATGAGCCTACTGTTTTACCCCATTCTTTAAAAGTTTTCTTTGATTCTTCTACTTCTTTTTCAATCTGTCTAAAACTATTTCCGAGTTTCAATATCTCTTTTCGCTGTTCTGATACAGAGTTTTCAGCTTGTTCTAAAGCTTCTTTTAAGGCTTTTTCCTGAGCTTTCATATCATTTACAGCATCACTATTTTGAATAATAGTTTCTTCTAATCTATTAAGATTTTCGGTTTGTTCTTTAATAGAAGTATTATTATTTCTATGTTGCTGCCTCAAATCTTGGAGTTGTTTGGCAGCATTTTTATATTCTTTAGAATTACTTCCATACTCTTGCCCAAGTCTATCAAGTTCCATAGCTTGCTTAGTAATTTCATTTTGCAATTCTATATTAGAATTTTTAAGAGAATCAATATTAGCTTTAGCTCTTTGGTATTCTCTATTTTGCTCAACAACACTTTTTTTCAAGTTTTCTAACTCTGTTACATACTGAGCTATATTAGCTTTAGCTTGTTCTACTGCTTGTTTATACACTTCTAATTGCTCTTTTGCTTGTTCACTTTGCTTTTCAGCCTCTTTTAGAGAGGCAATAGCTGGTTTTATTTGCTCACTAAGAGCATTTTTCAAGCTAAGTATTACACCTATTGTTTTACTCATTATTCCCCTCCAACTCCTATAGAAGCTTTAATTTTTTTAATGTCATACTCAATTTGTTCTTTCCTATTTACTATCATACTTTCAATAAAGAATAATTTCTCTTCCTCTGTTAAATTAAGTAAATATTGTAAACTATGTCCTTTTTGGAGATAATAAGATATCCAATATAATTCTCCTGGATTCTCATTATCTCCTATGAGTTTTTTATTTCTTCCTCAGTTTCTTTTTTTACTTCTAAACCTTTAAAAATAGCATTTATACTATTAGCTATTCTTAATACTTCTGTTGTTCCTAATATTATTAAAGGAATTTCTATAAATTCATACTCTTTATACATATCTCTAAGTTCTTTTTCTTTAAAGAAAGAACAACTATGATATATTAATTCTGAAGCATTTAGAGCCATTCCTTCCATATCCATATTTTCCATAGAAATATTGTCTTTCTCTTTAAGAGTTCCTTTATAGCATTTCAACATTTCATTATTGTATCTTAGTAATTCTGATTCATCAGGTCTTTGAAATTCTATTTCTCCTATCCCCTCTACTTCTATTTTTGCTATTTTTACTTTTTTAGCCTCTTTTTCTCTTACTTTATTTAAAAAATCTTGGAATGTTACCATTTTTCCTCCTGTTATTTGAGAGGGAATTAATCCCTCTCTTTTATTTTAATTCTGTTACTGTTTCAGCTTGTCCAGTTAGTTGAATCTCCTTTACTTTTCCTTTTTCAAAAGATGCTCTAGTTCTTTCATCAAAAGTTACTCCATCACATTTAGTTCTTTGTTTCTTAGTACCATTGATATTAGCATCATTCATAATAACTGTGATATCTTCATCTAGGTTAAACATATCTATTTCTTCTTCAGTTCCAGTACTTTTATATGTAAATGATATTTCATGAGTTTCTCCGACTAGAACTCTTATTTTACCACCAGGAACATCTGGATTATCTACTTCTTCATAATTATACTTAGTTTTTACTTCTCCCTTATTACAAGTACCAATTTTAACTCCAGCTACCCATACTTCTCCAGCATTACCATTATGATAACCACTTCTTTTATGTGCCATTTACTTCCTCCTACATGTATATATTGAATAAGAAATCTTCCATAATTCCACTAACTTTTATATTAGCTTTTAAGAATACATTAGTTCCTACTGTCATTTGTCTTACTTTTTCATCATCCCAACTTTCAACTTCTTCTTGCCCATATTTAGCATAGTTAGCAAGTCTTTGCTGGTCTAAATCAATAAAAGATATATTCTCAAAATTAGGGTCTAAGATATAGTCTATTGCTAAACCTTTAAAATAGCTATTAATTGCACTTATTAGTAACATTTGATTATTAGTTATATTAGGATATTTTCCTTTGTATGATTTATCCCAAGCTGTATAAATATCACAATAGATTAAATCCATCTTTTCAACAGTATTTATATGAGTCATTTCTATTGTTACATCTTGTCCAATAGTACTTAAACTATTTACAGCTCTAGCTACTTTTACTATTCCTTCATCATTGAATAATACAAACTCTCCATTCCCAATAGCTGTATCTAACTCTTCAGGTTCAATTACATTTGAGAATTTTCCAAGTTCAAAGGCAATGGCAGACATATTTAATGAAATACCAGCTAAGAATCCAAGTAAGTATGGAACAGCTTGATTTCCTGTAACCTCTCCTCTATCATCAGAGAAAGTAACTTTTTCATTAGTGAAGTTTACTATTCCCATATCATCTGGAGCTGTTAGTTTATGTCCTACCATCTTATATCTTTTTTTATCATTTTTTCTTTTTGCTTTTACCCAAGTAACTAATTCAGTAGCATAAGAATTATCTGGAGTTCCTATCCAACAGTTTCTTGGGATAACTCCTCCAATAACTTTCAACTTATCTGTAATTAGCTCCTCTTCTCCTACTTTAAATACATATAATTTCAAAGGAATCCCTTCTAGTGCATCCTTTACTAATTTAACATTATCTTTAGTAAATTTTGCTTGCTCTTCACTTGTGAAATCTTCAATAGTTTTATAATATTTTTTAGGTTCTCCTGGTGTTGTATCATTTAATATTAATACAGCATCTCCTCTTTCAGCTCTTTTTACAGCTGTAACTCCTAGCCCCTTAAATATAATATCTAATTGTGGCATAGTATTAGTCGTTGACATACTCTTCTACCCCTCCTATATATAAATTTTCCATCATTTCCGCTACTTTTTCTTCATACTCTTCAAATACATATAAATCAAAATTGAATAGTAAATCTCCATCTGATTCAGTTGAATCAACTTCTAAAACTTCTGTAACTAGTCCATCTAGTAACTCTATTACTGGATTATCAGAGAATATTTCAATTAGTTTTTCTTGTATGCCTAAAAGTTCTCCAATATCATCATCCTTTTTAGGATGATAGATTATTCTTACATTTAAAGTTGTTTCCCTAAATTTTTTCATATAATCAGATGCTTTTAAATTTTCAAAATATATATGAATAGAGCCTCTCCTATATCCTTCTTTAACATCTCTACACTCTATAGGAGTATCTTTCAGTTCCTTTCTTAATTTAGCTACTAATATGGTTAAAATATCTTTTGAACTAATCATTTCATACCTCAAAATCCATTTTTTTCAAATAAATCCTCTAACATCTTTTGAGAATTTTCTTCAAATTCCTCTGTAAATTCATTAGCTGTATCTCTAAATACAAACTTCCCTTTTACTCTTCCTAATTCTGTTCCATTTTTACCTCTAACAATTCTATGCCCCTCTTCAATGAGATGAGCATGTGGAGCAGCTGAATACACTCTACAAGCAAAATCTTCTTTAAATTCATAAGGTTTCCCATCTTTGATGCTTCTATGATAATATCCAGAATCTTTTTTTACTCTTTTCTTAGCTACTTCTAAAGTTTTTTTCTTTAAAATTTTAGCTTGTTTTTTTACAAATTTTTTAGTTTCTCCATCAGCACTACTAGCTAATTTACTAAGTTCTTTACATACATCATCAAAGCTCCCCATAGAACTCCTTTTTTAAAGTACAATGTACTTCAATATAATTATTTTTATTAAAAGCTGGAATAATATGAGATATTTCATATTTAGTTCCTTTATAATAGATAATATCAGCTTGAGTAATATCAGTTTTTCTCATAATAATTTTAAATTTTATATCTGTATATTCAAAATCTTCTGAAGTAGTTATAGAATTAGCTGATAGAGGTATAATATCAGCCCATACTTTTTTATATAGCTTATATTCCCTCTTATCTCCTAAGTTCCCTTCTACTATCTGCTCTCTATGAATCTCAACTCTATTATTTAATCTACTAGCTAATACCTTCTCACTCATCTATTACCCCTGCCTTTAATCTAGTATAGATACTACTTAATATATTATTTACTTTGAACTCTGTATCGGTAGAGGCTCTATTTTCATATCTATCAGCTATGACTATAAGCATAGCCATATTATATGTTTCAGAATTTCCTTCTTCATTAAATTTTACTCCAGTAGAATCTTCAATCTCCTCTTTAGCATATTCTGTAAAGAGATTGATGAGAGTATCATCTTCATCAGAATCAACTCTCAAATATTCTTTTATATTCTCTAAAGTTAATACTCTCATATTACTCCTTTTAATTATTCAATAGGTGCTGTATCATATTGTAAAAATACAATAGCTTTTTCATCAAATTTTTGAACATCCATTCTTAATAAACCTCTTACTTTTGTTGAATTAGTTTCAAAAGCTCCAGCTCCTATATTTGTAGAATCAACAGTTAAAAGTTGTCTATCAAATAGAGTAATTGCTCTTTTGAAATCTCCAATTATTACAGGAGCTTTAGTAGTATCATTTGCTAATACTTTATCTGGATATACTTTTACTGGTCTACCTTTCAATAATTTTTGAGTAGGTTTAGTAGGGTCTGGTTGTAATAAATAGTTCCCATCTGTATCTTTCATCTTATCTAATTCATTAAATCCTGTTTGGTTAGTAACTACAATAGCATTAGCTGAGATAGCTGGGTCTAATGTCTTATTAAGAACTGTTTTTATATCATCAATTCCTTTCATTGCTGTTTTACTAAAGGTACTTAATGAATCCCCTATTAATTTATTTTCAGTAGCTACTTTTTTCTTAGCAAACCATTTACTTACATGATATAGTAAATTTCCTTTATTATCTTTTAATAAATTATTAGGAATAGGTAAAATACCACCATAAGTTTTACAAGAGTAAGGAATTGCTTTAAAATCTCCATTTTCAATATCTGAAATTTTTGAACCTTCAGTGACTTCAGCAAAAGGAGTATATTCTCCATCAACTTCTATAACTCTTGTTCCAGTAAGAGTAGATACAGGTTCTACATATACTAAATCTCTAAGAGAACTATAATCTCTAGCTAATTCTATTACTTGTGTTTCTTGGTCTTTTGGAATTAATAGTCCACCATCAGCATCTGCAGTAGATGATAGAGCTGCTTGTATTGTCATTTTTTCATCTAATGAAGCATTCCCTTTTAAAAAGCTAACAAAGGCATTTTCGTAAGCTTGCGAATCTATCCCATTAGATATATTTTTATTATCTAATACAGTTCCTTTTAAATTAGCTTGAATTTCTCCTTCTTCTTTTAAAGCTAGGTTTAATTTTGCTTCTAAAGTTTCAATATTTAAAGTTGCTGCATTGATTTCATCTATTGTTGATGTTCCACTAGCTAGTACTTTTCTTGCATTTTCTTTAGCTGCTCTTAAATCTTCTTTTATTAAATCTGACCTTTTCATTCAATCAATCCTCCATTTTTAATCTTAATTTTAACTTTGCTTTTTCTAGTTCAATTCTTTTTAATTCTTCTTTATTTTCACTTTGAATTTCTTCAACTTTATTTAACTTTGCTTTAAATACTCCTGGTGTCTTGTCATTGATATTTAATCCATCAAGGCAAGCAGCAGCTTTATTATCTCCATCTGCTATTATTTTGAAAAAGCTTTGAGCCTCTTTTCCTGTTAGCCAAGTTTCATTATCCATCAATTCAAGTATTTTTTCACTAGTAACCCCTTCTAATGCTTTTTCATAATAAATATCAGCCATATTCAAATCAGTTTTTTCTAACATAGCAATAATATCTAATAAATCATTTTTATTCCCCACTGTACATATCCAAGAACGGTGTATCATAAGATAAGCATTTTTAGGAATATGAATTTCATCTCCAGCCATTGCTATTATTGAAGCTATGCTAGCAGCTATCCCATCTACATATACAGTCTTTTTACCTTCATGTCTTTTTAACATATGATAAATAGCTAGCCCAGCAAAAACATTACCCCCAGATGAATTAATAAAGATATCTAAATCTTTATTTTTTACACTATCTAGTAATTCTTTTACTTCATTAGGAGTTATTTCTGTTTCATCCCATTTATCAGAGCTAATTTCTCCATAAATTATAAGTTTTGCTTTATCTCCTTGAGCTTTCATCTCAAAATATCCAGTATTTTTACCATTATTCTGTAATTGTATTTTTATTTTCCTCTCCTCCCTTCATATATTGTTCTCCAGCTTTATCTATGCTGATGGCATTTCCATTTCCTACTAATTTATCCCCTCCCTCTACATATGGTAAGTTAAGTGCTTCACGAACTTCATTAGGTGTCATAATGAAGTTTTGAACATAGTTTGAATATACATTAGCTTTAGTTTGGTTATCCATTTTAAATAAAATATCTTCATTTATAACTAATCTTTGTCCTTTTTCTAAATCTCTTGGATGAAGTAGTTTGTAACTCAATTCCTGTTCATAGATTAAAAACAAAGGCTGTAATGTGTTTATATAAAAATCTAACTGTTGAGTTTCACTATTGCTATATGAACTTTTGGTATAATCATTAATAACATTAGGTTTTATACCAAAAGCAGCAGCTATTTGTAGAGCTGTATTCTTATTATTTTCAAAGAATTGAGAATCAGCTAGTTTCATTTCTAATAACTGAGCTTGATATCCCATAGGTAAAGGAATAAAAGCTCCACTCTCTTTAGCTTTAGCAAAATTTGCTATCTTATCCACCATATTTTTAGCTTTAGCATCATTTAATTCTCCAGTATAATGAACTACTACTTTAGTTCCTAATGTAGAACTGGAATATATTCTCTTTAAAAAATTCAAAGCTGACTTTTGAGTATTTAGTTGAGTTTTTAAAATATCACGAACTGCTGTTCCAGATAGTCCATCCCAACTCATATGAGTTTTGAAATGTAATATATCATCTTGTAAAAATGAATATCTTTTTCCACTTCTACTGTCATTCCACACATACCAAATACTATCTTTTAGTCCAAAATAGCCTTTGTTATCAATCCAAATTTCAACTTCATTACTGGGTAGTTGCCAGAGATTTTTAATTTTTTTCCCATCTCTTTCGATATAGACATAAGAGTTCCCATAATGATTACGATTTAATTCTACTGTTTGCCAAAATGTTATAGCACTCATATAAGGATTAGGTCTTATATTTAATAGTAAATCTAAATCATTATCAAATATGGTTTCTCTTCCTTTTTTCTTAGTAATCTCTCTTTTCTCCCATTGCATTTTCCCTAAACTTTCAGATAGATGCTTTAAACAAATAAAATATATAGTTTCAGATATATCTTGTTGAACTTCTACATCATTATTATTAAGAGTTGATAAAATATCAAAGAGAGAATTAGAGTCTTGATTGATAGCTCCCCCACTATTTTCAGTTTTAGTGAGTTTAGCTAATATTTTTTTTATAATCACAACCACCTCCTATTCATAGATACTTTCTATTAAATCTGAATATTTATTATAATCAAATACAAATTCATAATATTGAGCTAGTTTAAATGCTGCTAATAGAGAGTCAACTGGGTCAATTCTCTTTCTAGTAGCATCTTTGTCAATCTTAATCAAACCATTACTTTGTCTTACTACTGCATTTTTCATAGCAAAATTAAGAACAGGATTAGGAGTATATATAATATTTTTTTCATATACTTGTTCTCTAAATCCAGCTGTACTCTCATTTAATGATTTATGTGATTGATATACTTCTACACATTTATGTCCTTGATTAGATAAGTCCATCATCATTTTTGAAGAGTTTGCTGGGTCAAAACAAAGAGTATCTATATTTAATTGGTTATCAATACAGAACTTTGTTACATATTCCCACACTACACCTTGGTCTACTACTTGAGAATTAGTTATAGTGATATATCCTTGCTTAGCCCAGCTAAGATATGGCATCTTATCAACTATTTCTCTTTCTCTAAGTTTTTCAATATTAGGTACAAAAGAATGGCTAAATACAATATACTTTGTAACTCCATTTTCATCTTTAACTGGAATAACAAAGCCTACTGATGTTAAGTCAATCTTAGCTGACATGTCAAAACCTACAAAAACATCTTTATTAGATATTTCAAAGGGTAATTTTTTTACTTCACAAGCTTTCCATTTAGCTATGTCCATATATCCATTCTCAGTAGCTTGTACCCAAATATTTAAGCACTTAGTCATAAAGGCTATCATCTTTTCTGGAATCATCTTAGCTACTTCATAATCAGATGCTAATTTATTTATCCCCTCTTGATAATAAGCTCTTATTGGATTAGCTTTTTTCCAAGTTTCTAAACTTCCTTTATCATCTCCCTCATCAGCTTCACATATATCTACAAAATACTCATCATTATCTAAATCTACATCTGGATTAAGTAAATCAGAGCAATAAGCATATTCCTGAGTAAAACATGGAGCATTTAAATCCATTCCAGCTGTGGTAATAATAAATAATAAAGGTTCTTTAGATGCTGCCCCCAATCCTAAGTCATAAAACTCTGTAGTAGGGTGTTGATGATATTCATCTAATATGAGAACAGCTGGGTTAGTTCCATCCCCATTTTTCCCATCTTGTTTACTGAGAGGATTTAGAAAGGAATTAGATTTGATATGAATAATTTTATCTCTTATTATTTTGAATTTTGGAGCTAAAACACTTCCCCTTAACATATTTTGAGCCTCTACAAATAGTAGTTTTGACTGGTCTTTTTTAGTTGCTGCACAATAGGTTTCTAAAGTTTCTTGATTTTTAGTAGACATAACTGAAATCTCATAGAGAACTGAACCAGCTTGCATTTGAGTTTTAGCATTTTTTCTAGCAACTTCAACAAAAGCTTTTCTAAATCTCCTTTTCCCTTCTTTAGTTTTCCATCCATATACTTGACATAGTATGAATTTTTGCCAAGAAGTTAAAATAATAGGTTGTCCAGCTAACTCTCCTTTTGAGTGCCTCAAATAAGTAAACCATTTCACTATTTTTTCAGCTTCTAACTCATTCCAAATATATTTAGCATTTTCAATGTCCTTTAAAAATCTCATACAAGCCCATTTATGCTTTTTACCACTTACTATTTCTCCAGAGATACATTTATTAGAATAATCTATAAGTTCTTCTAATATAGTCATATATCTCCAAACTCTTCATTAGTCTGATTTGATTCAATCTTAATATCTCCAGTTATTAGTTTAAGCTTCCCATCTAGTGTTAAGCCTAATAGACTTGCATATTTTTTAATCTCATCTGAATATCTCAATTCAAGCTGTACCAAGTTATTTAGCTCTTTTCCTATTCTGAATTTAGTTCCTACTTGTTTAACTATCTCACTATATCTAGCTACAGCATTACAGTAAGCTCCTAAGTTGTTATAATCTAAATTATTAAAAATAGGAATTGATTCTAGTTCTTTTACTAGTCTTTTCCATTCAGCTATTGCAACATCATCTACTAACCAATCTGGAGGATGCTTTAGCTGTTCTCTTCCTACAAAGGTTTTTGCTCTCTCTTCCTCAAGCTCTTTTACTTGTCTTTCTACAACGGTAAGATGCTTGGTTGTATCTCTTAATGATTTTCTAGCTCCCATATTTACACCTACTTTCATAATTTTTTATAAAAATTTTCTATTGGGAATTTCGTGAAAAGAAAGGGGAAGATGCGGTCTCCAGCCTCTCTCCTAAAACTTTTTTATACCCCCCTACCCCTCTAGGAATTGAGTTGTATATAGTTTTAAATACTCTCTTAACTCTGCTTGTACTTGCTTAATATCTCCATCTCTGTATCTCTTATGTATCTCTCTATGAGCTATATCACTTACAGGAATAAGATTAGATAATTCGTAAGCTTGCGAATTATCCTCTTCTATCTCTATAATGTGATGTACTTGAGTAGCTGGAATAGCTTTAATATATTTAAATAAAGTATATACACAAATATTATCGAATTTATTCATACATTCTTTTCTTACTTTATCCCAGTGGGATGAGTTATAGAATGTTTTGTTTTTTCTAAAATATTTATCATATAACTTATTCTCTTCTTTCCTTGAATCGCAACCATTTGGACATTTTTGTCCTACTGGATGCAATCTCCTACATCTAGGACAAAACTTCATTATCATTTCAAATACTCCTCAGCTTCTTTCTTTTTCAATTCAAGCTCTATTTTTTTAAATTCCAAATCTACTTTTTTCAATTCTGTGTCTACTTTAATCTTTTCTATCTCAGCTTTTTCTTTATCTGGATATATTTTTTCAATCTCTTTTCTAATAGTCATCATCTTTTGGATTCTGTTTAGTCTTGTATCAGCTGCTATTTCAAATTCAGCATCTATGATTTCTTCTCCATCAGCATACCTATCATCAGTTAAATCTTGAATTTGATTTATCTCTTTTCTAGCTATCTCATTTATTTTCTCTTCAATCTCTTTCTTATTTTTTTCAGATTCTTTTGTAAACCTCTCATATCCTACTTTTGTTCTACTTCCTTTTATCCAAGGATCTCCCTTTACCTCACTTCTTTTCTTTATTTTTTTTAAAGTGTTATATGATACTTTATAGATAAATGCTAGTGTTTTTAAATCTTCTCCTAACTCATATCTCATTCTTATTTCAAATTCTTTTCTTTTAGTTATTGCTGCTATTTATATCACCTCTTAAAAAAGATATAAAAGAGATAAGAATATTAAAGAGTAAAAACTGGGTAATTAACTGTATTAGAAATATTCTTTGATTTAAATTAATATAAAATTATTTTTAAGTATTAATAATTTTATGCTTTAGAGCTTTTTAAAATAGCCGACTATATCAGATTAATCAGTAAAAAAAATAGAATTTAAAAAATTCTCATAAATTTGTTTATTTTTAATTGATAAGTATTTCTTTTTTATTTGATTTTCATAGTCTTTCTGATGTTTAGATATAACATTATTCTTTACTATGTCTAGTAGGAAGGAATAATCAAATACCCAACTCTCTCTTTTTAAGTATTCAAATACTCCTCTTTCCTCCTTTAAATACTCTGGAATATTTTTGGAGAGTTTTTTCAGCTTCATTCTTTCAATTCTCTTATTTTTTTCATTTCTTCTAAAATTATTGAAATCTTTAGTTAAATTAGCTTTAATTATTTCAAGTTGCTTGATAGGTTTTACTTTTAATTCTTGCTCCAATGCTTCATAGAATATTTTTTTTAATATATCAACTTCTAAAAAAGTTTTAAGAGAGTTATCACAATTTATTTTTTCCATGATGTTTCTATAATAATCTCTTCCAAAGAGAACTTCTACTCTAGTTAGTTCTCTATCTAAAAAAAGATTATTCCTATATAACATCTCAAAAGTTTTATCATATATCTTAATAACTTTCCCTGTGATATCTTTCTTGGTATCTAATTTAGAATTAATATAAATACTTCTATCTCTTTTTATCTTATCTGGAATATTGGAATCAGTTGCACTATATAAACCTAAAGCTTTTTTATAATTAGCTCTTAATAGTAATAGGATTACTTCATTCAATTCTGAATAAGACTTATCAAGAGTTATATTAATTTCTAGTTCTCTAATTTTTGCTTCTGATATATCTATATCTACTCCAGCATTTTTTAATACTTTTAATATTTGATTCAAACAATTATAAACTTCAGCTTGGCTGGAATTATAAATATTGTGTTCATTTACAATTTTATTAGCATTAAATTCAAGAGTGGCATAACTATATATTTCTCCACTATCTTTTAAATTTTTGGAAAATACTAGATGAAATGCCTTCTCTTTGATTTCAAATCTTTCAATGTACTCAAATTTATTTGTTATCTCTTTTCTTTCCAGTTGCTCGAAGTTTTTGATATTGAAATTACTTAAAACTATCCTATCTATTCCAATAACTCCTAGCTTACTAGAATCAATATTCATAACCATCTCCTTTATTTGAGCTAGTCTGCCATCCCCTTTCCCGAACCTACCCATGTTCACATATAAGTTCAACCAAATGACTAGCTACAAATTTTATTTATTATTTTTGAATTTAAAATAGGCTGTAACAATAATAGTAGCTGCTACTCCTACTACAAATCCAACTGCTCCATGAAGTAAAGCTTGCATTAAACCACCTCCTGAAATTTTTACAAAAAATAAAAGAGCCGAGAACGCATTACTGCAATCCCGACTCTTTGTTGCTAAAGTCTTAAAGTCTATTTTATTTTTAAAAGAGTTTCCTCTCCACAAGAACACTTAATTTTAAATAATTCTCCATTACTAGATATTTTTAAATTTTTAGGAAATTCTAACCAATTATCTTTATTGGCTTTAACTAGAAAGGAGTTACATTTTTTACAATATAGTGCTTTCCCACTTTTAAGTGGTTCATGTATATTTATCATTCAAATATTAGCATATATCAGAACAAAAAGCAACCACTTTTTTATATGCTTTCCTCCCTTTTGTCTTGATAACTATAGTTTATCATAAAAAAATATTTTTTCAAGGGGTTATGATAAAAAAGTGTACTTCTAAAAGTACACTTTTTTTTTGCTGGATTATATTTAGTTCATCTATCTTTTATTCTTAAATAAATTTTTTATTAGTTGAATTTTATTTCAAATTCTACGCTTTCAAAATCATTAAATTTAGCAACTCCTATAATAGTTTTAGGACTTACAAATGTTATTTCAGCATTATTTTCTTTAGTTATTTTACTAATAGTTTTAAAAGATAGTTTTTCTATTTCTCTATGTTGTTGATGTAATTCATATAAATTGTTAGGAGTTTTTTTTGTAATTTTTTCGAGTTCAAACATATGATATGCCATTATTTTTTTTATACTATTTTCAATTTTTTGTTTAAATTCTTCTTTAGTCATCTGATTTCCTCTCTCTTTCTAAATTTTATTCTCCATTCAGCCTCTTGTATCTCTTCATCATTGAACTCATGATTTTTACAAAAATAATTAAATTTATTGTGTATGCTTCCATCAGAACAATAACATTCCCAAGGGTCATAAGTCAATTTAAACCTATTCATAAATTTACAATTATTACACTTTTTCCCAACTTGTTCTAACTCTTTATTTAATTCTTCTTCACATCTCTTTCTATCTGGAATGATTATTTTAAAATAATATACCACTGCTACACTGAAGATTACTATTCCTAAAGTTATTAATAATTTATTCTCCATTTTCTACCTCTTTCTTTTTTCTATAAAAATTTTTATTTTTAT
>ERZ831979.581-NODE-581-length-40741-cov-5.479526_pt1 | contig 40741 bp, 38 predicted proteins | sample MGYA00519952_ERZ831979 | MGnify/ENA primary metagenome ERZ831979 (study PRJEB31850, sample SAMEA3708723) | human gut metagenome | biome: human gut; feature: human-associated habitat; material: faeces | place: China | collected 2014 ...
GAATCCTTTCTTTTTATATTAAATTAGTCGCATTTTTGTGTTTTTCAAATCCCGGCTTCCTCTGAAAATTGCCCGAAATCTCCGTTTAGGGGAAAGGGTCTGCTCTTTGGAGGATGCTATGAGAATGGTCAAAATGAAGCCGAAATCGATGGATTTGGAAACCGCGATGCAAAAATTCTTACTGGTCAAGGAATCACAGCACACAGGCGAAGAAACGATGAAGGACTACCGAAATTGCCTCGCCCGATTCTTAGCTGAGAGTCACAACAGCCTAGACTATCCCCTGCTCGAAAGCGATGTGCTGACATTTTTTGCCGCAATCCCCGACACCTCCCCTGCCCGCTATAATAAACCGTTCCAGACCATCAACGCATTTCTGAATTGGGCGCTTGAGCAAGAACTCATCAGGAAGAATCCCATCAAGGTTCATAAGCTCCATAAGCGGCGGGACGATGGAAACATCAAGCCTCTTCCCGTGGACAAGCTGCAAGCCTTTCTTGCTTCACTGGACAAGTCTACCTACACAGGTCTCAGGGATTATGTGATTTGTATGCAGTGTTCATCAACGAAGGAATCCCGCAGACGGAGCGCCTGGCGAAACTCAACGCCATTGCCATCAGTCAGATGAAGGTGCTGACGGAGGATCACAGAATGCTGCAGTTCAATGAGGCGAAAGAAACAGAATCATAAAAATAAAAAATCCCGTGCAATAAATCGTCCTTTCCGTGCATTACACGGATGACAGGAGAAAAAGCCCATGCTCAGTATGCTGATGACAACCGAATATGCGCCGGCAGAGGAGCGGCACGAGCTGCAGCAGTTGTTGATCCACATTGCCGGCGGGGAGCGTGAAGCGCTGGCGGAGCTGTATCAGCGCACGCGCCCGGCGGTGTACGGCCTTGCGCTGTCCTATCTCAAAAACGCGCAGGACGCGCAGGATCTCACGCAGGATGTCTATGTGCAGGTGTGGGACTGCGCGGCGCAGTACCGCCCCACCGGCTCACCCATGGGCTGGCTGCTGACCGTGTGCCGCAACCTGTGCCTGATGCGCATGCGGCGGGAGGAACGCCATGCCGCCCTCAGCGAGGAGGAATGGGACGCCATTCCCGCGCAGGAGTGCGGACTGGACGCCGACGAGCGCGCGCTGCTGCAAGGCGCATTGGCAAACCTTAGCGATGAGGAGCGGCGCATTGTGCTGCTCCACGCGGTCACAGGCATGAAGCACCGGGAGATCGCGGCGCTGCTGGAGCTGCCGCTTCCTACCGTCCTGTCGAAATATCATAGAGCATTGAAGAAGATGCGAAGCTGTCTGGAAGGAGATGACGCCCGATGACCAATGAAAAAATGGAGCAGCGTCTGGCTTCGGCGGTGGAAAAGACCGCGCCAAACGACGTGAACGGCGTTCTCTCCCGCTGTGATGAGCGGAAAGGAACGGTAATTCCCATGACAACAAAGAAAACGGTAAATCGAAAATGGACAACGCTTGTGGCTGCCTGCCTTGCGGTGATGCTGCTGTGCGGCGGAGGGGTGTTCTATCAGCAGGCCCATGCGGTGGCGTCCGTGGTGTCGCTGGATGTGAACCCGAGCATTGAGCTGAAGGTCAGCAGGAACGAAAAGGTGCTCGTCTGTACCCCGCTCAACGAGGATGCGAAGGCCATCCTGGCGGATATGAGTAACGGTGCTGACCTCAAGGGCGCAAAGCTGGATGTGGCGGTGAACGCCATCGTGGGGAGCCTCGTGCGAAACGGCTACCTCGACAGCATTTCCTCCGCCATCATGATCTCGGTGGAGGACAAGGATACCGCTCGTGCGGAAAAGCTCCAGCGTGAGCTGACCAGCGCCGTGGACGGCGTGCTGCAGACCAGCGAAGCAAAGGCCGCCGTCCTGACGCAGACGCTGACGCAGGATGCGGCGCGGGAGCAGCAGGCCCGGGAAAACAGCATTTCCACCGGTAAGGCGGCGCTGGTGAACCGTGTCCTCGCCATCAACCCGGCGCTCAAGTTTGACGCGCTGGCAAAGCTCTCGGTGGAGGAGCTGAAGGACCTTGCGGAAGCAGGCGCGCCCGCTATGCCCATCGGTAAGGATGCCGCCGCTTACGCCGCGGAGCAGTATGCCGGGACAACGGCGCTTGATTCCGTTACGGCTGAGGTCGATTCCGAGCTGGACGAATTCCCCGCGCACTACGAGGTGGAGCTGCACACAGCATGGGGTGAGTTTGAGTATCTGATGGACGCCTACACGGGGAAGGTGCTCAGCGGGCAGAAGGACTTGCTGACCACGGCCCCTGTAGGGGACGAGACGGCAAAGCCTACTGTGCCCACCGGAGACATCGGTCACGCCAAGGCGAAGTCCATCGCCCTGAACCACGCGGGCGTGAGCGAGAACAAGGCGTATGACATGGAGATCAAGCTGGACGACGAGGACGGCGCGCTCGTCTATGAGGTCGAGTTCAAATCCGGCGGCATGGAGTACAGCTACGAGATCAACGCCGCCACCGGCGCGATCCTCAAACACGAGGCTGAGATAGACGACTGAGAGAAAAGGTGCGAGCCGCTGCAATACAGCGGCTCGCGTCTTTTTGCGGTTTACGGGTTATACAGAATCATGTGCAGAATAGTGGTTTGGTCAGAGATGTTGCGGTAGGCGTGGATGGTGTCGCCCTGAAAGCGGACGCTTTCGCCCGCCTGAACGACAATGTCCTTCTGATCAGCCGTGATTTCGATTGCACCGGCGAAAAGGGTGACAAACTCGGTGGTACCCCGCAGATGCGGCTCCGACTGCCAATGGCTGCCGGGAGCCAGCTCCATATAGTAGACGGAGAACTTCCGGTTTTCATCGTCCGGAAAAAGGCAGTAAGACGATACATTGAAAATTATCAAAAACCTGATTTCGACCTTGCAATTCAGGGTACACTCCGCTATACTGATACTTGTTGATACTAATTGCAATCAGCGACGGAGGTGATTTCATGGATGCTGCGCTGTTTACCAAGATGCTGTCCGACAAAAACGTTCTGGATTTGAGAAAACTCGGCTATAAATTCCCGCAGGCCGACATCAAAGAGTTTACGGAGCTGCTGAAAAACGGTTTCTATCATTCGCTGCCGCTCAAGAATTTCTCCGGGCAGAACATCGTCTATCTGAGCAGCATTGCACAGGTGCGCCTTTCCGCTGCCAGGGTGCTTTTGACGCCGCAGAACAGCACGCAGCTTTACGGCGTCAAGGCTATGGAGGAGGAGATCGTTTCCACCTTTACCATCGAGCAGGTGGACTTTACCCGCGACAGCGTCCGCAAGATCCTCTCCGGCCTCGCCCCCACAGACGAAAGCGAAAGCCGCATTTTCGGCATGAAAAAGGGACTGAAGTTCATCAGCGACCCGGCGAATCAAATCACTGAGGAGACCATTCACCAGCTCTATGAAATGGCCATCGGGGCCTATCTACCCGAGGAGGATCGGCTGCTGCCCGGTCATTTCTACCGGCATGACAGCGTGTATGTGATCGGCGCAAAGGTGGAGCATACGGGCTTTCCCTGTCAGGCGCTGCCGGAACGCATGGGCGAATTGGTCACCTTTATCCATGAAGAATCCGAGATCAACGATCTGCTGAAAGCGGCGCTGATTCACTTCTACATCGCGTATCTGCACCCATACTTTGACGGCAACGGCAGAATGGCGCGGTTGATGCATTTGTGGTATCTGGTGCAGCAGGGATATTCCTCTGCGCTGTTCGTGCCGCTCTCCGAGTATATCAACAAAAGCCGCAAGGGGTATTATGACGCCTATACGCTGGTGGAGGAGAACGCAACCATCAGCGGTATGCTGGACGCAACGCCGTTTTTGGCGTATTTTATCGAAAATGTATATCATAAGCTGAATGGGGTGCTTCCGACCGCACAGACGACCGTGGCGTTTCAGATCGCCCTGTCCCACGGACAGGTCACTGAGAAGGAGAAAGCACTGTGGGAGTTTGTTCTGTCCGCTTACGGCGACGCGGAGTTTTCCACCAAGCAGTTGGAAAAGGACTTCGGGAACGCCGCTTACGCGACGATCCGCAGCTTTGTGTTGAAGTTTGAAAAACTGGGACTGCTCAAATCGACACAGTACGGGAATCGTGTGAAGTATGCGGTTCGTGTGTGCTGAAAACGAGAGCCGCTGCATCTGAGCCGCATGACCTGCGGGGCACACAGACTACTATTTGACTACTACCGCAAAAACCTCGGGAGTCTTGTGCTGCAAGGCTTCCGAGGTTTTTCTTCAAAATGGCGGAAATTTGTGCAATCTCAACCAAGCCCTTGCGTCGCAGGGCTTTCCGGCTTGACGGCCTGATAACTCCGCCTCTGTAGGCCGCTGGTTCGAATCCAGTCGGGCGTACCATAATCTGAAGGACTCATCTGTCAGCAGGTTTTCCGCTTTCCCACCAAGGTCGGCGACGACAGAATGAAAATGCAGATCGTGAAGATCGAGTGGAACGAAACGGTACGGTACGGTGAGATAAGAATGGCCTCAAGTACATCGGTGTCTCCGGCTGACCGAAGCGTATGTTGTCGATAGGCAGCCGACAGGAAAACGTGAAATCAACGTATCGTTTGAGGTGGGTTTGACGATAACTGGACCGGTGGTTGCAAACAGCGGGGGCGGATGGTATACTCTGTGTCAGAGCGCAGCCCGCACTATGGGAACTGTATCCGATCATAGTCTCACGGTGTTTAGCGGCGGTGCCTGCGTGTATGTGAAGATGAAAGGGCGGTGACAGAGGTGTATTTCGAATACGGGGAAACAGAGCTTTCTTATCTGCGGCAGAAAGACAGGCGGCTTGGTGAAGTCATTGACCGCGTTGGCCATATCGACCGTGCCGTGGATACGGACTTGTTCTCTGCCATTGTCCATCATATCATCGGCCAGCAGATATCGACTAAGGCGCAGGCGACCATCTGGCAGCGGATGCGGGATGCGCTGGGTGAGGTGAACGCGGAGAGCATCCTTGCGGCGGGAGTCCCTGAACTGCAAGCCCTGGGTATGACCTTCCGTAAGGCGGAATACATCACAGATCTGGCGCAAAAGGCCCGGGACGGTGCGTTTGATCTGGACGGCATATGGCAGAAAACGGACGGGGAGGTGATCCGCGAACTGAGCAGTCTGAAGGGTGTTGGCATCTGGACAGCGGAGATGATCCTGCTGTTCTGTATGCAGCGGCCCGATGTGTTTAGTTACGACGATCTGGCTATTCAGCGCGGGCTGCGGATGCTCTATCACCACCGCAGCATTGACCGTAAGCGGTTTGAGATATACCGCCGTCGGTTTAGCCCGTATGGCAGCGTGGCGAGCCTGTATCTGTGGGCGGTGGCCGGCGGAGCGATACCGGAGCTGAAAGATCATAAGCCGAAAAAGAGATTGGAGGGAAAGAGATGATCTGGACATCCGAGTATATGTCGCCGCTGGGTAGGATCACGCTGGCCTGCGACGATGAGGCGCTCGTTGGTCTATGGTTCAACGGGCAGCGGTATTTTGGTAGCGTTCTGCCAGAAGTGACTGCACAAAGGGAACACCCGTTGTTTGCAGAGGCCGGTCGCTGGCTGGATATCTATTTTTCCGGTAAGGAACCGGGGTTTCTGCCGCCGCTGCGCTATGATACCACACCGTTCCGTAAGCGTATCTGTGACATCATGCTGACGATACCGTATGGAAAGACCATGACCTACGGAGAGATCGCCGCTGAAGCGGCTCGCCAGCAGGGACTGGCCAAAATGTCTGCGCAGGCGGTAGGCGGCGCGGTGGGGCATAACCCGATCTCTCTCATGATCCCGTGCCACCGTGTGGTGGGTACAAACGGCAGCCTTACCGGCTATGGCGGTGGCATCCAAAGGAAGAAAGCATTGCTGGAGCTGGAGCGTGCCGATATGCGTGGTTTGTTTGTGCCGAAGAAGGGGACCGCGCTTTGACCGGGTCTCGCTTCCTTTGAGGCCTGAGAATATACGCACGTCCGGCCTGACTGGGCCGGACGTGTGTTTTTGCTTTTTCCTGCGGTGGTATTTGGCGAAAAAGGTGAGAAAAGAGCAGTCCATTCGGCACATTCTCATTACCCATCAGGATACTGACTGGAAAACAAGCCGTTTTCGCCGTTGCCGGAAACGCTGCAAAGTCATACGTGGCTCAGCCGTGACCCTCGGCAGCGATCATGTGCAGTGCGTGCTCCAGTGCGCCGATAACGGCGGAGGTATGGCTCACAAAAGCTCCTCCGTTTTTCGATAGCCCAGTGCAGTGGAGATCATGGACGCGGTGGCGCAGACCTGTTCCACCGCCGCAAGGAATTCATCGGAACGGGTGCTGCGGAACATACCGATCACGCCAACGGTGTATCGTGCTTTGCCCTCCACGGTATAGACCGGTGCGGAAATGGAGCGCAGGCCGATCTTGTATTCGCCGTTTTCAATGGCGTAGCCGTCGGTACGGCACAGATCGATCTCCTGCATCAGCGCGGTCAGATCGGTGATGGTGTGCGGGGTGAACTGGGTCATATGCTGCGCGCGCAGCAGCGCCTCGGCACCGGTGCGGGACATATGTGCCAGAAAGACCTTGCCCTGCGACGTACAGTAGATTGGCAGCCGGGAACCTATATCCGACACGACGCGCAGATTGTCCCGGGTCTCCACCTGATCCAGCGTGATCACGCTGCCGCCCTCACACACCGAGAGCATGACGGACGCTCCGGTCCGCTGGCACAGGTGCTCCATATAGGGGCGGGCCACCAGTGAGATGTCCCAGGACCGTTCCACTTGCCGCCCATATTCGAACAGCCGCAGGCCCAGCGTGTATTTCCCGTCCGGCGTCTGCGCTGCCACGTCATAGGCCCGCATGGTGGTCAGCAGGCCGAATACGGTGCTCTTCGGGTATCCGCACCGGGTGGCCAGCTCCTTCAGCGACAGCGGACTTTCCGCCTGACTCAGGACCTGCAGGACCTCCATGGCCTTCGCCACGGATAATATGATATTTCCATCCATCATGGCGCTGCACCTCCCGTTGCTATCAGCATACCGGCTTCGTTATTCTCTGTCAAGAACGATCCGAGAAAGCTGACACAAAATAAGAGAAAACCTCCGGAAACGGAGGCTTTTTCTGCGCAGCTGAAGAACAGCGGGAAGACCATGAAAACAGAGAGGTACTTGCGGAAACGGTCATGCTACGCTATAATACAAGGCGATCCCAGGAGAACCATTTGTAGTTTCCGGGGTGGACAGAAGCGTATGAGGAGGACCTTGCACCATGGAGAAAAAGCTGACTCATAGTAAGTGGTTTTTATACCTGACAGAGTTTTTCGCGGGAATGTCCGTCATGGCGGTGGAACTGGGCGCCAGCCGCCTGATGGCGCCGTATTTCAGCTCATCTCAAATCGTTTGGACGGTCATTATCGGCGTTATAATGGTCGCTATGGCTGTGGGCAACATCTGGGGCGGACGGATGGCTGACAAGAGCAAGTCGCCGGACCGACTCTATGGCCGGGTCATCATCGCCGCGATCTGGATCGCGTTGATACCCTTTGCGGGCCGATGGATGATCGCCGGGATATCCTTCCTGCTGGCCACGTTCGTAACGAAGAACTTTCTGGTCTGGGCGGCGCTGGCAGCCTGCCTGGTGATCTTCGCCTTCCCCTGTGTGCTGCTGGGCACCGTAACACCGTCCCTGACCAAGTTTACAGTGGACAATCTGGATGACACCGGTAAGACCGTGGGGCAGCTGAATGCGCTGAACACCATCGGCAGCATCATCGGCACCTTTGTGCCCACGTTCCTGACCATCCCGGCGGTGGGTACGGCGGCCACGTTCCTGATCTTTGCGGGTGTGCTGGCCGCCATCGGCATTGTCTACTTCATCTTTGAACGAAAAAGGACGGTCACCGGTATCATTGCGGTGGTGTTGGTGGCGGGGTTGTGCTTTGCGCTGCCCACCTACAGCTTCGCCTTCTGGGAGAGCGACCTGGCCCTGGAGGATGAGTCGATCTACAACTACCTCCAGGTCAAGGATGACGACCACACCACCACGCTCTCCACCAATGTGCTCTTCGGTGTACAGTCGGTGCAGAACAAGGACGGTAAGCTCACCGGAATGTACTACGACTACGCACTGGCAGCCCCCTGTATGGCGGGTATGGACGGTACCGATAACACAGGCCGCAGCGCCATGATCTTGGGCATGGGTTCCGGCACCTACGCCGGATACTGCGTCCGCTATTTCCCGGGCATGACCGTGCAGGGCGCGGAGATCGACGGCAAGATCGCCGATATCGCCCGCACCTATTTTGGCCTGCCGGAGGAGGTGGAGGTGGCCGTAGCCGATGGCCGGGCCTACCTGACCGCGTCGGAGGAAAAGTTTGATGTGATCATGGTGGATGCCTATCAGGACATCACCATTCCGTTTCAACTGTCCAGCCGGGAGTTCTTCGCGGCGGTGGCGGAGCATCTGAAGCCGGAGGGCGTCATGGTGGTGAACCTGAACATGACCTCCCGCGAGGATGGCTCCATCAACCAGTACCTCTGCGATACGATGGCCAGCGTGTTTGCGTACACCTACTTGGCCGATGTGCCCGGAAACACCAATACGGAGGTGTTCTGCACCAACGCGCCTGGCCTGCCGGAGCGCTTTGCCGCCAGCCGCGCCGCGCTGACCGACGGAGACTACGCCGCCATGATGGCGGAGGTGGCCGCCGATCTGACGGTCTACACCGGTGGAGACTGCCTTCTGACGGACGACAGGGCGCCGGTGGAGGTGCTGGGTATGCGTGTGCTGGATGAGCTGATCGCCGGAGAACTGGACTATTACCGGGAGAATTTCAGCCTGCAGGAGATACTGGGGATGCTGGGCTGACGGCGGCGCTTGACAAGCCCCACCGCCGGGGCTATGATAGCCGTGCCGTCCATCTGCCCGGCGGCCGAAACGAGGAAATGAGGTATCGCTATGGACGCAGTTGTTCTTGACCATGTGGATAAGGCCTATACCACCTACGGCACGGATATCGTCCTGACCGGCGAGACGCGGCCCAGCCGTACCCGACAGGTGCTGCGCGACCTGTCGCTGACCATTCCTGCCGGAGAGATCACCGTGATCGTGGGCCGCAGCGGCTGCGGCAAGAGCACGCTGCTGAAGCTGCTGGCGGGGACGGAGATGCCTGACACCGGGACAATACGGATTCCGGAGGGTTGGCACAGTGCCATGCTTAGTCCGGATCCCTATGTCATCACCTGGACCAGCGTGCAGCGGAATGTGGCCATGGCCTGCGGCGTGGGAAAAACGCCGGAGGAGCGCTATGAGCGCGCCAGCGAATTCGTGCGACTGGTGGGCTTGGAGGACTACGCCGACCTGACGCCGGCAGAGCTGTCCACCGGTATGAAGCAGCGTCTGGGCCTGGCCCGGGTGCTGGCAGGACAGGCGGAGCTGCTGCTGATGGATGAACCCTTTGCCTCCCTGGACTTTTTGACCCGCGCGGAGCTGCAGGGCCAACTCCTGGACATCCAGGAGAAGCTGCCCCGCACGATCGTGCTGGTTACTCACCAGTTGGAGGAGGCGCTGCTGCTGGGACGGCGGATCATTGTCATGCACCCGGACAGTACGATCTGTGAATTTGATCTGACGGATCTGCCCTATCCCCGGGATCTGGACGATCCGACGCTGCGGCGGCTGAAGGAGGCTATTACCGACCAATGCCGCTATACCGCATAAGAAACGGCGACGCACACTATACTTGCTGTACCATACCTGCGGCCTGTGCCGCTGAAAGGAGACTGTTATGCTTTCCGGACTGACGCAATATGTGCCCGAAGCGACCCTGACTGTTTACGACAATCTGGAATTTCTCATTCGCCTGCTGCTGTCTGCCGCCTTGGGCGCGCTGGTGGGTTTGGAGCGCAGTAAGCGCCGCAAGGAGGCGGGCATCCGTACCCACTGCATCATTGCCTGTACCTCCGCGCTGTTTATGATCGTCTCAAAATACGCTTTCCTGGACTGTGTTACGCTGGATGGTCTTCGCGGCGCCGACCCTGCACGCATTGCCGCCCAGGTGGTCAGCGGCATATCCTTTCTGGGTGCCGGTGTCATATTCAAAAACGGCAACTCTATCCGCGGACTGACCACCGCCGCCGGTATGTGGGGTACCGCCGCCATCGGTATGGCTGTGGGTGCCGGTATGTATTGGCTGGGCCTGTTCGAGGCGGCTGTCCTCGTTGCCATCCAGATCATTCTCCACCGCTTCCCTGTGGGGGCGGACGCCCTCACGACACAGGAAATTTTGGTGGAGCTGGAGGATACGGATGAGCTGCGGGCCCGCTTTGACGATCTGCTGAAGGAGCACCGCGGCCAGGTGACAGAGAGCAGCCTTACCCGCCAGGACGGCTGCCTTCGTATGGAGATCACCGTCCGGCTTGAGCCGCCAATCACCCATGATGAAGCACTGGCCTTTATGCGGGAGAACCCCGGTGTGAAAAGAATGTCTGTATAAGCGACGCATGAAAAGCCGGCCACCAGGCCGGCTTTTTCATGCGCAGTTGCGGTTTTCACTGGAATTTGCTATACTCTGTGTGAGAAGGGAGATGGTTCTGTGCTGCATACTGTTATGGCGTTCCTGCCGTTGATGTTTTTGATCGTATATGCCCTAAAGACCCGCAAAATGGCAGATGCAATGGTCTTGGCTACCCTGCTGGCCGTGCTGCTGGTCCATCGCCAGCATTTTTTCACTGGGCTGATCGACACCATGTATACTACACTGGGCAACAGCTCCTATCAGTTTGCACTGTGCAGTATTCTGGGCTTTGGCGGAATGATCTCGCTGTTTCAGGCCTCCGGCGGGCTCATGGGCTTCCGGGATCTGCTGGCGAAGGCGGCCAACACGCCCCGCAAAACGCTGCTGCTGGCGTGGCTGCTGTCTGTGATCATGTTCGTGGACGAGTATCTGAATGCCCTGACTACCACAATCTGCCTGCGGGGTGTCTCCGATAAAAACCGTCTGCCCCGGGAGCACCTGGCGATGCAGACCAACATTATGGCCTGCTGCCTGTGCGTGACGGTGCCCTTTACCAGCTGGACGGCCTTCAGCGTGGGCCTGATCTCCGACTTCGGCCTGGGGTTCACGGATTACCTTCAGGCGGTGCCCTTCATGTTTTATCCGCTGGCGATGATGCTGGTAAGTCTGCTGCTGGCGTTGGGGTGGTTTCCGAAAGTGGGCATGCTTCGTCAGGCGTATCACCGGGTGGCCTCCGGCGGCGCAGCCTTTGAGCCGGGAGAAAAGGACGAGAAGCTGGTGGACATTGACGAGGTGGATGAGCACAATGTCTCCTCGGCTTGGAACGCTATTATCCCGCTGGCGGCGCTGGTGGGCGGCACGGTGCTGTTTGACAATGATTTGCTCCACGGTATCATCGTGTGCCTGGTGGTGCAGTTCTTGCTGTATGTGATACAGAAGCGTATGACGGTGGGAGAATACTTTGCCCGATTCTTTTCCGGCGTTAAGGGTATGACCACCATCGCTGTGGTGGTGGGCTTTGGCCTGATGCTCAGCGACGCCAACCGTACATTGGGGTTGTTTGATATTCTCATCAACGGTATCGGAGGGGCGGTGCCCCGCTGCCTGATCGCGCCGCTGGCGTTTGTGCTGGTGGGATTGACCGTATTTGCCGTAGGTGGCTGCTGGGCGGTAATGACCATCGCTATTCCTGTGTTCATCCCGATGGGACTGGCTGCCGGGGTGGCTGCGCCGCTGATGATCGCCGCGGTGATGAGCGGCGTTACCCTGGGATATAGTCTGTGCTTCTACGCGGACGCGGTGCTGATGACCACCGCCGGCTCGGGCGTTTCCAACCTGACCACCATACGGGCGGCAACGCCCTATGCGCTGGCGGTGGGAGGCCTTTCGGTGATAGCGCTGTTGGTGGCCGGGCTGTAAAAGCGACAGAAGTGCTGTAAAAGCGGAAGAGGGGTGGAAATGGTAACATTTTTGATGGAAAACCGGTGGTTTACAGGGCGGGGAAATCGTGGTACACTATGTGGGACCGGCGTTTGACACGCCGGAAAAGCGCGTGCTTTTTGTGCGCTTTCGCTGTACACTTTATGGTACATTCATGATACATTTACGATACGTTTGTTATACATTCTCTTTCGCTTTTTGTGGGCTTGATGCGTTGTACGCGGCCGCAGAGGAACGGATATGTGCGCCGTGCGGGGGAAAGGCGAGGGAAGGGAGGTGCCGCCATGCTGCGACGGATACGGGAGCTTTTTAACGACGTGTTCCGGCAGGCCGATCTGGTCCTGCTGGCACTGTGCATCGGCACGTCGCTGTTCGGCATACTGATGATCGCCAGCGCCACACACTATATGCACACCAGCAAGCTGGTGCTGGTACAGGCGGCGGCGCTGTGCATCGGGGCGGTGCTGTATATCGTGGTGTCGCAGGTGGACCTGAACGAGCTGGCGAAGTACTGGAAGTGGATATTCCTGGTAGGCGTGGTGTTCATCCTGCTGCTGGCAACGCCCCTCGGCATTGCCGGGGATACCGGCAACAAGGCATGGCTGGAGTTCCCGTTCCTGCCGGTGAAGGTGCAGCCGGCGGAGATCGTGAAGCTGACGTTTATTATCGTGCTGGCGAAACAGCTGGCGTGGCTGAAGGAGAACCGGGACCTGCGGTCCATTTCCTCCATCGTCATGCTGGCGGCACACTTCGGCGTGATCTTTGCGCTGTACTACAAGATATCCTCCGACATGGGCAGTGCGCTGGTGTTCCTGTTTATCTTCGCGTGTATGTGTTTTGTGGCGGGGGTGGCGCTGCGGTGGTTCCTGATCGGCGGCGGCGCGGCGGGACTGCTGTTCTACGCCATGTGGGACCTGGACCTGCTGGATACCTACATGAAAAACCGGTTCATCGTCCTGTTCGACCACAGCTATGACCCGCTGAACACCGGCTGGCAGCAGACCCGGAGCCTGCTGACACTGGGCGGCGGAAGGATATTCGGGCAGGGGCTGTTTCGCGGCACGCAGACCCAAAGCGAGGCGGCGTCCAGCCTGCCGCACCGGCACACGGATTTTATTTTCTCCGTGATCGGTGAGGAGCTGGGGCTGGTGGGCTGCCTGCTGACGCTGGCGCTGCTGACGGCCATTATACTGCGGTGCCTGTATGTGGCGCGGCACGCCAAGACCCGGCTGGAGGGCTATGCCTGCATCGGCGTAGCCAGTGTCATTATCTTTCAGGTCATCATCAATGTGGGTATGTGCCTGTTCGTGATGCCGGTCATCGGACTGACGCTGCCCTTCATCAGCTACGGCGGCTCGTCGCTGGTGATGCTGTTTGCCTGTATGGGGCTGGTGTCCGGCGTACACGGGCGGGCGAAGCCCGACTGGCTGCGATAGGAAAGACAACAAAAGAACGCCACGGCTGTGCCGGGGCGTTCTTTGTTTGTTTACACACCGGCGGGCAAAATCGGTTGTAATCAGCGGGGCGCTGTGCTATAATAATATATCAAATCATGGGGGCACAGGGCCGTTTTTCACTGTGCCGCCTAAAAGTGAGGGTACGCTTATGAAGATCGTGGTATTGGCGGGCGGACTGTCCACAGAGCGCCAGGTGGCGCTGACCAGCGGCACCGGCGTGTGCAGGGCGCTGCGGGAGAGGGGACACAAGGCCATTCTGGTGGATATGTTTTTGGGGTTGGAGGACTACGAGGGCGCGTTGGAGGATATCTTTGACGCGCCGGACGGCCTGTGCGGCCAGAGCCGGGTGGAGCGCGTGGAGCCGGACCTGGAGGCGGTGCGCCGCAGCCGGAGGGACCAGAGCCCCAGCCTGCTGGGCAAGGACGTGCTGACCGTGTGCCGCATGGCGGACGTGGTATTTCTGGCGCTGCACGGCAGCTGCGGCGAGGACGGCCGCATACAGGCCACGCTGGACCTGCTGGGCGTGCCCTACACCGGGTCCGGGTATCTGGGCAGCGGCATGGCCATGGATAAATCCGTGACGAAGCGGATGATGGATTCCTTGGGCATCCGCACGGCGCCGTGGCGGGACGTTCACTACACCGAGAGCGACATTCCCCGTCTGGTGGAGGAGCTGGAGGTGCCCTGCGCCGTGAAGATCGTCAACGGCGGCAGCTCCATCGGTGTGGCGCTGCCGGACACGAAGGAACAGCTGGAGAAGGCCCTGCGCGACCTGCTGCGCTACGGCGACCATGTGGTGGTGGAGCAGAAGATCAAGGGCCGGGAGATACAGATCGCCGTGCTGGGCGACGGCTATCTGCCAGCGGTGGAGATCATTCCCAAGGGCGCCTATTTCGACTATGAGAGCAAGTATCAGGCCGGCGGCGCGGTGGAGCTGTGCCCCGCGCCTATCACGGACGCGGCGTGGAAGCAGGTGGGCGAGATGGCCCTGAAGCTGCACAAGGGGCTGGGGCTGAGCGTGTACTCCCGTTCGGACTTCATTCTGGACGAGAACGGTCAGGCCTGGTGCCTGGAGATCAACACCCTGCCGGGCATGACGCCTACCAGTCTGGTGCCCCAGGAGGCGGCGCAGGTGGGACTGAACTACGGCGAATTGTGCGAGAAGATCGTGGAGCTGTCGCTGGCGGTGCGAAAGGCGGCGCGGGCATGATTCCGCTGACAGTACAGACCATCTGCGCCGCGGTGGGCGGCACGGTGTTGCAGAGCAGCGGCGCGGCGGTGCGCGACGTGACCACCGACAGCCGCCGCGTGCCGCAGGAAGCGCTGTTCATCCCTCTGGTGGGGGAACGCTTCGACGGCCACGCCTATATCGAAAAGGCACTGGAGGCCGGAGCGGCGGGATGCCTGACGGCAAAGACGCCGGAGGCGCTGCTGCCGGGGAAGTTTTACATTCAGGTGCCCGACACGCGGCTGGCGCTGAAGGCGCTGGCCGCCTGGTACCGGGGGCAGTTCCGGCTGCCGGTGGTACAGGTGACCGGCTCCGTGGGCAAGACTACCACCAAGGAGATGATCGCCGCAGTGCTGGCACAGAAATACGAGACGCTGCGGACGGAGGGGAACCTCAACAACGACATCGGCGCGCCGCTGACGCTGCTGCGGCTCATGCCGGAGCACGAGGCGGCGGTGATCGAGACGGGCATGAACCACTTTGGGGAGATACGGTATCTGGGCGAGATGGTACGGCCGGATATCGCCGTTATCACCAACGTGGGCGATGCCCACATCGAAAATCTGGGCAACACACGGCAGGGCATTTTGCAGGCCAAGTGTGAGATATTTGAAAATCTGACCCCGGAGGGCGTCGCGGTGCTCAACGGCGACGACGAGCTGCTGAACACGGTGACGCTGCCACAGAGCATCCTGCGCTGCGGCGAGGGCGAGCACTGCGATGTCCGCGTTACGGACATCGACGACCGGGGGCTGGAGGGCATGGCCTGCACCGTGACCACGGGACAGGCGGCCTATCGGCTGGAGACGGCGGCGCCGGGGCGGCACATGGTCTATCCCATGGCCATGGCGGCAGCCATCGGCGAACGGCTGGGCCTGACGGCGGCGGAGATCGCCGCGGGGACGGCGGCCTATGCGCCGGTAGGGAGCCGGATGCACCTGATCCGTATGGACGGGGATCGGCTGGTCATCGACGACTGCTACAATGCCAATCCGCAGTCCATGGCGGAGGGCATCCGTATGCTGGCTGCCAGCCGGCAGAAAAAGCGCCTGGCGGTGCTGGGCGACATGGGTGAGTTGGGCGCGCTGACGGCCCAGGCCCACCGGGATATGGGGACGCTGTGCCGGGAGTTGGGCATCGAGACCGTGGCGGTGGGGGAGAAGATGAAGGCCCTGACCGAGACAGATCCGGAGGCGCAGTGGTTCGCCGGTGTGGAGGAGGCGCTGCCCGCTGTACGGGCGCGGTTCACGCCGGGGACGGCGGTGCTGGTGAAGGCGTCCCGCGCCATGCATTTTGAGAACATCGTAAAGGAATTAGAGAAAGAGTAAATGGTCGACATTCGCGTTACAGGGCTGGTGAAGTCCTTTGATCTGGAAAAGAGAATACTGGACGGACTGAGTTTTCAGGTGGACAGCGGGGAGCGCGTGGGACTGCTGGGGCGGAACGGCGCCGGAAAGACCACGGTGTTCCGTATGCTCACCGGGGATCTGGAGCCGGACGAGGGCGAGGTACAGATCGCCGCCGGACGGCGGGTGGGACTGATCTCGCAGATCCCCGTGTATCCGGAGGGGTACACGGTGGAGGACGTTTTGCAGACGGCCTTCGCGCGGATGTTTCGGATGAAGGACGAGATGGATGCGCTGGCCCTGCGGATGGAGCAGGGGGACAGCGGCGCGGATACGCTGCGGCGATATGGTGAGCTGAACGCCAAATTCGAGGGACTGGGCGGCTGGGACACGGAGACGGCGGTGAACAAGGTGGCCAACGGCCTGAGCATCCCGAGGGAAATGCGGCAGCGGGAATTCGCGTGTTTGTCCGGCGGAGAGAAGACCCGGGTGAACCTGGGACGGCTCATTCTGGAGGATACGGACATCCTGCTGCTGGACGAGCCCACGAACCATCTGGACCTGCAGGCCACGGAGTGGCTGGAGGGGTATCTGCGGAGGTTCCGGGGCACGGTGCTGACCATCAGCCATGACCGGTATTTCCTGGACCGGACCGTGACGCGGATCATCGAGGTACAGGACGGAAAAGCGGAGTTTTACAGCGGAAATTACAGCTTTTATGCCATCGAGAAGGAACGGCGGTATCAGGAGCGCATGAAGCAGTACCTGAAGGAGCAGGCGAAGATCGCGCAGCTGGAAAAGGCGGCGGAGCAGATGCACCTGTGGGCCTTCATGGGCAACGACGCGCTGCACAAGCGGGCCTTCAGCATGGAGAAGCGCATCGAGCGTATGCGGACCACGGCGAAGCCCACGAAGGCGCGGAGGCTGGAGGCGCGCTTCCAGAGCCGGGAGTTCAAGGGCGACGAGGTATTGCAGATCAAGGGCGTCAGCAAGGCCTTCGGCGAGAAGCGGCTGTTTGAGGATGTGTATCTGCGGTGCGAGGGGGGCGAGCGCATCGCTCTGCTGGGCGAGAACGGCACGGGAAAGACCACGCTGCTGAATATGCTGACCGGCAGCGAGCGCCCGGACAGCGGCGTTATACGGCTGGGGCCGACGGTGAAGTCGGCGTATCTGCCGCAGGTGATACACTTCGAGCACCCGGAGAGGTCCATACTGGACACGATGCTCTATGAGCTGGACATCACGCCGCAGTCGGCGCGGAACCGGCTGGCGGCGTATCAGTTCACCGGAGAGGATGTGTTCAAGAGCGTCAGCGTGCTGTCCGGCGGCGAGCTGAGCCGCCTGCGGCTGTGTATGCTGATGGACGAGAGCATCAATCTGCTGATATTGGACGAGCCGACGAACCATCTGGATATCGACTCGCGGGAGTGGCTGGAGCAGGCGGTGGAGGCCTTCGACGGGACGCTGCTGTTCGTGAGCCACGACCGGTATTTCATCAACCGGTTCGCCACCCGTGTGTGGGAGCTGGCCGGGGGCGTCATCACGGACTATCCCATGGGTTTTGCACAGTACCGGCAGGCCAAGGAGGAGGAGCACGCCGCCGCGGCGGCCGCGGTACAGGCGCAGTCCGCTGCGCCGAAGAAGAACGGCAGCCGGGGCAACCGGGCCCAGCAGGCGGCGAAAAAGCAGCTGACCATCTGCGAGACGGCTATCGCCAGGCTGGAGGCGGACAGCGCGCGGCTGGAGGCGGAGATGGCGGAGAATGCCTGCGACGCGGAGAAGCTGAACGCGCTGTATCAGGAACAGCAGGACGTGCAGAAGCGGCTGGAGCAGGAGATGGAGCGCTGGGAAGAACTGAGCTTGCAGGCCGAGGAACAGGAGGAGCGATAACATGAGTGATATTTTGTGCATTTACTATTCCCGGACCGGGCATACACGCCGGGCGATCAAGGAGATCGCCGAGGCGCTGGGGGCGGAGATCACGGCCATCACCGACGACTGCGACCGCAGCGGCTGGCGGGGATATATGCGCTGCGGCATGGACGCCATGAAGACATCCACCCGGCCCCTGCAGCCCTTTGAGACGGAGAAGCCGCTGGGCGCGTACAAGCTGGTGATCGTGGGCAGCCCGGTGTGGGCGGGGCGGTGCGCCAGCCCCATTCGCGCGCTGCTGAAGCGGCGGGGACTGGAGATGGAAAACGTGGCCTATGTGGTCACGCGGAGCACCACCCAGCGCAGTGAGGAGGTCTATGACCAGATGGATATGTACACCGGGCAGGCCCATCGGTTAGCGGTGTCGCTGCGGCCGGACAGCGAGGGGTATGAGTTCTGGCGGAACGACTTTATCCAGAATGTGCGCCGCCTGCTGGAGAACGACTGAGGACGGGCCATGCAGGAGAAGCTGAGCGCCCTTGCGGCGCATTTGACAGAGGTGGAGCAGCAGCTGGCGGACCCGGCGGTGTATGCGGACCGGGAGAAGCTGACGGCGCTGCGCCGGGAGCAGAAGGAGCTGACGCCGGTGGTGGAATGCTGGCAGGCGTATCTGCGGGCGCAGGACACCGCCCGGGAGGCGGAGGAGATGCTGTCTGACTCGGAGCTGCGGGCTCTGGCACAGGAGGAGCTGGCTGGGGCGAAGGGGGATATGGAGCGCTTGCAGGAGGAGCTGAAGCGGCTGCTGCTGCCACGGGACCCCAATGACGAGAAGAACGTGATACTGGAGATACGGGCCGGTATCGGCGGGGAGGAGGGTGCACTATTCGCCGCCGACCTGCTGCGGATGTACACCATGTACGCCGAGCGCCGGGGCTGGACGCTGAGCATCGTCAGTGAGAACATGACGGAGCTGGGCGGCGTGAAGGAGGTCAGCGCCGAGATCGAGGGCGCAGGCGCCTGGTCACGGCTGAAATTCGAGGCTGGGACACACCGGGTACAGCGGGTGCCGGAGACGGAGTCCTCCGGGCGCATCCAGACCTCCGCCGCCACGGTGGCGGTGATGCCGGAGGCGGAGGAGGTTGAGTTTTCCATCGACCCCAAGGACCTGCAGATCGACACGTTCCGTTCCTCCGGCGCGGGGGGACAGCATGTGAACAAGACGGAGAGCGCCATACGTATCACCCATCTGCCCACGGGCGTGGTGGTGGAGTGCCAGGATGAGCGCAGCCAGTACAAGAACAAGGACCGTGCCATGAAGATCCTGCGCTCGAAGCTGTACGAGGCGGAGCAGGAGAAGCAGAACGCCGCCATCGCCGCCACGCGGAAGAGCCAGGTGGGCACCGGCGACAGAAGCGGCAAGATCAGAACGTATAATTTCCCGCAGAACCGGGTCACGGATCATCGGCTGACGGGAGACAATAAAAACTTCAACATTGCGGCCATCATCAACGGCGATCTGGATGACATGATCGACGCGCTGACCCTGAACGACCAGGCCCAACGGCTGCAGGAGGGAAAGGAGAGTTGACCATGAACGAGAATAAGAAGAAAATGTATGACCTGTCCGGCCCCAAGACGGTGGAGGCTATGAAGAAGCGGCACTTTGACGCCTATTACTGTTCCACCGCTGCCGAGGCCGTGGAGAAGGCGCTGGAGCTGATCCCCAAGACGGACAGTGTATCCTGGGGCGGCGTGATGACCGTGGACGAGCTGGGGCTGAAGCAGCGGCTGGCGCAGGAGGGCTATACCCTCATCGACCGGGATACCGCTAAGGACCCGGCGGAGAAGCAGGCGCTGATGCACCAGGCGTTGAGCTGCGGCACGTTCCTGATGAGCAGCAACGCCATCTCCAAGGACGGGCAGCTGGTGAATATCGACGGCATGGGCAACCGGGTGGCGGCCATGTGCTATGGACCCCGGCAGGTGGTGGTCATCGCCGGTATGAACAAGGTGCTGGGCACACTGGACGACGCCATTGCCCGCGCACGGAACATCGCTGCGCCGGCCAACGCGCAGCGGTTCGGTATCAAGACGCCCTGCGGCCTGACCGGACAGTGCGGCGACTGCACCAGCCCGGACTGCATCTGTTCCTATGTGGTGGTGACGCGGTACTCCATGGTGCATGAGCGCATCAAGGTCATCCTCGTGGGGGAGGACCTGGGGCTGTAAAAAGAGGAGTTTTGCCGCTGCGCAAAACTATCCGCTGCGGCGGGAGCGGGGGCGCCCTCAGGGGGACGGCTGACGCCTGCGGGCGGGACGAAAGAGAAGAAGAAACGAGGTTCGGGTGATGGAGACCATCATATTCCATCCGGAAACGGACAAAAATGCCATCGTGGAGGCGGCGGCGATCCTTCGCCGGGGCGGCCTGCTGGGTATCCCTACGGAGACGGTATACGGCCTGGGGGCCGACGGGCTCAACGAGGACGCGGTGCGCCGTATTTTCGAGGCCAAGGGACGGCCACAGGACAACCCGCTGATCCTGCACGTGCCGGACGCGGGCTGGCTGGAACGCTGCTGTGTGGATATCCCCGACACGGCCTATGCGCTGGCGGAACGGTTCTGGCCGGGGCCGCTGACCATGATCCTGCCCCGGCGGGACTGCGTGCCCCTGCGGACCACCGGCGGGCTGGACACCGTGGGCGTCCGCTGCCCGGACCATCCGGTGACGCGGGCCATTATCGCCGCGGCGGGCACGCCGGTGGCCGCCCCCAGCGGGAATACCTCCGGCCGTCCCAGCCCCACCTGTGCGCGGCACATGATGGAGGACATGATGGGCAAGATCGACGGCATCGTGGATGGAGGGTCCTGCGCCGTAGGCGTAGAGAGCACTATTATCGATCTGACGGTGCAGCCACCCCGGCTGCTGCGGCCCGGCGGACTGCCGCTGGAGGCACTGGAGGCGGTGCTGGGGGAGGTGGCCGTGGACAAGGCCGTGCGGCAGAAGCTGTCCGACGGGGAGAAGGCCAAGGCACCAGGAATGAAGTACCGGCACTACGCGCCCCGGGCTGCCGTGACGGTGGTGACGGGCGCGCCGCGGCGAAGCGCGGCATACATCGCGGCGCACCTGCCGGCGGGGGCCGGGGTCATCTGCTTTGACGAGTACGCGCCGCTGTTCGCGGGGCACATTGTACATCGGTTGGGACCGGCAGGAGACAAGCTGGCCCAGGCACAGCGCGTGTTCGACGCGCTGCGGACCTTCGACGAGACGGAGGTGACGGCCATCTATGCCCAGTGCCCGGACGAGGCGGGACTGGGACTGGCGGTGAGCAACCGGCTGAAAAAGGCGGCGGGGTTCCACACGGTGGACGCGTCGCCGCTGGTCATCGGCTTCACGGGGCCTACCGGCGCGGGCAAGACCAGCGCCCTGCGGGCGCTGGAGCAGCTGGGCGGGCTGGTGCTGGACTGCGACGCCATCTACCATGAGCTGCTGCGGACGGACGGAGCGCTGCGGGAGGCCATCGCCGGGGCGTTCGGCCCGGTGTTTGCGGCGGACGGCGGTCTGGACCGGCAGAAGCTGGGGAACCTCGTATTCGGCGATCCGGCGGCGCTGGAGACGCTGAACGGGATCATCTATGCGCGGCTGCCCCGGGAGCTGCGGCGGCGGATGGACGCAAGCGACGCGGCGGTGGTGGGCATCGACGCCATCAACCTGATCGAAAGCGGGCTGGACGGGCTGTGCCGCCGGACGGTGGCGGTGATCGCGCCGGCGGAGACGCGGGTGGCGCGCATCATGGCGCGGGACGGCATACCGGAGGCATACGCGCGGCTGCGGGTGCGGGCACAGAAGGACGAGGCGTTCTACCGGGCCCATTGCACGGACGTGCTGGTGAACGACTGCGGCAGCGCGGCGGCCTTTACGGAAAAGGCACGGCAGGCGCTGGAGACGATATTGAAGGAGGAACGAGCATGAGCGAGGAAATGAAGGCGCTGCGGGAGCAGCTGCTGCGGAATGACAAGAACGGGTATGATACGCTGGACGAGGCGCAGCTGGCGGAGATGGAGGCCTACTGCGCGGACTACAAGGCGTTCCTGAACGCGGGAAAGACCGAACGGCTCAGTGCCCGGGCGGCTATCGCCGCGGCAGAGGCGAAGGGCTTTGTGCAGTATAAGCGCGGCATGGCGCTGAAGGCCGGGGATAAGGTGTACACCTGCAACCGGGGCAAGGGGCTGATGCTGGCGGTCATCGGTAAGGAGAGCCTGGCCGAGGGCGCGCAGATCGCGGCGGCGCATATCGACTCGCCGCGGCTGGATCTGAAGCCCACGCCGCTGTATGAGGACAGCGAGATGGCATATTTCAAGACCCACTACTACGGAGGTATCCGCAAGTACCAGTGGGTGACTATCCCCCTGCAGCTGCGGGGCGTGGTGGCCAAGAAGGACGGCAGCGTGGTGGACGTGTGCATCGGCGAGGCGGGTGAGCCCCAGCTGGTCATCACGGACCTGCTGCCCCATCTGGGCGGCGAACAGGGCCGGAAGCCCCTGAACGAGGCGGTGCCCGGCGAGACGCTGAACCTGCTGGTGGGCAGCCGGCCCATCGGGGACAGCGAGGACAAGGACCGGGTGAAGCTGCACGTGATGAAGCGGCTGCACGACAAGTACGGCATCACGGAGAGCGACTTCGCCTCCGCGGAGCTGGAGGCTGTTCCCGCCGCGGAGGCGGTGGACATCGGTATTGACGGCAGCATGATCGGCTCCTACGGTCACGATGACCGGGTGTGCGGCTACGCGGCACTGCGGGCGCTGCTGGATATCGAAACGCCGGACAAGACGGCGGTATGCGTGCTGGCGGACAAGGAGGAGATCGGCTCCATGGGCGTGACAGGTATGCAGTCCGCGGCCTTTGACGCCTTTATGTCTGACCTGTGCGACGGCCAGAACGTGCCGCTGAAGGCGTGCTTTGAGAACGCCTTTTGCCTGTCCGCCGACGTGACGGCGGCCTATGACCCCAACTTTGCCGATGTGTACGAGAAGAAGAACGCGGCCTTCGTCAACTACGGCGTGGGTATCTGCAAGTACACCGGCGCGCGGGGCAAGTCCGGCTCCTCGGACGCCAACGCGGAGACGGTGGCCTATGTGCGCGCGGTGCTGGACGGCGCGGGCGTGCGGTGGCAGATCTGCGAGCTGGGCAAGATCGACGCCGGCGGCGGCGGGACGGTGGCACAGTATATGGCCAACCGGAACATCGCCACGCTGGACGCCGGCGTGCCGGTGCTGAGCATGCACGCGCCCTTCGAGGTGGTGGCCAAGGTGGACTGCTACGAGATGTACCGGGCCTGCAAGGCACTGTACGAGGCGAGATAACGGAAAAGCACGGTCCCAGGCACTGCCTGGGACCGTGCTTTTTACGGGAAAGATACGGAAATCCCTTGTAAAAAGTGGGGGAATACGGTATAATTTTCTACAAGAACAGCAGGAAGGGAGGCGGCGGTATGTACGGCATCGGTCAGCGGGTGGTGCACCCCATGCATGGGGCGGGCGTTATCGAGAACGTGACGGAGGAGCTGCTGTACGGCGCGGCGCGGACGTACTATGTGTTCCGTCAAGCCGTCAGTGGACTGGTACTGAAGCTGCCCACTGATAACTGCGAGGCCATCGGTGTGCGGCTGCTGTATGATCGGGAGAGAATGGACGCGGTGCTCTCGGCCATCCCATCGCTGACGGTGGAGGAGGAGCGCAACTGGAACCGCCGCTACAGGGAGAACATGGCGCGGCTGAAAAGCGGCGACCTGACGGAGGTGGCACGGGTGGTCAAGTCCCTGATGCGGCGGGAGGCGGCGCGGGGACTGTCCACCGGAGAGAGAAAAATGCTGCACAGTGCCAAGGAGATACTGCTGTCGGAGCTGGCGATGGTGCGGGAGATCGGATACCAAGAGGCGGAGCGTCTGCTGGATGGCGCGGTGATGACGGGAGCGTGTGAATGACGATGGGGAAGCTCTTTGACAAGCTGTTAAACCGGAAAAAGGAACGGCACCCCCGCTGCGCGGCGCTGGTGCCTGCCGCGGGGCGCTCTGAGCGCATGGGCGGCACGGATAAGCTGACGGCGCCGCTGTGCGGCGTGCCGGTGCTGCTGCGGACGCTGCGGGCGCTGGATGAGGCGGCGCTGATCGACGAGATCGTGGTGGCGGTAAGCCCGGAGCGACTGGAGGAGATCGCAGCCCTGTGTGCCGGGGCGAATGTCAAAACACCGCTGCGCGTGGTGGAGGGCGGCGGGAGCCGCACTCAGTCGGTGCTGCTGGCGGCGCTGGCGGCCGGCGACAGCTGCGAGCTGCTGGCGGTGCATGACGGCGCGCGGCCGCTGATCCTGCCGGAGCAGGTGGACGACATGGTGCGGCTGGGACAGCGGACCTATGCCGCCGCGCCGGCGCTGCCGGTGACAGACACGGTGAAGGTGGCGGATATGGCGGGGCTGGTACAGTCCACGCCGGATCGGAAAACGCTGTACGCCGTACAGACGCCACAGGTGTTTCAGGCGAACATCCTGAAGGCTGCTCTGCAGTCGGCTATTCAGGCCGGGGCGGACATCACAGACGACTGCTCCGCCGTGGAACGGCTGGGCAAGGAGGTATGGCTGGCCCCCGGCTGGCGGGAGAACATCAAGATCACCACGCGGGAGGACCTGACCATGGCAGAGGCATTCCTGCGGGAGAGGGAGAACAGAGCATGACGGATCTGCGCATTGGATACGGCTATGACGTACACCGGCTGGTACCGGGCCGCGCCCTGGTGCTGGGCGGTGTGACGGTGCCCTTTGAGAAGGGGCTGCTGGGGCACTCCGACGCGGACGTGCTGACCCACGCGGTGATGGATGCTCTGCTGGGTGCGGCGGCGCTGGGGGACATCGGCAAGCTGTTTCCGGACAGCGATGCGCGCTACGCCGGGGCGGACAGCACGGCGCTGCTGCGGCAGGTGACGGCGGTGCTGGCGGAGGCGGGTTGGACCATTGTGAATGTGGACGCTACGGTGGCGGCGCAGGCACCGAGGCTGGCGCCCTTTATCCCGGAGATGCGGGAGAGACTGGCGGCGGCCATGGGACTGGACGCGGGACGCGTTTCTGTGAAGGCGACGACGGAGGAGGGACTGGGCTTTACCGGCAGCGGCGAGGGCATAGCGGCCCACGCGGCGGCGCTGGTGGAGAAAACGGCGTAAAAAACCCGGTGCAATCTTCACACATTATTAACAGCGGTGGGGTTGTGCCAAAAGTGAACATATGGTACAATATACCTGTTAAGACGCGGAGGCGTGTCTGCCCGATACGGACAGATGCGCCGCTTTTTGGTATAGGCTATGGAGGACGAGGAAAGGAAGGTAGACTTGAGCCACAGGACTATTCAGGACGAGCAGGCGAGACTGCGTAAAAAACGGCAGAAGGCGGAAAACGTCTTTGCTGTATTCAAAAAACCGCTGCACGAGTCACTGACATCGGTATTGCCGGTGATGCTTATCGTGCTGGTGCTGTGCTTCACCATTGCGCCGGTGCCCAACAACGCCATGGTGGCGTTCCTGCTGGGCGGCGTGATGCTGATCGCCGGCATGGGACTGTTCACGCTGGGGTCAGAGATGTCCATGATCCCGCTGGGACAGGCGGTAGGCTCCGAGATCACACGGCGAAAGAAGGTGTGGATCATCACGGTGGTGGGCTTCCTCATCGGCATGATCATTACCGTGGCGGAGCCGGATCTGCAGGTGCTGGCCAACCAGGTACCGGCCATTGAGAACAACGTGATCATCTGGTCCGTGGCGGTGGGTGTGGGTGTGTTCCTGGTCATCGCCCTGCTGCGTATCGTGCTGGGTATCCAGCTGCGGTGGCTGCTGATCGGGTTTTACGCTATCGTATTCGGTCTGGCGATGTTCGTGTCGCCGGATTTCTGGGCGGTGGCCTTTGACTCCGGAGGCGTGACCACCGGACCCATGACGGTGCCGTTCATCATGGCACTGGGCGTGGGCGTGTGTGCCGTGCGAAGCGACAAGCAGGCAGGGGGCGACAGCTTCGGCCTGGTGGCGCTGTGCTCTATCGGGCCGATCATCACGGTGCTGATCCTTGGATTGCTGTATAAGCCGGACGGAAGCGCCTACACCGCGGCGGTCATGCCGGATGCCAAGGACACGGTGGAGATGTTCGATCTGTATCTCAGCGAGATACCTCACTATCTGAAGGAGACGGCATCGGCGCTGCTGCCTATCGGCGCTTTCCTGATCCTGTTCCAGCTGGTGACCCGCAGACTCAAGCGCAAGGAGATACTGCACATGGTCATCGGTTTGGTGTATGTGTACATAGGATTGACCATCTTCCTGATGGGCGTGAACGTGGGCTTTATGCCCGTGGGCAGCTTTTTGGGCGGCAGCATCGCCAGCCACACCTATAATTGGATACTTATCCCCATTGCTATGGTCATCGGCTATTTCATCGTACAGGCGGAGCCGGCTGTCCATGTGCTGAACAAGCAGGTGGAGGAGATCACCGCCGGTTCCATCCCGGCTCACGCCATGAACCTGGCGCTGTCTGTGGGCGTGGCCATCTCGCTGGGGCTGGCTATGATCCGGGTGCTGACGGGTATCTCCATCATGTGGTTCCTGGTGCCGGGCTATGTGCTGAGTCTGGCGCTGAGCTTCGTGGTGCCGCAGATCTTTACGTCCGTGGCCTTCGACTCCGGCGGCGTGGCCTCCGGACCCATGACGGCTACGTTCCTGCTGCCCTTCGCCCTGGGCGCCTGCGACGCTGTGGGCGGCAATCTGGTGACGGACGCTTTCGGTGTGGTGGCGATGGTGGCCATGACGCCGCTGGTGACCATACAGCTGCTGGGCCTGAGCTATCAGAGAAAGCTGCGCCGCGCACCTGCTCCTGCCGCGCCTGTGGCGGTGGAGGAGCTTATCGAGCTGTGCTGAGGAGGTGGAGATATGTCTGAAACAACCAAAACCCGTCTGTATCTGATGATCACCATCACCAACCGGGTCATGGGCGCCACGCATTTTCTGGATTTCTACCGGGCTTTCGGCGCGCCGGTGGTGTTCACCGCCCTGGGACGGGGCACCGCCAGCAACGACGTGCTGAGCTATCTGGGCCTGGAGGCTACGGAGAAGTCCGTGATGTTCTCCGTGGTGACGCCGGCTGTCAAGGAGGTGCTGATGCGGGAGCTGGTGGACACCATGCGGATCGACCGGCCCGGCAGCGGTATCGCCGTGTGCCTGCACCTGAGCAGCGTGGGCGGAAGGACGGCGCTGAACTATCTGATTTCCGGCAAAAGCGACGCGCAGCCGGATATGACTGTGAAGGAGGAAGAGCAGATGAACGAGAACGCGTATCAGCTGATCGTGGCGATCACCAATACCGGGTACACCGACGCGGTGATGGAGGCGGCCTCCGCCGCCGGCGCGCGGGGCGGTACGGTCATTCACGCCCGGGCTACCGACGCGGAGAACAGCAACAAGTTCTTCGGCATGGCCATCTCGGAGGAACGGGAGATGATCTTCCTGGTGACCTCCGTCGACAAGCGGGCGGCCATCATGCAGTCCATCATGGAGAAGGCCGGCGCCCACACTGAGGCGCAGACGGTGACGTTCTCCGTGCCGCTGGACGACGCAGCGGGGCTGTACAGCGCCAACAGCAACTGAAAAGCAAGGCTCCCGGCTTGACCGGAGGCGGAGAATGAGCCTCCCCCGGCGAAACCGGGGGAGGCTTTTGTGTGAAAGGAACCGCCGGAGGGCGGCTTGTTCAGCGGTTATTGGGGGGATGCAAGATGACGCTTCAGGGCCTGGAAGGTAGCGTCACTGATGACGTGCTCCATGCGGCAGGCGTCCTCGGCAGCGCTGGCCTCGTCCACACCCAGGCGGCGGAGAAAGTCCGTGAGGACCGTGTGGCGCTCGTAGATCTTTTCGGCTACCTCGCGCCCGGCGGCGGTGAGGGTGATGTAGCCGCCGTTGTCTACGTCGATATACTGCCCGGCCTTCAGCAGGCCCACGGCGCGGCTGACGCTGGGCTTGGAGTAGCCCATATAGTCCACGATGTCGATGGAACGGACGGCCTTCCCCTGGCGGATCAGGACCAGGATGCTCTCCAGATACATCTCGCCGGATTCCTGTAATACCACGGCGGCACCTCCTTTGACACTTAGAGCACTCTAACTGAAGTATAACACACGACTGGTGTAAAAGCAAGTGAAAGTTAAATATATTTAACTGTCGTTACAATGGCGGGTGTTTCTTGACAGAACGGTTAGCCTGTGCTAACATCATACCACATGACATAGATAGACGATTGAGGTAACGCGCTATGACACTGAATGAACTGAAGATCGGAGACAGCGCCGCCATCACTGCCGTGGGCGGGGAGGGCGCACTGCGCTGCCGCCTGCTGGATATGGGGCTGACGCCACGGACGCTGGTGACACTGCGGAAGGTGGCACCTATGGGGGACCCCATTGAGATACACGTGCGAGGCTATGAGCTGACGCTGCGGGTGGAGGACGCCCGACAGATCACCGTGGAAAAGAGGGATCGCGTATGATCTTTGCATTGGCGGGCAACCAAAACTGCGGCAAGACTACGCTGTTCAATGCTTTGACCGGCTCCAACCAGCACGTGGGGAATTTCCCCGGTGTGACGGTGGACCAGAAGTCCGGCGAGGTACGGGAGCACAAGGAGTGCACCGTGGTGGACCTGCCGGGCATCTACTCCCTGCGTACCTATACCCAGGAGGAGATCGTCACGCGGGACTACATACTGAACCAGAAGCCGGACGGCATCATCAATATCGTAGATGCCACCAACATCGAGCGCAACCTGTACCTGACACTGCAGCTGCTGGAGCTGCGGGTGCCTATGGTGCTGGCATTGAACATGATGGACGAGGTGCGCGCCAACGGCGGCACCATCGACGTGCAGAAGCTGTCCGACGACCTGGGCATTCCCGTGGTGCCCATTACCGCCGCCAAGGGCGAGGGTGTGTCCGAGCTGATGGACCGGGCGGTGGAGACGGCGAAAAACCGGGGGCTGCCCAAGGTCTATGACTTCTGCGCGGCGAATTCGCCGGTGCACCGGTGCGTCCATGCGGTGGTGCATCTGATCGAGGACCACGCTGAGCGGCTGGGTCTGCCGCCCCGGTTCTGCGCCACGAAGCTCATTGAGGGCGACAGGGATATGGCGGACCGGCTGGTGCTGGATCAGAACGAGAGGGAACTGCTGGAGCACTGCATCGTGCAGATGGAGACGGAGAACGGATTGGACCGCAACGCCTCGCTGGCGGATATGCGGTATACGTTCATCGAGCAGGTCACCGCCGACGCTGTGGTCAAGTGCTATGAGAGCAAGGAGCACAAGCGCAGCGTGGCCTGGGACAGGGTACTGACGGGGAAATACACGGCGCTGCCGGTATTCTTCGGCGTGATGCTGCTGATCTTCTGGCTGACGTTCGATGTTATTGGCCAGGGGCTCAGCGACCTGCTGGCGCTGGGTATCGACTACGTGACCGCCGGTGTGGACGGGGCGCTGACCGCCTACGGCATCAACCCGGTGGTGCACAGCCTTATTATTGACGGTATCTTCGCCGGTGTGGGCAGCGTGCTGTCATTCCTGCCCATTATCGTGACGCTGTTTTTCTTCCTGTCCATTCTGGAGGACACCGGCTACATGGCCCGGGTGGCCTTTGTCATGGACAAGCTGCTGCGGAAGGTCGGCCTGTCCGGGCGGAGCATCGTGCCGCTGCTGATTGGCTTCGGCTGCTCGGTGCCGGCTATCATGGCTACCCGTACGGTATCCTCGGACCGGGATCGGAAGATGACCATTCTGCTGACGCCCTATATGAGCTGCTCGGCCAAGATCCCCATCTATGGCTTTTTTACCGCCGCGTTCTTCACCGACCACAAGGCGCTGGTGATGATCTCCCTGTATGTGCTGGGTATCGTGGTGGGTATTCTGGCAGCGCTGGTGATGAAGGGGACCGCCTTCAGGGGCAAGCCTGTGCCCTTTGTCATGGAGCTGCCCAACTACCGTATGCCCTCCGCTAAAAGCGTGGGGCTGCTGCTGTGGGAGAAGGCCAAGGACTTTTTGCAGCGGGCCTTTACCGTGATCTTCCTGGCCACGGTGGTCATCTGGTTCCTACAGAGCTTTGACACGCGGCTCAATGTGGTCACGGACAGCGCGGACAGTCTGCTGGCGCTGATCGGCCAGTGGCTGGCGGTGCTGTTCAGGCCGCTGGGCTTTGGTGACTGGCGCTGCGCCACGGCGCTGATCTCCGGCTTTATCGCCAAGGAGTCGGTGGTCAGTACGCTGCAGGTGCTGCTGGGAAACGCGGCCATCACGTCGCTGTTCACCACGCGCAGTGCCATTAGCTTTCTGGTGTTCACGCTGCTGTATACCCCTTGTATAGCGGCGGTGGCCACCATACGGCGTGAACTGGGATCCCGCATCAAAACGGTGGGCGTGGTGCTGCTGCAATGCGTAGTGGCGTGGCTGGCGGCGTACATCGCTTACGCTGTGGGAGGGCTGCTGCTATGAGCTGGATGGACTGGGTGCTGCTGGCACTGGTGGCGCTGTGCGGTGTGCTGGCCCTGCGTAGTGCGCGGCGGGCGCGGAAAAACGGCGGATGCGCCGGCTGTTCTGGCTGCGGCGGGAGCTGCGGCGGCTGTACCGGAAAAAGAGAATAAAAAACAAGGCCCGCGGGGGCCTTGTTTTTTACAGCAGGAGACCATATTTGGCGCACAGGGGCAGGAGCGCGTCCTCCGGCAGGGCGCCGTCGTACAGGGCGCGGCCCTGATAGGCCCGGAGGGCGGCCTCCAGCAGCTGGGTGTCGTCGCAGACGAAGCACACCGGCTTGGTGAGCATATACTGGTAGTCCACCAGGGCCTGTACATCGTCCCAGGAGGCGATACGCAGGGCCAGGACCGTCTCGCCGCTGTCCAGTGCGGCGGTGAGCGTCTCCTCCGCATCGCCGGTCAGGTCGACGACGGTGTGCCAGGAGACATAGGCAGGCAGGGGGAAGGGCAGTTTCTCCGTGGCGGCGGGCAGCTTGTCCGTATGCTGCGGCGCCGGCGGCGTGATGACCGCGCCGTCCAGCGCCCGGACCAGGGCTGCGATATGCGCGGCGGTGGTGCCGCAGCAGCCGCCGAACACGGCCACGCCGGCGGCCAGGAATTCCGGTACCAGGGCGGTGAATTCCTCGCCGGTGCAGCGGTAGACCGTCTCGCCGTTCTCGATAATGGGCATACCGGCATTGGGCTTGGCGATCAGGGGCACCCGGGCATATTCCCGCAGGCGCTTCAGCTGGAGAAGCATCTGCTCCGGGCCGGCGGAGCAGTTCAGGCCAAAGGCGTCGATGCCCATGCCCTGCAGGACCACCAGCGCCGCGGTGATGTCGGTGCCGGAGACGCTGCGGCCGTTTTCGTCACAGGTGAAGGTGACGAAGATAGGCTTGTCGCTGACGCTGCGGACGGCCAGCACCGCCGCACGGGCGTCGGAGAGGGTCATCATGGTCTCGATGACGAACAGGTCCACGCCGGCGCGTTCCAGACCGGCGGCCTGCTCGGTGTAGATGTCCACCAGCTCCTCGAAGGACACGTCGCCCAGCGGGGCGAGGAACGCGCCGGTGGGGGACATATCGCCTGCCCGCAGGGCCTTGCCCTGCACCGCCTGGGCGGATAGCTCCGCCAGACGGCGGTTGTAGTCGGCGGTGCAGTTGAACAGGCCGGCCTCCTCCAGCTTGCGGCGGTTGGCACCGAAGGTGGGGGTGTAGACCACCTGGCTGCCGGCGGCCACATAGCCGCGCTGGATGTCGATGATGGCGTCCGGATGGTCCAGTGTCCACTGCTCGGCGCAGACGTCGCCTGTATAGCCGCGCTTTTGCAGCTCGGTGCCGGTGGCACCGTCCAGAATCAGAGGAAAACGAAGCTCCATAGGTGTTACCTCCATTGCATGGGTCTTAGGGGAATGTTTTTGGCAAAGGCGTCGGCGAAGTCGGGACGCCCGGAGAGCTCGAGATAGGTGAGACGGTTGACGATGCCGTCCGCGGCGGACATATCACCCCGCAGGACCAGCTGTGCCGCGCCGGAGAGGGCGGCGTTGCCTACGCTGTGGAGCTTGGCGGCGGGGAGACGGGGGAGCATACCGATGGCCGCGGCGCTGGCGGGGTCAAGGTACATTCCGAAGCCGCCGGATAGGTACAGACCGTCCAGCGCGGAAAGGGTCAGCCCCTGCTGCGCCAGCAGTATCTGCACGCCGGCGGCCACCGCTGCCTTGGCCAGCTGCAGCGCCCGGACATCAGCGGCGGTGAGATACACCCGGTCGGTCAAGTGGAAGACGCCGCAGCCGTTTTCGTCACGGGTCAAATAGCGGCGGAACGCCTCAGGCGCGTCTTCCGGCGGTAGGAGATGGCCGCCTTCGTCAATGACGCCCAGGCGCAGCAGGAGGGCCGTCAGGTCGATGAGACCAGAGCCGCAGAGACCGACTGCCTCGCCGCCGCCGATGACGTTCATCTTGAAGGCGTCGCTGTACCGGACGCGGCTGACCGCACCGTCCACGCCCAGCATGCCGCAGGCGATGCCCGCGCCCTCGAAGGCGGGGCCGGCGGCCACGGCGCAGCAGGTGAAGCCATCCATGCCGCCCAGGGCCATCTCGCCGTTGGTGCCGATGTCCAGAAACAGGAAATGGCCCGCGCGTCGGGCAAGGCCGGAGGCCAGCAGGCCGGCGGTGATATCGCCGCCCACGAAGCCCGCCGCGCAGGGGACGCAGTACAGCGGCGCGTCCAGCAGCGTGAGGCCGGAGCTCTGACGGAAGAAGGTCTCCGGGCAGAAGGGGGCGACGGCCAGCGGGCGGACGGATACACCGGCGAGCAGGCTCTGCATGACGGTGTTGCCGGCGGTCACGGTGCGCTTCAGCTCGGCGGGCTGCCGCCCGGCCTGGGAGAGTGCCCGGGTGAGCAGGGCCTTCAGCTGCTGGCGGAGCAGGGAGGACAGGCGGGTGAGTCCGTCCTGGTGGTCGATGGTATACTGGATGCGTGTGATGACATCCGCGCCGTAGGGGGCCAGAGCCGTCCAGTCGGCGCAGGTGGCCAGGGCGTGGCCGGTGGCCAGGTCGTACAGCCGCAGCGCCGTGGTGGTGGTGCCTAGGTCGATGGCGGCGGCGCAGCCTGTCTCGCCGGTGGGGACGGCGGGGGGATCCAACGTCTCGGTGAGGATACGCCCGCCGGCGGCGGGAGGGAGGACGATCTCGTCGCCGTCCTCCGGCACCACACGGCAGGCCAGACGCGGCACGCCGTTGACGCTGACGCGGCATTTGCCGCAGCGGCCGTGGCCGCCGCAGGCGGCGGGCAGGGTACAGCCGGCGCGGCGCAGCAGAGCCAGCAGGGTATCGGTATCATTGCAGGGGAGGCGAAAAACATCTCCGCCGCGGGTCACGCGGATACTTGACACGGGCAACACCCCTTTTTATAATAATTCCACTACTACTTTTATCAGCCCGGGGCGGCTTTGTCAAGAGGATTTGCCATGAGAACAAAACTGATGACGCTGGCGGCGGAAAACGGGTTCTCCCACGCCGCGCCGGTGGACATGAACGCGCTGACGCCGCGGCGGGAGGTGCGGGAGATGTGCCGGGCGGACCGATGCGGACAGTGGAACGCCAACTGGGCTTGTCCGCCCGGCTGCGGGACGCTGGAGGATGCCGCGGCGGCCATGGGATGCTTTGACGCCGGGGTGCTGGTGCAGACCACCGGGACGCTGACGGATGACTTCGACTACGAGGGGATGGAGGCGATCCAACGGCGGCACAAGCGGGCCTTTGCGGACTTTGCGCGGCAGGCGCGGCTGCTGCTGCCGGACTGCCTGCCCCTGTCAGCGGGAGCATGCACCGTGTGCCGCCGGTGCACCTGCCCGGACCGGCCCTGCCGGTTCCCGGACAAGCAGATGTCCTCCATGGAGGCCTACGGACTGTTGGTGGGGGACGTGTGCCTGCGGTCCGGGCTGTCATATAACTACGGACCGCGAACCATGACGTATACATCGTGCCTACTCTATACCGAAGAGGTGAAATGATATGATGACACCCAAGGAGAACTTTCTGGAGCTGCTGAAGCCCAATGGCCAGCCGGATCGCCAGCTGTGCCAGTACGAGGCGCTGCACATGTGCCTGAACGATCCCATCAACACCTATCTGCGGGGCAACCGGAAGCGGGGGACCGTCAGTAAAGACCGCTGGGGCACCACCATCAGCTTTCCCACCGACGCGCCGGGGCCTATGCCCGTTACCACAGACGGCCTGGCGGTGTGTCCGGACATCACCCGTTGGCGGGAGACGGTGCACGCGCCGGACATCGCCGCCTGCACGGAGGGCTGGGAGGCGTGCCGCGCCGCCGCACGGGCGGCCTGCGGAGAGGAGAAGCTGCTGGCGGGCTTTATGGGTACCGGTATCTTCGAGCAGTGCCACTTCCTGATGGGCTTTGAGGACACGCTGACGAACCTGTATGAGCACCCACAGGAGATGCACGCGCTCATTGACTACATCACCACGTATCGGCTGCTGTACGTGAAGCTGCTCATCGACAATTTACGGCCGGACGTGATCTTCTCTCACGACGACTGGGGCACCAAGGACGCTTTGTTCATGAAGCCGGAAATGTGGCGGGAATTCTTCAAGGAGCCGTACCGGCGGTTTTACGGCTACATCCGGTCCCGGGGCGTGATCGCCATACATCATGCGGACTCCTATTTGGTCCCGATCGTGGAGGACATGGCGGAGATCGGCATTCAGGTGTGGCAGGGTGTGCTGCCGGAGAACGATATACCGGCTCTCCAGCAGAAGCTGCACGGGCGGCTGGTGCTGATGGGCGGTATGGGCGCCGCCATCGACCGGACGGATGCCGCGCCGGAGGAGATCTATGGCTATGCCATGGATACCCTGCGGCGGTGCTGCCCGGGGGGACACTATATCCCCTCCATCACCTACGGTCTGCCGGGGGCGGTGTATCCCCATGTGGACGAGTACATCGACCGGGCCATAGCGGACTACAACCGGGCGCTGCACGTGCCGCGGTTCGATCTGCCGTCGGTGCCACGCCGGGTGCGGGCTGTCGCCGTGCGGCAGGCGGCGGGCGCCGCTGTCGAGAACGGCGACGTATTGGCCCGCCTGGCCGCAGCGCTGGAAAAGGGACAGCAGAAAAAGGTGCTGGCGCTGTGCCGGGAGGCGCTGGAGCAGGGTCGGACGCCGCAGGAGATCCTGTCCGGCGGGCTGATCCGCGGCATGAACGATCTGGGTGAGGCATTCTCCGCCAACCGGGCCTTCGTGCCGGAGATGCTGATGGCCGCCCGGTGCATGACGGCGGCGCTGGGGGAGCTGAAGCCGCTGATGACCGGCGGAAATGCCAAGACGGTGGGCCGGGCGTGTATCGGCACCGTCCGGGGAGATATGCACGACATCGGCAAGAACCTGGTGAAGATCATGCTGGAGGGCAGCGGCGTAGAGGTCATTGACCTGGGCGTGGACGTGACGCCGGAGCAGTTCGTGGAGACGGCGAAGCGGCAGCGCTGCGGCGTGATCGCCTGCTCATCCCTGCTGACCACCACCATGGGCGAGATGCGCCGGGTGGTGACGCTGGCCCGGGAGGCAGGTATCCGGGACCAGGTGAAGATATTTGTGGGCGGCGCGCCCATCAGCCAGAGCTTCTGCGATGAGATCGGCGCGGACGTATACACCGAGGATGCGGCGGCAGCCGCACGGGCGGCGGTATCGGCGCTGAAGGGATAAATCGGCAGTCATAAAAAGCGACAGACCCGCAGGCATTGCCTGCGGGTCTGCCGCTTTGTTGGTCGTAGTTGGGGAGAAAATAATATGGTACGGAACAGATATGTGCTATGTGCGGTAGGGGGAGATCACATGGCTATGATGGACAGCTTCCTACATACGGTCCGGTTGACTGCCTGCTTTCAATAAACACAGTTGACTTGCGCCCTCTATGTCAAAACGCGCGACGCTGCATCAGCATCCGCACCAGCGTGACAACGGCGAGGACAGCGATGACAGCCGCCGACGCGATGCTCACGAAGGAGAGCAGCGCACCGTGGGCGGGCGGCATCAGGAATGCGGCCACAGCGGAGGCGAGGCACAGGATGACCAGAGAGGTGATGAGCTTCGTTCTATCCATAGTAGTTGTTCTCCTTTCATGGTGTGGGAATGTTCGTTTCCTTCTGTGCTTACAGCATACCATATATAGTGGTACGCATCTTTACAGAAAAGCTACGAACCGGTGGAAAGACGGATACAAAATGGTTACAAAGTGGTCGGAACGGTGACAATGGGTGTAGACTTTCCGGCCGGTTTCTGCTATAATGCAGGAAAGCTGTCATTTTATCTCTCGGAGGCGCTGCTGTTGCAATATTTGACAAATCTTTGGAACGCGCTGGACTTTGGCTCGCTGGAGAGCATACTGCTCCGCGTGGCCTCCGTGTTCCTGTGCCTGACCATACATGAGACGTGCCACGGCCTGGCGGCCTATGCGCTGGGCGACCCTACGGCCAAGCGGGCGCATCGGCTGAGCCTGAACCCACTGCGGCACATCGACTGGCTGGGCCTTATTATGATGGTGGCGGCTGGCTTTGGCTGGGCCAAGCCGGTGCCGGTGGATCCGCATTATTTCAAAAAGCCAAAGCAGGGCATGGCGCTGACGGCGCTGGCCGGGCCGGTATCCAACTTCCTGCTGGCGCTTTTGCTGCTGCTGATCGCCCGGGGCGAGTTCCTGCGGGCGGTGACCACGGGGAGCTTCAGCGGCACATGGTTTTCCTTCCTGGTGGATACGGCATCGCTGTCGGTGGGCTTGGGGCTGTTCAACCTGGTGCCTATCCCGCCGCTGGACGGCTCAAAGGTGCTGGCGGTGCTGCTGCCGGACCGGGCGTACAACTGGCTCATGCGCTATGAGCGCTTCGGTATGCTGGTGCTGCTGGTCGTCATCTCCGTGGGTGTCGGCAGCAACGCGCTGAACAGCGCCATACGCTGGACATTTACCCTGCTGTGCAGGCTGGTCGGTTTTGAGGTGTAAATTTGGACGATCCTATTTTTAAACTGGAAAAGGTGGTACAGACGCGGGGCGACGAGCCGCTGGAGGACTTCGAGGGGCCGCTGGATCTGATACTGTACCTGCTGGGAAAAAATAAGATAGAGATACAGGATATCCCCATCGCACTGATATTGGAGCAGTACCAGGATTATCTGGAAAAGCGCAAGCGGATGGATCTGGAGGTGGCCAGCGAGTTTATCACCATGGCTGCCCAGCTGATGTTCATCAAGACCCGTATGCTGCTGAACCTGGAGGACGAGGAAGCCCAGAGTGAGATGGATGCCCTCATCAAGTCGCTGGAGGAGCGCAAGCGGGGCGAGGCCTATGCCCGGGTGCGTATGCTGTCGGAACGGCTGGCACCCCTGAGCGAGTTCGGGCGGAACATTCTGACCAGGCCGCCGGAGCCTATGGAGCGCGGGAAGATCTATGAGTACGACCAGGAGCCGGCGGATCTGGTGCTGACCATGCAGGAGGTCACGGACCGGCAGGGCGCGCCGGAGGCACCGCCTATCCGGGCCTTTGACGAGATCGTGAAGCGGGAGCCGTATCCTGTGGAGACAAAGGCGAAGGAGATCCTGCGGCGGCTGCGGGGTGTGGGCATTACGCGCTTTTTGCTGCTGTTCCGCGGCAGTAAGACACGCAGCGAGCTGGTGGCCACGTTTATGGCGGTTCTGGAGCTGTGCCGGAACAATCTGATCAAGCTGGCCGGCGCGGCCAGCGACTGCACCGTCACCGCAGAGGGCGACGCGCCCGAAGAACTGATGTAAGGGGAGACCTATGGATACACTGGAAATGAAGGATATCGAGGCCGCCGTAGAGGGCATACTGTTTGCCTCCGGCGAGCCGGTGGCTGTGGACCGCATCTGCGTGGCGCTGAACATGGACCGCCCCACGGTGGAGCTGGTACTGCAGCATTTGCAGGACTATTACAGCTATGAGCGCCGGGGCGTGCGGCTGCTGCGGATGGAGGACAGCTGGCAGCTGTGCTCCGCACCGGAGTACGGCGACCAGATCCGCAAGGCGTTTGAGATTCGTAAGCCCGCCAAGCTCAGCCAGCCGGCGCTGGAGGTGCTGACCATCATCGCGTACTATCAGCCCACCACCCGGGCCTATGTGGACCAGATACGGGGCGTGGACAGCTCGTACACGGTGGGCCTGCTGCTGGATCGCCATTTGATCGAGGAGTGCGGACGGCTGCAGGTGCCGGGGCGGCCGCGGCTGTACCGGACGACACAGGCATTTTTGCGGGCGTTTCATCTAAATTCGCTGGAGGAGCTGCCCCAGCTGCCGGGAATGGAGGCCGACGGACAGCTGCGGCTGGACGACGATACGGTACCGGCGGACGGGGAAAACGGCGCGGAGGCGCTGTAAGCATACGGGAGAGATAACGCGGGAGGAGGGAGCACGATGACGGCGGTGTACATCATACTGGGCATTCTGCTGTTTTTCTTCCTGCTGTCACTGCTGCGTATCGGCGTGCGGGCAGACTTCGCGGGCGACCTTGCGGACACAAGCGTCACGGTGATCGCAGGGCCGGCGCGGATACAGATGCTTCCCAAACCGGATAAACCGGAGAAGCCCAAAAAGCCCAAGAAAGAAAAGAAGAAAAAGACACCGCAGGAGGAGAGCACCAAGGGGAAGGAAAAGAAGAAGCTGTCTCTGTCGGCGCAGGATATCAAGACGCTGCTGCCGGCGGTGTGGGCATCCCTGAAGGGCGGACTGCGAAAGACGCGGCAGCGGCTGCTGATCGACCCGCTGGAGTTGTCGGCGGTGCTGCCGGGGGCGATGGACCCGGCGGGGGCGGCGGAGCTGTACGGCTATATCAACGCCGGAATGTGGACGGTAATGCCGCAGCTGGAGCAGCTGACGCGGATACCGGACCCCGGCCTCCACGTGGAGGTGGACTTTAACAGCGAGCAGCTGCGGCTCACAGGCCGGCTGGGTGTGAGTTTGCAGATACGGGATCTGTTCGCCATCGGCTGGGCCTTCGCCAAGCCGGTGATACGGTGGCTCCTGGCCATGCGGAAGCGGCAGAGCGCCGCGGAGAAGGCGAAGGCGGCGCAGAACGCTGCAAAGCAGCGCGAAACAGTACACACAGCGCCGGACGGCGCGGGACATACGACCACATCAACTTCGACAAAGGAGAGCTGACAATGGAAATGACCGAGAAGAAAAATGACCTAAAGAGCATGATGGTGGAGTCTATGGAGAAGGTCAAGGAGATGGTGGACGCCAACAATATCGTGGGCGAACCTATCACCACGCCGGACGGCGTGACGCTGATCCCTATCTCCCGGCTGAGCTACGGCTTCGGCTGCGGCGGCGGTGACTACGGCAAGAACAAGGAGCATTCCGGCGCCGGCTGCGGCGCGGGCGTGCGGGTGGAGCCTATGGCCTTCCTGGTGGTCAAGGGCGGCGTGACCCGTATGCTGCCGGTGGGTGCGCCGGCCATCACCACCGTGGACCGGGTCATCGAGATGGTGCCGGAGCTGCTGGATCGGGTCGAGGGCTTCGTGGATAAGAAGCGGAACAAGGATTTCTGATACCAGACAAGAAGACAAGCAGCGCGGGAATAGACTGAGAGCATCCTGTGATGAGGGGGGCTTTCTGTGACCCGAGGGATCTTGGCGGCGCTGTGCGCCGCACTGGCCGTGCTGACATGCATACCCGCTGTGGCGGAGGCTGTGGAGGTCTCCGCCACGGCTTGCGTCCTGATGGACGCGGACACGGGGCAGGTGCTGTATGAAAAGAACGGGGACAAGCGGATGCTCATCGCCAGCACCACCAAGCTGATGACGGCGCTGGTGGCTTTGGAGCTGGGGGAGCCGTCGCAGGTCATCACCGTAACTGCCGCACACATGGCGGAGGGGTCCTCCATGTACCTGCGGCCGGGGGAGAAGCTGACGCTGGAGGAGCTGCTGTACGGGCTGCTGTTGTGCTCGGGCAACGACGCGGCACTGGCGCTGACGGAATGTGCCGGGGGTACGGCGCCCTTTGTGGAACGGATGAACGAAAAGGCCGCCGCGCTGGGCATGAGGAACAGCCATTTTGCCAACCCCAACGGACTGGACGACGAGGCGCACTATTCCACCGCCTATGACATGGCAATTTTAACAGCGACTGCCCTGCAAAATCCAGACTTTCGGGAAATCTGCGGACAGGCGACCGCAAAAGTTACGTTCGGCAATCCTCCCTATGACCGCTGGCTCAAAAACTCCAACAAGCTATTGACACAGTGTGAGGGCGTGATTGGCGTAAAAACAGGTTTTACCGATGAAGCCGGTCGCTGTCTGGTGTCTGCCTGTCAACGAGAGGACATGACTTTGATTTGCGTGACGCTGAACGACCCGAACGACTGGCAGACCCACACGCAATTATATGACACCCTTTTCCCACGGCTGCACAAGCAGACCGTTGCCCTGCCGGAAACGATTTCGATTCCCGTCGTGGGTGGAACGGCAGACACCGTTTCGCTACAGGCAACCGATTCCATCACCTATGGAACGCTGCAAGAGGCGGTAGACCTGCCCCTCACGGTGCACACAAAACCGTTTCTCTTTGCTCCTGTTCCGGCAAATCAATATGGCGGCTTTCTGGTTGCGGAACGGGACGGGCAAAGCTTGTTCCGGCTGCCCTTGACCACACAGACTGCCGTTCCGGAACAGCCTGCAACCCCAGAGGAGCAGCCACAAAAGTCCATTTGACAACGGCTGCAACGCTGGCTGCAAGGGCGGTTCTCATAATCTATAAAATTACATCTCATCCAATCAGGAGGATTTCAACATGGAAAAAATACG